>JAABVA010000466.1_pt1 | contig 52017 bp, 49 predicted proteins | sample 5560331 | NCBI WGS metagenome assembly JAABVA01 (sample SAMN12812661, study PRJNA571458) | rock metagenome | isolation source: Antarctica rocks | place: Antarctica: Victoria Land, Mt New Zealand sud | collected 2016-01-07
CCACCGGCCCCACTCGAGGCTGGCCTACAAAACCCCGCGCGAAGTCGCCGCCACCTGGCAGAATCCCGACGACCACCTAACACCCGCGGCCTGAACTGACAACACCGACAGGGACCAGGCCAGTCCCTCCTCCGGCATGGACGTTTTCCTGCACCTCAGCGATAACGGTCGAAGACGCATTACGCGGCGTCATGACGGTGACGTGGTCGTCCATCGCGATTCCCTCCTGTCATCCTGGCTTCCGTGAGGTTTTACACGACCGTTGAGCGAGGCGGAAAGACCGCGACCGGCCTTCAGGTTCCCGATGATGTCGTCGCGCTTGCCTCTGGCAAGCGCCCGCCGGTTCAGGTGACGCTCGGGGGTCATACCTACCGAACGACGGTGGCGTCGATGGGTGGCCGGTTCCTCGTGCCGCTCAGCGCCGAGAACCGCGCCGCCGCCGAAGTGGCGGCCGGTGACGAGGTAACCGTCGACATCGAGCTCGATCTGGCTGCGCGCGAGGTCGCCGTGCCGGAGGATCTGGCGGACGCCCTCGCCCAGGAAGATCAGGCGCGCGGCTTCTTCGACGGGCTCGCTTACAGCCACCGCAAGGAGTGGGTGCGGTGGGTCGAGGAGGCCAAGAAGGCCGAGACCCGCAGCACACGCATCAGCAAGGCCGTCGAGTCGCTGCGCGTCGGCAAGCGCACGCGCTGACAGAGCCCTAGCCTTACCCCGGCGCCCTCGCCCGCGTGGGCTGAGCGCGTCGCCGCGAGCCCCGCAACCCGCGTTTACGCTACGCCGGTGACGCGCAACGCAGACCCGTCCAGTCCGGCGCCCGAGCAGGCGAACGGCGTTGACCAGCCGACCGAGCCCGCACGCGGCTTTACCACCGAGGCCTTCGCTCCGGTGGAGCGTGCGATTGCCAAGCTCGTCGGCCGCGGCGCGGGCGGCGGGGCGCTCGTCGTGCGCATGGGCGGCGAGACGGTGGTCGACCTGTGCACGGGCAGCGCCGACGCGCGCGGGCGGCGGCCGTGGACCCCGCACACGCTCGCCCTGTCGTTCTCGACGACGAAGGGCGTCGCGTCCACGGTCATCCACCGGCTGGCCGACCGCGGGCTGATCGACTACGACGAGCCCGTGGCCACCTACTGGCCCGAGTTCGCGGCCGGTGGAAAGGCCGGGGTGACCGTGCGCGACGTCCTCACCCACCGCGCCGGGCTGCAGAACGTGCGGGCGATCGCCGAGCGCGCCGAGGATCTGCTCGACCACGTCGGCATGGAGGAACGGCTCGCGGCCCGCAGCGTGCGCGCGCCCACGGAGCGCTCGGCCTACCACGCGATCACCTATGGCTGGCTCGTGGCCGGCATCGCGCGGAGGGTGAGCGGCGGGCGCGGGTTTGCCGAGCTCGTCCGCGCGGAGGTCGCCGAGCCGCTGGGCGTCGAGGCGCTGCACATCGGCGTGCGCGACGCGGCGCGCGAGCAGGTGGCCGAGCCCGTCGGCGGCGCGTTGCGCCACCTCGGCGCCGCCGCCCGCCTCTTCGCGCCGGTCTGGAGCCGCTCCCGCGCCAGCCGCGGTGCGCTCAACGCGCTGCTCGTGCCGGGGTTCCACGGGCTCTTCGAGGGGCCCGAGCCGCCGATCTGGAACACGGAGATGCCGGCGGTCAACGGCGCCTTCAGCGCGAACGCGCTCGCGCAGCTCTACGCGGCGCTCGCCAACGGCGGGCGCGATGGCGACGTGCAACTCCTCTCGCCCGGAACCGTGCGCACGCTCGGCCGCGTGCAGGTGCGCAGCCCCGACGCGATCCTCGGCCTACGGATGCGCTGGCGCCTGGGCTATCACCAGGCGTTCGGAACCGGCAGCGACGCGCCCCGCGCGTTCGGCCACTACGGCTACGGCGGCTCGGGCGGCTGGGGCGACCCCGACCTCGGCCTCTCGCTCGGGTTCGTGACCAACCGGATCGGGTCGCTCACCACGCCGATGGGCGATCTCACGCTGTACCGGCTGAGCGGCATCGTGCGGCGGTGCGCGCTGCGCGCGGCCGCACCCACAGCCGCCTGAGTGCGCCGCCGCGCGCAGCGCGCGGCGAAGCCGCCGCCTACTTCGTGTAGAGCCGGTCGAAGATCTCCGCGTAGCGGTCGTAGACGACGTTGCGCTTGACCTTGAGCGTCGGCGTCAGCTCGCCCGACTCGAGCGAGAGGTCGTGATCGAGGATCTGGAACTTCTTGATCTGCTCGACCTGCGCGTACTTGGCGTTGGCCGCGTCGAGCACCTCCTGGATGAGCTCGTGGACCTCGGGTGCCTCGGCGAGCTCGCCCGGGTCATCGGGCAGGCCCTGCTCCTTGGCCCACGGCCCGATCTCCTCCGGGTCGAGGGTGACGAGCGCGACCGGGAACGGGCGGCGGTCGCCGTACATCACCGCCTGTGAGATCCAGCGCGACTGCTTCAAGTCGTTCTCGAGGTTGGCCGGCGCGAGGTTCTTGCCGCCCGCGGTGATGATGATGTCCTTCTTGCGGCCCGTGATCGAGAGGTAGCCCTCCTCGTCGAGCGACCCTAGGTCGCCCGTGTGCAGCCAGCCGTCCTCGTCGAGGATCTCGCGCGTGGCCTCGTCGTTCTGCCAGTAGCCCCTGAAGACGTGCGGGCCGCGGGTGACGATCTCGCCGTCCTCGCCAATCGAGACTTCGGCGCCGGGCATCGCGCGCCCGACGGTCCCGAAGCGGTGGTTCTCGCGCGTGGAGGTCGTCATGACCCCCATCGTCTCGGTCATGCCGTAGCCCTCGAGCACCGGGCAGCCCGCCGCGTAGAAGAACTCGAGGATCTCCTGGGCGATGGGCGCCGCGCCCGTGGTCGCCTCGCGCATCTTTCCGCCGAAGAGCGCGCGGACGCCCTTGAAGATCGCCTCGTCGGCCTGTGCGAAGGGCCCTCGGAGCTCGTCGGGAACGGGCTGGCCGTGGTGCTCGAGGTCGCGTACCTTGACGCCCAGCTTGATCGCCTGGCGGAACTGCTCGCGCGAGGCCTGCTCGAGCTGCGCGGTGGCGAGGCCGTAGATCTTCTCGAAGATCCGCGGCACCGACGGGATGTAGTCCGGGTGGGACTCCTGGATCTCGGGCACGATCTGGCGGGAGTCGCCGCCGAAGTAGGCCAGCGTGCCGCCCAGGTAGAGCGAGGCGACCTCGATGAGCTGCGCGAAGACGTGCGCGAGCGGGAGGTAGAGGTAGACGACGTCGCCCTCGGTCGTGATCTCGAGCTCGACCAGCATGTCGAGCAGCGCGCGGCCGTTTGAGTGCGTCAGCACGCAGCCCTTGGGCGGCCCGGTCGTCCCCGAGGTGTAGATGAAGAGCATCGGGTCCGCGGGCTTGACCCCGGCGACACGGCGCTCGAGCTCAGCGGCGTCCGCACCGCGTCCGCGGAGATCCTCGAGCGAGACGGCGCCATCGGCCTCTCCGTCGATGAGGATCACGTGCTCGAGCTCCGGGAGCCGCTCGCGCACGGCGCGGATCTTCTCGAGCTGTGTCTCGTCCTCGCAAAAGACCGCCACGGCGCCCGAGTTGCCGGCCACCCACTCGCACTCCTCGGGGGAGTTCGTCTGGTAGATCGGCACGACGACCCCGGCCGCCATCCAGATCGCGAGCTCGGCGTCCGTCCACTCCGGCCGGGTGTTGGCGAGGATGCACACGCGATCGCCGGGCGCGATCCCGAGGTCGACGAGCCCCAGCGCGAGCTCCCCCGCCCGCTCGGCGAGCTGGCCGTAGGAGCGCTCCTCCCACTTCCCGCCGCGCTTGAAGCGCTGCGCGGGGCGGTCTCCGAACTTCTGGGCGCCGAAGTTCGCGAGCGCTCCCATCGTGTGCAGGTCGGTTCCGACGCTCGTCTCCATGCTCAACCCCTTCTCCTCGACTCGTCCGCGTGAGTGCCCTCATGCCCCGCCAGCGGATTTTCGACGCGAGTCCGTGCGCGCGCGTTCAACCGGATCCTCGAGGTCCGCGTCGAGCTTCTGTCCCGACGCGAGATAGCATCCCCCCGATGATCACCAAGCTCGACTTCGTCGCCGTCCCCTCGCGTGACGCCGAGCGCTCGCGCGCCTTCTACGTCGAGACCCTCGGCCTGCGCCCCGACGAGCACGGGCGCTTCGAGTGCTGGGTCGGCGAGACCTGCTTCGGCATCTGGGAGCCCGAGCGGATGGGCATGACGTTCGCGCCGCAGAAGAACGCCCAGCCCGCGCTGCACGTTGACGACGTTGCGGCGGCCCGGGCCGAGCTCGAGGCCAAGGGCGTCGAGTTCGCCGGGGAGACGCTCGACACCGGGGTCTGCCACATGGCGTTCTTCACCGATCCCGACGGCAACGAGCTCATGCTCCACCACCGCTACGCGCCCACGAGCTAGAGGTGTGATCCGCAGCGGTGCCGGGCGGGGCCGGCGTCGCCCGCGAGTGGATATGCGCCGTGCGGCCGAACGGGCACCCGCTTGCCCGAAGGGCTACCCAGGGGTAGCCCACCCGGCAAACACCTCCTCCCCGAACCTGACGCTCTCCCGGTAAGGTGATCCGAATCGTCTTTGCCACATCCGAAGGAGCCCGATGACCGACGTCGCCAGCCAGCCGCCCGCCCCCGACGACGACCGCGCGGAGCTCACCAACCGCCAGGGTCACGCGGTCTACGACAACCAGAACCAGCGCACGGTCGGCGCGCGCGGACCGGCAACGCTCGAGAACTACCAGTTCCTCGAGAAGATCTCCCACTTCGATCGCGAGCGCATCCCCGAGCGCGTGGTTCACGCGCGCGGCACGACCGCCTTCGGCTTCTTCGAGGCCACGGGCCGCTGCGGCGAGGAGCCGATGTCCAGGTTCACGCGCGCTCGGCTCTTCCAGGAGGCCGGCAAGCGCACCGACGTCGCCGTGCGCTTCTCGACGGTAGCGGGCGGCCGCGACTCCTCCGAGGCGGCGCGCGACCCGCGCGGCTTCGCGGTCAAGTTCTACACCGAGGAGGGCAACTGGGACCTCGTCGGCAACAACCTCGCGGTCTTCTTCATCCGCGACGCGGTCAAGTTCCCCGACTTCATCCACTCCCAGAAGCCCGACCCGGTGACCTTCCGCCAGGAGCCCAACCGGATCTTCGATTTCATCTCACAGGCCCCCGAGTCGATGCACATGGTGACGATGGTCTTCGGCCCGCGCGGGATTCCGGCGAGCTACCGGACCATGCAGGGCTTCGGGGTGAACACCTACAAGTGGGTCAACGAGCAGGGCGAGACGGTGCTCGTCAAGTACCACTGGCTGCCCAAGCAGGGCGTGAAGAGCTGGACGGCGGCCGACGCCTCCGCGGTGCAGGCCGAGGAGCTCGGTGCCCACACCAAGGACCTCTACGAGGCGATCGAGCACGGCGAGCACCCTGAGTGGGAGCTCCACGCGCAGATCATGAGCGACGAGGAGCACCCCGAGCTCGACTTCGACCCGCTCGACGACACCAAGGTCTGGCCCGAGGAGGCCTTCCCGCTCCACCTCGTGGGCCGGATGGTGCTGAACCGCAACGTCTCCAACGCCTTCGCGGAGAACGAGCAGATCGCCTTCGGGACGGGCGTCCTCGTCGACGGCCTCGACTTCTCCGACGACAAGATGCTCGTCGGGCGGACGTTCTCCTACTCCGACACCCAGCGCTACCGGGTGGGGCCGAACTACCTCCAGCTCCCGGTCAACCGCCCCAAGGCGCCCGTGCGCACCAACCAGCGCGACGGGCAGATGGCCTACGGGGTGGACTCGGGCGGCGAGAGCCCGCACGTCAACTACGAGCCGTCGATCACCGGCGGGCTGCGCGAGGCGCAGTACCCCACCCCCGACGAGCAGGGGCCGGAGATCCGCGGACAGGTCACGCGCAAGCGCATTCCGCGCACGAACGACTACGCCCAGGCGGGCGAGCGCTACCTCCTCTCCGAGCAGTGGGAGAAGGACGACCTCGTCTCCAACCTCGTCACGCTGCTCGGCCAGTGCGAGCGCCCGATCCAGGAGCGGATGGTCTGGCACCTGCTCATGTGCGAGGACGAGCTCGGGCTGCGGGTCGGCGAGGGGCTCGGCATCGGCGTCGATGACGTCAAGGGGCTGCCGCCGCTCCAGAGCCAGACGCTCTCCGAGGACGAGCTCCGGCGCGCGGCGAACCTCGGCCGCAACGGCTCCCGCGACGTCGCGGGGCACCTCATGACCCACTGCGTTTCCAACGACCGGGTCGCGGTGAGCGAGGATCGGGAGCCCGTCGGGGCCTGAGGCGCTGAGCCGACTGCTCTGGATCGTCCGCTACGCGCTGCCCGCGGTCATCGTGCTCGCCGGCCTGGCGCTCGTCGCGATTGACCCGCACGAGCACGGGATCGAAGGAGCGGCCATGCTCGTCGGGGCGGGACTCTCGGTCGCCCTGCTCAACCTCCTCTACAGGGTCGGCGTCCAGGGCGACCGCGAACGCGAGTCCGAAGACGAGGCACGCCGCTACTTCGACCGGCACGGCCGCTGGCCCGAGGAGCGCGTGCGTCGCTAAGCGCCGCACCCGTCGCGCTCGCCCCGATGCGCGACTCTGTACGCTGCGCGCCATGGCCGAGCCGCTCACCCTCTACACCTGCCACCTCGACCGCGGGGGACCGAAGCTCCATCCCTGCCGCCAGGTCCACGAGGCGCTCGAGGCCGCCGGCCACGAGTACGAGACCGTGGTGTTCGACAAGAACAAGCCGATGGGCTTCTTCACCAAGGGCAAGCGTCCCGCGCTCAAGGACATGAGCGGTCAGGAGAAGCTTCCCGTGCTCAAGGTCGGCGAGAGCACGACGATCTCGGGCTCGGGCAAGATCAAGGCATGGGCGCGGGAGAACGCGCCCACCGCTGCCTGAGCGAGCTCGGCAATCAGCGGACCGGTCGCGCCGCGCGCGCGATGGCGATCATCTCCCGGTTGCTCAAGCTGTCGGTCAGCGTGTTGGAGAGCCAGTAGACCGCGTGCGGCGAGCGCCACGCGATCAGGCGCAGGCGGCGCCCGGAGTAGAAGTACTCGAGCACGCGGTTGCCGTAGTTGTGGAGCTCGCTGGGCTGCTTGAGGATCGGCGGGTTGGTCCAGTCGATCCCCTCGACGCCGTAGTACTCGCCGGCGAGGCCCTTGGAGACCACCACGCGGTAGGCGGTGTGGCGGTGGCCCTGCCGATCGCGGATGCCGTAGATCCGGAGCGCGTCGGGCATCCCGCCGGTCTGCACCCGGCCGGCCGGGTAGTAGAGCCCGAAGCCGAGCCTGCCGCGCTGCGTGGCGGCGGCGGAGAGCTCGGAGGAGCTCGCCGGCGAGAGCGAGACCCCCGCGGTGCTGCCGCCACCCGGGCCCTTGCGCCGGCCCGGGCCGGCTACGGTGGCGCGCGGCGGACGCGCGTCGGAGCGTAGGAACTCCCGCACGCCGCGCCGGATCTGCTCGCGCGTGGCGGTCACGTAAGACGGTCCGAGCGAGACCTCGAAGTGCACCTGGCGCACGGATCCGGCGAAGGAGTCGACCAGCAGCTTGAGGATCTGCAGGATCTCGCGGCTCGAATGCACGTCGGTCGAGACGTCGGCGCCGAACACGTGCTCAAGCGCGAGGCGCTTGTCGAGCAGCCCCTGGACCCCGAGCTGATCCTTGACCTGGCGCAGGAAGTCCTGCTGGCGCGCCTCACGCACGATGTCGGTGTCGTCGTGGCGGAAGCGGACGTAATCGAGCGCGTCCTGGCCGCACAGCTTCTGGTAGCCGGGTTGGATGTCGATGTCGGCGAAGTTCGTCTCGGGGGTGCCGATGTTGTGGTTGAAGTAGCGGCGATCCACGTCGGCGTAGACGCATCCGAGCACGTCCACCGCGCGCTTGAAGCCGGCGAAGTGCATGTCGACGACATGGTTGATCGCCAGCCCCGTGAGGCGCTCGACGGTCTTGACCGCGAGCTTGGCGCCCCCGTCGGCAAAGGCCTGGTTGACCTTGGCCACCACCGGTCCCCGGCGCTCGGCGATCGTGACCTTGAGATCACGCGGGATCGAGAGCACGGAGATCGCTCCCGACCCCGGGTCGAGCCGGACGAGCAACATGGTGTCGGAGTGCGGCTGATCGCGTCCTCCCGAGCGCGCGCCCACGCTGCGCTTGTCCGAGCCGATGACCATGATCGTCTCCGGCGCGCCCTCCTTTACCCCGGCGAGCACCCCGCCGAGCTTCAGCGGCTTGCTCTGGTGGAGCGCGTCGACGACGTTCCGCACCTCGAGCAGAGCCGCCGTCGCGGTCGCCGCTGCCGTCAGCGCGACGACGAGAAAGCCCCCGAGCAGGAAGCGCTTCCACATCCACCACGCCTCGGAGGGTCCGGAGCGACGCGCACGACCCGGGGTCACGATCGACGGGAGACTAGCGAGCCGGTCGGCCCGGCCCGCGGACAAGGAGTCTGGGCGACGGCGGCGAACCGACTGCCATGCCCTCGCGATCCATTGAGCTCGCGCGCCGCCCGATCGACGGGGTGGTAGCGCATCTGAACCGACCGGCCTTCGACGAAGAGCCCGGTCCGCCACGCGATCCCCACGACGTCGCTCGAACCGACTTCCCCCTCGGGGTGCGCGGGTATGACCGCGTTGCGGTCGACGCCCACCTCGAGGAGGTTCAACGCCTCGTCGATGAGCTGCGCGCCGGCGCCACTCCCTCCCACGCCGTGCGCCAAGCGCTCGACGAGGTCGGCGAGGAGACGAGCGCGATCCTCCGCCGCGCCCACGACGCGGCCGACGAGATCACCTCCCGCTCGCGCGCCGAGGCCGACCGCCGCGACGAGGAGAGCAAGCGCTCGGAGACCGCGACGCTTGCCGCCGCCGAGGCTCGCGCGCAGCAGCTCGACGAGGAGGCCGCGCGTCGCGTCGAGGAGGCCCGGCAGTCGGCCGTAGAGATCCGTGCCGCCGCCGAGGCCCAGGTGATCGAGCTCGACAAGGACACCGACCGGATCTGGGCCGAGCGTCAGCGACTGCTCGACGACGTCGAGCGGACATCGCGTCAGCTGCTCGAGATCAGCCGGGCCGCCGCCCACCGCTTCCCCGGGGAGGACGAGGTCGCTCCTGAGGCGCCGGCCCCGTGGGAGACGATCGCGTTCGACCCGCTCGCCGAGCCCGACGAGCCCTCTCCGAGCGAGCCGCAGGCTCCTCAGTAGAGTCGGGGGCATGGCCGTGCCCCCCGATCTCGTGCTTGACCTCGCGCCGAGCGCTCGTCGCTGATGGGTCGTTGGCGCCGCTCGCCGCCGCCCTCCTCACGGCAGCTGCGAATCCGCGCTTTGAAGCTCCTCGCGGCGGCGCTGCTGTTCGCGAGCGTCGGGCCGGCCGCGGGATTGCACGCGGCCTTGCTGTTCGGACCGCTGGCCATCGCCTGTGGCGTGCTCGCGGTGCGCGCCAACGACCGCGCGCGACGGCAGACGCGCCAACTTCGAGCCGACCGCGGCGGCGCGAGCTGAGCGCGCGCCGCTAGATTTGCTTCCATGGCTGACATGAAAGCTCAACAAATCGCTCCCGGCGTGCATCGCGTCGCCGACGGACTCGTAAACTGGTACCTGATCGAGGACGGCGCGGAGCTCGCGCTCGTCGACGCGGGCTGGCCGCGAAGCTTCTCCCACGTCGAGTCCGCGATCGCGTCGCTCGGCCGCTCCATGGCGGACCTGCACACCGTGCTGCTCACCCACGGGCACCCTGACCACCTCGGCGCCGCCGAGCGCGTGCGCCAGGCCACCGGGGCAACGGTCTGGGCCTACCGCGACGAGGTCGAGCGCGTTCGCGGCAAGGCCAAGGGTGCCTCTCCGTTCACCTTGGTCCCCGGGCTGGCGCCGACGCTCTGGCGTCCGTCGGCGCTCGGGTTCGTCCTGCACGCCACCGCACGCGGCTTCATGACGCCGACGTGGCTGAGCGAGGTGCGCTCCTTCGGGGCCGACGAGCCGCTGGACGCCCCGGGTCGCCCCACGGTGATCTCGACCCCGGGCCACACCTCCGGGCACGTCTCGCTGCTGCTCGCCGACCGCGGGGTCCTGTTCACGGGCGACGCGTTCGCAATGCTCGACGTCCTCACCCGCGAGACGGGCCCACGGCTGCTTCCCGACGCGCTCAACGGCGACCCGGCCGGCACCCGCCGTTCGCTCGGCGTCCTCGAGGGCGTGAGCGCCGACACGCTCCTTCCCGGCCACGGCGAGCCGTGGACGGGAAGCGCTGCCGATGCCGTGGCCCGCGCGCGGGAGGCCTCCGGCGGCTGAGGCAGGACCGAGCTCACGCTTCCGGGGACCCGGCGGTCCGGGAGCGCGGCGCTCGACGAGATCGTTCCCATGATGTCGACCGAGCTCGTCCTCTTCCTCGTGGTCGGCGTCGGAGTGGGCCTCGTGCTGCTCGCTCCGCGCATCGCCGTCCCCTACCCCGTCCTCGTGCTCGCCGGCGGTGTCGCCCTCGGCTTCCTTCCCGGCATGCCGACGGTGAGCGTCTCGCCCGACGTCGTCCTGCTCGTCCTCCTGCCGCCCCTGCTCTACTCGGCGGCGTTCTTCATCCCGCTCGGCGAATTGCGCGCGAACCTGCGCCCGATCGGGGTGCTCGCGGTGCTGGTGGTGATCCTCACGACCGTCGCGGTGGCCGCCGCCGCCCACCTAGCGCTCGGGCTCGCGTGGCCGGTGGCCTTCGTACTCGGCGCGATCGTCTCTCCCACCGACCCCACGGCGGTCGAGGCGATCGGTCAGCGGCTGGCGGTGCCGCGGCGGCTGATCTCGATCATCCAGGGCGAGAGCCTCGTCAACGACGGCATGGCGCTGACGATCTACGCCTCCGCCGTCTCGGCGGTCGTGGGAGGCGCGGCCTCGGCGCCCGCCGTGCTCGGGCGCTTTGCCTTCAGCGTGGTGGGCGGGGTGGCGATCGGCCTGGGGGTCGGGTGGCTGCTGGCCCACGTCCGGGCGCGCGTCGACAGCCCGCCCGAGGAGCTCGCGCTCTCGCTGCTCGGCGCCTACGCCGCCTACCTCCCGGCTCAGTACGTGGGGGCGTCGGGGATCCTTGCGGTGGTGGCGATCGGGGCCTACCACGGCCGCCGCCAGCACGACCTCATCTCGGCCAGCACGCGCATCCAGACCTTCTCGTTCTTCGAGATCCTCGTCTTCCTCATCAACGCCGGGCTGTTCATCCTCATCGGGCTGCGGCTTCCGAGCATCCTCGAGGACCTGCACGGCTACTCCGCCGGGGAGCTGCTCGCCGACGCGGCGCTCATCGTCGGCGTGGTCGTGGTCGTCCGCGTCCTCTGGGTCCTCGGCGCGAGCGCGCTGCTGCGCCGGGTCGACCGCGAGCGGCGCGGGACCCGCGCCCTGCCGCGCCGCTACTCGCTGGTGGTGGCTCTCACGGGCATGCGGGGCGCGGTCTCGCTCGCCGCCGCTCTGTCGCTTCCGCTCACCGGAGTGCACGGCGGCGCGTTCCCGGAGCGCGACCTGCTCGTCTTCCTCGCCTTTGCGGTGATCGTCGCCACGCTCGTGCCTCAGGGGCTCGGTCTGCCCCTGCTGCTCCGCCGCCTCGGACTGGAGGGCGACGCCGACGTCGAGCGGGAGGAGAACGAAGCGCGCCTCGAAGTCGCCCGCGCGGCGGGCGAGCGCCTCGGCGAGCTGCGCGGGGAGCCGTGGGTGCGCGATAACACGGCCGAGCGCCTCGCCGGCGTCTACGCGTTCCGCGAGCGCCGCTTCGCCGCCCGGCTCCAGGAGGGCGATAGCGACGGCGTCGAGGAGCGCTCGGCCGACTACCAGCGGCTGCGGCGCGAGCTGCTCGGCGCCGAGCGCGACACGCTCGTGCGCTTGCGCGACGACGGCCACATCGACGGCGACGTCATGCGCCGCATCGAGCGCGACATCGACCTCGAGGACAACCGGCTCGATCCCGAGCCCTGACGGGCCGCTCCGCTACGGCTGGGGCTCGGCGACGAAGCGGTACTCGGCGGGGTCGAGCTCTCGGGTCTGCTCGAGGTACTCGCGCATGTAGCCCGGCCAGTTGGCCACGATCCTGCCCTGCTCGTCGCGGTACCACGAATCGCACTGCGTCCACGCGGTACCAGCGAACCGCGCCTGGACTTCGCGGTCGCTGGCGGCCTCCACCTCGGCGCGCACGTCGACAGCCCTCGCTCTCCGGCCGCGCATCAGCTGCAGGGCCTGGCGGACGTAGGCGGCCTGGGCCTCGTGGTAGACGATGATCGAGCCGCCCGAGGTGTTCGTGTTCGGACCGTAGAGGATGAACATCGACGGGAAGCCGGGCACCGTCATGCCCAGATGGGCATGGGCCCCATCCGACCACGCCTCCCGTAGGTCACGACCCCCGGCGCCGGTGATCCGCATGGGGAACATGAACTCGGAGGCCTGGAACCCGGTGGCCCAGATGATGCAGTCGGCTTCGCGCAGCGTGCCGTCGGCGCTCACCACACCCTCGGGCACCACCCGCGCGACCGCCTCGGCGACGAGCTCTACGTTGGGGCGCTGCAGGGCGGGCAGGAATGCCGAGCTGAACAGCACGCGCTTGCAGCCGAAGGTGTAGTCCGGCCAGGCCTTCTTGCGCAGATCGGGGTCCTTGAGCTGCCAGCGCATGAACGCCGCCGAGCGAGCGTGCAGCAGGCGCCCCATCGTCTTGGGGTGCCGGATGGCGACGGTGATCGCCTCGCAGTACTGGAACATGAAGCCCCGACGAAACGCCTGTACCCCGGGGATTCGCTTGATCGCCTGCTTGATCGGCGCCGGGTAGGGCCGGTTCCGGCGCGGCAGGAACCAGTTGCCCGTGCGCTGGAAGACGGTCAGCCGCGCGGCCTGTTCGGCGACCTCGGGGACGAACTGCACCGCGCTGGCTCCGCTGCCCACGACGGCCACGCGCTTGCCGCGCAGATCGTAGTCGTGGTCCCACCGCGCGGAGTGAAAGGAGTGGCCGGCGAAGTCCTCGAGCCCCTCGATCCGGGGATAGGCGGGAGTGTTCAGCTGTCCGGTGGCGAGGATGAGCGCATCGGCGGTGTAGGTGCGCCCCGCGTCGGTCTCGACGCTCCAGCGGCAGCTCGCCTCCTCCCAGGAGCAGGACGTGACCGTGGTGCTCGCATGCACGAGGTCGGCTACGCCCTGCGCGCTGGCCACGCCGCGCAGGTAGCTCAGGATCTCCGGCTGGTGGGAGCACAGGCGCGACCAGTCGCGGCGCTGGGCGAAGGAGAACGAGTAGAGGTGGCTGGGAACGTCGCACGCGGCGGCGGGGTAGGAGTTCAGAAGCCACGTGCCCCCGAGCTCCGGCGCCTTCTCGAGGATCGTGATGTCGCTGATCCCGTGCCGGCGCAGCTCGATGGCGGCGGCGATCCCCCCGAAGCCGGCGCCGACGATGACCACCTGCAAGGCGGGCGGCGACGAGTTACCGGTGGGTACGGCGTCGGAGGTCGATAGGGACACGCGCTTCTCCTCCTCGATGGTCCTGTCCTTTGGGCTTCGCCACGTTACCGGGTGCTCTGTTGCCCTTCGACCGCCTGAAGAGGAAGGCTCCGGTCCAGAGCCTTCCTCTCCCGCAAGCGGGTCCCGAGGCCTACGAGCGCCAGGAGTGCGTGTACTCGCCGTGCGGCTCGTCGGGCAGGCCGGCGTCCTTGCGCAGGCGCGCGGCGATCTCGACGATCTCCTCCGGCTCGTAGCTCGGGGCGAACACCGCGCTCTGGGGCGGCAGGTCGTTCGGCGCCACGCCCTCGGGGGCCTCGTCGACGACCTCGAGCTCCTCGCCCGTCTCCGGGTGCGGGCCGTTGAAGACCGCGACGAGCTCGCGGTAGTCGTCCGGCGAGAACCGGTAGAGCTTGAGGTGCAGGCCCTGCTCGATGTGCGGCCGACACTCGGGGATCTTCTCGGTGGGGATGCGCGGCGAGGGAAAGAGCTTGGAGAGGTCGGCCCCGGTCAGCTTCTCGACCGCGCGGGCGTAGGCGACCTGGTGCACGCCGCCGCGCACGAGCAGATAGCCCGTGAGCGCCCGGGCCGCCGGGTGATCGACGCTCTCGTAGACCTTGAGCTTGTTGTTGCGCGCACCGCACTCGAGGAAGAAGTTGTGCGTCAGGTCCTGGACGAGATCCCCGGAGGAGAAGACGTTGTCTCCCGTCCACGAATTGCCGCGTGAGTCCTGGGGCAGCGCGCCGAGGCCGCCGGCGATGTAGTGGTGAGGGTTGCCCACGCCCTTGAGGGCGGCGAGCGGGGTCGAGCTCGCGTCAGGCGCGCCCTCCGACGGCGAGGAGCCGGTGAGCATGGTGTTGATCGCCGCGGCGACGAGCTCGATGTGTCCGAACTCCTCGGCCGCGATGTTGGCGATCAGGTCGTAGAACGGCCGCGCCCCCTGCTTGTCGCGGAAGTTGAACGACTGGAAGGTGTAGTTCATGAACGTCGACATCTCGCCGAAGCGGCCGCCCATGAGCTCCTGGACGTCGCGGGCGCCCTGCGGATCCGGGTCGCTGGCAGGCGGCATCTCGGTACCCCACCGGTCGATGCGCAGAATCATTGAAGCTCCTTCCGTCGGGACAGTTGTTCCTTACGAGTCTCCCGTTCCGAGGCGCGGCAAACGACCGATCTCGGGCGAGAACGAGAGCTCGGGAGCGCTCAGAGGGCGGTGGTCAGCGAGCGCGCGAGGCGCTCCACGACCCGTCCGCCCGGACCGGAGAGCAGCGGGGCGCTCAGGTGGGGCACGTGCCAGAGCCCATCGAGCATCTCGTGCGTCACGGGCACCCCCGCCACCCGCGCGCGGGCGGCGAGCTCCACGCCGTCGGCGCGGATCAGGTCGTCTTCGCCGGTCTGCACCACGAGCGGGGGCAGCCCCCGCAGATCGGCATGGATCGGCGACACGAGGGGATCCCGCGGGTCGGCGCCGGCGGCCAGGTAGGCGCGGGCGAACCGGCGCAGGACGCCCTCGGAGAGCACCGGATCGCGCGGAGCGGGGCCGCGGGAGGCGGCGGCGTCCGGCGTCAGGTCGAGCCACGGGCACACCAGGCCGAGCGCGGCGGGTTGGGGGCGACCGGCGTCGCGCAGCGTCAGCGCGAGGGCGACGGCGAGCCCGCCTCCCGCGGAGTCACCGGCGACCACTACCCCCCTCGGATCGGCTCCTCCGCCTTCGGTCAGGCTCGTCCAGACGGCGAGCGCGTCCTCGAGCGCGGCGGGATACGGGTGCTCGGGGCCGAGCCGGTAGTCGGCGAGCACCACGCGCCAGCCGAGGGCGGCGCCGAGGCGCGCGGCCATCGGGCGGTACGTTCGCGCCGAGCCGACGGTGTAGCCGCCGCCGTGCAGGTAGATCAGGGTGTGCTCCTCGTCGGAAGGGCGCGCGGGCCGCAGCACTTCACACGGCACGCCGCCGAGCTCGAGGTGCTCGACCCGCGTGCCGCGCGGAGGCCCGGGAAAGCGCAAACCGAGCTCCAGCCGCTTGCGCGACTCGGGCCAGGAGACGCGCGGCGAGAAGGCCCAGCGCGAGAAGAGGCGGAGTTGCGGACGCACGAGCGCGGGTGCAAGGCCGGGCATGTTCGGGGCTCTTCCCCGGATTGCCTCGCGCGAACCGGAGCGCCACGCGGCGCCAGCCGGACGCCCACGAAGCGAGCTTGCCCCCCGCGCCCCGCTCTGGGAGGATCGACGGCATGTCAACCGCTGATTACGTCATCGTCGGCGCCGGCTCCGCCGGCTGCGTCCTCGCGAACCGCTTGACCGAGGACCCCGACGTCCGGGTGCTCCTGATCGAGGCGGGCGGCAAGGACCGCAGCCCCAACATCAAGATTCCGGCCGCCTTCCCCAACCAGTTCCACACGAAGCTCGACTGGGACTACGCCACCGAGCCCGAGCCCCACTGCGAGAACCGCTCGCTCTACATCCCGCGCGGCAAGTCGCTCGGCGGGTCGAGCTCGATGAACGCGATGCTCTACGTCCGCGGGCGCCCGCTCGACTACGACCTCTGGAAGGAGGGCGGCGCCGAGGGCTGGGGCTGGTCCGACGTGCTTCCGTACTTCCTCAAGGCCGAGAACAACGAGCGCGGGGCCTCGGAGTTCCACGGCGTCGGCGGCCCGGTGAACGTCACCGAGCAGCGCTCCCCGAGGCCGCTCGACCACGAGCTGCTCGAGGCCTCACAGGCGGCGGGCATTCCCCGGGTGAACGACTACAACGGCCCCGAGCAGGACGGCGTCTCGATGTTCCAGGTCTTCCAGAAGAACGGGCGACGCTGGAGCACGGCCGACGCCTACCTGCGCCCGGCGCTCGAGCGCCCGAACCTCGAGGTCGTCACGGGCGCGCTCGTCTCCGGCGTGGAGCTCGAGGGCACGCGCGCGGTCGGCGTGCGCTACCGCAAGCGCCGCGGCGGCGAGCAGGTCGCGCGCGCCGGGCGCGAGGTTATCCTCGCCGCGGGGGCGATCAACTCGCCGCAGCTCCTGCTGCTCTCGGGCATCGGGCCCGCCGACGATCTCTCGGCGGTCGGCGTGCGGGTGCGCCACGACCTGCCCGGAGTCGGCCAGGACCTCCAGGACCATCCCTTCGTCACCGTCCTGTGGGAGGTCTCGGGCAGCGAGACGCTCTTCGGAGCCGAGAAGCCACGCTACATGGCGGAGTGGCTGCTGCGCCGCTCGGGCAAGCTGACCTCCTCGGCGGCCGAGGTGGTCGCCTTCGTGCGCACGCGCCCCGGCCTGCCGGCGGCCGACATCCAGTTCCACATGGGCGCGCTCTACTACGAGCGCCACGGCGAGGAGGAGTTCGACGGGCACGCGTGCGTCATCGGACCGGTGCTGGTCAGCCCCCAGAGCCGCGGGCAGGTGTGGCTCGCCTCGGCGGACCCGGCGGCCAAGCCGCGCATCCTCACCAACACCCTGGCCGAGCCCGAGGACGTCGCCTCGCTCGTGGCCGGGATGGAGATGGCGCGCGAGATCGCTCGCCAGCCCCCGCTGGCGGGCAAGATCGTGCGCGAGCTCAAGCCGGGGGCCGACGTGGTCGACGCGACCGACCTCGAGGAGGCCCTGCGCCGCCGCGTCGAGCTGATCTACCATCCGGTCGGCACGTGCCGCATGGGAGCCGACGAGCGCGCGGTCGTCGACTCGCAGCTGCGTGTGCACGGCATCGACGGGCTGCGCGTGGTCGACGCCTCGATCATGCCGATCATCCCCGGGGGCAACACGAACGCCCCGACGATCATGGTCGCCGAGCGCGCCGCCGACCTCATCCGCGGGCGCGAGGCGAGCCCGGCCGGATCCCCGGCGACGGTCGCGGCCTGATGGGCTTCTTCGGGCGCAAGTCGCGACGCGAGCGCGAGTGGGAGGAGGTCCGCGACCAGGCGCGTGATGACCTCGTCGGGCTCGGCGAGGACATCCGCGCGCTCGACGTCGACATGCAAATGCCGGGCGTTCACGCCGAGGCCACGCAGCGCTACGGCCAGGCGCTCGACGCCTACGGGCGCGCCAACCAGGTCTTCGAGCGCGCCAAGCGTCCGGAGGATCTCGCCTCGGTCAGCGCGACGCTCGAAGAGGGGCGTTACGCGATGGCCTGCGCCAAGGCGCGCCTGGAGGGGCGCGAGCCGCCCGAGCGTCGGCCGCCCTGCTTCTTCGATCCCCGTCACGGACCCGCCAACGAGGACGTGGAGTGGGCGCCCCCCGGCGGTGCCCCCCGTCCCGTTCCCGCCTGCGCGGCCGACGCGCTGAGGGTGCGCGAGGGATTCGACCCGCACGGTCGTCAGGTCTTGGTCAACGGGCGCCCGACGGACTACTGGAACGCCCCGGCGCACTACGGGCCGTGGGCGGGCGGCTACTTCGGCGGCTTCGGCGGCGGAGGGCTCCTTCCCGGCCTGCTCGTCGGCTCAGCGCTCGGCGCGGGACTCGGCTTCGGCGGCGCAGAGCTCTTCGGCGGCGGCGGATGGGATAACGACGGCGGCTGGGGTGACGACGGCGGTGGTGGGTGGGGCGACGACGGCGGCGGCTGGGGCGACGGGGGCGGCGGCGACTTCGGCGACGGGGGCGGCGGCTTCGACCTGTTCTGAGCCGCCGCGCGGTCGAGGGCGGCACCACGGGAGACCGGTCGCGCCGGCCTCCCGCGATGCATCGGTCCCTCAGGCGTGGGTGAGCTCGCTCTCGGCGGCCTTCAGCACGCCGGCGCGGTTCTTATGGGCACGCTCGTAGGAGCGCACGCTCTTCACGCGCTCCTCGTCGGCGCTGTCGAGCGCGGCGCGGACCTCCGCGGCAGTGAGCTCGTCGTAGCCCGGCCACGGCTCCTCGCCGCGTAGCGAGGAGAGCTTGCTCGTGATCGTCGAGCGGTCCTGGTTCTTGCGCTCGTAGGAGTCGACCTTGGCCAGGTCGATCTGGGAGAGCTCTGTGAGCTTGCCCGTGACCTCCTCGGCGGTGAGCTGGTCGTAGCGCGCGATGGGCAGATCCCGCTCGGAGGCCAGCGCCCCCTTGACCTGTCCCTCGGCCTGCGCCACGCCCGGCACCTTGCGCGCCTGCTTGGCGGTCTTCTTCGCCCGCGAGGCGCCCTTGCTCGCGGTCTGCTTCGCCGCGACGCCGGCCACGCGCGCCGCGTCGGCGGCACCCGTCTCGGAGAAGTCGTAGGAGCCCTCTCCGTGCACGTCGGCGCCGACGACCGCGTCGGTGAGCTTGGGAATCTCCTTGAGCACGCGCTCGAGCATCTTCTCCTCGTCGGCGCGGATGGAGGCCGCGAGCTTCTCGGTCTTCTCGTCGCCGACCGAGCGCGCGAGACGTTCGAGTGCGGTGTAGGTGGCGATCTCCAGGGCCTCGGTGGCGCAGGCGTCCTTGGCGTTCTTGAGGACCTTCTCTTCTCCACCGCTGCCGCGGACGAGATCGAGCGGCGTCTTGGCGAGCGCGAGACCCTGGCTGATGACGCTCTGCGCCGCGCCCAGTCCGGCCTGGAGGGGGTTGTTGCCCTGGTCGAGCTCGCTCAAGCGCGTGCGCACCCGGTCGGCGTGGCGCTGGGTCTCGCCCAGGTGCTTCTCGAGCCCCTGACGATAGGAGCCGCGGGGGGTCATGGCGATCTGCGACTGGAGCACCCGGACGAGACCGACTTCAGTCGCGTGGGCCTCGTTGAGGTACTGCACTACCTTCTGCTCGGACTGACCCATGGGTCGGCCTCCTCGATCGGGTTCAGAGATCCGCGGAGCCCGACGGACTCCGCGCGGCGCGGGTGAGAGCCTGCGGCGCCGCTTCCTGCGAGAAGACGCCGGCGGCGACGTTCTCTCGGGCGAGCATAGCGAACAAGTGTTTGCCCCGGCGCCGTGGAGGGTATGTCTTAGCGCACTGCACACAGCAGTCTCTGCACCGTCCCTTCCCCCGGGAGCCACCATGCGCTTCGCCCTGTTCGGCCTGCTCCTCGCCGCCGCCGTCTTCCTCGTCTCCGGCGGGCATGTGCTCTTCTTGCCCCTCTTCTTCCTGCTGCCGCTCGGCGGCCTCTTCACCCACCGCCGGCGCCGGCGCTGGTAGGGCTTGGTGGCGCCCAGCGCGGGGTGAAGGCCGGGTCGTGCTCGTGGGCGGAGAAGTAGGAGACCATCGCGGCCACGTACTCCGAGAACCTCGGCGCCCGCAGCCCGTGGGGAGAGCAACTCGACCGCGCGCCGCGCGTCGAACGTGACGGGATGGTTGAGGTAGGCGATCGACTCGCGCGGGGTGCCGCCCATGAGCGCGCGGACCGCCGGTATCCGCAATGCACCCGCGACGAGCGCCGGGGGCACGCGGCCTTGGGGCGCGCGCCCGGCGTACTCCTGAGATAGGAGCGCCAGCAGCTCATTCGTGCTCAGGGGATCGGGGTCGACGAGATGCAGCGTCTCTCCCAACGTGGCCGGATCGCTCGCCGCGGCCGCCATCGCCGCGACCACGTAGTCGACGGGAACGACGTTGAAGGACGCGTCGGAGCGACCGAACTGGGCGATCGACCGGCCGGCCCCCTGGGCGCGCGCGATCGCGCGGAGCAGGTAGTAGGGGCCGTCGAACTTCTCCGTCGCTCCGTCGCGCGAGTCGCCGACCACGATCGCCGGGCGCAGGATCGTGCTGGGCACCCGGTCGGCGAGTTGGCGCACCCATACCTCGGCCTGGAACTTCGTCGACTCGTAGAAGTTCTTCCAGGCCTGCCCCATCACGAGCTCGTGCTCGTAGACGAGGCCGGTACGCCGCCCGGCGACGTAGGCCGTGCTCACGTACGCCAGGCGCTCGAGGCGCTCTGCGGCCAGACAGAGATCGAGGACGTTGCCCGTGCCCTCCACGTTGACTCGCTGCGCGGTCTCGACGGGCACCGCGAGGTTGTAGAGCGCGGCCAGATGGAACACCTGCGCCACCTCCGCGCACACGCGCTCGTAGTCCTCGCGGGCGAGCCCGAGCCCGCGCTCTGCGATGTCGCCCGGGAGCAGCTCGATCCGGCCGGAATCCAGCCGGCCGGCGGCCTCCCGGGCGGCGTCGAGCGCCCGAGGCTCGACCAGGGCCACGAGCCGCGCCTCGGGATCCCGCTCGAGCAGGTGGGCGGCGAGCCGGCGACCGATGAACCCGGGGAAGCCGGTGAGAAGGACGAGGGCGATGGCCGGACTCTAAGGCCAGAGCCGCCCCGCACTCCGTGTCGCCGAGGGTTGGACCGTGCCCGAGGGGGAATCCCGCCTCGATGAGCGTCGCGATCGTCACCGGCGCGGACTCCGGAATCGGGAAGGCGACGGCGGTTGCTCTGGCCGCCCGCGGCTTCGACGTGGGCATCACCTGGCACGAGGACGAGAACGGTGCGCGCGCCGCCGCTTCGGAGCTCGCCGCCCACGGCCGCCGCGCCGAGCTGCGCCCGCACGACCTCACGCGGCCGGCCGAGGGCGGTGAGGCGATCGACGCGCTCGCCGATGCCCTCGGGGGCCTCGACGTGCTCGTCAACAACGCCGGCACGGGTCACTCGACGCCGTTCCTCGAGCTCGAGCTCGCGGAGTGGCGGCGAGTGCTCGCGGTGGATCTCGACGGGGCCTTCGTGTGCGCGCAGCGTGCCGCCCGGCGCATGGTCGCCGCCGGGCACGGAGGGCGGATCGTCAACGTGACCTCGGTGCACGAGCACGTCCCCCTGCGCGGTGCGGCGGCCTACTGCGCGGCCAAGGGAGGTCTTGGCCTCCTGACCAAGGTCATGGCGCTCGAGCTCGCCGAGCATGGGATCGCGGTCAACGCGATCGCGCCGGGCGAGATCACCACGCCGATGACCGGCGCCGAGGACGTCGACCCCTCCGGCGAGGAGCGGCCCGGCATCCCCCTCGGGCGCCCGGGCGACGCCCGCGAGATCGCCGCCGCGATCGCCTTCCTCGCCTCGGCGGAGGCAAGCTACGTGACCGGCGCCTCCCTCGTGGCCGACGGCGGCATGCTGCTCATGGCCGCCGAGGCCAACCGCCTGGCCTGATCAGCTCGAATCGGCCACTCGGAGCGCAACCGGGCTGCCCGCCGGATCGACGAGGATGACCCCGCCGGCCTCCCCGCGCCGCGTCTCGACGCGCGCGGCCTGGAGGCGCTGCGTCACGCGGGCGAGCGCCTCGGCGCCCGGCAGCACGACCTCGAAGCGGCGCAGGCCGCGCGACCCGTCCGGCGGCGCGGGGGCGCCCGGCCCGGCCCAGGTGTTCAGTCCGACGTGGTGGTGGTAGCCACCCGCCGAGACGAACAGGGCGCCGGGGTATCCGCGTACGCTGACCTCGAAGCCCAGGAGGTCGTGGTAGAAGGCCTCGGCGGCGGCGGGGTCCGAGACCTGGAGGTGGACGTGCCCGACCCGCGTGCCGGGCGCCAGGCCCTCGTCGGGTGTCCCGCCCGGCTCCTCCCCCATGACGCCGTCGAGGTCGAACGGCTCGGTGGCCATGAGCAGCGCTCTGTTCGCGTAGCGCCATTCCCGACGCGGGCGGTCGCGGTAGATCTCGATGCCGTTGCCTTCCGGGTCGTCGAGGTAGAGCGCCTCGCTCACGAGGTGATCAGAGGCGCCGGTGAACCGCCAGCCCGCCTCGGTGACGCGGCGCAGCGTATGTGCGAGCCCGGCGCGGTCGGGCACGAGGAGCGCCAAGTGGAAGAGTCCGGTGCTGTGGCGCGGGCGCGGCGGAGCGTCCGGGTCGCCGACCAGCTCGACGAGCGTCCTCGCCGGCTCGACTCCCAGCTCTACCGTGTTCCCCGACCGCTCGAGGACTCGCAGGCCGAGAGCGCGCTCGTAGAAGGCGCGGGTCCGGTCGAGGTCTGCGACGGTCAGCGCGACGGCCCCGAGCGAGGTGTCCGGGTCGATCGACAGCGACGGCACGGGGGCGGTCGGCTCGCGAGTGGGTTGGGTGGAGCGATCGGCGCGGCGCGGACGACCACCTCGTGGTCCTGGGGTGGGGCTCAGGCGCGGCGGCTCAGCCACCACACGGCGAGCAGCACGACGCCCGCTCCCAGTGGCCGCGCCGGGGGCCATGCCGGCGCCCGGCGCACGACCGACGGCGTGCTCTGCGCCGGCGAGGACGCGGGGATCGCGAACTCCTCGGCCGCGAGCGTGTCGTGCGGCGAGTCGAGCGGGTCATGCGGCACCGCGGCCGGCGAGTGCGGATCCGGAGCCGGGATGGCGAACTCCTCGGCGGCGAGGGTGTCGTGGGGGTCTTCGGTCATGATGGTGATGGGCCGCCCGGGGATCGAACCGCGGGTCTCCCGTACGAAGGGTACGGTGCTCTGCCACTGAGCTAGCGGCCCCCTGGAGACGGGGAAGCTAGCGGTCGCTGGCGAGCGGCTGCTCCATGGCCTTGGTCTCCGGCGCCTTGACGTAGGGCTGCTCGGGCTCCTCGTGCTCCTCGTGGTAGGCGCTCTCGGCGTTGACCGCCCAGATGTCGTGGCGGGTGCCGTCGACGAGGTTGTCCACCGCGCGCATGGCGCTCAGCATGGAGTGGTCTGAGTTGTTGTAGCGGTGAAGGCCGTTGCGCCCGACCTGCGTCAGGTTGGGGATGCCGTCGAGCCACGCGCGGATGACGTCGACGCGCTCGGAGTAGTCCGCGTCGTACATCGGGTAGGCCTTGTGCACGCGCACCACGAAGCCGCGCTCGACGCGATCGGCTCGGGCGAGGCCGAGCTCCTCGAGCTCGCGCTTGGCGAGCTCGACAAGGTCATCGTCGGCCATGGTCCACAGATCGTCGCCCTCGAAGGCGAAGAACTCGAGGCCGACACTCGCCTTGTCGACCCCGGGCGGCACCATGTCGGGGCTCCAGGACTTGAAGTTCTGGATGCGGCCCACCCTCACGCCCGGCTCGTGGATGTAGATCCAGTTGTCGGGGAAGAGGTCCTGCCCGTCGATCACGAGCGAGACCGTGAGGAAGTCGCGGTAGCGCAGCCCGCGCGCGGCGGCCAGCACGGCGGCGTCGGCCGGCGGCTTGGCGATGCCCACCGTGGTGCGCAGCGGCAGGGAGGAGATGACGGCGCTCGGGCGCAGCGTCTCCTGCGGCGTCTGGACCCCGACGACCTCGCCGTTCTCTATCTCGAGGCCGGTGACCGGCGCGTTCAGCCGCACCTCGCCGCCGAGCTCGGTGATGTCGGAGGCCATCTGCTCCCACATCTGCCCCGGCCCGTAGCGTGGGTACTTGAACTGGGAGATCAGCGACTTGATCTCATCGCCCTTGTTGCCGAAGAACGCCGCCTTGGCCGCCGAGAAGAACGAGAGGCCCTTGATGCGCTGGGCCGCCCACTCGGCGCGAATCTCAGAGGTCGAGACCCCCCACACCTTCTCAGTGTAGGACTTGAAGAAGAGGTTGAAGAGGCGCCGGCCGAAGCGGTTGGAGACCCACTGCTCAAAGGTGTCCTCCGGGCCCTTGGGCTTGATCTGCGCCCACAGGTAGGAGAGGAACGCGCGCGTGAGCTCGATCGGTCCGAGCTTCTTGATCACGTCCATGCCCTGCAGCGGATACTCGAGGAACTTCCGGTTCCAGAAGATGCGCGACTGGCGCGGGCGCAGGAGCCACTCCTCCCGTCCGCTCTTGGCGCTCGCGTGGGACATGATCTCGTCCCACAGCGCCTCGACCTCCTTGGCCTTGGTGAAGAAGCGATGACCGCCCAGATCGAAGCGGTAGCCGTCGCGCACCTCGGTGCGCGCCAGGCCGCCGAGCTGATCCTGGCTCTCGAGCACGATCACGGGCTTGCCGCGCTGGGCGAGCAGGTAGCCCGCGGTCAGCCCCGCGGGACCGCCGCCCAGGACCACCACCGGGCGGTCGTCGGTGAGGGCGGGATCGTTTCCGTTCTCTGCGGGCATGTGGTTATCTCGTCCTGGTCTCGTGTTCGGGCTGGCGGGCCTGGCGGCCGGGTCAGGCGGTCTTCGTGTAGATCACGGCGCTGTTTCCGACCGTGGAGGCCCCGTGGTAGAACTGCGGTGCGACCCCGCTGCGGCGAAGCGTGGGATCCGTGGCCAGGATCTGGCTCCACTGCGCCGAGCGTCGCCGGACGTACCGTGTCCACGGCGCGGTCCAGTTGTAGCTGCCCTCGGTCAGCGGGCGCACGAGCACCACGTGCTGACCGGGGCGCAGGCTAGCAAGCAGTCCGCCGAGGTCCCGGCGCGGATTCGAGGCCTCGATGCGGGTGAGTGCGTCGGCCCAGTTCATGTAGCCCGGATCGGCAACCGCACCCGTCGTGTCGGCGTAGCGCAGTCCCGGCGGCATGTAGTAGTGGATGACCGGGGTCTGCTCGGGCTGACCGGCGATGACGAGGTCGCCGGGGCGCAGCTGCGGCGTAAGGTCGGCGGCGATGTCGCGGACGTCGCTCTTGTACTCGGGCGCGTAGGACTTCGGGTTGATCCAGAAGAGGCACGCGAACGCGAGCGCGACCAGACCGAGGCGCCGGGCGCGCGCCAGCCCGAGGGCGGCGATGAGGAGCAGTGGGCCGAGGATCGCCGCGAAGTAGCGCACCGTCCAGGCGGGATTGATCTGGGAGAGCGCCCAAGCGACGGCGAGCGTCCCGACCGCGAGTGCGCTCAGCGCCTGGAGGCTCGCGAGCTCGCGCGGCGAGCGCTTCTCGGAGATCAGAGTGGCGATGCCCAGGCCGCCCGCGAGCACCAGCGCGACCGCGGCCCGGTCACCGCCGAAGACCCCGCGGGAGATCTGGACGGGAGCACCGAAGCGCGGAGCGTGACCCCACGGGGCCCCGGTGTGCGCGGCCTGGAAGAGGAGCGTCGGGAGCCAGGGCAGGAAGAGCAGAGCCGCCCCGCCGAACCCGAGCAGGACGTCGCGCCCGAAGGCGCGACGGTCCTCCGCGCGGCGCCACAGCAGCGCCACCCCGGCGCTTGCCGCGACGGCGAAGAAGAGCCCCCAGCCGTGGGTGTAGAGCATGGCGGCCAGGCCGAAGGCAACGCCGGCCAGGTAGCGGCGATGGCGAAGGACGTAGGCGTGCACCATGCACGTCGCGGTGAGCAGCCCGAGCAGCGCCATCAGCGAGTACATGCGCGTCTCCTGCGCGTACTGGGTGAGAAAGGGATTGAGCGCGGCGAGGAGCGCGGCGATGAGCCCGGCGCGCCGACCGAAGAGGCTCCACCCCGCCCACAGCGCCGCCGGGATGGTGAGCAGCGAGAAGAGCAGCGAGAGCGAGTGCGTGGCGGCCTCCGTGCTCCCGAACACGGCCATCCATCCGTGCAGCAGGAGGTAGTAGAGCGGCGGCGATCCGTCGTTGTGGAGCACGCCGGGGATCGCGGCCAGCGGGTGGGAGGCGATCCCGACCGAGAGGCCTTCGTCCATCCAGAAGGACCCGCTCAGCGCGCGGGTACGCAGCACCAGCGAGACGAGCACGAGCAGCGCCACGATGAGCGCGGTCGGCACGGGGCCCGTGAGCGGGACGCGACGGATTCGCGGCAGGGCGGGCGCGCGACGGGCGGCGACGGTGGCCATGTCAGGGGCGCAGGATATCGGCGGGAATACAGGTGTTTCGTTAGCGCGAATCGGGCGCGCCCGCGGCCCGCGAGGGCGCGCTCGGCGCTCAGGGTGCCGCGCGCAGCGAGCGGCCCGGCGCGCAGTGCGCGAAGACGTGCCACGGACCGCTGTCGGCCACGGGTCGGTAGCTCGGGGGAGGGATGGGGACCGGGTCCTCCCGCCGCGTGGTCTTCACGCTGAACACCACGCCCGGTGGCGCTCCGGGCGCCGCGGGGTCGAACGCCACGTTGATCCCCGGCGTGTCCAAATACCAGGCGACCATGGCCACGAGGAACTTGCCGGCGTAGGGCTTGCCGCACGCGAGCACGGGCTCACGGCCCCCCATGCGGTCGACCACGGCGACGTAGCGGTCGCGCACGATGGCCTGGTAGTGCAGCGCGACCTCGATCTTGTGCAGGAGCTGCAGGCGGCGGTAGGTGGGCACGGCGAAGACGCCGGCCACGAGCGCGAGTGCGATGAGCGTGGCCGCGGTCGCGCCCTCGGGGCGCCCAACTCGGGCGGCGAGCCACGCCGCCCGGGCGACGAGCCACCCCCACCCCACGCCGCCCACGATGCTGAGCAGGCCGCTCGCGGGCAGGAGGTAGCGCGGATTGCCCGAGAAGTGGGCCTCGGTCAGCCCGGCGACGGTCACGAGCCACGCGCCCGCGGCGAGCGCGACGAAGAGCGCGGGCGCGAGCCGCCGGGTGCGCACGGTCTCCACGAGGCCGACGAGGATCGCCAGGGCGGTCCCGATCTTGCCCGGGGTGAACACCACGGGGCGCGCGTTCTGCAAGACGGTGAGCGCCGGGTGGGCGGAGTAGGCCGGGCTGTTGGGGTTGGGGTCAGACGCCCGACTGGCGGCGCGGAAGAGGTTGCCTGAGCCCCAGAGCTCGGGGCCGAACCACAGGACGGGGAGCAGGGCGAACAGACCGAGGACGAGCTTCCACGCGCCCCGGTCGCGCCACAGCAGCCACAGGCCGTAGACGAGCAGGAAGAACCAGGTCTCCGGACGCAGCAGCGCTCCGAGGAAGCCGAGGACGAACGCCTGGCGCGGACGCCCGTCGACGTGACGCTCGAAGGCCAGGAGGATGAACGCGATCAGCATTCCCTCCGAGTTGCCCAGCGCGATGTCCTTGACGAAGTTGCCCGTCGCGCAGATCGTGAACACGGCGATGGCGCTGGCGAGCAATCCGGTGCGCCGGTCGGTGAGCCGCACGGCGAAGCGGAAGATCATGAACAGCGCGAGGAATCCGCCTCCGCGCGCGACCATGAGCCACAAGTCGGGCGCCGCGGGGCCGAAGATCGAGAAAACCGTGGTGAAGAGCACCGGCCCGGGCTTCCACGACGGTCCGCCGAGGGTGTTCAGGTCGAGGTGGAGGATCTCCCGTCCCCAGCCGACCCACGACCACGGGTCATAGGTCGGGGTGGAGGGAAGCAGCAGCGTGAGCGCGCCGACTCCGAGGGCGCCGAGCACGATCAGCGCGGCGTCGCGCCGATTGAGCGGACGCGTGAGCGCCGCGAGGCGAGCCTCGAGCGAACGTAGAGCCCCCGGACGGAAGGCGGCGGACGCGGACGGTGCGGCGGACCCGGCGGGGACGGGAGCGCGCAAGTGGCTCTAGCGCCGCGTCACGAGCTCAGGCGGCGGCGGCCCGAGCGGCGCGCAGTCGACTCAGACCGCCGTAGCGCGCGAAGAGGAGGACGAGGCCGGCGAGGGTGATCGGCACGAACAAGACGAAGCGCAGGAGCAGGATGTAGGCGAGGAGGACGGCTGCGCCCACGCTCAGCGCGGCCTTGACCACAAAGCCGACCGCGGCATCGTAGGTCCCGAGGTAGCCCGGAGCCGCCGGTACGAGCGCGGCGAGGTTCGAGAAGGCCACGACGGAGAGCCCGCCGCTCAACCCGAGGTGCAGCGAAACCGACTCGCCCACGACGATGTAGACCGCCGCCTCGAGGCCCCAGATCCCCACGGTGAGAGCGAGGAGCGCCGCGCCGCGCGCGCCCAGCAGCTGGCGGCAGGGCCGCAGCAGCGGCTTGAGCGCGGCGCTGAGGCGGGCGGCGAGCGTCGGCGAGCGCAGCAGCGCCACGACGCCGGCCGCGGAGAGGAAGGCCAGCACGCCAGCGATGAGCAGCAGCACGTTGGCGCTCGGAAGCTGGATGCTCGACAGCAGGTTGAAGGCGACGACGAGCATGATCACGCCGAGGGCGACGGCGTCGAGGACGCGCTCGGCGAGCACCGTCCCGAGGATCGCGCGCTTGCTCGCCTGAGTGCGCGAGCCGAGGAGAAAGACGCGCAGCACCTCGCCGCCGCGGGCCGGGAGCACGTTGTTGCCCATGTAGCCGACGGGCACGAGCGCCCAGGAGTCGCGGCGATCGGCGTGGATGTCGGCGTCGCGCAGGATCTGGTGCCAGCGCTCGGCGCGCGCGAGGGTGGCGACGGCGTAGACGGCGATCGCGCCGACGAGCGCGAGAACCGCTCCGGTGGAGTCGGGAAGCTGCGGCGGCGGCTGCCCGACCGCCCACCACACGACCGCGGCGAGCGGGAGGACCCACAGCAGGATGCGCAGCGGCAGAAGGCGTCGGGAGGCGAGCAGGGTCATGAGGGCAAAGACGTAAGGACGACCGCACGTGCAGCCGTTCGAGCGTCCCTCGCGAAACTTCGCTGCTCAGGACCTCTGATTCGGCCACAAATGCTAGCGGGGCGGGCGGCGCCGGGCTGTTCACAATGCGTTAGGGACGCCCCCCGACCGGCGCCCCCGTCTCCTCAGGAGAGGCCGCTGCCCGCAAGGCACGTCTCGACCTTCTTGAGCATCGCGTCGGAGGCAGCGTTCGGGTAGACGAGCGTGTTGCCGATGACCTCCGCTCCCTCCGCCTGGCCGTGGATCTGCGCCGCCTGCGCGTCGCCGGGAGTGGCGGCGAACACGACGCGCGGCCCCCTCCCCTTCGGGACGACCTGGATCGCGCCGGGTCCGTCGTGGTGGGCACGAAGGCCGGCCTGACGCAGGCAGCGGAGTGGGCCCGTGACCGGGTTGTAGGGCTGTGAGGAGTAGCTCCCGGGGGCCGAGGCGCCGCGAGCGCTGGTCGGGCGGCCTCCAGCTCCTGAGGCGCCGGCTCCGCACGCGACGAGGACGAGCGCCGCGAGGCCGAGCAGGGCGGCGAGGAGCAGGCGGGGCACCCGAGAAGCGTAGTGCCCGCTCCGGCTCCGGGGGGAGAGCCGGCCCTGACCTAGACTTCGAGCGCCCTTGGCGCCTCTCCCCCACCTCGCCGGTGCGAGGCAGCTCTCGTGACGGCTCCCTTTGCGCTCGCCGGCCCGCTCGCCGCGGTGGGACTCGTCGCGCTCGCGGGATGCGCCGCCGCGGCCCTCGCATGGCCCTCGCCGGGTGGCCGGGCGCTGGGCCGCATCGGCGCGCTCGTCCTCGCACCGGCGCTGCTGCTCGCCCAGGTGGCGTCCTCCTCCTCGCTCGCAGCGCTGACGCGGCGCCCGGTGCTGCTCGGCGCCGGCCTCGCCGTCGCCCTGGCCGCCCTGGCGCTGCTGGCGCGTACGCTGAGCCGCCATCCCGAGGGCGTGCCCGCGCTCGCGGTGCTCGCGCTCCCGTTCCGCATACCGATCCACGTCGGCGGCGTGACCGCGAACCTGCTCGTGCCGCTGTATGTCGTGGTCGCCGCGGGAACGCTCGCGGAGCTCGCGCCGATGATGCGCGCTCGCCGCCGCGCTCCCGAACAGAACGGCCCGCCCGAGCCTCGGCCGTTCACCGAACGCGCCCCCGGGTGGCTCGAGCGGCTGCTCGGCGCCTCCGTCGTGCTCTACGCGCTGCAGGCCGCCTACTCGAGCGACCCGACCAAGGCCCTGCAGCAGGAAGTCTTCTTCTACGCCCCCTTCGCGCTCTTGTTCGTCCTCCTCGCGCGGCACCGCTGGGACGCGCGCCAGCTCGGGCGCTGTCTCTACGCGTTGATCGCGCTATGCGTCCTCTTCGGCGGCCTCGGCCTGTACGAGTGGACCACGAAGACGTTGATCTTCAACCCTCGCCTGCTCGTCTCCAACGACTTCCACGCCTACTTCCGCGTGAACTCCTTCTTCTTCGACCCGAACATCTACGGACGCTTTCTGGCGATCGTCATGCTCGTCGTGCTCGCGGGGATGCTCTACGCCTCGCGCCGACGGGTGATCCTGGCTGCGGGAGTGCTGCTCGCCGCGCTGTGGGGGAGCCTCCTACTCACGCTCTCGCAGTCGAGCCTCGCCGCGCTGCTCTTCGGGCTCGGAGTGCTCGCCGCGCTGCGCTGGAGCGTGCGCGGCGCGCTCACGGTGGCGGGAGGCCTCGTGGTCGTAGGCGTCGTGGCGATCCTCCTCTTCCCCTCCGCCCTGGGGCTCAGCCTGTCGAGCTCGCGGACGCTCAACGACGCCACGAGCGGCCGCGTCCAGCTCATCGACGGAGGGGTGAGGCTCTTTGCCGCGCGACCACTCATCGGTTGGGGATCGGCCTCCTTCGCGCGCGAGTACCGGCGCCGCGAGGGTGCGCACTCGGGCGCGCAGGCGGTCTCGGCCTCCCACACCATCCCGATCACGGTCGCCGCGGAGCAGGGCGTCCTCGGGCTCGCGCTCTACCTCGTGCTGCTGGCGGTCGCGGTGAGCCGACTCGGACGGGGAGCCGGTCGCACGCCCGCCCGCGCCGCCATCGCTGCTGCGTTCCTCGGTCTCGTCCTCCACACGGTGACCTACGCGGATTTCCTCGAGGACCCGCTCACCTGGACGCTCCTCGCCGCCGGCACAAGCCTCGCGGCGCTCGAGGGGGAGCGAGGGCGCGGCGGGCGCGCGAGGGCGCCGGCGCGTCAGCGCACCGACGCTTTGCCAGCGCTCGGCGGCTGAGCGCAAGGCGAGTTACGCACGCCGGGGCGCGCACGATCCGCCTCCCCCCTCGAGAGGGGCGGAGCTACAGGGCCGCGATGAAGAGCGCGCCGAGCACGAGGCCGATCAGGAGAAGCGCCCCCACGAGGGCGCCGGCCTGAACGCCCGCGACGGCCGAGAGCCCGACCGCGACGAGCACCGCGACCATGAAGGCCGCAGCCGCGCCGGTGCGAGAGGAGCGTCGGGAGCCCACGCGACGTCAGGCTATTGCACGCGCGCGCGACTAGCGGCTCCAGCGCAGCAGCGCGACGGTCCACGGCGGGCGAACGGCGAGCGGCGGAGCGACCGGGCGGGCGTTCCGGAGCGGCGGCGGCGGCCCGCTGTAGCGGCTGAAGCTCGCCGCAAAGAGCACGGAGTTCCCGCGCCGCACGCGATCGCTCACGGCGCGTAGCGGAACGCGGAGCTCCCAGGCGAGCGTGGTCTCCAGCGGCCCGTTGACCACCGGGCGCCCGAGCCCGCGCAGCCGCTCTGCGCCCCCCGCGCTGCGAATCGCCGCCTCGAGCGCCGCCGCGATCGGCCGACCTCCTCTGCCCGCGCGCGCGTCGGCCGCCGCGGAGCGCACGCTGCGCAGGGCGAACGGCGCAGCCAGGACAGCGAGCGCGAGCGCGAGCGCGGCCCCCGTCGCGCCTGAGGGCATCGCGCCCACGACCCAGCCGACTCCCACCCCAGCGAGCACGCACGCGAGCGCGGCGGCGGGCAGCGCGAAGCGACCGAGCCCGGCGTAGCCGACGAGGGTCATGAGCGCGACGAGGGCGGCCCAGGCGAGCGCGCCCCCGCCGAGCCAGAGAGGCACGGCCGCGCCCCGGCGCACGGCAAGGGCCACGGCGAGTAACGCCGCGCTCCACACGGGCACGGAGAGCAGCGAGCCGATGCGGTTCAGCGCGTCGGGCACGGGCGTGGAGGAGCGTTGCGCGGCGCGGGCCTCGGCGCCCGCCTTGGCCAGGCGGCTGCCGGTGAACGGGTCGCCGGTGCTGTACCAGTCGGGAGCGAACCATAAAAGCGGCACGGCGATGAGGACGAGCACCGCGAGCGGGCGGGGCACCGCGCGGCGGTGCCCCGCCCACACGGCATAGAGCCCGAGAAACGGCCACGCCTCGGCGCGCACGAGCGCCGCCGCGAGGCCCAGGAGGAGCGCCGCGCGGTAGCGGCCGGCGAGGTGGCGCTCCACCGCCCACAACACGCACGCGACGAGCAGCGGCTCGGCTTCCCCCCACGCGAGGTCGAGCAGCCAGCTCTGGAGGAGGGCGAGCAGCGCCGCGGCGATCACTCCGGCCGGGGCTCCGGCGATCCGGCGCGCGAGCCGGAAGGCGGCGAGCAGCGCGAGCAGCCCGCCGGCGCGCACGACGAGGAGCCACAGAGCGGGCGCCGTCGAGCCGAGCGGCGCGAAGAGGGCCGTGAAGATGACGGGCCCCGGCTTCCACGCCGGCCCGCCGACGGTGTGCAGCTCGAGCCCCGGATCGACGACCTCGCGCCCCCAGACGAGCCAGCCCCACGCGTCGTAGTGCGGCCAGGCCGAGAGCAGCAGGGACAGCCCGGCGAGCCCCGCGCACGCAGCGACCGGCAGCGCGGGGCCGAGCACCCGCCGCGCGCGCACGCGAACTAGGCGGCGGGAGCCACGCGCCGGCGGCGCGCGCCCCAGCGCTCGACGGCCGCGCTCGCCCCGAGCCCCGCGAGGAGCAACACGAAGGGATCGATCGGCGCCCGGAATCGCGGCGCCTCCCCGATCACGAAGACCGCGGAGACGAGCAGCAGCGCGGGCGCGAGCCACAGCGCGGGCGGCGCGCGGCGCGCCGCACGGGTCGCGAGCCCCCCGAGCGCGAGCAGCAGCACAGCCCAGAACGAGATCGCCGCGACCACTCCCCACCCGGTCGACACGTCGATCGTGCGCGTCCCGAGGTCCCAGCGGTGGGTGCCGGCGAGGTGGAGGAGCTGGCGCGTGTTGAACCATGCGACCTGGGCGACGTAGCCGGGATGGCGCCAGGCGAAGCGGAAGGCCTTCCCCCGCAGGTTGCGATCGAGCTCCGCGCCGCTGTGCGCGCGGCGGATGAGGTAGCGGTTCTCCGTGCGGCGCACGAGTGTCCAGGCGCCCGAGTCGCGCGGGTTCTCACGCGAGACCCGGTTGTAGGTGCCCGCGAGCGTTCCGCCGGCCTCCGTGGTCACGGGGATGAAGGCGTGGATCTCGAGCGCGTTGCGGATGGTCCAGGGCGCCACGGTCGCCACCGCGATTACCACGGCGGCCAATGGCCGCGCGAGCGAGGCCGGCCGGCGGCGGGGGCGCCCCGTCCACACCAGCAGCGCGACGGGGAGCAGGAGCAGCGGCCCGTTGAAGCGCGTGAGCGAAGCGAGCCCGACGAAGAGGCCCGCGAGCACAGCCCAGCGCCAACCGCTCTCCCGTCGTCGCGCCGCGAGCGCGGCCGCGATCGCCGCGAGCTCGAGGAAGATGAACAGCGTCTCGGAGAGCAGGGAGGATCCGATCAGCCCGAGCGGCACGTAGAGCGCCGCGAGCGCGGTCGCCCACAGCGACGCTCTCCGGCCCCACAGCTGGAGGGCGAGCAGGCCGATCAGGGCCACGACGCCCGCGCCCAGCACGGCGAGGAAGAGCCGCGCGGCGGTGACGTCGCGGCCGAAGACGGCGAAGATCCCGCCGAGGGTGTAGGGCCAGCCCGGAGGCCGGTAGGCGGCGGGGGTGACGAGCGGCCGCTCCCCGACGGGCTCGAGGTGATCGCTCGGGTAGCCGTTGCCGCGCGCGACCGAGCCGGCGATGCGCTCGTAGTCACGATCGTCGTGGACCGGCGCGTAGTTCGGCGTGGCCAGCACGAACGCGACCCGCAGGAGCAATCCGAGCACGACAAGCGCCCAGAATGCCTGCCGAAAGCGACGCCGGCCCGCGCCGGAGCGCTCGGGGGCCCGCGCCACGGCAGGGTCGCCCGGGGCGGGCGCGCGCTCGGTCTCCAACACGGCAGGCAATCTAGAGCGCGACTCGCTCACGACGCTCTACCGCCCGCGCCGTTTCCCCGAGTCCTAACGCGACCCGAACGCCCGTACGGGTTCGATCCCCGCCCCGGCCGGGAACAGAAGTCGCAGTTGCTTTTCGGCCTTCTCGGGCCCCCGTCATGACCTGTCACACCTCCACCTCTGGCGTCCCGCCGGCCACCGCGGTGCGAGTATCGCTCGCCGCCGGACCCGACGCCCCCGGCCGCGCCCGCGAGGCGCTCACCGCACTGGCCGCCTCTCTACACGAGCGCGAGCGCAACGCGCTCCTGCTCGTGGCCTCCGAGCTCGTGACCAATTCGGTACGCCACTCGGGAGCCCGGCGAGGAGAGGCGCTCGAGCTCATCCTGAGCACCGAGCCCGCCCGGGTGCGCCTGGCGGTCCAGGATCCGGGACCCGGCTTCGATCCCCCGTCAGCCGCCGGCGCGCGTGAGCGGATCGGCGGCTGGGGCCTCGCGCTGGTCGCCGAGCTCGTCGACCGCTGGTGGGTGGAGCCCGGCCCGCCGAAGCAGGTCGTCTGCGAGCTCGACCGCTAGCGCCCGAGCGGCGCTAGAGCTCGGACGCGTCGTCGACGAGCAGGAGCTTGGCGTCGAGGCCCGTGAGCTGGATGACCCGCTGCACGGCTTCGGGCCCGCGCACGATCGCCAGGCGACGGCCCCGGTCGTGCGCCCGAGCATCGGCCGCCACGAGCATGCGCAGACCGGTTGAGTCCATGAAGGTCAGCCCGGCGAGGTCGATCACCACCGTGCCGCTTCCGGCGCCCTCCTCCGCGTGCTGGAGCTCCTCCTCCGCCCGGGGGGCCGTCGCGATGTCGAGCTCGCCCGCGAGCCGGACGAGCACGGCGTCCCCTTCGCGCTCGATCGAGGTTGAGAAGGCGCTCACGAACTGGGGAGAGAAACGAAGGGCATGTGGGGGCGCGGATCCTAACGATCGACGCGAGTGGCACCGCCCGTCGCGCTATGATGCTTATCTCAAGTAAGTAGCTACAGAAAGTGCAGCCATGAGCCGACTGCTTCTCATCCCCCTCGAGGACTCCGTCGTCTTCCCGCACATGACGCTGTCGCTCGCCGTCGAGACCGGCGAGGAGGAGCGCGTGCTCCTCGTCCCGCGCCACGAGCATGACTTCGCCGGCGTGGGAACCGTGGCGGACGTCGTGGAGCAGGTCCGCCTGCCCGGCGGCGGCCGCGCCGTCGTGCTCTCCGGGCTGCACCGTGCCACCGCCGGCGCCGCCCAGACCGCGCCCGGAGGCCAGCTCTACGTCGAGGTCGAGGAGCGCCCCGACCCCGTTCCCGTCGACGGTCGCACGCGCGAGCTCGAGCGCGAGTACCGCGCCGTGGTCGAGGAGATCCTCGAGCTGCGCGGCGACGACGGTCGCGTCTCGGCCTTCGTGCGCTCGATCACCGAGCCCGGTGCCCTGGCCGACACCTCGGGCTACTCGCCCGACCTCTCCTTCGCCCAGAAGGTCGAGCTCCTCGAGATCCTCGACGTCGCCGAGCGCCTCGAGCGCGCGCTGGGCTTCCAGCGTGAGCGGCTCGCCGAGCTCCAGGTCCGCCGCCGCATCCACGACGACGTGCAGTCGGGCGCGGAGAAGCAGCAGCGCGACTACTTCCTGCGCAAGCAGATGGACTCGATCCGCAAGGAGCTCGGCGAGGACGACGGCTCGGTGATCGACGAGTACCGCAAGAAGATCGACGAGGCGGGTATGCCCGACCACGCCCGCGAGCAGGCCGAGAAGGAGCTCGGACGCCTCGAGCGCATGGGCGAGCAGTCCGGCGAGTCGAGCATGATCCGCACCTACCTGGACTGGCTGGTGAGCGTGCCGTGGTCCGAGCGCTCGGAGGAGAAGCTCGACCCGGTCGCGGCCCGCGAGGTGCTCGATGCCGACCACGCCGGGCTCGAGGACGTCAAGGAGCGCATCACCGAGTACCTCGCGGTGCGCAAGCTGCGCCAGGATCGCGGCATCGTCGAGGATCGCCGCTCCGGCGCGATCCTCACGCTGATCGGACCTCCCGGCACCGGCAAGACCTCGATCGGCGAGTCGATCGCTCGTGCCACCGGCCGGGAGTTCGTGCGCATGTCGCTCGGCGGCGTGCGCGACGAGGCCGAGATCCGCGGCCACCGGCGCACCTACATCGGCGCGCTCCCGGGTCGCCTGGTGCGCGCGCTGCGCGACGCCGGGACGATGAACCCGGTGATCATGCTCGACGAGGTCGACAAGGTCGGGGCCGACTGGCGCGGGGACCCGAGCGCCGCCCTGCTCGAGGTGCTCGACCCCGCGCAGAACCACTCGTTCCGCGACCACTACCTCGATCTAGAGCTCGACCTCTCCGGCGTGCTCTTCATCGCCACCGCCAACCTGGCCGACACCATCCCGGGTCCGCTCCTCGACCGCATGGAGGTCATCCGCTTCGACGGATACACGGTCGAGGAGAAGACGGCGATCGCCCGTTCCTACCTGTGGCCGCGCCAGCTCGAGCGCAACGGGCTGCACCCGGAGGAAGTCGAGGTCGACGACGAGCTGCTGCGCGCCGTGGTCACGGAGTACACGCGCGAGGCGGGCGTGCGCCAGCTCGAGCGCGAGCTCGGAACCGTGCTACGCAAGACGGCGACGAAGATCGCCTCGGCGGCCACCGCCGGCCAAGCCGGTGGTCGGATCGAGCCTCCGGTGCGCATCGGGCTCGAGGCGGTTCGCGACGCGCTCGGGCGCCAGAAGTTCTTCCAGGAGGCGGCGGTGCGCACCGCGGTGCCGGGCGTGGCCACCGGGCTGGCGGTCACCGGGACCGGCGGAGACGTCCTCTTCGTGGAGGCCATCACGGTCGCACGCTCCCATGGAGGTTCCACCGAGCTCACGCTCACGGGGCAGCTCGGCGACGTCATGAAGGAGTCGACGCGGATCGCGCTCTCCTACGTCCGCGGCCACGCCGAGAAGCTCGGCATCCCCGAGAGCGTATTCGACGACCGCGAGTTCCACGTCCACGTGCCCGCGGGGGCGATCCCCAAGGACGGGCCGAGCGCGGGCGTGACCATGGTCACCGCGCTGGCCTCCCTGCTGAGCGGGCGCCCGGTCAAGCACACGGTGGGGATGACCGGCGAGGTCACGCTGCAGGGCCGGGTCCTTCCGATCGGCGGGCTCAAGCAGAAGGTGCTGGCCGCGCACGCGGCCGGGCTGACGGACGTGATCCTCCCCGAGCGCAACCGTGGCGACCTCGACGACGTGCCGCAGGAGGTCCGCGAGCAGATGACCTTCCACCCGGTCATGACCGTCGACGAGGCGCTCGCGGTCGCGCTCGAGCCCGCACGGGAGGCCGTGATCTGAGCTGAGGTGAGGGCTACTTGACCTTGGCCTGCAGATCGGTGAGCGCGGACTGGATCTGGGTGTTGTCGGCCTGCAGCGCCTGCAGGCCGGTCTGCGCCTTGGTGCGGTCGGAGGTGCGCACGGCGTCCTGCACGACACCGTTGTCGGCGCCGCCCTTGCGCAGGGTGCCGACGAGGGAGTCGTGGGCGGTCTTGGCCACGGCCGGCGGCTCGAGCCCGTCGAGCTGGGTGGCGAGCTTCTCGAACTCCGTCCGGAACTCGCCGAGGCCGGCCGCCTTGCCCGCCGGCCCACTCGCGCCCTGGATCTTCGCGCGCGAGGTCTGCACCGAGCTCTGGAACTCCTGAGCGTAGGCCTTCAGCTTCGCGCCGTACTCCGCGTTCGTGAGGGGCTTGGGGGCACTCTAGCCGCCGCCCGACTTGCTTTGCCCCCCGCAACCAAGCAGGCCGATCGCGACGAGCGCAAGGGTCAGGATGGAGAGGAAGCGGCTCACGAAAATGACCTTATAGGAACCCACGGCGCGATCACGGTTGACGCGTGCGGGGAGGGGTAGCTTCCCCCCATGAGCACGATCACTCCCTCTCAAGAGCAGGAAGTCCTCCGGCAGGTCGATACGAACCTCTTCATCGGGGGGGAATGGCGTGACGCCACCGGCGGCGGCGCGCTCAGCGTCGAGGATCCGTCCACCGAGCAGACGCTGGTCGAGGTCGCCGACGGAACGGCCGAAGACGCCTCCGCCGCGCTCGACGCCGCGGTCGACGCCCAGGCCGAGTGGGCGGCGCATCCTCCGCGCGAGCGTGCGGAGATCCTGCGGCGCGCGTTCGAGGCGATCACCTCCCGCGTGGATGAGCTCGCGCTGGTCATGACGCTCGAGATGGGGAAGACGCTCACGGAGTCCAAGGCCGAGATCACCTACGGCGCGGAGTTCTTCCGCTGGTTCTCCGAGGAGGCGGTCCGCATCGACGGTCGCTACGCGGTCAACGCCAACGGGCAAGGCCGCACGCTCGTCATGCGCCAGCCCGTCGGCCCGTGCATCCTCATCACGCCGTGGAACTTCCCGCTCGCGATGGGCACGCGCAAGATCGGCCCCGCGATCGCCGCGGGGTGCACGATGGTCATCAAGCCCGCCAAGCAGACGCCGCTCTCCATGCTCGCGCTGGCGCGCATCCTCCAGGAGGCCGGCCTTCCCGACGGCGTGCTCAACGTGATCACGAGCTCCTCCTCCGGTGAGGTGATGGGTCCGCTGATCGAGGACCCGCGCGCGCGCAAGCTCTCCTTCACCGGCTCGACCGAGGTGGGCCGCAAGCTCATCGAGCAGTCCGCGCAGAACATCCTCAAGGTCTCGATGGAGCTCGGCGGCAACGCTCCGTTCCTCGTCTTCGACGACGCGGACGTCGACGCCGCCGTGGAGGGCGCCCTCATCGCCAAGATGCGCAACGTCGGCGAAGCGTGCACCGCGGCCAACCGCTTCCACGTCGCGGGCCGGGTGGCCGACGAGTTCACCGAGAAGCTCGCGCAGAAGCTCGGAGAGATGAAGCTCGGCCGGGGCGTCGAGGACGGCGTGGACGTCGGGCCGCTGATCGACTCCGACCAGCGCGAGAAGGTCTCCGAGCTCGTCCAGGACGCCCTCGGGAAGGGCGCCACCGCGGTGGTCGGCGGTGAGGCGGCCGACGGCGCCGGCTACTTCTACAAGCCGACCGTGCTCAGCGACGTGCCCGACGAGGCCGAGATCCTCCGCGAGGAGGTCTTCGGGCCGGTCGCGCCCGTCGCCTCCTTCTCCGAAGAGGAGGAGGCGGTGGTCGCCGCCAACCGCACGGAGTACGGGCTCGTCGCTTACGTCTACACGCGCGACCTCAAGCGCGCGCTGAGGGTGTGCGAGGGCCTCGAGACCGGCATGGTGGGGCTCAACCAAGGCATGGTCTCCAACGCCGGGGCCCCGTTCGGAGGAGTCAAGCAGTCGGGGTTCGGACGCGAGGGCGGCAAGGAGGGGATCGACGAGTACCTCGAGACGAAGTACGTGGCGATCAACCTCTGAGCGGGATAGGCGTTAGGGCCGGTTCAAACCGAACACCCCGGTGAATCAGGGTGCGAGCGGGGCCCGCGCTTCCGCTTTCCATTGTCCCCCATTCGCACTGCTGAGGAGCGGCTCGAGTGCCTGACATCTTGGTGGCCTAGCGCGCGGATCTACCGTCGCGTGCTCAAGCGAGGGCACCGGCGCTGCTAGCCGGTGATGAGGGAGCGTTGCGTCCTCGCGCGCGTTTCGCCGGTGGTGTGGGTGGAAGCGTGCGCGAGAGCAGGCCGGCCGCGAGAACGAACGGTCGCGGGAGGCGAAGAGGAACAGGCGGGCGGCTGCAAGACAGGTTGACCGCCCGATTGTTCGAGAACATGTGGCGTAACTTCGCCTTGGCGTCGGGGCGGCCGAGCTCGCCGTGCATCATCGTCAGCACCGCGACGAGGCTCTTGGGGCAGAACCGCCCGAGCCACCGCACCGTGCGACGACGGCCTGTCGCGGCGCGGATGCAGCTATGTTGATAGCTCAACCGGGGGAAGGTCGTGGTGCTGCTGGCGTCCTGAGGGGATAGCGTCGTCAAATCTCGGGGTCGATCTTTTGAACCGCGTCGCTCTGCCATTCGTCGCTGCGCTCATGATGCTTGCGCTGAGCGCGTGTGGTAGTTCGGCCACTCGTCCGGGGGGGAGTAGTGCTGCGCATGGGTCGCGCTCTGCGAGTCTGGACGCGCCTGGAACGCTCTCGCCGATCCGGGCCGCCGCGCCTATCAGGCTTCGGGATTCCCTCGGCCGGACCGTGGATCTGCGGAACTACGCGGGCAAGGCGGTGTTCGTGACGTTCATCTACACGCACTGCCCGGACGTGTGTCCCCTGATCGTGGGAAACCTGCACGCCGCCTTGACGCAGCTCGGCCCAGGAGCGGCAAAGGTTCGGCTCATCGCTGTATCGACCGACCCCGTGGGCGACACCCCGAGGACGGTCAAGCCGTTTCTCCGCGAGCATGAACTGACGGGACGGATCGAGTACTTGCTTGGGTCCGCGTCGCAGCTCAGAAGGGTCTGGAAGGCTTGGGGCATCGAGGCGAGGCGCGTAGGGAGCAGCCCCGAGGCGGTTGAACACTCCGCCTCCATCTACGGGATCAGCGCCACAGGAAAGTTGACGGCCTTCTACCCGTCGATGTTCAAGCCAGAGTGGATCGCTCACGATGCGCCCCTGCTTGCCGGTCGGTGAACGGTCGCCGTCTCAGCGCGATGCTCGCGGTGGCTGCCATCGCGGGGTTCGTGGTCTTCGGGTTGCGGAGCTCTCACGGCAAGCGCCAGCAAGCTGCGCCGGAGCTACCCACGTCGGCTCTGATGGGCCATCCGATTACGCTCGGGGAGCTTCGGGGCAAGCCGACGGTCGTGAACTTCTTCGCCAGTTGGTGCCGCCCATGCCACGCAGAGGCACCGGGGCTGCGGGATCTATCCGACCGGCTCCGTGGACGAGCCAACGTCGTAGGGGTGGATTGGAGCGACAACCCCGCCGACGGGCGAAGTTTCGCTCACCAGTTCGGCTGGACTTTCCCCACTCTCTCTGACCCCGACGGCATCGTGGGACGCAGGTACGGCATCACCGGCCTGCCCGTGACGTTCGTCCTCGACGCCAGAGGCCGGATTGCCGACGTGCTGCGCGGTCAACAGAGTGAGACAGCCGTCCTCCGGGCGATTCGTGGTGCCTAACAGACCCCCCGGTTCGTAGCGGGGGCAGAGCGGGTGGGCGTCATGATTCTGCCATGTGTCGACTTGCGCCATGGCGGCGATGGCAGGAGCGCGCGGCACCCGCTCCTGGCTCCAAGCGCAACACCAGTCCTCGCTCACGTCTCGCGGATGAAGGTGGCGACGGTCGGCATCTTCACCGCAGCGACCCTTGGCGCCTCGGTCACCCTGAGCGGATCCGGCCGAACGCTCGATCTAACGTGCACGGCCGCCGCTGGAGCGCGGACCCGCGCGCGATTCCCCTCGGCCGCCACCTCGAGATCTACCTGGCGGTCGGCCGGGCGCCGCCGCCGCACACCGTCTACCGCTTTCCGCCAGGGCTTTAGGCGCCCGCTCTAGTCTGCGCCCGGTGCTCCGTGGTCTTCCCGCTCTCGCCGCCGTCGCGGCTCTCGGCATCCTCCTGGCGCTGATCCCCCCGCCCGCGGCGCGCGCCGACGGCGATCCGGCCAGCGACGTCCTCGTCTCCCAGGGCGTCTACTACCCCGTGAGCCCCCCGACCTCGCCGGCGCTCGCGCGGGTCCTCGATCGCCTCACCGTCGAGGCCAAGCGCGCGCACTACCCGCTCAAGGTCGCCCTCATCGCCTCCCCTGATGACCTCGGCTCGGTTCCCCAGCTCTTCGGTAAGCCCGACCGCTACGCGGCCTTCCTCGGGAGCGAGATCACCTTCAACTCCCGCCAGCCGCTTCTCGTCGTCATGCCCGCCGGCTTCGGGAGCTATCAGGCCGGTCCGGGGGCGGCCCGAGCGCTCGAGGGCGCCCCGCGCCCGGACGGGTCCGACAGCGACGCGCTCGCCCGCGCGGCGATCGCCGCCGTGCCGCGCCTGGCGGGCGCCGCGGGCCATCCCGTCGCGGCGCCGGCGGTTCCAGGCGGAGCGTCCGGGGGACGTTCTCGGGGAGGGGGCGCGCCGTGGTGGGCGTTCGTCCTCCCGCTCTTGCTCGTGGCCGGTGGCGTCGCGCTGCTCACGCGCCGCCGGCAAGCGGGCCAGGCGGAGGGCGTAGAGTCCTAGCCATGCGCTCGCGCGCTTGGCGCCTGCGGGCCGGGGCCGGGGCCCTCGGGCTCGGCGCTGCCTTCGCGCTTCACCAGCTTCGCTTCCTAATCGCCTACCACGGCGCGGCTCACCATGAGCTCGCGCGCCAGGGGCACGGGTACCTTCGCGTGCTGGTCGCGATCGTGCCCGCGGTGCTCGTGCTCACGGCCCTGCACTTCGCGGGCTCGCTCGCGGCGGCGCGCCGGGGCGACGCCGAGGTGCCTGCCCCGCGCATTCGCCTGCTCTGGCCTGCGGCGAGTAGCGGGCTCTTCGCGCTCTACGCGGTGCAAGAGAGCCTCGAAGGGTTCCTCGAGGCGGGGCATCCCGTCGGGCTCGGGGGCGTCCTCGGGCACGGAGGATGGGTCGCCGTGCCGCTCGCCGTCTTCCTCGGGCTGGTCGTGGCCCTTCTCCTGCGGGGGGCGGCCGCCATCGTCGGCTACGTCGCCGGGCAAGCGGCGAGGGGCGCCCTGCGGCGCCCGGCGCGTTCGTTGCTGCGCCTCCCTCGAATCTCGCCCGCACCTCTTGAGCCGCTCGCGTGCCATCTCGCTGGCCGCGGGCCGCCGACGAGCTTCGCCTGAGCACGGTTCCCGGCTCTTCACCCGGCCGCCCCGCGCGCGGCGGGTAGCTGCTCTCACTTCTTCTTCTAGAAAGGTCCACCCCATGACCACCCGAACCCGGTTGGTGCTCGTCGCCCTCGCGCTCCTTGTCGCGATCCTCGCCTTCGTGCTCGCGAGCTCGTCGAGCACGAGCATCAAGTCAGCTCAAGGCACTGTCGTGCCCATCCGCGTCCAGGCCGGGAAGGTCGTCGGCGGCGTGCAGAGCGTCATCGCCAAGAAGGGCGGTCGCGTGCGCTTCTCGGTCACCTCCGACCGAGCCGACGAGATCCACGTGCACGGCTATGACCTCAAGCGCGACGTGCCCGCCGGGGTCACGGTCCGGTTCGACTTCCCGGCCACGATCGACGGCCTCTTCGTGGTCGAGCTCGAGCACGAGAACCAGCCCATCGGCGCGCTCAAGGTGGAGCCGTGAGGCGCCTCGCGACGCTGGCCGCCGGCATGGCCGCCGCCGGCGCGGCGTTTCCCGCCGCCGCCTCGGCCCACGGCTTGGTGGGCCGGGCCGACCTGCCCATTCCCGCCTGGCTCTTCGGCTGGGCCGCGGCGGTGGTGCTCATCGTTTCCTTCCTCGCGCTCGCAGTCCTGTGGCCCCGGCCCCGGCTCGAGGAGCCGCGGAGCCATCGGCTCGTTACGCTCCCTCGCTGGGTCGACCCGGTGTGTGGCCTGGTGGGGATCGCGGCGTTCGCGGTCGTCCTCTACTCGGCGTGGGCGGGCACCGCGCTGCCCACCCAGAACCTCGCGCCCACCTTCGTGTACGTGATCTTCTGGGTCGGTTTCCCCACGGCGAGCGCGCTGTTCGGCGACGTCTTCCGCGCCTTCTCCCCGTGGCGGGCGCTGGCCCGCGCCGTGGCCTGGAGCGCCGCGCGGGTCGCGCGCGGTGGCGCACTCCCCGAGCCGCTGCCCTACCCCGACCGGCTCGGTCGCTGGCCGGCGGCGGCGACGATCCTCGCCTTCGGCTGGCTCGAGCTGGTCTTCGTCAATAAGTCCGAGCCGGCGACCATCGCCGCGCTCGCGGGCGCCTACGCGCTCGTGCAGCTCATCGGGATGACCGTGTACGGGGTCGAGCCCTGGAGCGAGCGCGCCGACGGGTTCGGGGCGCTGTTCGGGCTCTTCGCGCGGCTCTCCCCCTTATGTCGTCGCGGGCGCGAGCTCCGCCTGCGCGCGCCGCTCGGCGGAGCGCCGGGCCTGACCGTGATTCCCGGGACGATCGCGCTTCTGTGCGCCGCAATCGGCACCACCACCTTCGACGGCTTCTCGGCCGGACCGATCTGGAACCGCCTGCTTCCCGGCTTCACGAGATCCATCCGCCATCTCGGACTGGGCTTTACAACGGCGACCGAGCTGGCGGCGACGGTGGGGCTTCTCGTCTGCGTGGCGCTCGTCAGCGCGCTGTACGCCGCGGGAGTGCGCGGGATGCGCACGGTGGAGCGCCGGCCGGGAGAGCGCGACCTCGGCGCACGCTTCGTCCACTCGCTGATCCCCATCGCGCTCGCCTACGCCGTCGCGCACTACTTCTCGCTGCTCACCTACCAAGGTCAGGCGATGGGGTACCTCGTCTCCGATCCGCTCGGTCACGGCGCGAACCTCTTCGGCACCCACGACGCGACGATCGACTACGCGATCATCTCCGCCACCGGGATCTGGTACGTGCAGGTGGGAGCTCTGGTCCTCGGCCACGTGGCCGGACTCCTGCTCGCCCACGACCGTGCGCTCGTCCTCTACCGCGACGCGCGCGACGCCGTGCGCTCCCAGGCGTGGATGCTCGTGGTCATGGTCGGCTTCACGAGCCTCGGCCTCTGGCTTCTCTCCTCGGTGAACCAGTGACCCTGCCGCTCGCCCACCTCGGCCACTGGTGGGGTCAGCTCGTCTTCGCGGCGCCCGTCCTCATCCTCCTCGGCCTGCTGCTCTTCGACAAGCTCCGCGGACGCTCGGGGGCGCGGCGGGGAGAACGCCGCCCCTAGCTGCGCGCGGCGCTGCGAAGCGCGCAACGCCCGGCTACGGACCGGTCCATCCGTCCGGACACGAGATGTTCGTGCGGCAGTGGCGGTCTCGGTACTGCCGAAGAACCGCGGTGGGGTCGGTGGAGGGCAGCGTCCCGGCGTTCTCTAGTTGCCCGCGCGCGTGTAGCTCGGCGACGGCGACGTAGGTGCGAATCTGAGCCTGCTCAGGCCGTGACGGGTTCTCGCGAGCGAGGGCTTTGCTAACAGCGCCGACGCTGTGTCCGGTACGTCGGTGGGTCTCACGGACGCCTAGATCGCGGAGCACCGGCACAGCGAGCGGCACGAAGACTCGGTCGTAGTAGTCGTCGTACTGGTTGACGATCTCGTCGATGTCTTCGATGAGCCCGGATTGGGCGTCTTCGAGTCGGTTGGATTCCTTGCCGATGTGGGTGAGGGTCTTGATGAGGACGCGTCGGCGGTTGAGTAGGCCGCGGGTGCCGGCGCGACAGGGTTCGCCGGTCGAGTCGGCGCTCTTGGCTTCTTCGTTGGTGAGGTAGCCGGCGAGAACGTCGTGGTAGCTTCGCGGCCTCACGATCCCGGGTCTGACGCGTCCGTGCGCGGGCTCGAGCGTGAGCCGGTATTCGCGGCCGGAGTATCGGTTCCACCAGGGCGTCTGGAGCCAGCGGGTGGAGTCGCGCTCGTAGGGGACGACGAGCACCATCCGCTGGTCTTCGAGTGGTCGTTCGCCTCGCGGGACGAAGGCGGTGTTCATGAAGTTGAACGGTTTGATCTGTTCGGAGTAGGGCTTGCCGTCGTTCATGGTCGCGAACAGGTCTCGAAGGTGCGGGCTCGAGACGTTCGATTGGGCGATCGCGGGTCGTCCGAGCCACTCGGGGCCATCGGTGGGGAGGGCGTCGTGGGCGCGGAGCAGGAGTTGCCACGCCTCGCGGATCCAGTCGCGGAGGTTGATTCGGGGTCGGTCGGGTTGAGTAGGTGTCCGAGTCCGTGTTCTGAGGACTTGAGCAGTTCCGCCGGGGAGCGTTGGTTGTCGCCGAGGTCGGGTTCGGTGTCGACTTCGCTCCAGCCGCGCAGCGTGGCAGCGCCGTGGTGCGTGCGGTTGTAGAGGACGTAGCGTTTGGAGCTGATGCCGTAGCACCAGAGCTCGCGGCGTTCTCCGTTGTCGAAGTTCTCGTCTTCGAGTTCGAGCAGGTCGTCTTTGACGATCTCAGGGTTGTAGGGCTTGAGGGCCTCGAAGCGGGCGCGGATCGCATCGACGGCATCCCAGGAGAGAGCGCGGATCGCCTCGTCGCCCCCCGGAGTTCGCTCGCTGCCACCGGGGCACGGGACGAGACCGCCGGTTTGGGTGGCGACGATCGCCATGGAGTCGGTGTCGCAGAACGCGTACGTCCCACCGGCGTCTGTGACGAGGCGCTCGAGCAGCGCGAGCAGGAGGCGGGCGCCGCCGGTGATAGCCGCAGCGAGCGGTGGGAAGGTGAACTCGCCCGGGTCTTCCGGTGATTCCACCGAGTGCTCGTGCGGCTCGTCGGTCCGGCCGAAGACCGCGACCTTGTCTTTGCGTGAGCCGGGGAGGTCGTGGCGGATCATTTGGGCGTAGATCCCGTAGGAGGTGGAGTTCGCGAGGACCTTGAGTCCCTTGGCTCGCCACTCGCGTTCTTCCTCGGGTAGGTCCGACTGCGCTTCGATGACGCGGCGTTCTTCGACGACCGCTCTGAAGAAGTCGCGCGAGGTCGGGTCGATGCTGGTGGTGCCGAGCAGGTCAACCGCTCGTAGGCCGTGAGCTATCTGGTCGCTTGGGGTGAGACGGATCGCTCGGCGCACGCGCGGTGCCTTGCCGGTGAGGAGCTTCGACGCGGCGAGGTCGGCGATCGTGAACCACATCGGCTCGTCGGTGTTGAGGGTGTTGAGGCCGATCTGCCAGGCGAGAGTGTGCCCGTACCGGGCCCGCACGGGCACCACGTCCTCGTCGGGAATGATCTCTGCGATCCCGATCAGACCTGGCCACTCGGCCGGATCGAAACACCTGTCGACGTCGACGCGAGCGAGCAGCTCTTGCACGTCGTGGCTTGCGTCGTACTCGACCTCAACGCGATCGGTGATGAGGAACCGCCAGAGCTCCATCAGCGAGCAAACGGTCGGGTACATGGAGAGGAAGTCGCAGTAGGCGACGGGGACGGGAGTGCGACGGATGCGGCATTCGGCACGGCCGCCGTAGTAGCTCGACATCGCCCAGCCCATAAGCCGCGGGTCAAACCGTTGCCGGCGCAGGATCGGTCGGATCCCCATCGCCTTCAAATACCCCTTGCCGATCGTCGCCGGCGAGAACGCCCGCGTCGCCGACAGGGAGATCGGGTGCTTGAGGAACTCCCGGGTCGTCGCCTCGCAAAGGCGCGTCGTCGCCTCGACATCCTCCCGGCAGTACTGGACGTAGTCAGGCGTGATCTGCCCATGGGTCACTGGACGCTTCTCGAAGGTGACTCCGAACGCTTTGCAGGCGCTCTCGAGCGAATGGCTCTTGTCCGTGAGCGCGAAAACGAGCGTGCGCAGATCAAGGAACTCTCCACGAAAAACCGACCGCCTGGCTTCGGGGTCGTCGTCGTTGATCACGCGGTCTTGCTCGTCGACTAGCGCTGGGGAGCGGAACGCCTTCAGCGCACGCTTTGAGTCGAGCGCTTTGATCGCTACGCGCGGCCGGTAGAGCCCTTCGCGTCGCTCGCTTTTATCCTCCCGTCCCCAAAGCGCGAACGAGAACCCGCCTTCGAATGGGTCGGGCCGTCCTCCCCCGCGGCCGCGGGCATCGCCGACCTTCCAGGCCAAGCGCGAGAGATCGAACGGCAAGTTGAAGCAGACCACTCCTGCGCGCAGCTCGTAGGCCGCGCGCCAGAGCTTTCGCTCAAGGAACGCACTCAGCGGCAGCAGTTGCAGGGTCCCGGCGGCGTCGAGATCAACCGAGTCGACGTCGGCGCGCACCTGTTGCCCTTCGAGGCCGCGGAGTACGGAGTAGCCCTCGGGGTCCCAGTGTTCGAGGTCGTCGGGGTAGAAGAGCCCCTCCTCAACGGTCTCCAGACGCAACCCGTCGGCGGGAGTCGCGCGCACGTAGCGCCACCACCCGAACAGCAACCGCTGGCCGGGATCGGTCGTCGTCTCGGTGTCGAAGACGAGGAAATGCGTGGGGAGTCGCGTCCCCCACGTCGCGGGCGGCGGCTTCTCGAGCTCGTCTTCGTCGGGCTCGGGATGCTCGCGTATCGCCCACGCCCGCACCGCGACGTCGAGGTACTGGCTGTCTACCGATCCGGTTGGTTCTCGCGCCACGCCGGCCAGTCTGCATCAAGCCGAGCGAGGTGAGCCGCAAGACCATCAGCGAACGCAACGAGGCTCGAGGCGAGCGCCGCGAAGAACAGCGCAAGCCCCCGCAGGAAAGAAGCCAGACGCTCCACTTCCGTGCGGCCGTCGTCGCGCTCGAGCTCGATACCCATCCCGCGTTGGCGCGAGCTCTGCTCTCGGTGGCAGTTCAGGCAAAGCGTGACGGTGAGCGACGCATCGTTCGCCTCCCCCGCAAGATGGTGCTCCTCGAGGATCGAGCGCCGCGACTCGCGGAGCACTGCCGGGTTAGTGGCGCCGCACAGACAACACACCGCGCTGGCTTTTGTCTTGCGTACCCGTCGCGCGTGCTGCATGTCGGTCGCGATCGGGTCTGGTTCAGTCGGCATAGGGGTCGTCGAAGTCGAGGTCACCCTGCTTGGCCCACCGCGTGATCGTGTCCGGGTCGGTCTCGAGCGCAAAGGCGCGTGCGACCGTTCCGTTGTTGCCTTCCTCGGTCTCCCCGACGATGACGAGCCCGTGGTACTGCTCGATCTGGTCAAGGTTCCCTTCGAGCACGAGATAGACCGCGTGCCAGTGCGCGATCACGCGCGACTGGTCCCCCGAGTCCGCGACCTCGGCCTCGACGACCCCCTCCGTCGACAGGATCCTCATCTCCGCCATCACCCCACCCCGCTAACCCATCGCCGTACCGCGGACCACGCCGGAGAATCGTCAGCTGTACGAGAGCAGAACGCCCGCGCGGCTGCGACGGATGCGCCGGATGCGCCGGATGCGCCGGATGCAGTGGACCACATGTGGCCCACAGTAGTGCCCGCGACGGCCAGTCCGCAATGGTCGCGGACGAAGGCGATCATGTAAGCTGTAAGACTGATTTTGGTGCACGCTGTAACAAGCCGATGAGCCCGTCCGCAACCGCTCGAGGGCGGCGCTACACCGCCGATCAGCTGATCGTCGCGGCTACGAAGGCCGGCTACGGGCCGAGTCGGAGACTGGCCACCGACTGGGTTGCGATCGGCCTGCTGGATCGGGCGGAAGGTCGAGGGCGTGGGCGTGGTAAGGGCAAGGAATACACCTGGCCGCCCGAGCAGCGCGATCTCTTCCTGGCTCTCCTCAAGCACCACCAGACCACCCGCCGGCCCGTCCTGTGCAACATCCCCGTCTCGATCTGGCTGCTGTGGGGCGATGCGTACATCCCGCTACGGCAGGTGCGACGCGCGCTCGGGACGTGGGCCGCTGCCTATGGCACCGTCTCCTTCACGAAAGCCAAGGACGGTGCCGAGCAGACGCTGCTCCAACTCGACCACCCCGACGCCCGGGAGCAAGACCGCGCAAAGCTCCGCAAACTCCTCACGCAGGCGGGCAAGAGCGGGACCCCAAACCTAGACGCGATCGACGAGGCCACGCGCCTCGTGATCGATCCGCACGGAACCGGCCTATCCCGCGGGCCGATGGGCCTGCTCGACGCCGACGCCTACCTCCGCATCCTCCGAGCCCGCGTAGAAGGCATCCGAGCCGTCACCGCAGCAACCGATGAGGAGTACTACGCGGCCCGGCGCCTCTACCAAAGCACCGGTCCGCTCAACGACTCCATCCGCCGGCCGCTCGAACCCGCACCGCAGACCATCACACCGCGACTCTTCGGATCCACCGCCGGCGCTGGGTTCCAGGCTCCGGTCAACAGTGCCTGCCTCGACCTGATCACCTCCCTGGGCATCAACCGCCTCACCCCGCCTACGACCGCGGGTTCATGACGAAAGAAGGACCGGACCGAGCGACAACCCAGCCGTAGTGCCCGACCGATCAAGTGCCCCCCCGTGACCGCGGCAACGGCCCGGGGGCACGACACCCGAAAGGAACCTTCGGATGCAGACCGAAACTAGCCGACCGCGCAACGGCATCCACGTCGCTTACGGCTGGGGCCTCAAGATCTACGTCAACCGCGGCCATCTCGTAGTCGACCACGGGATCGGCACCGACCGCGAGACGCACCGCTTCAACCGCGCAACCTCGGGGCTGAAGCGACTCGTCGTCGTCGGCCGGAGTGGCTTCGTCACGCTTGACGCGCTTCGCTGGATCAAAGACGTCAAAGCCGCGTTCGTCCAGCTCGACCCTGACGGCAAGCTCGTCTGCCTGACGGCGCCGGCAGGAACCGATCTGCCGCCGCTCCGCCGAGCGCAAGCACTCGCCGCGTACACAGACACGGGACTGGTCGTCGCCCGGCTGCTGCTCACAGAAAAGACGGACGGGCAAGCCGCCCTCCTCCCCGAGCTCGACGCGAGCGACGAAACACGCCGCGCCATGCGAAACGCCGGCCACGCGATCGCCGCCGCATCCACGGTCGACGAGCTGGTCGCAGCGGAAGCCGCCGCAGCGTCCGCCTATTGGGACGCATGGGCACCCGTCCACGTGCCCTTCGGACCGCGCGACGCACAACACGTCCCGGACCACTGGCGCACCTTCGGCCAACGGCACTCACCGCTGACCGGCTCCCCACGCCTCGCCATCAACCCCGCGAACGCGATCCTCAACTACCTCTACGCCCTACTCGAGGCCGAAGCGACCCTCGCGTGCTCCACCATCGGACTCGACCCCGGGCTCGGCATCTTCCACACCGACAAACGCGGCCGCGCATCACTCGCGCTCGACGTCATGGAGGCCTGCCGACCGCTCGTCGACGCCTACCTGCTCACCCTGCTGCGGCAGCGCACCCTCAACCGCCGCGACCTTGCGGAAACCCGCCGCGGCGACTGCCGCATCCTCCCGCCGCTCGCCGAGCGACTCGCCACAACCGTGGGTACGTGGCAGCAGTACGTCGCACCCGCCGTCGAACGCGTCGCACAGACAATCGGCGACCACGCCACGGATCCGTTCGCGGTCCCAACCAACCTCACCGGCACGCACCGCAAAGCAGCATGGCAACGCCGCCAAAGTCAGCGCACTCGCAGCGCCCCGCTCGCACCACTGCCGACGACATGCCGCGGATGCGGAGCCGAGCTAGCCAACCGGCGGCGCCGCTACTGCGACGCATGCCGACAAGCGAGCGCAGAACGAGCCGGCCACTCCGGCCGCGCGGCAGCGACCATCGCGCTTGCGCGGCTACGTGACGAAGGCCTCGACCCCGCGCACGGGGGCGATACAGCCCGACGACGCGGGAGCAAGAACGCGCAGCACCAGCGCGAGCTCGCCAAGTGGCAACCGAAGCCAGGCGCCGTCTACGACCGCGACGACTTTCGCGAGCGGACCGCTGACGCGCTACGCGACGTGTCGATCGACGACCTCGCGCAGGCAACCGGGCTGTCTGCCCACTACTGCTCGCTGATTCGCCTCGGCAAGCGGACCCCGCATCCCCGACACTGGCTCGCGATCGAAGCCGCGCTCACCCCGAACGCCCGCACGGGCTGACGACGTCTACGGCTCGCGCTTTTCGTCCAAAGCGGAAGGCGGCCGGCAAGTCCGGCCGCCTGTCATCGGGTCAAGCCGGGTATCGAGGAACCGACTCCTACGAGGCAGCGTTGTCGTCGGTCGCCTGCACGTTCGGTGCGGCAGTGCGGACACGGCCCGGGAACTCGTAGACGAACGTCAGCAGGCCTTGCACGAGCGCGAGAACCTGCTCGGCGTCCTGTTCGGAAACGGCCGGTATCTCGTGGTTCGCAAAGTTGCCTTGATCCTTGATGTGCCCTAGCCATTCGTCGGCACCTCGCGGGACCAAGCGTTCATTCACGAGCCAGTTGACGTAGTAGACGAAGTTTTGGTTCGCCTTCGCGCCCTTCTCTACGGCCACGTGGAGGAGGAGCTTTCGGCAGGCCATGGCGGCGGTCGTGTAGGCGCTCACCGACATGCAGCGACGCGCTTCCTCATAGAGCTCCCGTACGTCGTTCGGGAGGTGTTCGACGCTCTGTCCGTACGCGACTCCCGGCCACTGGCGACCGCTCAAGTCGAAGTTCGTCGGCTGATTGCAGGCCGAGCAGATGTAGATCGACGTCGATCCGAGGTTGTTTCCCGTGCCGCGCTGACGCCAAGTCGCCGTGTATCCGAGCGCAGGTCCAACTCGGTTGCCGCAGTAGCCGCAGACGTAGGACCGCGGCTCAATCGATCCCGAGTTGACCCAGCCAGCTAGATTGAGCTGCATCACGCGAGCGTAGGGATCGCATCGGCCACCGTCCTAAGTTGCCCGTTGCGGCGTCGACCTGATTCAGAAAGTGGGCTATCCACGTCGCTCCACCGATTCCCGATGAGCGCCGGGATTCCGCCTCAGGGGCGTGAGGAGCGTCTGGTAGGGGTGCGGGTCGGTGGCGAGGGCGCCCTCGATGAGCCGGTA
>JAABVA010000468.1_pt1 | contig 51662 bp, 58 predicted proteins | sample 5560331 | NCBI WGS metagenome assembly JAABVA01 (sample SAMN12812661, study PRJNA571458) | rock metagenome | isolation source: Antarctica rocks | place: Antarctica: Victoria Land, Mt New Zealand sud | collected 2016-01-07
CCGTTATACGGTCCCCTACGGCCGATTGGACCTGGCCTACGCCCCAATCCGGCCGGCCGGGATGCAGCACCCGCTGCCCAGGCTCGATCAGCGAACCGAGCGAGCGATGCGGCCCGCTCATGCCAGCTCTCCCCGCGCAGCTACGGGCCACAAGCACTCCACCCGGCCGCAGCGCAGGCCGACATACCAGTCGAATCGGTCCACCGTCGGGTCGCAGTGGCCCGGCACCAGGCGCAGCTTCTCGCCCAGCTTCGGCCCGCTGGCCTCGGCGCCCCACTCCAGCTTGCCGTGCTCGTCCGAGGCGCCGGTGTAGCGCACGCTGTCGCGCTGCCACACGAGCGGGAGGCCGCTGTCGACCGCCACCGCCTTGTGCCCAGCGTCGAGCACCGCCAAGCCGGGCCGCGCTGCGCTCATCACCGTCGCCAGCACGAACAGCGCCTGCTGGAAGCCGGCCGAAACGCCGTCGTGGTTGCGGCCGTAATCTGCGTCCATGAAGCAATAGCTGCCGGCCTGGATCTCGTTATACACGCCGCTCGCCGCCTCCATCTCAAAGGTCCCGGTGCCTGCACCGCCTACGACCGCGCAGTCGAGGCCGCGCTGGCGCAACTGCTCCACGGTACGGCGCGCGTCGTCCACGGCGGCGCCGACCGCATAGCCGCGCTCCGCTGCCGAGCGGATGTGCTGGGCGCGGCCGTGATAGGCCTGCAGCCCGCCGAAGATCAAATGCGGAGACGCGGCGATGCGTGCGGCCAGCGCTACCGCGTCCGGACCGGGTGCGACGCCCGCGCGGGCCATGCCGACGTCGATCTCGACCAGCACCGTCATCCGCTGGCCCGCCGCCTGCGCCGCTGCCTCGATCCGTGCGACATTGGCGGCGTCGTCGGCGCAGACGGCCACCCGGGCGATGCGGGATAGCGCCAGCAGGCGGGCGAGCTTCGCGTCGCCAACGACCTCGTTCGTCACCAGGATGTCCGGCACGCCGCCCCACGCCAGGACCTCCGCCTCCGCCACCTTCTGCACGCATTGGCCTACGGCGCCGCGGGCCATCTGCAGCCGGGCGATGACTGGCGACTTGTGCGTCTTGGCGTGGGCGCGCAGCCGGGCGCCAGTGGGGCGCAGCAGCCCGGCCATGCGGTCCAGGTTATGCTCGAACGCGTCGAGGTCGACCAGCAGAGCCGGGGTGTCGACCTCGTCCTCACTCATGCCGGGCTGGGCGGGGGGCGGTTGCAACATTGATCTCTCCTAGGCGTCCAGACCGAAACCGGGATCGTCCAGCGCGGCCTCGAGCTGGTCGAGGCCAAGCGACCAGGCACGGGCGTGCACTGGGCCCTCCCCGGGCTCGGCCTGCCCGATCACACAGCCATAGCGCACCTCCATCGTCGCGGCGAGGCGGCGGAAGCACCAGTTCACATAGCGGTCCATGTGCAGCTCCAGCACCGCCGTGCCCGGCCGGCAGAACAGCAGGTTGGCGAGCCCCGCCCCATGCGGCGCCACGATCCGCCGCGCGCCGGCGAACAGCGCGACCTGGTCCATGACCGGCAGCTTCGCCAGGCGCACGATGTGGAAGCCCCGGTCCGCACAGAACCGCGCGACCGCAGCCTCGTTCCGCAGCGGCCGGTTGGACGCATCGTCGCGGCATATATACAGCGCTGGCGAGTCTGCGGCCGCGGCGGACAACCGCATCGCGTTCCCGAGGCGGCGCAGCGCCGGGTGGAACTGCGTGCCGACGCCGGTCAGGCCCGCGGTCCAGTGCAGCCGCCCGACCTCGACGGCCTGCCCAGGCGCCAGCGTCAACGCCCGCGCCGACAAGCCCGGCACCAGCGCCAGGCCAGCCTGCTGAAATGGCGCGCCGGACCAGGGCAGCAGGCACGGGAACGATGCCGTGGGGCAGACACCCCACCGGCCGAGGCCATCGAGCAGCCAGTGGTAGTAGTTGCGGCAGTTGCCATGCAGCAGGTGCTCGGCCTCGGCAAGGCGGACCGCGGTGAACTGGTGGTGCGCCAGCCAGAGTCCGCCGTCGCGCCATGCCCCGGCCAAAGGCGGCCAAACATGGTCCAGCGTCGGCTCAACCACATAGCGCCCCACCGTGATGACCCCCTCCGGCCCGTGCACGGTTGCGTCGTCGAACGTGTAGCGGACGGCCGGGCCGATAGGGACCCCGCCGGGGAGCGTGCGCCAGTCGACGCCGCCGGGCTGTTGGTCCATCGCGCAGGCCGCAAGATCGGTTTGGCCGAAGCGGAGCGGGGGATCGGGGACGGAACCGCCTGACGCCACGATCTCGGCCCGGGCAAGCCCGCCTCCCGACAGCGTGTTTAGCGAAGCAACCTGGTAGAACCGCGGGGCGAGCGCCACCAAACGCTTCGATGCCCGGCCTTAGTGACCGGCGTTGTCTCCGGAGAAATCCGGTGCGGCCAAGCCCGACGCCAGCAACTGCTCCACCAGCGCCGCCTTCAGCCGCTCCAGCCCGGCGTCGTCCCGCGCCTCCGCCCGCGCCACCAGCACCGCCTGCGTGTTCGACGCGCGCAGCAGCCACCAGCCGTCGGGGGTCAACACCCGCACGCCGTCGATGTCGTTCAGGTCGGCGCGGGCCGCTCGCAGCCGGGCCGCGACCTCCTGCACAACGATGAACTTGCGGGTGTCGTCGCAGTCGAAGCGCAGCTCCGGCGTATTGACCACCTGCGGCAAGGCCTTGCGCACCGCTTCCAGCGTATCGTCCATGCGGGCGACGATGCCGAGCAGGCGTACAGCCACATACAATGCATCGTCGAAGCCGTACCAGCGGTCGGCATAGAAGATGTGTCCCGACATCTCGCCGGCGAACGGCGCCGCGATCTCGGCCATCTTCGCCTTGATCAGGCTGTGCCCGGTCTTGAACATCATCGGCTGGCCGCCGGCGAGGGCGATCTCGTCATACAGCACCTGGCTCGCCTTCACGTCGGCGATGATGGTGGCGCCGGGGTGGGTGCGCAGCACATCGCGCGCCAGCACAACCATAAGCTGGTCGCCGAACAGCATGCCGCCGCCGCCGTCCACGACGCCGATCCGGTCCGCATCGCCGTCGAAGCCGATGCCGAGGTCGGCCCCCTGCTCACGCACGGCGGCGATCAACTGCTCCTGGTTGCGGGCGATGGTCGGGTCCGGGTGGTGCGCGGGGAAGCGGCCATCGATCTCCGAATTCAGCACGGTGTGGTGGCCCGGCAGGACCTTGAGCAGCCGGGCCAGCACCTCGCCGGCGGCGCCGTTGGCGTTGTCCCATACGATGCGGAGCTGGCGGTCGCCGCCGTCCCAGTCCTGCAGCAGGCGCGCCACGTAGTCGTCGGCGACGTCCACGGCGCGGTCGCTGCCCGTCGTTTCCTCAACCACGTTGCCTGCCGCCGCCATACGGCCCAGCAACTGGATGTCTGCGCCGAAGAAGGCGCGCTTGCCCAGCATCATCTTGAAGCCGTTGTAGTCAGCCGGGTTGTGGCTGCCGGTCACCATCACGGCGCCGTCGGTGGCCAGCGTGGTCGCGGCGAAATACAGCATCGGCGTCGGCCCGCGTCCCACCCGCAGCACCTCCATGCCGCTCGCCTTCAGCCCATCCACCAGCGCCGCCGCCAGCTCGGGCGACGACAGCCGGCCATCATAGCCCACGGCGACGACATGACCGCCCGCTCGCGCTACGACGCTGCCGAAGCAGCGGCCGATGGCGAAGGCGTCCGCCGAATGCAGGGTGCGGCCGACGACGCCGCGTATGTCGTATTCGCGCAGGCTAGTCGGGTCGAACGTATGCTGGAATACCATCACTCGGCGTCCCTGTAGTGCTTCATGAATTCGCGCACCTCGTCCGCCAGCTCGGGCCGCTTCAATGCGAAGGCGATCTGCGCCTCCAGGAAGCCGATCTTGTCGCCGCAATCGAACCGGCGGCCCTCGTAGCGTAGGCCGTGGAACGGGGTGTGGCCGATCATCTTGGCCATCGCATCGGTGAGCTGCACTTCGTTGCCGGCGCCGCGCTCCATCTGCGACAGATGGTCGAGCACCTCCGGCAGCAGCACATAGCGGCCGATCACCGATAGGTTGCTCGGGGCGTCCGCAGGCTTGGGTTTCTCGACCAGGCCCAGCACCTCGACCATGCGCCCATCGTCCGTGCCGATCCTCAAGATGCCATACTTATTGGTCTGGTCACGCGGGACCTCCGCCACAGCGACGACGTTGCCGCCGGTCTCCACATAGGCCTCGGCGAGCTGCTGCAGGCAGGGCGTCTCGCTGAGCACCAGGTCGTCCGGCAGCAGGATGGCGAAGGGGTCGTCGCCGATGAAGGCGCGGGCGCACCAGATAGCGTGGCCGAGTCCCAAAGGCACCTGCTGGCGCACCGTCGCGATCGACCCCGGCGGCACCTTCATTGCATCCAGCATCGCGATCATGTCGGTCTTGCCACGCTCCCGCAGCGTTGCCTCCAGCTCGTAAGCGACATCGAAATGGTCGATCAGCGCAGTCTTGCCGCGGCCGCTGACGAGGCAGAACTGCTCGATCCCTGCGGCCCGCGCCTCCTCGATCGCATATTGGATCAATGGCTTGTCCACGATCGGCAGCATTTCCTTCGCCATCGCCTTGGTCGCGGGAAGGAACCGTGTACCCAGGCCGGCAACCGGCAGGACGGCCTTACGCAGCTTCTTCATCACGTGGGTGCGTTCCGTATTGGTTGTGGATGCGACGCGACTAGACCACTTTCCGGTTAAATGGAACGGTGCCACGCCTAGTTGTAAGCAGCAAGCCGTGCGAATTTGTCAAAACGATGGGATCAACGTCGCTTGAGCAGCACGTCCCGCGCCTGGTTCACCCGCGAGGCCAGCCCATGCGATCCGCCGCCATCCGGGTGCGCCGCCCGCATCATCTGCACCCACGCCGCGCGCACGTCCGCGTCGGACACTGGATCGACCAGCCCGAGGACGTCCAGCGCCTCGGCCCGCCCCATCTTGCCGGTGCGCGGCTGGCCCGGCGAGGCCGGCGCGCTGTGCGCCTCCTGCCACCAACTCCACGCGAGCGGGCCCAGGAACACGGCCGCACCCACCGCCAGCGCACCTCGGCCCGTCAGCAGCAGCATCGTCCCGAGCGCCAGCCCGCCCAAGGCGACGACCCAGGCCAGCAGCGCCTTCAGCGAGGCCACATTGGCGCGAGAGAACGCGTTTGCCGCCCACAGCAGCAGGCCGAGCGCGCCTAAGCCCAAGCCGATCAAGATCATGGTGTCATCGTCCGGCCGCAGCGCGCCGGGCCGCATCCATCGCGACGACGGCGCTGACGTTCACGATACCCCGCGCCGTAACGCTGGGAACCAGCACGTGCACCGGCTGCGACATGCCCAGCAACAGCGGCGCGATGGCCAGGCCGTCGGCGCCGGCCAGCAGCAGGTTGAAGCTAATGTTGGCCGCGTCCAGGCCGGGCATCACCAGCAGGTTCGCCACACCTGCCAGCCGGCTGTCCGGCACCGCGCGGTTGCGCAGGCTCTCGATCAGCGCGGCGTCGGCGTGCATCTCGCCGTCCACCTCCAGCTCCGGGTTGCGCGCGCGGATCAGCGCCAAGGCCCGACGCATCTTGCGAGCGGTGCCGGAGTTGCTGGATCCGAAGCTCGAATGCGACAGCAGGGCTGCCTTCGGCTCCAGGCCGAAGCTGCGCACCGTGTCGGCCGCGAGCGCCGTCATCTCGGCGATCTGCTCCGCGGTCGGGTCTAGGTTCATGTGGGTGTCGCAGACGAACAGGGCGCCGCTCTGCAGGATTAGGCAGGACAGCGCGAAGATGCGCGACACCTCCGGCCGCCTTGGGATAATCGGCATCGTGTATTGCACGTGGCGCCACCAATCGCCCACGCCGCCGCAGATCGCCGCATCGGCCTGGCCCGAGTGCAGCAGCATCGCCGCAGCGACCGTTGGGCGCCGGTCCAGATAGCGGGCGGCCGCATCGGGCGGGGTGCCCCGGCGTCCAACCATGCGCTGGTACTCGGCGATCAGGGGGTCGAACACCGCCCGATCCGCGGCCGGGTCGAGCACGCGGACGTTGTCGTCCAGCCTCATGCGCAGTCCCATGTCCCGCACCCGCCCGGCGATGACGGCCCGGCGGCCGAGCAGGATCGGCTCGGCAATGCCGTCGTCGACCAGCGTCTGCACGGCGCGCAGCACCCGCTCGTCCTCGCCCTCGGCATACACGATGCGCTGCGGTGCTTGGCGCGCGGCCTCGAACACCGGGCGCATGAGCTGGCCGGAGCGGAACACGAACTTCTCCAGATCGCGGCGGTAGGCGGCAAAGTCGGCGATCGGGCGCAGCGCCACGCCGCTCTGCATCGCGGCTGCGGCCACGGCAGGGGCGATCTGCAGGATCAGGCGCGGGTCGAACGGCTTTGGGATGATGTATTCGGGCCCGAACACCGGGGCCGCCCCGCCATAGGCTGCCGCGACGACCTCGCTGGCCTCGACCCGGGCGAGGCTCGCGATGGCCTCGACGCAGGCGACCTTCATCGCCTCGTTGATCTCGGTGGCGCCCACATCCAGCGCGCCGCGGAAGATGAACGGGAAGCACAGCACGTTGTTGACCTGGTTCGGGAAGTCGCTGCGCCCGGTGGCGACGATCGCGTCGGGCCGGGCGGCGCGCACCAGCTCGGGCATGATCTCCGGGTCGGGGTTCGCCAATGCCAGGATCAGCGGCTTGTCGGCCAGCAGGTCCAGCCATTCGGGCTTCAGCACGTTCGGCGCCGAAAGGCCGAGGAACACGTCGGCCCCCGCCAGCAGGTCCCGCAGGCGGCGCGCGTCGGTGTGGCGGGCATAGTGCGCCATGTTGGGCGGCATGGCCTCGTCACGGCCCTCATAGACCACGCCCTTCACGTCCGTGAGCGTCACGTTGCCGGGCGGCAGGCCCATGGCGACCAGCAGGTCCACGCAGGCCAGCGCCGCCGCCCCCGCGCCGCTGGTGACGAGGCGGACTTCTTCGAGCCGCTTGCCCTGCAGCAGCAGGCCGTTGCGCACCGCGGCGGCCACGATGATCGCCGTGCCGTGCTGGTCGTCGTGGAACACCGGGATGCCCATGCGGGCGCGCAGCCGGCGCTCGATCTCGAAGCACTCCGGCGCCTTGATGTCCTCGAGGTTGATGGCGCCGAAGGTCGGCTCCAGCGCCGCCACCACGTTCACGAACAGGTCCGGGTCGGCGGCGTCCACCTCGATGTCGAACACGTCGATGCCGGCGAACTTCTTGAATAGGACGGCCTTGCCCTCCATCACCGGTTTGCCCGCCAGCGCCCCGATGTTGCCGAGGCCCAAGACCGCCGTGCCGTTCGAGATGACCGCGACAAGGTTGCCCCGCGCCGTAAGGTCGCGTGCGGCGTCCGGGTCGGCGACGATGGCCTCGCAGGCCGCTGCGACGCCGGGCGAATAGGCGAGCGCCAAGTCACGCTGGGTCGCCATGCGCTTGGTGGGCTCGATCGCCAGTTTGCCGGGCCGGGGCAGGCGGTGATAGTCCAGCGCCGCCTTCCGGAAATCCTCGTCCATCGCCACGTGCTCCCTGCCAAGTGGCCCTGAAATTTAGCCGGACGGGGCGGGAAGGCAATGCAGGGGTTAGGGCTAGTCAAGAATGCGGTCGAGAAGACTCGAACTTCCACAGGGTTTCCCCCACAAGCACCTCAAGCTTGCGCGTCTACCATTTCGCCACGACCGCATCGTGCCCGGGCCGGCTCGCTGCCTGGGTGGCGGGCCGTATAGCGGATGACGGCCCTGGTTTCAACTGCATCTGCTTCAGGCGGCACGCTGGATTGGCGGGTCCAGGACGGCCTGCTGCCCTATCCCGAGGCGCTCGCGGCGATGCAGGCCCGCGCGGACGCGATCCGCGCCGGGCAGGCAGGCGAGCAGGTGTGGCTGGTCGAGCATCCGCCGCTCTACACCTCGGGCACCTCGGCGAAGCCCGGAGATTTGGCGGAGCCTGGCCGTTTTCCGACGTTCGCGGCCGGGCGCGGCGGGCAGTGGACCTATCACGGCCCCGGCCAGCGCACCGCTTACGTCATGCTGGACCTAACGCGTCCGCATGGCAGCGTCCGCCCGCGCGACGTCCGCGCCTTCGTGCACGGGCTGGAGGAGTGGCTGATCCGCGCGCTGGGCCGGTTCAACGTGCGGGGCGAGCGCCGGGACGGGCGGGTCGGCATCTGGGTCGCGGACCGGGCGGGCGGCACCGAGGCGAAGATCGCCGCGATCGGGGTCCGCGTCACCCGCTGGGTGAGCTGGCACGGCGTGGCGCTGAACGTCGAGCCCGACCTGGCGCATTTCACGGGGATCGTGCCCTGCGGCATCCAGGAGCACGGCGTCACCAGCCTGCACGCGCTCGGCCTGCCGGTGACGATGGCCGACGCGGACGTGGCGCTCCGGGCGGCGTGGGACGAAGTCTTCGGCGACTGAAATGAATGGACGGGCGCTCGGCCAGGCACGTGCTATTCTGGTGATGATGTCTCTGGCAAAGTGACATGAAACCATAACAAGCCTGCGGAATAGGCGTGCGCTGGAGGCTTGGCGCGCCTTGAGGGTTTGAGATGACGCCGACAGACCACGACCGACGACTTCGCATGGGGGCTGTCCTGCTCAGCAGTAGCCTTGCACTGACCAGCACGGCGAATGGCCAAGCGGCGCCCCAAGCGCCCGTCGATATTGGCACGGTGCAAGCGACAGGCTCCGGGCCCGCCGCTGCGCCCGATGTGCCGCAAACCGCCGCGCAGTTCGCCCCGAGCCGGCCTCAGCTCGACCAAACCGAGCCGACCAGCACGATCGGCCGGGAAACGCTGCAAAAGCTCGCGGTCCCCACCGAGAACTACAACGACGTCGTGCGGCTGACCCCGAGCGCCATGGATATCTCGCCGGTCGGCCCCGGCCTGCAGCAGGACTTCGGCCAGAGCATCCGCGGGCTGCAATACACCCAGTTCAGCGTGCTGTATGACGGAATCCAGATCCCCGGGTTCATCGCCAACCTGGCCCCGCAGCCCGCCGCCCGCCGCCTACTTCATGGAGCGCGACCTCGGCAGCATCACGATCCACCGTGGGCCGGGCCAGGCCTCGGCGATCGGGTCCGCGACGTTCGGCGGCTACATCGACCTTGCCTCGCCCAACCTTTCGAGCACCCGCGGCGCCACCGTGTATAGCATGGTGGGCGGGTATAGCACGCGGCTGTACGACATCGAGGCGCAGACCGGCAACCTTGGCGTGCTCGGCGGCGGCCGGGGCCTGATCGACCTGTCCGGGGAGGATGCCCGCGGTGCGACCAGCAACACCGACACGCAGCGGCGCAACGCCTTCCTGAAACTCGAACAACCCCTCGGCGAGAACACCGTGGTCACCTTCCTCACCAACGTGGACAAGAACGTCACCCACACCCCTATGGCGCGACGCTCGCCAACATCCGGCTGTTCGGCCCCAACTACGCCCTGAACAACGATCCGAAGTCGCAGACCTTCCATGACTATAACCGCGACCGTTATCTGACGGACTTCAAGTATCTCGGCGTCCGCAGCGACCTCGGGCGTGGGCTGACGATCGACGACAAGGTCTATACAGCCTCGTACTACCAGCGCCATTTGCAGGGCCTCGACCCCGGCGGCCAGGCCCCGAACCTGGCTGGGACCTACGCCATCCGCGGCACCGTGGCAGACCTGACCGGCGACGTGCCTGGCGTTGCCGGGCACAACGACTTCCGGGCCTGGGGCAACGTGCTGCGCGTCGCCCAGGACACGCCTTATGGCCAAGCCCGGGCCGGCTTCTGGGTGGAGCGCGAGTACTTCTCGACCTATAACGCCAACGTCGACCTCACCCGCGGCAACGCCCCCTACTTGCCGGACCCGACGGTGTCGCCCTTCATCAACAATTACCGCTCGACGCTGGTGACGGTGCAGCCCTATGCAGAGTTCGCCTGGAAGCCGCTTCCTAACCTCACCATCACCGGCGGCTTGAAATTCAGCTCGGTGACGCGTACGCTCAGCGGGCCGGTCGGCCTCACCAACCTGCCGCAGAAGCAGAACGCGACCTATAACAAGCTGCTGCCGTTATTGGACGCGAACTGGCGCATAACGCCGTCGGTCGCGGTCTTCGCGCAGGCGGCGCAGGGCTTTCTCACGCCCAACCTGAACCTGTTCTCGGCGACAGTGCCGACCGCCGTGCAGCCGTCCACGACGAACAGCTTCCAGGTCGGCGCCGTGCTGCAGCGCGACCGGGTCAGCCTCGGCGCCGACGCCTATTACATACATAATAATAATTACGTTAACAGTACGACAACGGGCGGGTTCACGACCTACTTCAACCAGGGCGGCGCCGTGTTCAAGGGCGTCGAAGTGGGGGGACGGTGAAGCTTCCCCACGGCTTCGCGCTTTATGCGAACGGAACGCTGAACGACATGCTGCTATCCGCGGCTGAGCCGGATGAATCGCTCGGCGAGTTCGATGTCCTCCGCAACCCGTTGCCGGCGCAGGGTTGCCTCCGCGTCCTCTCCCCACGCCTCGACTTGGAATAGCTCATCGAGGCTCGCCAACTCGTGCGCAGTGGGTGCATCAAGCGCGCCGTCGGCGAGCGCCAGACCCAGCACCGCGCTGCCCAGCAACGGCACGGCGATGCCGAGTGCCGCGAGCGTCGGCACCGAGTGTCCGGCCATCGCGCCTTGGATGGCGTCGAGCGCCGCCGGGTCTTGCGGAAGATGGATGATGCCCGTGGTCGCCTGCAGCCGCGCGCCATAGGTCCGCGCCGCCCAATCCAGCCAGGGCTGCCAGGCATGGGCCTGGCGCACCACCAGCGCCACCGGATGGTCGGCGCGATAGCATAGCAGGTCGGTTTCGGCATATTGCGCGAGGGCCATGGCGACAAGCAGCGGGTCTGGAGCGATACGGTCCTGCGCGGTGCCGGCAAGCCGGGTCAGCGGCACGTCGTCCATGGTCAGCTCGCCGCCCTTTGCACCGCCCGCCCGCTGCCACTCCGCTGCGATGCCGTCGGCCAGCGCCGGGGCGCCGATGGTGAGCGGCGCACCGCCGGGGATGCGCATCGGCTTGCCGTCCAGCAACACGGAGAACCCGCCCTCGGCAGACGCTACGGCAGCATTGTCCCAAAAACGACGCACGCGGTCTTCCTTTATCGCAATAGGCTACGGAGCAAGTCGGCCGGCTTCGTAATGCGCGGCGCCCCGGCCGAGGGGGAGGCTGCGGCCGGCATCGGCCCGGCCCGGCCGTCGCGCGCCAGCGCCAGTTGCGCCGGGCATTCATCCGGACCAGGGGCTGCGCCGATCACCACGGCGCCCTGCCCCGCTCCGCCGATGGCCACCTGCGGCCGCGGCGACCGCCAGGGTCCGGCCAGATGCACAGGCACTGCAACCGCGGTGCCGCCCAGGCGCACCAGGGTGTGCAGGCGCAGGTCTAGCGTCTCGTCCGCCAGGTTCGCGCCGCCCTCGCCGTCCAGATGCAGGCGGGAGGCATCCAGCAGCAATACCCGGGTGGTTGCCTGCCCCTCGGCCACGTCGACCCGCAGGGCCAGGCACCGAACGGCGCTTCGCCCCTTCAGCTCCACCGGTAGGCCGCGCAGCGCATCGCCGAACAGGCCGGCGAGCCAACGGTTGTCCAACTCTCCATCCACCATCGCCACGCCCACATGCCCATCGAGCGACGCCGCGATCGCCCGCACGCTGGCGCCTGCGCCCCTGAGCTGGAGATCCATATCCATCCGGCCCGCAGTGGCATCTGGGGCGCCGAGCGCCGCCAGCAACGGGCCTGCGTCCATGCCCGGGGCCTGCAGCCCGAGCGCCACGGTCGGCACCGGCGCTGCCGCTTCCGCCAGCATGAGCGCCTGCACCGCTCCGCCCGGCGCCTGGGCCTGCAACGGATCGAGCCGCAGCCGGCCATCCTGCACCAGCAGCCGGCCCTGAATCGCATGGTAGGCGGCGCTGCGCCAAACGACCTCGTTCAGCACGAACTGCAGGTCGGCGTCGGCCCGGCGCAGCGCGTCGAACGGCAGCGGCGCATCCGATAGCAGCCGGGCCGGGGATGTCGGCCCGCTGGCTGGAGGCAGGCTCGGAGGGGCCGGCGCGGGATCGTTTTGCACAGCGGGTGCGGGAGCGGCGATAAACCCGTCGAGGTTCAGTCGCTGCGAGACGAGCGTTCCCCGCACCGACGGCTTCTGCGTCCGCCCGAGCACGACATCGCCCGAAAGATCGCCCTGCGGCAGGGTCAAGCGCACGGCCTGCAGCGCGACCGCGCCAGTGTCCGTCGCCGACGCACGGGCGTCGAGCGCAAGGTCCCGGATCGGCGGCAGCGCCACCCCGGCCAGCGCCGCCAGCGCCGCCAAATCCGGCACACGGGCCGACACTGTGAAATCGAACGCTCGGCCGGTCAGGTCGGCGATCTCGCCCTGACCCTGGATCGTGGCGCCCGCGGCGGCCAGCGCGAATTGGGCTGGCGTCGGCCCACCGCCCAGCAGCCCGGCCAGGCTGTTGACGTTGGCCGTGGCCGCGACCGGCGCCGCGCCGGCAAACCCCTCTGCGGCGAAGGCCACCGGCTGCGCCATGGCCGGCCCTGCCATGGTCATCCGCGTCAGCTTGACGCCCGGCATCCACGCCGAGAGGTCGGCGGCCCCCGCCTGCGCCTGGATGTCCGATAGGCCCGCGGGCGTAATGCGGGCCGACGCCTGCAGGCCCCGCAACGGCGGCAGCGGCCGGCCCAGCGTCGGCGCGAGAGCGGTCAGATCCGCCACATTGGCCGAGAGCGTCATCGCGCCACTTGAGCCCAGCGTGCCATCCACGCTGCTGTGGACTCCCTCGCCATCGAGTGTCGCCTGCAACGGCCATGCTCCGGCGCCGATCGCGGCGAGCGGCCCCGCTGCACCCCTTAGCTCCAGGCCAAGTCCCCCTGCCGCCAGGGTGCCCGAGAGTGCGACCGGTTCGGCCGGTCCTGCCGCTGTGGCAGTAAGGGCCGGCATTATCAGAATGTAGGTGCTTGGGCCGTTTCGCCAGCCGATCCGGCCGTCACGAACCCGGATGGCCTCGATCGATACCTGGGTCCGCGGCCCGGACCCGGCTGTCGGCGTCGAGACTGGCGCAGCGACGGGCGTAAACAGCCAGTTTGGTTGGCCCGCTGCATTGCGCTCCAGCAGGACATCGGGCTCGACCAAAGTTATGCCACGTACCTCGACGCGCCGGGACAGCAGGGGCAGCAGCGCAACCCGCGCCTCGACCCGCGCCGCATGCGCCATCGCCGGGCGCGACATGCCGGGTGGGTTGGACAACGACACGTCGTTCAGTGCGACCGTAGGGATAAGCGACCAAGTCAGCCCGACCGGCCCGGCAACCACCAGCTCACGCCCAGTGGAGCGCCGGACCGCGTCGGCCACCCTTGCTTTCAGCGAATTGGCATCGAACAGCGCCATGAATGCTGCCGCGGCCGCCAGCGGCAGCACCACAAGCACAGCCGCGGTAGCGAGCCCGATGCGCCGACCGCGCGTCATCGCCAGGCAGGCGCCTGAGCCGGCCCAGCATGGAAGCCCAGAGTCTTGAAGGTCTCCCGCATATGCGGAGGCAGCTCGGCCTCGACGATCAGCCGCCCCCCGGCGGGATGCGGCAGATCCAGCGCGCGGGCATGCAGATGCAGCTTGTCCGAAAGTCCCTCGACCAATGCGGTACCGGCGCCGTTATGGTCGGGTTCGTGGTATTTCACGTCGCCCACGATCGGCGCCCCGATCCCGACGCAGTGCACCCGCAGCTGATGCGTGCGCCCGGTGATGGGCGACAGCTCGAGCCATGCGAGCTTTTGCCCGGCGTTGTCGAGCGTCCGATAGTCGGTGACCGCCCGCAGCCCATCCTCGTCGTCGCGTGTCGCCGGCACGCTGCGCTCGCCGCGCGCGCCAGTGTAGCGCAGCAGCGGCATGTCGATCCGGCCCTCCACGGGCACTGGGCGGCCGGCGACCACGGCCCAGTACGTCTTGCGCACGTCCCGCCCGCGGAACGCCGCCGCGAGCTTCGCCGCCGTGCCGGGCGTGCGCGCCAGCACCAGCGCGCCCGAGGTGTCGCGGTCCAGTCGGTGCACCAGCCGCGGCCGATGCTCACTGCCGGTGCGCAGCCCGTCCAGCATGCCGTCGAGGTGCCGCACGATGCCGGGGCCGCCCTGCACCGCCAGGCCGTGCGGCTTATTCAGCACGATGATGTGGTTGTCCCGATACAGCACCATGCGCTCCAGCTCGCGCGCGATCTCCGGGTTGAACACGTGCACGACAGGCGGTGGCTCCGCCGCGGGTGGCAGTGGCGGCACCCGCACGGCCTGGCCTGGCGCCAGGCGGGTGCCGGCGTCCGCCCGCTTGCCGTCGATGCGGACCTGCCCGGTGCGGCACAGCTTCTGAATCGCGCCTTGGGTCACGCCGGGGAAGTGCCGGCGGAACCAGCGGTCCAGCCGAAGGTCGGCCTCGTCCTCCGTCACCGCGCGGATATGCACTGAAATGCTCATTGGCGGCGTTCCTGCCTCAGCTTGGCCCAGTGGCCCAACCGCCGCGCCACCTCGCGTTCGAAGCCCCGGTCGGCCGGGCGATAGAACGCCTGGCGGTCCAGTCCGTCCGGGAAGTAGTCCTGGCCGGAAAACGCGTCCTCCGCCTCGTGGTCGTAGGCGTAATCCTTGCCGTAGCCGAGCTCCTTCATGAGCCGGGTTGGCGCGTTCAGGATGTGGGCTGGCGGCGGCAGGCTGCCGGTGGCCTTCGCGGCCGCCATGGCCTGCTTCAACCCGGCATACAGCGCGTTCGATTTTGGCGCGGTGCCGAGATAGATGATAGCCTGGGCGATGGCCAGCTCGCCCTCTGGACTGCCCAGCCGTTCATAGGTTTCCCAGGCCGCGAGGGCCTGCGGAAGCGCCGCCGGGTCCGCCATGCCGATGTCTTCGGACGCGAACCTAACCAGGCGGCGGGCAATATACCGTGCGTCCTCGCCGCCGGTGATCATACGGGCAAACCAGTACAGTGCCGCGTCGGGATCGGAGCCGCGCAACGATTTATGCAGGGCAGAAATCAGGTTGAAATGCTCGTCGCGGTCCTTGTCATACAGCGCAGCGCGGCGCCCGATCACGTCGGAGAGCGCCGCGGCGCCCAATGGGCCATGATCCTGTAGACTAAGAAGTTGCTCGGCCATGTTGAGCAGGTAACGCCCATCCCCATCGGCCATCGCGAGAAGGGTGCCTCGCGCCTCTGGCGTGATGGGTAGAGGCCGGGCTGCAGCGCGCTCGGCGCGTTCGAGCAGTTGCTCCAATGCCGGATCGTCGAGCCGCCGCAGCACCAGCACCTGACAGCGGGACAGCAAGGCGCCATTCAGGGCAAAGGACGGGTTTTCCGTCGTGGCGCCGACCAGCACGATCGTGCCGTCCTCGACGACAGGCAGGAAGCCGTCCTGCTGCGCGCGGTTGAACCGATGTACCTCGTCGACGAACAGCAGGGTGCGGACGCCAGCCTGCCGCCGCCGGGCTGCCTCATCAAACAGGCGCTTGAGGTCTGTGACGCCGGAGAACACGGCCGACAGCGCGGTGAAATGCAGCCCGGCCGCGTTGGCAAGCAGGCGGGCGATCGTTGTTTTGCCGACGCCGGGCGGTCCCCACAGGATCATGGACGCCAGCGAGCCACGATCCAACATGCGGGTCAGCGTGCCCTCAGGCCCAATCAACTGCGGCTGGCCGACGATCTCGCCGAGCGTGGCAGGACGCAGTTGCTCTGCAAGCGGCTGCGCCTCACCAACTACGTCCGGGATGGAAGACCCGAAAAGGTCGGCTGGCTGAGGAATGGACCGGCTCATGGGCGATTAGGTAATGTCGCCGGTCACCGGATGCGAGCACCCGCTCGACGCCCGCCGATGGCTAGCGGGCGCACTAAGGATATCAGGCGGCTTGCTGGTCCTCGTCGTCGACGAGGTCTGGACGGGGACCGCTATCCAGCCCCTTAGCCGCCGGGTCGCGATCCACGAGCTCGATGACGGCCATGCTCGCCGCATCGCCATAGCGAATGCCAGCTTTGAGAACTCGGGTATAGCCGCCGGGGCGGGCACGGTAGCGGTCGGCGAGTGCGCTGAACAGCTTGGCGACAATCACGTCGTCCCGCAGCTGCGCATGCGCCTGGCGCCGCGCATGCAGACCGCCGCGCTTGCCGAGGGTGATCAGCTTTTCCGCTACTGGGCGCAGCTCCTTCGCCTTGGGCAGCGTGGTAGTGATCTGCTCGTGCTTGATCAACGCCACCGCCATGTTGCGGAACATGGCGAGGCGGTGGCTCGAGGTGACATTCAGCTTGCGGCCGGAAACACCGTGGCGCATGGCGTGGCTCCTACTCTACTTTACGCTCAGAACGGCTCGTCGAGCCGCTTGGCCAGGTCCTCGATGTTCTCCGGCGGCCAGCCCGATACACTCATTCCGAGCGCCAGGCCCATCGCCGTCAGCACTTCCTTGATCTCGTTCAGCGACTTACGGCCGAAGTTCGGAGTCCGCAACATCTCCTGTTCGGTCTTCTGAACGAGGTCGCCGATGTAGACGATGTTGTCGTTCTTCAGGCAGTTGGCGCTGCGGACCGAAAGCTCGAGCTCGTCGACCTTGCGCAGCAGGTTGCGGTTGAACGGCAGGTCGTCGTGGATGTCGTCCGCACGGGCAAGCTGCGGCTCGTCGAAGTTGATGAACAGCTGCAGCTGGTCCTGCAGGATGCGCGCGGCGAGCGCCACGGCGTCCTCCGGCGTGACCGCGCCGTTGGTCTCGACCTGCAGCAGCAGCTTGTCATAGTCGGTCACCTGGCCAACACGGGTCGGTTCGACTTTGTAGGACACGCGTTTTACTGGAGAGTAGATCGCATCGATCGGGATAAGCCCGATCGGAGCATCCTCGGGACGGTTGCTCGCGGCTGGAACGTAGCCCTTGCCGAGGTTGACGGTGAACTCCATGCCGAGCTTTACGCCATCGTCCAGCGTGCAGATCACCAGTTCCGGGTTCATGACGTCGATGTCGGAGCCGGTCTGGATCTGTACTGCCGTGACTTCGCCGGGCCCGGTTGCGGTCAGGACCATGCGCTTTGGCCCCTCCCCATGCATCCGCAGCGCGAGTTGCTTGATGTTCAGCACGATATCGGTCACGTCTTCCCGCACGCCTGGGATGCTGCTGAACTCGTGCAGCACGCCGTCGATCTGCACGGCCGTGACCGCAGCGCCCTGCAGCGACGACAGCAGCACTCGGCGCACGGCATTGCCGAGCGTCATGCCGAAGCCGCGCTCCAGCGGCTCGGCGACGACCGTCGCGATACGATGAGGATCGGAGCCAGGCTCAACGTCGAGCTTCTCTGGCTTGATTAAGGATTGCCAATTACGTTGGATGACCACGGATCATCTCCAAGCAAAATAAGCGGCGCCACCCATCGGTGGCGCCGTATCAAACGCGAAGCAGGCGCTAGACCCGGCGGCGCTTACGCGGACGGCAGCCGTTATGCGGGATCGGCGTCATGTCGCGGATTGCCGTGATTGCGAAGCCCACCGCCTGAAGCGCGCGCAACGCACTCTCACGCCCCGAACCTGGGCCGCTCACCTCGATCTCCAGCGTTTCCATCCCGTGCTCGCGAGCCTTCTTGCCCGCGTCCTCGGCCGCGACCTGCGCTGCGTAGGGAGTGGATTTACGGCTGCCCTTGAAGCCCTGCATGCCGCTCGACGACCATGCGATCGTGTTGCCTTGTGCGTCGGTGATCGTCACCATCGTGTTGTTGAACGTCGCGGCAACGTGTGCCACACCAGCAATGATATTCTTGCGTTCCTTCTTGCGGGGACGCGAAGTGGCGGGCTTCGCCATAGAGGTGATCCTATCAGTGTCTTACGCCGCCGGAGCGGCAAACGAGGCATGCCGCAACGCGGCAATCAAATTGGAAAGCAGCGCGGCTACTTGGTGACCTTCTTCTTCCCAGCAATCGCGACAGCCTTGCCTTTGCGGGTGCGGGCGTTCGTATGGGTCCGCTGGCCATGCACCGGAAGACCCCGGCGATGCCGCAACCCGCGATAGCAGCCTAGGTCCATCAATCGCTTGATGTTCATCGCTACTTCGCGACGAAGGTCGCCTTCGACCCGGTAGTCCCGGTCGATCAGCTCGCGGATGCGCAGCACCTCATCATCGGAGAGCTGGTTTACACGGCGGTCATTCGGGATCCCGAGCTGCTTGCAAATGTCGACGGCATTGGACGGTCCGATGCCATAAATGTAACGCAGGCTAATCAGCACCCGCTTGTTGGTTGGGACGTTCACACCGGCAATACGAGCCACGCTCAAAACTCCTGGTCGCCTCGATGCCATACGAAATCTCGTATGGTGCTAAGGTCTTAGCCAGATCCCTGCTCGCCGCTGCGCTGGGGACCCATGAAATGGACAGACCACCCACTCCGCAAGCGGCGGGGGCAAAGACGCGAGATACACGCACAGCACAGCGCAAGTCAATGCATCTGCATCAACTCCTCGTGATACTTTGAGGCGATAAGCCCGACAGCACCGTTTCGATCTGTGCTGTTACATTGTCCATAGCGGCCATGCCGTCCAGCGACACCAGCCGTCCGCCATGCCGATAGTGTGGCAGGATCGGTGCCGTTTGGGTGTGATAGGCTTCAAGCCGCGCTGCCACGGTCTCCCGCCGGTCGTCGGCTCGGCGGGCAAAATCGTGGTTGCCGCAGACGTCGCATGTGCCCTCGACCCGCGGCGGCTGGAAGACATCGTGATATCCAGTACCGCACTTGGCGCACGTAAAGCGTCCGGCGATACGATCCACCAACGCCGAGTCATCCACCTTCAGTTCAATCACGGCATCAATGCGCAGACCACCACGTTGCAGCATGGCATCGAGCGCTTCGGCCTGCCGCACCGTACGGGGGAAGCCGTCTAGGATGAAGCCGCGTGCCGCATCTGGTTGCTGGATGCGACTTTCGAGCATGGCGATGATCAACTCGTCGGATACAAGCTGGCCAGACTCCATAACCGCTTTGGCGCGTTGCCCGATCTCGGTGCCTGCGCTCACCTCGGCCCGCAACATATCGCCGGTCGAAATCTGGGCAAGGCCGTGCACCTGCTCCAACCGCTTGGCTTGAGTCCCTTTGCCCGCGCCGGGCGGTCCTAGGATGATGAGGTTCATCGGGCTCGCCCTTTCACGCGCGACTTGCGGATCAGTCCTTCATACTGGTGCGCCAGCAGATGCGACTGGATTTGGGTTACGGTGTCCATCGTCACTGACACGATGATCATCAAACTCGTGCCGCCGAAGTAGAACGGCACGCCATAACGGCTAATGAGGATTTCCGGCAACATGCAGACGACGCAGAGATAGACAGCCCCCACCGTCGTCAGCCGGGCAAGGATCATGTCGAAATAGCTAGCGGTATTCGATCCAGGACGAACGCCGGGAATAAAGCCGCCATACTTTTTCAAGTTGTCCGCTGTCTCCTGAGGATTGAAGACCACGGCCGTGTAGAAATAGGAGAAAAATATGATCATGCCAGCGTAAGCGAGCATATACAGCGGCTCGCCGTGTCCCAGCTTCTGGCCGATCCAAGCCAGCCAAGAGTTCGGGCTGTTTTGCGAGAACCCAGCGACCGTCGCTGGGATCAGCAGGATCGAGCTTGCGAAGATCGGCGGGATAACACCGGCCGTGTTCACCTTGAGCGGCATATGGGTGCTGTCGCCGCCAAACATCCGCTGGCCAACTTGTCGCTTCGGATACTGAATATTAACCCGGCGCTGTGCACGTTCCATGAACACGACGAAAGCGATTACCGCGACGGCAATCACCATGAAAAGCAGAATGAACACCGGCGACAGCGCACCCGTGCGACCGAGGTCCAGCAGGTTCGCCAGCGCATGCGGTAGATTTGCAACGATGCCGGCGAAAATAATCAAGCTCGTGCCGTTGCCAACGCCGCGCGCAGTGATCTGCTCGCCCAGCCACATCAGGAACATCGTGCCGCCAACCAGGGTGATGACACATGACACCCGGAAAAACAGCCCTGGATCGACGACTGCAGAGCCGAATGCGCCGCGCATGCCTTCGAGCCCGACCGCAATCCCATAGGACTGCACCAAGGCGATCAACACGGTGAGATAGCGCGTATATTGGTTGAGCTTCTTGCGTCCGCTCTCGCCTTCCTTCTTCAAGGTCTCGAGTGACGGCACTGCCGCAGACATCAATTGTATGATGATGCTGGCGCTGATGTAGGGCATGATATTGAGCGCAAAAACCGTCATGCGGCCCAACGCCCCACCGCTGAACATGTCGAACATGCCTAAGATGCCGCCGCCATGCTGCGATAGCAGTTCACCCATTACCGAGGCATCGACGCCCGGTACGGGGATGTAGGTTCCAACACGATATACCAGGAGCGCACCCAGGGTGAACCAGATGCGCTTCTTGAGCTCGGTCGCCTTTCCCAGCGTGCCGAGGTTCAGGTTTGCCGCAAGCTGCTCGGCTGCCGAAGCCATAAGCACTCTCCCCTCATGGACACGGCGCCCACGGGTTACCCGGCCGGGCCCCGGGGCGCCGCCCCTTATTCGTTCAGTCTGCCGCGACGCTGCGCTACGACGCAAGCACCCTTTAGGAGACCGTCGGTGGCATGCCTAGGCAAACGGCGCGTCGGCCACAGCGTCCGTGACTGGAACCGCCGTGAGCATCGTCACCGACCCACCGGCCGCTTCAACCGCCGCGACCGCCGCGGCTGATGCCCCGGACACCGTTATTGCGATTGGCCGGGTGATCGCGCCCATCGCGAGCAACCGTACGCCATCGACTTTATTCAGCCGGGCTAAACCGGCCGCCTGCAGCGTCTCGGCCGTAATGGGCTGATCAGCCGCCAAACGGCCGGAGACCAATGCCTTCTCAATCGAACCTAGGTTGACCGGCGCGTATTCTTTGCGGAACAGGTTGTGGAAACCACGCTTCGGCAGTCGGCGATAAATTGGCAACTGACCGCCCTCGAACCCGTTCAGCGCGACGCCTTCGCGCGCCTTCTGGCCCTTCACGCCCTTGCCCGACGTCTTGCCCTTGCCGGAGCCAATGCCGCGACCCAGCCGCTTGAACTTCAGCCGTGAACCGGGATTGTCCCGCAACTCGTTCAGCTTCATGACTGTTCCTCCACCCGCACAAGATGCGCGACCTTGCGCAGCATGCCGCGGACTGCCGGCGTGTCCTCGAGTTCGCGCGTACGGCGCAGCTTGCCCAAGCCCAGACCGGTCAAAGTCTGTATCTGGTCCTTCTTGCGACCAAGCCCGGACGCGATCTGCGTAAACCGGACCATCGCCTTCTTAGGCCCTTCCACTGGATCACACATCCGCGCTCTCTACAGCACCATCGCGCTTGCCAAGGATGTCGGACACCTTTTTGCCACGCCGGGCTGCAACGCTGCGCGGGCTTGCGCAGCGTTGGAGGGCAGCGAAAGTGGCCTTTACCATGTTATGCGGGTTGCGGCTGCCGAGCGACTTGGCCACGACGTCACCGATACCGAGCGTCTCGAACACTGCGCGCATCGGCCCGCCTGCGATGATGCCCGTTCCGGCCGTGCAAGACCGCAGCACCACATGCCCGGCGCCAAACATGCCCTCCACGTCGTGATGCAAGGTCCGGCCTTCCTTCATCGGCACGCGAATCATCGTCTTCTTTGCCCGCTCGGTTGCCTTGCGGATCGCCTCTGGCACCTCTCGCGCCTTGCCGGCGCCATAGCCGACCCGGCCTTTTTGATCACCGACCACGACGAGCGCCGCAAACGCGAACCGCCGCCCACCCTTTACGACCTTGGCCACTCGGTTGATGGTGACCAGCTTGTCGATAAGGTCATCGCCGTCCCGGTCGCGGTCCCGGTCGCGACCGCCACGGCCGCCATCCCTTGCTTCACGTGCCATGATTCATTCCCTTAGAACGCTAGCCCGCCCTCGCGGGCAGCGTCGGCCAGCGCCTTGACGCGGCCGTGATACAGATACGCGCCCCGATCGAACACGACCTTAGTGACGCCCGCAGCCATGGCGCGCTCCGCAACCAGCTTGCCCACAGCCGCCGCGGCATCCTTGTCGGCTCCAGTACGCAGCGCCTCACGCAGATCCTTGTCGAGGCTTGACGCAGCAGCGAGCGTCTTCCGCTCTACATCATCGATGACCTGCGCATAGATGTGCTTGCCAGACCGAAACACCGACAATCTTGGTCGTCCCGCGGATTTCTGTCGCAATTGATAGCGGAGACGCTCGCGCCGCCGCGTCTTGAGATCCTGTGGAGCGCTCATCTTATTTCTTCTTGCCTTCCTTGCGCCGGATCTGCTCGCCTTCGTACTTCACGCCCTTGCCTTTGTAAGGCTCGGGCGGACGGTAGCTCCGAATCTCGGCAGCGACCTGTCCGACCTGACGCTTGTCGACGCCGGTCAAAGTGATCGCCGTCGGCCGCGGCGTCGTTATCGTGATGCCCTCAGGCACAGGATATACCACGTCATGGGAAAAGCCGAGGTTGATCACCAGGTTCTTGCCCTGCACGCTGGCCCGGAAGCCCGTGCCGGTGATCTCCAGCGTCTTGGTATAGCCCACGGATACGCCCTGAACCATTGCGGCCAGCAACGCACGCGTCGTGCCCCACATCATACGCGCCTGGCTCTCATTGCTGCGCGGGGTGATCGTGACCTGGTTATTCTCGATCGTCGCATCGACGTGGTCGGTCAGCGGCAGCGACATGGTGCCGAGCTTGCCCTTGGTCGTCAGCACGCGGTCCACGACCGCCACCTGGACGCCAGCCGGCACGTCGACGGGATACTTGCCTATACGAGACATCCTGTGCCCCCCTTAGAAGACGCGAAACAAGACTTCGCCGCCAACATTGGCAGCGCGCGCCTCGCCGTCGCTGAGCACGCCACGCGGCGTCGACAAGATCGAAACTCCTAGCCCGGCATACACCCGCGGCAACTCCTTAATCTTGGAATAGACACGACGGCCTGGCTTCGACACGCGGGTGATCTCCTTGATCACTGGCTCACCCTCACTGTACTTCAGCTCGATGCGGAACTGCGCTACGCCGGGGCGCAGTTCCTCGGCCGCGTAGCCGCGGATGAAACCCTCACGCTGCAGCGCCTCAAGGACATTCGCGCGCAGCTTGGACGCTGGCGCGACGCATACAGTATGCCGACTGCGTTGAGAATTGCGGATGCGGGTGATCATGTCACCCAGCGGATCGGACATCGACATCGTGCCGTTCCCTTACCAGCTTGCTTTGACCATGCCGGGCAGCTGACCCGAACTGGCCAGCGCGCGCAGCATGTTGCGGGACAGCTTAAACTTGCGGTAGTTGCCGCGCGGTCGTCCCGTCAACGCGCAGCGCAGGCGTACGCGCACTGCTGCCCCGTTGCGCGGCAACTGTGCCAGCTTCATCGAGGCGTCGAACCGTTCCTCTACTGGCGCCGTGCGATCCATCACCTGCGCCTTCAGCTCGGCTCGCTTCGACTTGTCGCGGGATGCCATACGTTCCCGCTTCAGGTTGCGATTCACCGCTGATGTCTTGGCCATCTGCTATACTCCTCGGAACCTACCGCATTCTTCAAATAACGGCGGTTTTCCAAACGCGTTGAAATCTGGCTTAGGGAGCGAATGGCACATCAAACGCCTTTAACAGCGCCTTTGCCTCGGCATCCGTCTTGGCCGTCGTTACGAATACGATGTCCATACCCCGGATGTCGGTCACCTTGTCGTATTCGATCTCCGGAAAGATGATCTGCTCCTTCAAGCCCATGGCAAAATTACCGCGGCCATCGAAGCCTTTGCCGGTCGGGATGCCGCGGAAGTCGCGCACTCGCGGCAAGGCGATCGTGACCAGGCGGTCCAGGAACTCGAACATGCGCGACTTACGCAGCGTCACCTTGCACCCGATTGGCAATCCCTCACGGATTTTGAAACCGGCAATTGCCTTCTTCGCCAGTGTCTTCACTGGCTTCTGCCCAGCAATCAACGTCAACTCCGATAGGGCCGCATCCAACTTCTTCTGATCGCCCGCCGCCTCTCCGACACCCATGTTGATCACGATCTTCTCGAGCTTCGGCACCTGCATCGGATTCTTGTAGGCGAACTCTGCCTGCAGCGTGGCCTTGATCTCGGAGTTATATCGCTGTTGCATCCGCGGCATCTCGCGCGCAGTGCGGCCAGACTTCGTCGTCTCGGTTATCTCACTCATTTGCCTTAGCCCTCGATCACGGCGCCGCCGGTGCGGGCAACGCGAACCTTGCGGCCATCGTCCAACACCCGGAATCCAACGCGCGTCGGCTTGTCGGTCTTGGGATCCACTAGCATGATGTTCGACAAGTGAATCGTCGCTTCCTGCTCGACGATACCACCCGGACGCCCCATGCCCTGCGGCTTAGTATGCTTCTTGGCGATATTCACGCCCTTGACCACGGCGCGGTTGTCTTTCGGCAGCACGGTCAGGACCTCGCCACGCTTGCCCTTGTCGGCGCCGGTGATGACGATGACCGTGTCGCCCTTACGAATGCGCGCGGCCATCAAAGCACCTCTGGAGCGAGTGAAATAATCTTCATAAACTTACGCCCGCGCAACTCCCGCACCACTGGCCCAAAGATACGCGTGCCGATCGGCTCCTGCTGCTTGTTGATCAGAACGGCCGCATTACGATCGAAGCGGATTGCGCTTCCATCCGCACGGCGCACGGGAAACGACGTCCGCACGATCACTGCCTGATGCACGTCACCCTTCTTCACCTTGCCGCGCGGAATGGCTTCCTTGATGGAGACCACGATCACGTCGCCGACCGACGCCGTTTTACGCTTTGAACCGCCCAGGACCTTGATGCACTGGACGCGGCGTGCGCCGGAGTTGTCGGCGACCTCTAGGTTTGACTCGACCTGGATCATCTAACCGCTCCTCAGGCCTGCGCCGGTTCGGCGTCTGGCGTGGCCGAAACTGCATCCTTGGCACCAGGCGCCCGGACCGCGAATGAAAAGCCCGGCGGCGGCGGCACAGCCTCGCCATTACGCTCCAACAGCAGCCAAGTCTTCCATTTGCTGATTGGACGGCACTCCTCGATCCTGACAGTGTCGCCAATCTTGCAAAGGTTGGTATCATCATGCGCCGCATACTTCTTCGAGCGGCGGATGAACTTCTTATACAACGGATGAATGACGCGACGCTCGACCAAGACCGTTATAGTCTTGTCCATCTTATCGCTTGTCACTCGTCCAGTCAGGACGCGCCTTGGCATCGCCCGTCTCCTCTCAGGACTTTGCGGAGCTGTCGGCGGCGGACCGCTTCTGCTCCGACATGATCGTCTTCACGCGCGCGATATCCCGCCGCACCTGGCGGACACGACCCACGCCCTCGGTCTGCCCAGTCGCGCGCTGGAAACGCAGGTTGAATTGCTCCTTGCGAAGGTCGAGCAGCATAGCCGGCAGATTGTCCAAGCCCTTAGCTCGAATATCGGTGGGTTTGGTCATCCTAAGCCTCCCCGAGCCGGGTTACGAACTTGGTGCGGATCGGCAGCTTCGCGGCACCAAGCGTCAACGCTTCGCGTGCCAACTCCGGCGCAACGCCGTCGATTTCGAACATGATGCGGCCCGGCTTTACCCGGCACACCCAGAACTCCGGGCTGCCCTTGCCCGAGCCCATGCGGACCTCGGCCGGCTTCTGCGACACCGGCACGTCAGGGAACATGCGTATCCACACACGCCCAGCACGCTTCATCGAACGCGTGATGGCGCGGCGGGCGGCCTCGATCTGCCGGGCGGTGATCCGATCCGGCTCGAGCGCTTTCAGCCCAAATGCACCGAAGTTCAGGCTGGTACCCGATTTCGCCAACCCGTGGATGCGGCCCTTATGGGCTTTGCGATACTTGGTCCGCTTTGGAGACATCATAGTCGTCGGTTCCTGTTAACGCTGCGGCGCCTGTTCGGCGGCACGGCGATCCTGCGCCAACGGGTCATTGGTCAAAATCTCGCCTTTGAAGATCCAGACTTTGACGCCGCATGTGCCGTATGTCGTTTTCGCAGTCGCCGTGCCGAAATCGATGTCTGCGCGCAACGTATGCAACGGCACGCGACCCTCGCGATACCACTCGGTCCGTGCAATCTCCGCGCCTCCAAGACGCCCGCCGCAGTTGATGCGGATGCCTTGGGCACCCAGTCGCATGGCCGACTGCACCGCTCGCTTCATCGCCCGGCGGAATGCCACGCGCCGCTCAAGCTGTTGGGCAATGTTTTCGGCAACGAGCACAGCATCGATCTCCGGCTTGCGGATTTCGACGATGTTCAGCGACACCTCGGATTTGGCCATCTTGGCCAAATCCTTGCGCAGCACCTCGATGTCCTGGCCCTTTTTGCCGATGACCACGCCAGGCCGCGCAGCATAGATCGTCACACGCGGCTTCTTCGCCGGGCGCTCGATGACCACACGCGACACACCAGCGCCCGCGAGCTTAGCCCTTAGATGCGTGCGCAACTTGAGGTCAGCCAGCAGCAACTTCGAATAGTCCGCGCCCGCATACCACCGGCTGTCCCAGGTGCGATTGATGCCGAGCCGCAACCCAATCGGATTGACCTTATGTCCCATGGCCTATGCCGCCTTCTGTATCGCGGGAGTTTCGGGAAGCTGCTGCTGCTCCGAAACTACAATCCGCAAATGGCTGAACCACTTTTCAATCCTGGACGCCCGGCCACGACCGCGCGCCATGAACCGCCGCATCACGATCGATTTGCCCACCTCGGCCCGTGTCACAACCAAACGGTCGACGTCGAGCTGATGATTGTTCTCAGCATTAGCGATCGCACTCTCCAAGGCCTTACGGACCTGGTGTGCAATCCGACGCTTGCTGAACGTAAGAGTAGCGACCGCCTGACTCGCAGGCTGATTGCGTATCAGTCCCGCGACTAGGTTTAACTTCTGCGGGCTGATGCGGATGTTGCGCACAACACACTGGGCCTCGTGCTCCGGCAATGCCCGAGGAGTTTTTGGCTTGCTCATGTCAGCCCCGCCTTGCCTTCTTGTCCGATGAATGCCCGGTGAACGTCCGCGTCGGCGAGAACTCGCCGAACTTGTGGCCAACCATGTTCTCCGACACCTGCACGGGCAGGAACTTGTGCCCGTTGTAGACGCCGAATGTCAGCCCTACGAACTGCGGGAGGATCGTCGAACGGCGCGACCAGATCTTAATGATCTCATTGCGCCCGGAGCCTCGGGCGGCCTCTGCCTTACCCAGGAGATACCCGTCCACGAACGGACCTTTCCATACGGAACGCGCCATGGTCAGTGCTTCCCCTTTGGACGACGGCGAATGATTAGGCTATCCGTCCGCTTGTTCTCACGCGTCTTATAGCCTTTGGTCGGCTTGCCCCACGGTGTGACTGGATGACGTCCGCCAGAGGTCCGGCCCTCGCCGCCGCCGTGTGGATGGTCGACCGGGTTCATCACTACACCGCGGTTGTGGGGACGGCGTCCCATCCAGCGTGCCCGGCCGGCTTTGCCGCGGCTTTGGTTCTGGTTATCAGGGTTAGACACTGCGCCAACCGTCGCCATGCACTCAGCCCGCACGACGCGGAGTTCGCCGGATTGCAGCTTGACCTGTGCATAGCCTGCGTCTTTGCCGACAAGCTGTGCATAGGTTCCGGCTGCCCGAGCCATCTTGCCGCCCGCACCTAGCTTCATCTCCACATTGTGGATGATCGTGCCGACCGGGATTGCAGCCATCGGCATCGCATTGCCGGGCTTGATGTCGACGCGCTCGCCGGCCACCACCTTGTCTCCTGCACGAAGACGCTGCGGCGCCAAGATGTAGGACAGTTCGTTGTCGTCGTATTTGATGAGTGCGATGAACGCAGAACGGTTCGGATCATACTCCAGCCGCTCGACCGTTGCTGCAACGTCGAACTTGCGACGTTTAAAGTCGACATGACGATACGACTGCTTGTGCCCACCGCCACGGAAGAACGATGTCGTCCGGCCGTGATTGTTCCGGCCGCCCGTTTTGTGCTTGCCCTCCGTCAGAGTCTTGACGGGCTTGCCCTTCCACAGCTCGCTGCGGTCAATCAATACCGTGCCGCGCAAACTTGCTGTAACAGGATTGAACTGTCTAAGTGCCATCGGTTGTTACCCCTGCGCTAGCTAAGGCCGGTGGACATGTCGATCGACTGTCCCTCGGCGAGCTGCACATACGCCTTCTTCACATCTGACCGCACGCCCGGGCGACCCTTGAAGCGCTTGGTCTTGCCTTTTTGGATCAGTGTATTCACCGATTTCACGGTTACACCGAACAATGCTTCAACCGACGCCTTGATCTCAGGTTTTGTCGCATTGATCGCTACACGGAATACAAACTGACCCTTCTCCGACAGCGCCGTCGCTTTCTCGGTGATGACTGGGCTACGGATGGTCTCGAACATCGCCTCTCGCGACATCGTCGCTGCGCGCTTTCGTGCGGCGACCACCTGAGCGACACTCATGCCAGTCGCTCCCTGAGCGCTTCGATCCCCGCCGTAGTCACCACCAGCATATCATGCCGAATGATGTCGTAGACATTGGCACCAATTGTCGGCAACACGTCGACACCGACGATATTGGCGCTTGCACGCAAGAATGCCTCATCCACGGTGCGGTCCACCACGAGCGCCGAGATCAAGCCTAACGCGCCGATCTTAGCAGCAAGATCCCTAGTCTTAGCTGTGCCGCCGCCAACGCTGTCCAGCACCATGAGCTTGCCCTCCGCCTGCTTCAGCGACAACGCACTGATCAGACCCAAGCGACGTACTTTCTTCGGCAAATCATACTCATGACTACGTACGACCGGCCCGTGCACCCTGCCACCAGTGCGGAACTGCGGAGCACGCAGGCTGCCCTGACGGGCATTTCCAGTGCCTTTCTGCTTATAAGGCTTGCGAGTGGTTCCTGAAACCTCGCCCATACCCTTCGTCTTGTGCGTGCCCGCCCGCCGCTTGGCGAGCTGCCAATGGATTACCCGGGCAATGATGTCGCGCCGAGGCTGGGCGGCGAACAACTCGTCCGGCAACTCAGCCGAGCCGGCTGAACCATTGTCTAAGGTTTTGACGTCAATCTGCATCACACTCTTCCTCAAGCCTGGGCCGGCTCGACCGCACCATGTTCAGAAGTTGTCAGGATCGATGCCGGATATGGCGCGCTATCGGGACGAGCCTTCTTGATCGCATCGCGAATGGTAACGAACTCACCCTTCGAGCCCGGCACCGCACCACGGATCATGATCAAGCCTTTTTCTGCGTCGATCCCGGCGACTTCTAGGTTCAGTGTCGTCACCCGCTCCACCCCAAGGTGACCAGACATCTTCTTGTTCTTGAACGTCTTCCCAGGATCTTGCCGGTTACCCGTCGAGCCGTGACTACGATGGCTGACCGAGACACCATGGCTCGCCTCGAGACCACGAAAGTTCCACCGCTTCATGGCGCCGGCGAAACCCTTGCCCTTGGTGACGCCGCAGACATCGACCATCTGCCCGACTACGAAGTGCGCCGCAGTCAATGTCTGGCCAGACGAAAGCAAAGCGTCGGCCGCCACGCGGAATTCGACGAGCTTCATCTTGGGCTCGACCTTTACGCGGGCATAATGACCTTTATTGGGATCCGTTACATTCTTGACCTTGGCCTTGCCCCAGCCGAGTTGCACTGCGGTGTAGCCATCCCGCTCCTGGGTGCGTGCATCAACGACCTGCACTTGATCCAAGTGCAGCACGGTCACCGGTACGTGTGTGCCATCGTCTTTGAAAATCCGGGTCATACCCAGTTTCATCGCGATCAATCCTGTGCGCATCGGCCCGGCCCTACAGCTTGATCTCGACGTCCACACCGGAGGCAAGATCGAGCTTCATCAGCGCGTCCACCGTCTGCGGCGTGGGTTCGACGATATCGAGCAGGCGACGATGCGTCCTGATCTCGAACTGCTCCCGGCTCTTCTTATCCACGTGAGGCGAGCGGTTCACCGTGAACCGCTCGATGTGGGTCGGCAACGGTATCGGCCCGCGTACTCGCGCACCCGTCCGCTTCGCCGTGTTCACGATCTCCCGCGTGCTGTTGTCCAGCACGCGGTGATCATACGCCTTGAGGCGGATGCGGATGTTCTGGTTGTCCATAGTACTACTTATCCAAGCTCGTTAGGCCGCTTCGCGGAACCGCTGCGGACCCTATTTCGTGATGCTCGCGACAACACCTGCGCCCACTGTCCGACCACCCTCGCGGATCGCGAACCGCAAGCCCTCATCCATGGCAATCGGCGCAATCAACTCAACCGCCATCGATACGTTGTCGCCAGGCATCACCATCTCGGTGCCCTCAGGAAGCTGCACTACGCCGGTCACATCCGTGGTTCGAAAGTAGAACTGTGGACGGTAATTGGTGAAAAAGGGCGTATGCCGGCCACCCTCTTCCTTCGTCAGCACATAGGCCTCGGCCTTGAACTGCGTATGCGGAGTGATGCTGCCCGGCTTCGCCAAGACCTGGCCACGTTCGACGTCCTCACGCTTTGTGCCGCGCAACAACGCGCCGATGTTGTCGCCGGCTTCGCCGCGGTCTAGCAGCTTGCGGAACATCTCGACACCGGTCACGATCGTCTTGACCGTGTTCTTGATGCCAACGATCTCGACTTCATCACCCACGTTGACGATGCCGCGCTCGATACGGCCCGTCACCACGGTGCCTCTACCCGAGATGCTGAACACATCCTCGATCGGCATTAGAAACGGCCGATCAGTCGCGCGAACCGGCTGCGGGATATAGGCATCGACCGCAGCCATCAGCTCCAGCACAGCCTTCTCGCCAATGTCTGGATTCTTGTCCTCGAGCGCCATCAGCGCCGAACCCTTGATGATGGGGATATCGTCGCCGGGGAACTGGTAGGAGGAAAGCAGCTCGCGCACCTCCATCTCGACGAGTTCAAGCAGCTCGGGATCGTCGACCATATCGACCTTGTTCAGGAACACGACCAGCGCCGGGACGCCGACCTGCCGGGCGAGCAGAATATGCTCACGCGTCTGCGGCATCGGACCATCTGCCGCGCTGACCACCAAGATAGCTCCGTCCATCTGCGCGGCGCCGGTGATCATGTTCTTCACATAGTCGGCGTGGCCAGGACAGTCGACGTGAGCGTAATGGCGATTCGACGTTTCATACTCGACGTGAGCGGTTGAGATCGTAATACCGCGCGCACGCTCTTCCGGCGCCTTGTCGATCTGGTCATAGGCGGTGTACGTCGCGCCACCGCTCTTGGCTAGGATCTTAGTGATCGCTGCCGTCAAAGAGGTCTTGCCGTGGTCCACGTGACCAATCGTGCCGATGTTGCAGTGCGGCTTGTTACGTTCAAATTTCGCCTTGGCCATCGTCGTATCTCCGTCGCCCGCCGGTCAATCAGGATTGGGGGGCAGGTTGGGTTGCAGTCGTTACCAGCGGTAGTGGCTGAAAGCCTTGTTGGCCTCAGCCATCCGGTGCGTGTCTTCCCGCTTCTTCACAGCCGAACCACGGTTGTTCACCGCATCCAGCAGCTCGTTGGACAGGCGGTCTTCCATCGTATGTTCGCCGCGCTTACGGGCGCTGTCGATAATCCAACGGATCGCCAACGCTTGCCGCCGCTCGGTCCGCACCTCGACCGGCACCTGATAGGTGGCCCCACCAACCCGTCGGCTACGAACCTCTACCGCTGGCTTCACATTGTCCAAAGCCTCGTGGAACATGCGAACCGGATCAGCCGCGTTGCCGCCGCGCTTTTTCAGCACATCAAGCGCGCCGTAGACGATGCCCTCGGCAGCAGACTTCTTTCCATCATACATCAGCGCATTCATGAAACGCGTGATAACGATGTCGCCAAACTTCGCGTCTGGCAGGATATCGCGCTTTACTGCGCGGCGGCGTCGACTCATCGCCCGCTCCTCTTACTTCGGCCGCTTTGCGCCATACAGCGACCGCCGCTGACGACGCTTGGGAAGGCCCTGGGTGTCCAATACGCCGCGCAGGATGTGATACCGCACGCCAGGCAAGTCCTTGACACGGCCGCCGCGAATCAGCACGACGCTGTGCTCCTGCAGATTGTGGCCCTCGCCGGGGATATAGCTCACAACCTCATAACCATTGGTCAGGCGCACCTTTGCGACCTTACGCAATGCGGAGTTCGGCTTCTTTGGCGTCGTTGTATAAACACGGGTACAGACGCCACGCTTCTGCGGACAGCCCTGCAACGCCGGCACCTTGTTGCGCTTGGCGGCAGGCTCACGCCCATTGGCAATCAGTTGGTTGATGGTCGGCATACGCGTCTTCCGATCCTTATTTGGTCCGCCTCACCTGCTTGGCTGTGCCGCCTTGGGAGACAATACGGAGCGCTACGGCGATGAACCGTGCGGAACCCAAATGTGAATGGCCTTAGTCCCGACAGCCGGGACGGCGCCAAGCACGCCTCATTTCAAGCGACGACTACCCCGCAGAACTTAGGATTAGTCGAGGGCGCGATACCTACGTCCGTGTGGAAGGTTAGTCAAGTGTTGAGTGAGTGTCGTATGTGAGCTGCAACAGCTTGCCGAAGCTGTAACAACAGCCGGACGGTCGACTACCGTCCGGCTGTTCATACCTTACTCCGCTGCGGTGCGGTCCGTGATCGCCGGAACCTCCGGCCGCAGCCGCTGCTGGTCGCGGCCAGCTGCAACCGCTCGCAAGCGGTTCATCACGCTGCCCGTTCCGGCGGGAATCAGGCGACCCACGATGACGTTCTCCTTCAAGCCCAGCAGGTTATCCACCTTCCCCGCCGTCGCAGCCTCGGTCAGCACACGTGTCGTCTCCTGGAACGACGCAGCGCTGATGAAGCTGTGAGTCTGTAGGCTGGCCTTCGTGATGCCTTGCAGTACCGGCATCGCAGTCGCCGCGCGCTCGTCAAGCTTAAGCCGCTTCTCGTTCTCCGCCTCGAACTCCAACCGGTCGACCTGCTCGCCCGAAAGATAGGTGGTATCCCCTGGTTCTAGGATCTCCACCTTCTGCAGCATCTGCCGGACGATGACCTCGATATGCTTATCGTTGATCTTTACGCCCTGCAGTCGATAGACGTCCTGGATTTCGTTGACCAAGTAGTCCGACAATGCCTCGACACCCAGAACCTTTAGGATGTCGTGCGGCACCCGCGGACCGTCCACCAACGGGTCGCCCCGACGCACAAAGTCGCCCTCTTGCACGCTCACGTGCTTGCCCTTCGGGATCAGATACTCCGTATCCTCGCCGGTCTCGTCATTCCTCACAATGACCCGGCGCTTCGCCTTGTAGTCCTTCCCGAACTCCACCCGACCGTCCATCTCGGCGATGATCGCGTGGTCCTTCGGCTTGCGTGCCTCGAACAACTCGGCCACACGTGGCAGACCGCCGGTGATGTCGCGGGTCTTGCTGCCCTCGCGCGGGATGCGCGCCAACACGTCGCCTGCAGCGACGGTCGCCCCGTTCTCCACCGACAAGATGCTGTCAGGGTTCAAGAAATACCGCGCTTCCGCCCCGTTCGGCAGCCGCAGCACCTCCCCCGCCGCATCCTTCAACTGCAGCCGCGGCCGCAGGTCCACGCCCTTGGTCTGCTGCTTGTAGTCGACGACCACGCGGGACGTCAGGCCCGTGACTTCGTCCATGCGCTCGACGATCGTCACTCCGTCTAACAGGTCGAGATATTCGACCGATCCGGCGCGCTCGGTGATGATCGGCAGCGTGTAGGGGTCCCACTCCGCCAGCTTGTCATTGCGCTTCACCGTGGCGCCCTCGTCAGCGAGCAGCCGGGCGCCGTAGGGGACCCGGAAGCGGGCACGTTCCCGCCCCTTCTCGTCCGACAGCACCATCTCGCAGTTGCGGGACATCACGACCGGGAAGCCCTGGCTGTTCTGCACGACGTTGCGGTTCTTGATCTGCACCGTGCCGTCGTGGCTCGCCTCCACGCTGCTGACCTCGGCGCCGCGCTGTGCCGCGCCGCCGATATGGAATGTCCGCATCGTGAGCTGCGTGCCGGGCTCGCCAATGGACTGCGCGGCGATGACGCCGACAGCCTCGCCGATGTTCACCGGCGTGCCACGGGCCAAGTCGCGCCCATAACACATGCCGCAGACACCGACCCGGCTCTCGCAGGTCAGCACCGACCGAATCTTCACCGCCTCGACGCCTGAACTCTCGATCAGGTCGGCCTCCGGCTCCTCGATCAGCGTGTTGCGCGGCAGGATGACCTGCCCCGTAACGGCGTCGACGAGATCCTCGGCCGTAGTGCGGCCCAGGGTGCGTTCGGAAAGGCCAGCCACAACCTCGCCGCCGTCCATCACGGCGCGGACCGTAAGCCCGCGTTCTGTGCCGCAATCGTTCTCGACGATGATGCAGTCCTGCGCCACGTCCACAAGGCGCCGGGTCAAATAGCCGGAGTTCGCGGTCTTCAACGCCGTGTCCGCCAGGCCTTTACGGGCACCGTGGGTGGAGTTGAAGTACTCGAGCACCGACAAGCCTTCCTTGAAGTTGGCGATGATCGGCTGCTCGATGATCTCACCCGACGGTTTGGCCATCAGGCCGCGCATGCCGGCGAGCTGACGCATCTGCGCCGGGCTGCCGCGGGCACCGGAGTGGCTCATCATCCAAACCGAGTTGGTCTGGATGCCGACCTCCTGCTTGCTGATCTCCTTCATCATCGCGCCGGCGACCTCATCGGTGCAGCGCGACCAGGCGTCCACGACCTTGTTGTAGCGCTCGCCGGCAGTGATCAGGCCGTCCTGATACTGCTGCTCGAACTCCTTGACCTCGTTCTGGGTCTTCAGGATCAGTTCCGGCTTGCTGTCCGGGATGATCAAATCGTCCTTGCCGAACGACAGCCCGGCCTTTGCGGCCTGGCCGAAGCCCAGGCCCATCAGCCGGTCGGCGAAGATCACGCACTCCTTCTGGCCGCAGTGGCGATACACCGCGTCGATCACATCGGACACGTTCTTCTTGGTTAGCGTCCGGTTGATCAGGCTGAACGGCACGTTTGGGTTGCGCGGCAGGATGCGGGCGATCAGCATCCGGCCCGGGGTCGTTACGACCATCTGCCGGACGGTCTTGCCATCTGCGTCCACCGTCTCATAGCGGGCACGGATCTTGTCATGCAGCTGGATGGCCTTGGCGTTCAGCGCATACTCGATCTCGCCGACGTCGCCAAAGGCGGTCGGGGCCTTGTGCACCAGCTCCTGCTTACCATCGGCACCGTCCTTGAACACGGCCCTATCCGACGCCTCCCGGTACTCCGGCGTCTCGAGGCTAAGATAGTAAAGCCCCAGCACAATGTCCTGGCTCGGCACGATGATCGGCTTGCCGTTGGCCGGGCTCAGGATGTTGTTGGTCGACATCATCAGCACACGCGCTTCCAACTGCGCCTCAAGGCTCAGCGGCACGTGCACCGCCATCTGGTCGCCGTCGAAGTCCGCGTTGAACGCAGTGCACACTAGCGGATGCAGCTGGATCGCCTTGCCCTCGATTAGCACCGGCTCGAACGCCTGGATGCCGAGGCGATGCAAGGTCGGCGCCCGGTTCAGCATCACCGGATGCTCGCGGATGACCTCCTCAAGGATGTCCCAAACCTCCGGCCGCTCCTTCTCCACCATGCGCTTCGCCGCCTTGATGGTCGTAGCGTGCCCGTACTTCTCTAATTTTGAGTAAATGAACGGCTTGAATAGCTCGAGCGCCATCTTCTTCGGCAGCCCGCACTGATGCAGCTTTAGCTCAGGCCCGACGACGATCACCGACCGGCCGGAGTAGTCGACGCGCTTGCCCAGCAGGTTTTGCCGGAACCGGCCCTGCTTGCCCTTCAGCATGTCAGACAAGCTCTTGAGCGGACGCTTGTTGGCACCGGTGATCGCCCGGCCGCGGCGACCATTGTCGAATAGCGCGTCCACGCTCTCCTGCAGCATGCGCTTCTCGTTGCGCACGATGATGTCGGGCGCACGCAGCTCGATCAACCGCTTCAGCCGGTTGTTGCGGTTGATCACCCGGCGATACAGGTCGTTCAGGTCCGACGTCGCGAACCGGCCGCCGTCGAGCGGCACCAGCGGGCGCAGCTCGGGCGGGATGACCGGCACGACGTCAAGGATCATCCACTCGGGCTTCGCGCCGCTCTCACCAAACGCCTCGATCAGCTTGAGCCGCTTCACCAGCTTCTTGCGCTTGGCCTCGCTGGTCGTGTCCTTCAGGTCCTGCCGCAGCGTGACCTTGTCGCCGTCGATGTCGATCCCGTGCAGGATGCCCTTGATCGCCTCGGCGCCGATACCGGCCCGGAACGCGTCCTCGCCGAACTCGTCCTGCTTGGACATGAGCTGGTCTTCGGTCAACAACTGATGCAGCTTGAGGTCGGTCAGGCCGGGCTCAAGCACGACATAGCTTTCGAAGTAGAGAATCTTCTCCAGCTCCTTGAGCGTCAAGTCGACCATAAGGCCAATCCGGCTCGGCAGCGACTTCAGGAACCAGATGTGCGCAACTGGGCTTGCCAGCTCAATATGGCCCATGCGCTCGCGCCGCACCTTGGCCAGCGTGACTTCGACGCCGCACTTCTCGCAGATGATGCCGCGGAACTTCATCCGCTTATACTTGCCGCACAAGCACTCGTAGTCCTTGATGGGCCCAAAGATGCGGGCGCAGAACAGACCGTCGCGCTCCGGCTTAAAGGTGCGGTAGTTGATCGTCTCGGGCTTCTTAATCTCGCCATATGACCAACTCCGGATTTGCTCCGGGCTGGCCATCTGGATCTTGATCTGGTCGAAGGTCACAGCCGAACCGGCCTGACCGAGAATCTTCATCAGTTCGTTCATACGTCAGCTACCCCAATGCGGCCTGCCGGTCTGCACGTCTCGTACAAACCGGGCGCCGGGTGATGCGGGATTGGTAATCAGGTGGCGCGGGTATCGAGGTCCACGTTCAGGCCGAGCGACTTCAGCTCCTTGACCAGCACGTTGAAGCTCTCGGGAATACCGGCCTCGAAGGTGTCCTGCTCGCGCACGATCGCCTCGTAGACCTTGGTGCGGCCAGACACGTCGTCCGACTTCACCGTCAGCATCTCCTGCAGCGTATAGGCGGCGCCGTAAGCCTCGAGCGCCCAGACCTCCATCTCGCCAAAGCGCTGACCACCGAACTGTGCCTTGCCGCCCAGCGGCTGCTGGGTAACGAGGCTATACGGCCCGATCGAGCGCGCGTGAATTTTGTCGTCCACGAGGTGGTGCAGCTTCAGCATATAGATGTAGCCGACCGTCACCTTGCGCTCGAACGTCTCGCCGGTGCGGCCGTCGGTCAGATACATCTGGCCGGACGTGTTGAGCCCGGCCTTGGTCAGCATGCCCTCGATATCGGACATGCGAGCACCATCGAACACCGGGGTCGCGATCGGGATGCCCTTCTTTAGGTTGTCCGACAATTCCAGCAGCTGCTCTGTGCTCATCGGCGCGATCTCCGCCTCGAACACCTCGTCGCCATAGATGTCTTTCAGCATATCCAACAGTGCATCACGCTGGGCACCAGTGCGCCGATACTCCTCGACGAGCTCGCCGACCTGCTTGCCGAGTGTCGCGCAGGCCCAACCCAGGTGCGTCTCCAGGATCTGCCCCACGTTCATCCGGCTCGGCACGCCGAGCGGGTTCAGCACCAAGTCCACGTGGGTTCCATCCTCAAGGAACGGCATGTCCTCTACGGGGGTCACGCGGGAGACAACGCCCTTGTTGCCGTGGCGGCCAGCCATCTTGTCGCCGGGCTGCAGCTTGCGCTTCACCGCAACGAAGACCTTGACCATCTTCATGACGCCCGGCGGCAGCTCGTCGCCACGCTGCAGCTTCTCGACTTTGCCATCGAAGCGCGCCTGCAGGGCATGTACAGCCGTATCGAACTCGCGCTTCAGCGTCTCGATCTCAGCCATGACCGCGTCGTCGGCAACACCGATATTGCGCCAGGCGCCACGGGGATGCTCGGCCAGCACCTCTTCGGTAATCGTCGTACCCGCCTTGATGCCCTTGAAGCCGCCCGAAGCCTTACGGTTCAACAGCTTCTCGCGCATCCGGTTAAGGAACGATCGCTCCTGGATGGCCCGCTCGTCGTCACGGTCCTTGGCCAGGCGCTCGACCTCCGACCGCTCGATCGCCATCGCGCGCTCGTCCTTGTCAACGCCCCGGCGGCTGAATACCCGCACGTCCACGATCGTGCCGGTGACGCCGGGCGGCAGCTTCAACGAGGTATCGCGCACGTCCGAGGCCTTCTCGCCGAAGATCGCCCGCAGCAGCTTCTCCTCGGGCGTCATCGGGCTCTCGCCCTTCGGAGTCACCTTGCCGACTAAAATGTCGCCCGGGTTCACCTCTGCCCCAACGTAGACGATGCCGGCCTCATCGAGGTTCCTCAACGCCTCTTCGCCGACGTTCGGGATGTCGCGGGTAATCTCCTCCTGACCCAGCTTGGTGTCGCGCGCCATCACCTCGAATTCTTCGATGTGGATGGACGTGAACACATCGTCGCGGGCGATGCGCTCGCTGATGAGGATGCTGTCTTCGAAGTTATAGCCATTCCAGGGCATGAACGCGACCAGCACGTTCCGCCCCAGCGCCAGCTCACCCAGCTCGGTGCTCGGCCCGTCCGCGATGATGTCGCCGCTCGACACGCGGTCACCGACCCGCACCAGCGGGCGCTGGTTGATGCAAGTGCTTTGGTTGCTGCGCATGTACTTGCGCAAGCGGTAGATGTCGACGCCGTAGGTCGTGCCGTCCTCGGCGGTCGCGCGGACCACAATGCGGGCGCCGTCGATCTGATCGACGATTCCCGGCCGCCGGGCGACGATGGTGGCGCCGCTGTCGCGCGCGACGGCGGCCTCCATGCCCGTGCCCACCAGCGGCGCGTCGGCGCGGATCAGCGGCACCGCCTGGCGCTGCATGTTGCTGCCCATCAGCGCCCGGTTCGCGTCGTCGTTCTCAAGAAACGGGATCAGCGCCGCCGCAACCGATACCAACTGCCGTGGGCTCACGTCCACCGCCGTCACGTCGGTTGGCTTCACCAGCCGGAAATCGCCCTGCCGACGCACGGAGACCAGCTCGTTGGTGAAATTACCCTCGCCGTCCGTCGGCGCATCGGCCTGGGCGACGACGAGCTTCTCCTCCTCCATCGCGGAGAGATACTTCCAGCCATCCTGCACCTGACCGTCCTTCACCAAGCGATACGGCGTCTCGATGAAGCCGTACTTGTTCACCTTGGCGTAAGTGGCGAGGCTGTTGATCAGGCCGATGTTCGGCCCCTCCGGCGTCTCGATCGGGCAGATGCGGCCGTAATGCGTCGGGTGCACGTCGCGCACCTCGAACCCGGCGCGCTCGCGAGTCAAACCTCCTGGTCCAAGCGCCGAAAGGCGGCGCTTATGCGTCACCTCCGACAAGGGATTGGTCTGGTCCATGAACTGGCTGAGCTGCGACGAGCCAAAGAACTCGCGCACTGCCGCCGCCGCCGGCTTCGCGTTGATCAGGTCGTGCGGCATGACGGTGTCGATGTCGACGCTGCCCATGCGCTCGCGGATTGCCCGCTCCATGCGCAGCAGGCCGACGCGATACTGGTTCTCCATCAGCTCGCCCACCGAGCGCACCCGGCGGTTGCCGAGGTTGTCGATGTCGTCGATCGTGCCGCGACCGTCCTTCAACTCGCACATAATCTTCACGGTCTTGAGCACGTCCTCCTTGCGAAGCACGCGGACGCTGTCCTCCGCGTCCATGCCTAAACGCATGTTCATCTTGACCCGTCCCACCGCGGACAGGTCATAACGGTCGCCGTCGAAGAACAAGCCGCGGAACAAAGCCTCGGCCGTCTCGGGCGTCGGAGGCTCGCCAGGGCGCATGACACGATAGATGTCGACCAGCGCGTCATCGCGGTTGTTGTTCTTGTCTACCGTCAGCGTGTTGCGCAGCCATGGACCGTTCGACTGATCGACCGCGAGCGTCGGCAGCCGGTCGATGCCGGCGTCCTCGAGCGCGGTCAGCCGGGCCTCGGCCAGCTCCTCGCCAGCCTCGGCATAGATTTCGCCGGTTTCCTCGTTCACCAAGTCGACCGCGACGAAGCGGCCCAGCAGGTCGGCGCGGCCCACCAGCACGGTCTGGGTTTTCTCGGCGATCTTGCGGGCATTGCGGGCCGTAAGCTTGGTGGTCGCCTCGGCCACGACCTCCCCAGTGTCGGCATCGACCAATGCCTCGGCCAGCGTGATGCCGCGATAGGCGTCGGCCTCGAACGGACGCGCCCAGCCCTTCGCCGTGCGGGTGAACACGACCTGGGTGTAGAAGTAGTTCAGGATCTCCTCGGCATCCATGCCGCGGATCTCGCCGATGTCGACCGTCTCGCCAGCAGCGACACGCCCGGCCCGCAACGCCTCGGTTGCCGTGCATTCCAACGCATACAGCAGCGTTGTGACCGGCAGCTTACGCTTGCGGTCAATGCGGACATAGACCAGGTCCTTGCTGTCGAATTCGAAGTCGAGCCACGAGCCGCGATAGGGGATGACGCGGGCGGTGAACAAATACTTGCCGCTGCTGTGCGTCTTGCCCTTGTCGTGGTCGAAGAACACGCCGGGGCTGCGGTGCATCTGGCTGACGATGACGCGCTCGGTCCCGTTGATGACGAAGGTGCCGTTGTCCGTCATGAGCGGCATGTCGCCCATGTAGACCGGCTGTTCCTTGATGTCGCGGATCGAGCGGGCGCCGGTGTCCTCGTCGAGGTCCCAGACGATCAGCCGCAGGATGACCTTCAACGGCGCGGCGAACGTCATGCCGCGCTGGATGCACTCCTCGACGTCGTACTTGGGCTCCTCAAGCTCGTAGTGCACGAACTCGAGCCGGCCGCGGCCGGCGAAGTCGTCGATCGGAAAGACCGACTTGAACACCTCTTGCAGACCGGTAGGCGTCCGGCTGTCCGGTGCCACATTCATCTGCAGGAACGCCTCATAGCTCGAGCGTTGCACGTCGATCAGGTTTGGCATCGGCGCCACTTCGGGAATACGCCCGAAGCTCTTGCGAATCCGCTTCTGTCCCGTGAACGATTTGGTGATCGCGTTCATCGCCCGTCCTTGACCTAATGTCCTGCGCACCCGATGGTGGCATGGTAGCCGCTAGTCTCGGCAGATCCTCATTTTACCGGATGCGGGATGCCGCCCGCCGTCCGGCAACAGGTTCGCGGGCGGAAACCGATCTTGGTTTCCACCCGCTCCTGCTCAATAGCCCAGCGCCGCTCCTGAAGGACGCACTGGGCCGATTTGGCTACTTGATCTCGACAGAAGCGCCCTGCTCTTCCAACTGCTTCTTGAGCTTCTCAGCTTCGTCCTTGTTCACGCCTTCCTTGACTGCCTTCGGCGCCGCCTCGACGAGGTCCTTGGCCTCCTTCAGCCCGAGCCCCGTGATGGTGCGGACCTCCTTAATGACGTTGATCTTCTTGTCGCCGATCTTCGCCAGCATGACGGTGAACTCCGTCTGTTCCTCAACGACGGCGGCTGCAGCCACTGGGCCAGTAGGCGCTGCAGCGGCTGGGGCAGCAGCAGAAACACCCCACTTCTCTTCCAACATCTTGGACAGCTCAGCCGCCTCAAGCACCGTCAGCGCGGACAGTTCATCCACAAGTCTCGACATATCAGCCATTTCTTGATCTCCTTTATCTAGCCTTTGGGCAGTTCCATGCAAGCCCGATACCAGGCGTTGCGTTCACATCAGCAATGCGGCTATCGGCGCCAGGTCCCCGCTCGGGATCAAGCCGCCTCCGCCTCGTCCTTCTTGGCATAGGCCCCGAAGACCCGGGCGAGTTGTCCAGCCGGCGCCGCGAGCACGCCTGCGATCCGAGTGCCGGGGGTTTGGATCATCCCCACCAGCCTGGCGCGCAGCGCATCGAGCGACGGCAGATCGGCCAACGCCTTGATCCCATCCGCATTGAGCGTCTGGGTCCCAAGGGCGCCGCCGATCACGACGAACTTCTCGTTGGTCTTGGCGTAGTCGACGGCAGCCTTTGCAACAGCCACCGGGTCTCGCGACCACGCGAGCGCGGTCGGACCCTTCAGCATAGGCTTGATGCCGTCGAACCGGGTCCCATCCAGGGCGAGCACGGCCAGCCGGTTCTTCGCGACTTTGTAGGTCGATCCCGAAGCCCGCATCTTGCGCCGCAGGTCAGACACCTCGGCCACGGTCAACCCATTATTCTGGGTGACAACGACCATCGACGTCTCTGCGAACACCAGACCGAGCGCGGTCACGAACTCCCGCTTCTCCGTACGGTCCACGTCCCGTCTCCTGTTGGCCCCTGCGCGTTTGGACCGCGCCGAGGTGGTTCCCTGGCACGACCGGATGGCCGCGCCATAACGCCTGTCCGAAACCCCGTGCGCGCGGACGCGCCGTGGACCCTCTAGCCGGAACCGCCGGGCTGCCGACGCAGGCGTGCCTGCCCCGGATCATCTCGGCATCCCCGTCTACTGCGCGTGGGCCTTGGCCCTTTAATGTTCCCTACGGAAACGATAGTCGGAACGACGTGCAGTCTCGGACAGGTTCGAAGCGGCTTGCGCCACCCCTAGCCACCGGCCCCTAAAGGGACCGGCGAATTTCGTTCGGCTCACCTCTGCTGCGAGGTCTGCCCTGCAAGGCTCGCCACATCCACGCGGATCCCTGGCCCCATGGTCGAACTTACCGACGCTTTCTGGACATAAGTGCCCTTTGCACCCGTCGGCTTGGCCTTCTGAATCGCATCGACAAAGGCATGGATGTTCTCGACCAGCTTGCCCTCCTCGAAGCTCGCCTTGCCGATCCCTGCATGGACGATACCGGCCTTCTCGGCCCGGAACTCCACTTGGCCTGACTTCGCGGCCTTCACCGCGCCGCGCACGTCCATTGTGACCGTGCCGAGCTTCGGGTTGGGCATCAGCCCGCGCGGACCCAGGATCTTGCCGAGCCGACCGACCAACGCCATCATGTCAGGCGTCGCGATGCAGCGGTCGAAGCCGAACTCGCCGGCCTGGACCTTCTCGGCCAGATCGTCGGCGCCAACCACATCCGCGCCGGCCGCCAGCGCCTCTTCGGCCTTGGCGCCACGGGCGAACACGGCGACACGCAGGGTCTTACCAGTGCCGTTCGGCAGGCTCAGCAATCCGCGGACCATCTGGTCGGCGTGGCGCGGGTCGATCCCGAGGTTCATGCTGAACTCGATCGTCTCATCGAACTTGGCGCGGGCGTTGCTCTTGGCCAGCCTGATCGCCTCGTCCAGCGTATAGGACTTAGTGCGGTCGAAGGTCTCGTAACCCGCCTTGAGGCGCTTATCGTGTGCCATCGGTCTTAAACCTCTACCACGCTGAGGCCCATGGACCGGGCGCTGCCTGCCAGCATGCGGACGGCGGCGTCGACCTCGTTCGCGTTCATGTCCTTCATCTTGATCTCGGCGATCTCACGCAACTGCGCCGTCGTGACGCGGCCGACCATGGCGCCCTTGCCGGGCGTCGTCGTGCCCTTGGTGATACCCGCAGCCTTTTTCAGGAAATAGGTGTTCGGCGGGGTCTTGGTGATGAAGGTGAAGCTACGGTCGCCGAATGCGGTGATAACCACCGGTACCGGCATCCCCGGCTCCATGCCCTGAGTGAGCGCATTGAATTCTTTGCAGAACGCCATGATGTTCAGGCCGCGCTGGCCGAGCGCCGGACCGACCGGCGGCGACGGATTGGCTTTTCCAGCAGGAATCTGCAACTTTATGTACCCGACGATCTTCTTAGCCATAGACTGGCCTCCTGTTTCGGAGGACCGCGGTCATACCGATCGCAGCCGTCCTTAGACGGCCAGCGATCTCCCGCGTTCCGAGTGAGCGCGGGCGTATAGCGGATGGCCTCGGCAGAGTCCAGTCCTATTTGCGCCGTACCACGTCCAGGCTATAGAGGCACGACCTCCTTATCGCATGAGAGACCCGCCATGGCCGTCAAGCCCTCGACACTGCCCCGGAACAACGCCACCCGGTTCAATCCGACGGCGAAGGCGATCATCGGATCGGCGGTGATCGCAGTGATCCTGGCGACTTTGGTGACGGGCAACCCGTTCCGGGCCGTCCAGCTCGCCTATCTCGACTACACCCACACGCCGGCCGCCGGGGCAGCCAAGGGCGACCCGTCGCCGACAAAGAGCGACGCTGCGGTCCCATCGGCGAAGTAGCTTTAGATCACCAGCTCGATCACGAACGGACCCGGGCGGGCGTTGGCCTGGCTGAACAGGTCGGCGAACCTCTCCATCGTCTCGGCGCGCGCGGCCTCCACGCCCATGCCGTTCGCGAGCCGCACCCAGTCTAGGTCCGGGTTCCCGAGGTCCAGCATATCGAGCGCCGTGCGGCCGGGATTGGCACCAACACCCTGGTACTCCCCAAGCAGGATCGCATACTTGCGGTTGGCCAAGATCACCGTCGTGACATCCAGCCGCTCCCGCGCCTGCGTCCATAGGCCCTGCAAGGTGTACATCGCCGAGCCATCAGCCTGCAGCGCCACTACGCGGCGGCCCGGCGCACCGATGGCGGCGCCGGTGGCCAGCGGAATGCCGCAGCCGATCGCGCCGCCGGTGATCTGCAGCCAGTCATGCGGCGCAGCATCGTGCGTGCCGGGAAAGAACGCGCGGCCAAAGCTCACGCTCTCGTCCACGATGATCGCCTGGTCCGGCAGCAGGGCAGCGAGGGTCTGGGCCACGGCCTCGGACGTAATGGCACCCCGGGCCGGCGCGGGCCGTGGAGCGTCCGACTGTTGCCGGACAGCCTCGACGTCGAGCGCGGACGCGACACGGACAAGCGCGTCCGCAGCGTCGTGCTCGGGCCGGGCGAGCACGTGTATTTGGCAGTCCGGCGGCGCCATGGTGCCAGGCTTGTTCGGATAGGCGAAGAAGCCGACGGGCGGCGGCGCACCGACCAGGATCAGGTGCCTCACCCCGGCCAATGCGGCGATGGCCTGGTCGATGGGATAGGGCACGCGGTCGATGGATGGGCGCCCGGCGCCCCGTGCGATCCGGGCGTTGCTCGTCTGCGCCAGCATGCGGGCGCCGGTTGCGGCCAGGATGCCGGCGGCGATGTCGAGCGTGCCCGCCTGCAGCGCCATGCCGCCTAAAAGCAACAGAGTGGGCTCTCCGGACCGCAGCGCGCGGACTGCGCCCTGGACGGCATCGGGCGCGGCCTGGGGCACTACCGGCACGGGCAACGGCATGCCGACGATGCCGCCCTCGTCCCAGCAGGTGTCGCTCGGCAGGATCAGCGTGGCGATGCCGCCGGGCGCGCTGCGGGCGGCCTGCACGGCACTGGCGCAGTCGCTGCCGACTGTCGCCGCGTGCGTCGCAGTGCGGGTCCAGGCGGAGACCGGGCGGGCAAAGCCCTCGGTATCGGCGGTGAGCGGCGCGTCGAGCGGGCGGTGGTAGGTCGCCTGGTCGCCGACCAGGTTGACGATGGGCGAGCGGGCGCGGCGCGCGTTGTGCAGGTTCGCCAGGCCGTTCGCGAGGCCCGGCCCACAATGCAGCAGCGTCGCGGCCGGGCGGTCCTGCATGCGGGCATAGCCGTCGGCGGCGCCGGTCACCACGCCCTCGAACAGGCCGAGGACGCAGCGCATCCCGGGGATGCGGTCGAGCGCCGCGACGAAGTGCATCTCGCTGGTGCCTGGGTTGGCAAAGCAGGTGTCGACCCCGCAGGCCAACAGGGTGTGCACCAGGCTCTCAGCGCCGTTCATCCGCGGGTCCCTCCGACATAGCCACAAAGAGTGCCGGCGGTGCATCCGGTTGGCAACACGCCGAACCGGTGGCGGCAGCGCCTTGCCGCCCGCACGATGCGGTTCTACCCACCGCGGACGATAATGCCGGAGGAGGCCGCGCCGATGACCACGATCCTGTATCCCGAGGCCATGTATCCCGACGACAGCGAGGAGCGCCGCATCTTCGGCCCCGACGCGGCCATCCTGCGGCGGGACACCAAGACGCTCGCGGACCTCTCGGATGCGAATTGCGCGGCGGCGGACGGCCTGATGCTGTTCCGCCAGTTCTTGACGGCTGCGGACCTTGCCCGGTTCACCCGGCTGCGCGCCGTTGTGCGCATGGGCGTCGGCTATGACCGCATCGACCGTTCGGCTGCCGCAGCGCGCGGAGTGCTGGTGTGCAACGTGCCGGACTATGGCACGACGGAGGTCGCCGACCATGCGATCGCGCTGGCGATGGCGCTGCGCCGGGGGCTGCTGCTGCATCATGATGCGCAGCGGCGCGATCCGCCGGCGCCCTGGCGCGGGGCGGACAGTCCATTGCTTCGCCGCACCGGGGCGCAGACGTTCGGCGTTGTAGGGCTGGGGCGCATCGGCACTGCGGTGGCGCTGCGGGCCAAGGCGCTGGGGTTCAGGGTCGCGTTCTACGATCCCAACCTGCGCAATGGGTCGGAGCTGGCGATCGGCGTCGCTCGGGCCTTGAGCCTGCAGAACTTGATGCGGCAGGCGGACGTGCTGTCGATCCACGTGCCGCTGACACCGGAGACGCGTGGGCTGATCGGCGCCGCCGAGTTGGCCTGGCTGCCGCCAGATGCGGTGGTGGTGAACACGGCGCGCGGCCCGGTGCTGGATGTGGACGCGCTGGCGGACGCGCTGCGCGACGGCCGTGTGGCAGGTGCCGGGCTAGACGTGCTGCCGATCGAGCCTCCGGTCGAGCCGGTCCCCGAGCTGCTGCGGGCCTATCGTGCGCGGGAGGCGTGGGTGGAGGGCCGGCTGATCATCACGCCGCACTCGGCCTATCTTACGCCCGAGGCGCATTGGGACATCCGGGTGAAGTCGGCCGAGACGATGCAGGCGGCGCTGATGACAAACCACCCGCAGAACGTGATTACGCCGGAGATGTACTGACCCCTGCCTCCGCATGATATATCTTTTTGATATATACTGCTATGGTGATCGACATGAACACAGCGAAGGTTTTCTGGTCGGGCCGTTCCCAGGCGGTCAGGCTTCCCAAAGCGTTCCGCTTGGAGACGGATGAAGTCCGCATCCGCCGGCACGGGCGCTCGGTGATCCTGGAGCCGGTGGCACACGATTGGGATTGGCTTGAGGCCTTAGCAGGAAAGGTCGACGAGAATTTCGCGTCGGCAGTGGCCGAGAAGCCAGTGGAGCAGGAGCGTCCGGCGCTGGACTTCTTTGAGTGAAATACTTGCTGGACTCGAATGCCGTCATTGGCCTTCTAGCCGGCAAGGTCTCGCTCACCAAGCGCATACGACGGCACACACCACAGGATTTCGGGGTTTCCGCCATTGCGATGCACGAGTTGTTCTTTGGCGCCTTCAAAAGCCAACGGAAGGCGCAGAACCTCAACATCGTGGAAGAATTGCAGTTCGAGGTCGTGGAGTTCGATCAGGAGGACTCCCGCCAGGCCGGCGCCATCGGGGCGGCACTCGCAATAGCCGGAACCCCGATCGGCCCCTATGATGTCCTGATCGCCGGGCAGGCGCAGGCCCGTGACCTCATCCTGATTACCCACAACACCGGCGAGTTCTCGCGCGTGAACGGCTTGCGGATCGAGGATTGGGAAGCCTGACCCGCGATTGACACCCCCGGGCGAGTTGCCCACCTTGCCCGGAACGAGACCAAAGGGCCAAAAGGGAAAGTTCCTCCATGAACGCCGAGCCTCATTTGACCGGGCAATCCACCGGGCGACGCCTGCGCAGCCAGCGCTGGTTCGACGAGCCGAACGACCCCGGGATGACGGCGCTCTATCTCGAACGCTACCTGAACTTCGGCCTGACGCGCGGAGAGCTGCAGTCGGGGCGGCCGATCATCGGCATCGCGCAAACGGGTTCCGACCTGGCGCCTTGCAACCGGCATCTGGTCGACCTCGCGAGCCGGGTGCGGGACGGCATCCGCGACGCGGGCGGCGTGCCGCTCGAGTTCCCGATCCATCCGATCCAGGAGACGGGCAAGCGGCCGACCGCGGCGCTCGACCGCAACCTGGCCTATCTGAGCCTGGTCGAGGTGCTGCATGGCTATCCCATCGACGGCGTGGTGCTGACGACCGGGTGCGACAAGACGGTGCCGGCCTGCCTGATGGGCGCTGCGACGGTCAACATCCCGGCCATCGTGCTGTCGGGCGGGCCGATGCTGGACGGCTGGTATAACGGCCGGCTCGCCGGGTCCGGCACCATCGTATGGGAGGCGCGCAAGCTGCTGGCCGAAGGCTTGATCGAGTATCCGGAGTTCATCGACATGGTGGCGGCGTCGGCCGGGTCGGTCGGGCACTGCAACACGATGGGCACGGCGCTGTCGATGAACAGCCTGGCCGAGGCGCTCGGCATGTCGCTGCCCGGCTGCGCCGCCATCCCCGGGCCGCACAAGGAGCGCGGCTGGATGGCCTACCACACCGGCCATCGCATCGTCGGCATGGTGCACGAGAACCTGCGGCCGTCCGACATCATGACCAAGGCCGCGTTCGAGAACGCCGTGGTGGCCGCGGCGGCGCTGGGGGCCAGCAGCAACTGCCCGATCAGCATGATCGCCATCGCGCGGCACATGGGCGTGGACCACACGTTGGAGGACTGGCAGCGCCTGGGCGACGGCATCCCGTTGCTGGCCGACGTGCAGCCGGCCGGGCGCGTGCTGGGCGAAGGGTTCTTCCGCGCTGGCGGCGTGCCGGCGGTGATGCGGGAGCTGCTGGACGCCGGCAAATTGCAGCCGGATGTGATGACCTGCACCGGAACGACGCTTGGTGAGAACCTTGGCGGTAGGAATGGAGCGAAGAAGCCGGCGGTGGACCATGAGGTGATCCGCCCCTATGGGCATCCGCTCAAGGAGAGCGCCGGCTTCGCGGTGCTGTCGGGCAACCTGTTCGATGCGGCGGTGATGAAGCTCAGCGTCATCGACCCCGAGTTCCGCAGCCGGTTCCTCTCCGACCCGGACCAGCCCAACGTGTTCGAGGGCAAGGCCATCGTGTTCGAAGGGCCGGAGGACTACCACGCGCGCATCGAGGACCCGGACCTCGGCGTCGACGCGCGTTCCATACTGGTGATCCGCAACTGCGGCCCGGTCGGCTATCCCGGCGGCGCCGAGGTGGTGAACATGCAGCCGCCCGCGGCACTGCTGAAGGCCGGCGTGCATACGCTGCCGACGATGGGCGACGGACGGCAATCCGGCACCTCCGGCAGCCCGAGCATCCTGAATGTCTCACCCGAGGCGGTGGTGGGCGGCGGATTGGCCCTGCTGCACACCGGCGACCGTGTCCGCATCGACCTGAACAGCCGCAAGGTCGACGTGCTGCTGCCCGACGGCGAGCTGGATGCCCGGCGCGGCGCCTGGGCCCGGCCCGCATTGCAGAACAAGACGCCCTGGGAAGAGATCAGCCGCAGCATGGTCGGGCAGCACGCCACCGGCGCCTGCCTGGAGCCCGCGACGCTGTACTTGAACATCGTCGAGGAACGCGGCGAGAGCCGCAACAACCACTAGCGGGGGTGCGGACCATGGCAGGCAGGCTCGCAGGCAAGACCGCGTTCATCACCGCAGCCGCGCAGGGCATCGGGCGCGCCACCGCGCTGGCCTACGCGGCCGAGGGCGCCCGGGTGATCGCCACCGACCTGAACGAGGCGAAGCTCGCTGAGATCGCGGGCGACAGCATCACGGTGCATCGGCTGGACGCGACGTCGCCAGCGGACATTGCGCGCGTCGCAGATGCGGCCGGGTCGGTGGACGTGCTGTTCAACTGTGCCGGGTTCGTGCACCAGGGCACCATCCTGGACGCGACGGACGCGCAGTGGGATTTCGCGTTCTCGCTCAATGTGCGGAGCATGTTCCACACCATCCGCGCCCTATTGCCTGGCATGCTGGCGGCAGGACGCGGGTCCATCATCAACATGTCCAGCGCCGCGAGCAGCATAAAAGGCGCGCCGGGCCGCTTTGTTTATGGAACGACGAAGGCCGCGGTCATCGGGCTCACGAAGTCGGTCGCCGCGGACTACGTGAAGCAAGGCATCCGCTGCAACGCTCTCTGCCCCGGCACTGTGCAGACCCCGAGCCTGGACGACCGCATCGCTGCCAACGCCGCCGCAGCCGGATCGCTGGAGGCTGCGCGGACTGGGTTTATCGCACGCCAGGCCATGGGCCGGCTGGGGACGCCAGAGGAGATTGCGGCGCTCGCGGTCTATTTGGGCTCGGACGAGGCGCAGTTCATCACGGGCCAGACCGTCGTCATCGACGGCGGCTGGACGCTTTAGGGGACAGGCTAATGAAGCTGCTGCGTGTGGGCGCTCCCGGCGCCGAGAGGCCGTGCCTGCTGGGCCTGGATGGGCAGTATCGTGACCTGTCTGGCGTCGTGCGGGACTTCGACGCCGAGGCGCTGTCGAGCGCCGGGCTGGCGAGGCTTGCGGCGCTCGATCCCACGAGCCTGCCCGTCATGGCGGCGGACGGGCGGATCGGCCCGTGCGTGCCGCGGCCGGTCAACTTCGTCTGCATCGGGCTCAACTACGCGGACCATGCGGCCGAGACCGGGTCGCCGATCCCCAAGGAGCCGATCGTGTTCCTAAAGTCGCTGGGCGCCTTCCAGGGGCCGAACGACGACGTGCGGCTGCCGCGCGGCTCGAAGAAGACGGACTGGGAGGTCGAGTTGGCGATCGTCATCGGGGAGCGCGCAACCTATGTGCCCGAAAACGACGCTATGAAATATGTCGCCGGCTATTGCGTGGTGAACGACGTGAGCGAGCGCGAATACCAGATCGAGCGCGGCGGCACCTGGGACAAGGGCAAGGGCTGCGACACCTTCGGCCCGACCGGGCCGTGGCTGGTGACACGGGACGAGGTGCCGGACCCGCAGGGCCTGCACATGTGGCTGGACGTGGACGGACGCCGCATGCAGGACGGCAGCACGAAGACGATGATCTTCAACGTGCAGAAGCTGGTGAGCTACGTCAGCCACTTCATGACGCTTCACCCCGGCGACATCATCAGCACGGGCACGCCGCCCGGCGTAGGCATGGGCATGAAGCCGGCACCGATGTTCCTCAAGGGTGGCGAGACGATGCGGCTGGGCATTGAGGGGCTGGGCGAGCAATCGCAGCGGGTGGTGGCGCCATAGCAAATCGCCGATGCTGGCTCGGCTCCCTTTACGCAATCTATACTTGCGGCCCGCACCGCCTAAGCCGTAGATTTCACGCGAGCGTGACCGGACAAAGAATGCTGGTTTGGGTGTCGCTTTGGCAGAAGCTCGCGATATGCCGAAGTGGCGAGTCGCTTCGACGGGAGGTATTATGGAATCATCAACCCAGGTCATCCTGAGCGGTATCCTAACCTTCGGAATACCGCTGGCCTTTGCCTGCCGAGAGCTCATCGCAGTGCGACGCCCGCCGCGCGGGTCGTGGGACGGCGACGGCCCTCACACTCCAGCCCCGGTGCCGCCGCCGCCCGACACCACGCCGCAGGACCTCACGCCGTTGAAGCCGCTGCCTGATTGCCTGATCCCAAAACCATTGGCCCTGACCGATCTGCCGCAGCGCCCCCGCGTGCTGGAGCCAGCCTAGCAGCCTGTCGGAGTGAGGTTGCGAGCTATTTCGCGTGCCTGGGCTAAGCATGCGTTGCTGGGTGGCGCTGGGACGGTTTCTCGCGCTCGAACTTGCTGACCGAGGAGTATGGTGGCCAAAATGGCATCGCGGCGACGAGCGGCGGTGCCATTCCAGGCCCAGCTGGCGCGCTTA
>JAABVA010000469.1_pt1 | contig 51550 bp, 39 predicted proteins | sample 5560331 | NCBI WGS metagenome assembly JAABVA01 (sample SAMN12812661, study PRJNA571458) | rock metagenome | isolation source: Antarctica rocks | place: Antarctica: Victoria Land, Mt New Zealand sud | collected 2016-01-07
CAACTTTGAGTTGTCCACAAAACCGGCACTTGTCAACAAAGAAAAAAGAAGCAAAAAAGAAATCTTACAACAATGTTAATAAGTTTGTAAACCCCTTTAAAAAGTCAACCTTATTCAGGCATGGACACCGCTTAAACTTGCAACCCACAACTGGTAACTTACAACTTTCTTACTAAATTCGCCACATGAACTTTTCTTCCAAGCTGCTGGAAACCGCAGTGGCCGAATTTGCCAAACTTCCCGGGATCGGACAAAAAACTGCGCTTCGTTTGGTGCTGCATTTGCTGAACGAGGACAAAGAGGAAGTGGAGCGTTTTAGTAATTCCATTAGTAAACTGCGCAACGATGTGCAGTTTTGTGAAGTTTGTTACAACATTGCCGATCAAGCCATTTGTGAGATTTGTGCTTCTCCCAGGCGTAATGAACAATTAATTTGTGTGGTAGAAGATACACGTGATGTAATGGCAATTGAAAACACCAGTCAATACAACGGTTTGTACCATGTTTTGGGCGGGTTGATCTCGCCGATGGACGGGATTGGCCCTTCTGATCTCAATATTGATCCTTTAATAGCGCGCATTAAAAATACAGAAGTAGCTGAAGTTATTTTTGCCGTAAGCGCTACTATGGAAGGCGATACGACCATCTTTTACCTGCATAAAAAATTAAAGGATTTTCAGTTGAAGATTTCAACGATTGCCCGCGGGATCGCTTTTGGCGGCGAACTGGAATATGTAGATGAAATTACACTTGGCCGCTCTATTACCACACGGGTTTTGTATGAAGGCGCGGTTAAATAACACTGATGCTTCTTTTACCGGTACTTTTTTGTTGTGCCGAAATCTTTTCGGCATCAAACTAAAAAGGTTGTGATTATGAAATAGTCCTTCAATAAGCTCAGGATGACAACAGGATTCAGGATGACAAAATCATGCTTCTTTTATCACTATAAAACCAACAAAAAATTACTGATAATATGAGGGGTTTCAAAGGAAAAACAATAGTCGTCACCGGTGCTTCTTCCGGTATCGGCGAGGCTTTGGCACACGAAATGGCTTCCCGTGGGGCTAATTTAGTTTTGGGCGCTCGCCAGTTTGTGACTTTATGTGAGACCAGCCAGAAACTCGAACAAAAATATGGCATCAAAGCAGTAGCCGTACAATGTGACGTGAGCAAAGAAGAAGATTGTAAAATGCTGATCCACGAAGCAATACAGACTTTTAAAGGTATTGATGTGCTGATTAATAATGCCGGGATTTCGATGCGGGCATTGTTTAAAGATTTGGATTTGATGGTACTGAAAAACCTGATGGACGTAAACTTTTGGGGCACCGTTTACTGTACCAAATATGCGATGGAAGAAATTTTAAAATCAAAAGGCAGCATTGTGGGCGTTTCTTCTATTGCCGGTTTTAAAGGATTGCCGGGCCGCACAGGTTATTCGGCTTCCAAGTTTGCGATGAATGGTTTTTTGGATAGTTTGCGCGTGGAAAACCTGAAAACCGGTGTGCATGTGATGACGGCTTGTCCGGGTTTTACCGCTTCCAACATCCGCAGTACGGCTTTATCCAAAGACGGAACGGCGCATGGCGAAACTTCCATGGAAGAAGAAAAAATGATGACGGCCGAAGAAGTAGCGAAGATCATTGCAGATGGCATTGAAAAGCGGAAACGGGTTTTGGTGATGACCGGACAAGGGAAATTAACGGTTTTGCTGAACAAGCTGATTCCTGGTTGGCTGGATAAAAAGGTTTACGAGGTTTTTACGAAGGAAAAGAACCCGTTGCTGCGGTAGGCAATCCACTATAATGCTTCTTTTAACACATAAAAACAGGCGGTAAAAGAAGCATTAGCAGGACGCAGTTATTTTACGAATTCAACTGGTTGTGGTTCCGCCAGCTTCTCCAGCGATTTTAAGCGGCTTTTCATCTCACCCAAAACATCTTCGCCGGGCAGTTCTGAAAAACCTGACAGCAGCCTCCGGCCTTGCTCAGCCAGCAATTGCCGGTCGGCACCGTTGGGCAAGGTTTGGGTAATGTCTATAAAAGCCCGCATCAGGCGCAAACTAACAGCAACATCTGTTTTAGAATACGACCTGATCTGCTCAAATGCTGATTCGGCCAATCTGTCAAAACCTAAATTAGGAATGGTAACACGCAACGTGCCGGGCGGGTCGTAAAAATGCGTGCCTGGTGCCTGCCGGGTAGAAAAACTAATGAGTATGCTACTTAACTGATCGACACAACTGATGGCCGTGCTTGGGTCGTTTACCGCTGGAGAAATTGCTTTAAGCGCGATATCTACAATCTGGAGGATGCCAAACTCAATGTCCTGTTCCAATGTGCGTGTTGGGCCAATTTGAAACGAACGCAAAAGGCTTTCGCTTAACGCCGGTGTTAGCAGTTTTGCTTTCGAGATGGTTAACAAAGGCACACCGGCCGGTACAAAATGCCCTACGCGGCGCAGCACACGGATGCTTATGCGGTTGGCTTTTGCAATGGCTACCAATTGGTTGGTGTCGATGGTGCGCACGTAGCCCGAAATAACGCTTAAAACTGGCGCGTCCCAAGGGTTTGGTTCGTCTAAAGGTGCGCCGGTTTCCGCACTGTACAAACGGCGTTTCGGCATCAGGTTATCAATCATGGTTTCGGTTTCGCGGGCTATGCGGTCAACAATATGGTTTACGCTGATGGATTGCGAAATATGGCTGATAAAAAACAACAACCAGCCAACACAAGCCACCGACAATAACATCGCGCCAAAAACAGTTAATACCGGCGAAAACGCGACAGGCAGTTTCCTGGCCGATGGCAAGGCAGCAATACAGTACAAAAACGTCCCCAGGAAAATACCAAGCGTTTGCTGCGTAATGCGGTCGCTTACAAAAGTTACGATCAGCCGCGGCGAAAACTGCATGGAAGCCAGCGTAAGCGTCATGAGCAAAATGGCAAATACAATAGAAACAACCGTCATCATAGATGTTGCAATGCTGGCTAAAATCAATTGCGCTATTTCCGGTTCGTGGTTGGAAGGAAAAAGAAAGGTAGGCACAATTTTGCTGATGGCAGGGTGGCCTTCTTCCCAAGCCGATAAAACGCCGCCGATCAGCCCAAAGGTAATGGCAATTAACATCGGCCGAACTAAAAAACCACCCCGCAAATTGTATATGAGGTGCCGGAAGTTATAGTACATATTTTAATTTAACGAGATAAATCAGACTAAGCTGGATTGCCATAAAATTAGGAAATAGTTACAGTTGAATGAAAATTACCGTCTCTTTGCTCTTGACTTTAGCAAATGGACGGTTTTATGTTTCGATGAGTGGCGGAATTGCAAAAGATTCTATATCAGAATAGAAAAAATAATATCGTGCAAAGCAAAAGCAGCTAACTTTGATATTTAATTTAGATTTATTGCTACCAATACTGTTTTTACCCGTGTATTTAATGCCTATATGTAACCAATTCTTTACAGTTTATGTATCGTCGCGGTTTCCTTACAGCACAAAAATCCACCGATAAAAAAAGCATCTATCCAACGGCCCGAACACAGGCCCGCTTAGAAACTTTCCGCCAAGTTTTAATACTTCAGATCAGGTACACCTGTTAAAGCGTACGCTGTTTGGCATTAAATGGGTAGATATTAATGCCTTCAGCAGTAAAACACTAAGCGAATGTGTGAATACATGGCTTACGGCAGCTCCCGTTCCGCTTCCGCCGGTAAACAATTATAACGATGCTAATTATACTGATGCCAATGTTGTCTTAGGAAAAACCTGGGTAAACGCGCCTTACGGCGACGGGACGGTTAACAGTCGGCGTATTGCTTCTTTTAAAGCATGGTGGCTGGATTTAATGCTAAACCAGTCGCGCTCAATACACGAAAAAATGGTGCTGTTTTGGCATAATCATTTCGCTACCCAAACCGCTACCATTGATGATTCCCGTTTTATTTACAAGCACAATGCCCTGTTGCGCATCCATTTTGCAGGAATGGTTTTGTGTTCCGAAAGAAACGCTAAACAACGTTTTATTAAAAGATTTCCAGAATCTGCCAATCATACAAGCTTCGGCACCTTGCGTTTCTACCAACATTTCGGCTTTAAATGCACAGGCTGGCAAAAAACTCATCAGTAATTATCCAAACCCGTTTCAATCTAAAACCACCATTACTTTTGAAACAACTGGCGGACACACTTTAATCCAGGTTTTTAATGTACAAGGCAAACTGGTACAAACGTTAGTTGATAAAGAGCAAAGCGAAGGCCAGCACCAGGTTAGTTTCGAGAACAACACCTATCCGCCCGGCGTTTACTATGCCCGTTTGCAAAACGGACCGTTGCAGCAGGTTATGCCAATGTTGCCGGTAAAGTAGGATGCTTCTTTTATCATACATTTTTATATAAAATTTCGTTTCAACCTTGCAAATTATAAATTCATATGACCCGTAAATTAAAAGTATAGTTTAATCAGGCTTATTCATCACTTTTTCTTTCTAACCTATCTGTAAATAGGAAAATATGTTTTTAATTTAGCCTTATTTCTGATTTCTAATTGCATGATTTTAATTGTTGACGATAAGTACGAAAATATAATCGCTTTAAAACGTATCCTCGAAAAGTATCAGTTTGAAGTAGATTCAGCACTCTCAGGCGAAGAGGCTTTAAAAAAAGTACTGAAAAATAATTACGACCTGATTATCCTGGATGTGCAAATGCCCGGACTGGATGGTTTTGAGGTGGCCGAATCTATTTCCGGGTACAGTAAAACCAAAGATATCCCGATCATTTTTCTCTCCGCAGTGAGCGTCAACAAGCAGTTTATCAGCAAGGGTTACGCTTCCGGCGGCCGTGATTACATGGTGAAACCTTTCGACCCGGATGTGCTGGTGCTGAAAGTAAAAACCTTTGTTAAATTGTATGAGCAAACCCGCGCCCTGCAAAATATGCAGCAGGTTTTGGTTGAGGAAGTCGAATTCAGGAAACAGGCGGAAAGGACTAAAGATGAATTTATCAGCATGGCCAGCCATGAGCTGAAAACGCCCTTGACATCTATCAAAGGTTATATGCAAATGGTGGACCGCTCGGTGGACCGCGACCAGAAAGAAGACGCCAAAAAGTACCTGGAACGCACGCGCCAGCAATTGGAAAAGCTGAATATCCTGATCGATGACCTACTCGATACATCTAAAATCGCCAGCGGCAAATTAGAATTTAAAAACCAGGTTTATGACATCGACCCGATTTTTGATAATGCGGTAGATATTATCCGCCAAACGTATCCCAGCCATCAGATTATTAAAACCGGGCAGGCCGAGGTTAAAATTTATGGTGATCAGATCCGTATTGAGCAGGTCATCCTTAACTATCTAACCAATGCGATCAAGTATTCCCCCAATTCTTCTGAAATATTATTTGATGTTTCTGTTTTATCTTGCGATGAAGTGATGGTGAACATTACCGATTCCGGGATCGGGATAGCAAAAGATAAGCAGGCGGATTTGTTCACCAAGTTTTACCGGGTAGAAGAATCGTCCAACCGTTTCCAAGGTTTGGGGATGGGCTTATACATTTGTGCCGAAATCATCAAACGGCACCATGGCAGATATGGTGTTGACAGCGACACGGGCAAAGGTTCTTCCTTTTATTTTACGCTTCCAGTCTATCAGGAGCAAAGTTCTAAATTATAAAACATCATCTTTCGGTTTATCATGAAAACCAAAATCAGCCGCGATTTACAGATAGGCTTTGGCTTGTCCCTCCTGTTGTTGATTATCAGTTCGGCCGCCTCCTATATCAGCATTCATAACCTTATTGCCAATGTAGAAAAAGTTGACCGGAATAATGCTGTGATCTGGGAGTTAGAAAACATTATTTCGATTATTAAAGATGCAGAGACCGGACAAAGGGGTTTTCTGCTTTCGGGGGAAGAAATGTTTTTGCAGCCTTATAATGGTGCTGATCAGAAGGCTTTTGGCAGGATAAAAGAAGTACGCCGGCTCACTGCCGGTAATGCAATTCAGCAACAGCAGGTTGTACAGTTGCAGGCAGCAGTATTGGCAAGGCTAAAAAGGCTTCAGCAGTTGATAGACCAAAAACGCTTGGGCAAAAACATCAGTATTGCCCAGCTTCAACAAGGCAAGGCAGAAATGGATGCTTTGCGTGAACTGGTGCGCAATATGGAAAACCAGGAGAAAAAGTATTTGTCTGTCTCAACCGCCACACAACGCTTTCTTACTGCTTTTACCCCTTTAATTATTGTTTTTGCAACTGTTTTATCTTTGGCCATCTCTCTTTTGTATTACTTTAGGCTGCGGAATAAATATCACGAAAATATAAACTTGCGCCAGGGTTTAGAGCAAAGAGAAGAAATCACAGCCAAACGGCTTTTGATTGTTCAGGACATTACCGAGCGTATTTCCGGCGGCAATTATAAAACCAGGTCAAGCGAAGCAGAGCAGGAAATACTGGGTCTCATATCCGGCTTTTTGGATAAAATGGCCGAATCGCTGGAATTTGCTTTTGGGAACCTGGAAGAGAATAAATGGCTGCAAAATGCGGCCAACGGATTGAATACGGAGATGCTGGGCCTGAAGCAGTTGCATACCTTGACTACCGCTATCCTTGAATATTTGGTTTCCTGTTCCAATAGTCATACCGGCGCGTTTTATTTGCTTCAGGAAAACGTTTTGCATTTGCAAAGCGGCTATGCCTTGCCTGCAAACCATCAGCAGGAAATAAAAGTGGGGGAAGGGCTGAGCGGCCAGTGTGCAGCTAATCAAAAAATCATCCACTTAAAAAACATCGATAAAAACAGTATTACCATTAGTTATGCCGGCGGCGATATTAAACCCGCCAGCATTTTGGCCTTGCCCGTTTGCTATGAAAGCCGGGTTTTGGCAGTGATCGAGCTGGCCTCGCTGGAAAACTATTCGGATTTGAGCATCCGGTTTTTGGGGCAGGTGCTTGCAAATATTGGTATCGTGCTGCATTCGACACAAAACCAGGATGAACTGCAACTGCTGCTGGAACGCACCCAACTGCAGGCAGAAGAATTGGGCAAACGGCAGCGCGAACTTGAAAACATGAATGCCGAACTAGAAGCTTACACGCAGAAATTACAGCATTCGGACGAAGAATTGCGCGTACAGCAGGAAGAGCTGGAGCAATCAAACCAGATTTTAGAGGAACGCAGCCAATTGCTGGAAGAACGAAACCAGATGATTTTGGAACGCAACCAGGAAATACAGCGGAAGGCGGAACAACTGGAAATCAGCACGCAGTATAAAACGGAATTTATGGCGAATATGTCGCACGAACTGCGTACACCGCTAAACTCAATACTGCTTTTATCCAGGCATTTATCAGAAAATGATGAAGCAAATTTATCCGCAGAACAAATAGAATCGGCACAGGTGATACTAAGTTCGGGGAAGGGTTTGCTGAATTTGATCGATGAAATCCTTGACCTGTCAAAAATTGAAGCCGGGAAGATGGATGCAGATTACGAACAAATTACCATCAGCGAAATCGTTTCTGAAATGAACGGGCTGTTTTTGCCGGTGGCGAAGGAAAAAAAGCTCGACCTGGACATTTATTTAAGCCCGGACTTGGAGGACAGGATGGAAACCGACAAGCCCAAATTGGAACAGATCCTGAAAAACCTGCTTTCCAACGCGCTTAAATTTACGGCGAAAGGCGAAGTGGGTTTGAAGATAGAAGCAGGCCAGGACAATCTGATCCGTTTTGCTGTAACGGATAGCGGCATCGGGATTTCCGCAGCAGAGCAAGAACTGATTTTTGAACCTTTCAAGCAGGCAGACGGCTCGACCAGAAGGAATTACGGCGGAACAGGTTTGGGCCTTTCCATCAGCCGGAAATTAGCTGAACTGTTGCACGGCGAAATCCAACTTAAAAGCGAACCGGGCAAAGGAAGCACGTTTATTTTATCTGTTCCGAAAGAAAAACCGGCAGCCATAATTTTTAAAGAAGAAAATTATACTGCGCCTTTATCCACCCAAAAAATATCGGTAAAAGAAGCATTGCCAGTTATAAACCACCGGGTAAAGCATTTAACAGACTGGGTCCCTGCCGAGATCAAAGACGACCGGGAAACGCTGCAGCAGGCGGATAAAACGATTTTGATTATTGAAGACGACATTGTTTTTGCCAATGCTTTATTAAAATTTACACGCGCCAAAGGCTACAAAGGGCTTGTGGCCATGCGCGGCGATCTCGGTATAGAAATGGTGCATCAATACAAACCAAACGCGGTTTTGCTGGATATACAATTGCCGGTAAAAGATGGTTGGGAAGTGATGGAAGAGCTGAAAAGCAATCCGGCCACGCGGCATATCCCGGTGCATATCATGTCGTCGTTAGAGGTAAAAAAAGAAAGCTTGCTGAAAGGGGCAATTGATTTTATCAACAAACCGCTGGCGGTTGACCAGATGAAAACCTTGTTTGAAAAACTGGAAGTGGCCATGTTGCGCAGCCCTAAAAAGGTGCTGATTGTAGAAGACAACGATCAGCATGCCAAAGCTTTATCCTACTTTCTCGAAACTTTTGGCATCACTTCCGAAATCTCGGGCAATATCAACCACAGCATTGATACGCTGCAAAAAAGGGAAGCGGACTGCGTGATCCTGGAAATGGGCGTTTCCGGAAAAGCCATTTATGAAACGCTGGAAACGATCACCCGGCAGCCGGACCTGGACCGGGTCCCGATTATTGTTTTTACCGGAAAACATCTTTCTGTTGCGGAAGAAAGCCGGATTTTGCGTTTTGCAGATTTTATCGTGGTCAAAACAGCACAGTCTTACCAGCGCGTAATCGATGAAGTAGCACTTTTTCTGCATGCGATGGAAGGAAAAGAAAAAACGCCGGCAACTGAGCAGTTGATGTCGAAAAAATCGGGTTCTTTAACCGAAGTGCTGAAAAATAAAACCATATTGATAGCCGATGATGATGTGCGGAACATATTTTCGCTGACCCGTTCTTTCGAAAAATACAAAATGAACGTAATCACAGCTACCAACGGCCGGGAAGCTTTGGAGCAGTTGGAGCAGCAAAAAACCGATATTGTGTTGATGGACATGATGATGCCCGAAATGGACGGTTACGAAAGTATCCGCCAAATACGGCAGCACCTGCAGTTCAAAAACCTGCCCGTGATTGCGGTAACGGCCAAAGTAATGCCTGCCGACCGGGAAGCTTGCATCCGCGCCGGTGCTTCGGATTATATCTCCAAACCCGTGGATGTGGATCAGTTGGTTTCGCTTTTGCGGGTCTGGCTGTATGATCAAACTTTGTAAAAAATAGCCGGTAAAAACAGTATTGGTATTTTTTGGATGCTTCTTTTATCGACCTAAAATCTAATGTTATTGTTGACGGAAGAAGAAATAGCTTTGCTGCTGACCGATTTGATCGAGGTGTACGGCTACGATTTCAGCGGCTACTCCAGTATGATGCTGCACCGGCGCATCAACCGGCTTTTCCGGCTGCGTTCTTTTTCCGGCTTTGAAGCTTTTCGATATGTATTGCGGACTGATCCGGAATATTTAAACTGGTTTATTGCGGAATTAACCGTGCCGGTGACGGAAATGTTTCGCGACCCTTCGTTTTTTTTGACTTTAAAAAACGAGGTTTTGCCGGTTTTGAGCAGCTTTCCGCTGATCCGCATCTGGCATGCCGGCTGCTCCACAGGCGAAGAAGTGTATTCTGTTGCGATTATTTTGAAAGAACTAAACCTGCTGCATAAATCAGTTTTATATGCAACAGACATCAACCCAAACGTATTAAAAACAGCCGCAGCAGGGATTTTTCCGCTGAGCGGGATGAAGCGATATTCTGAAAATTATGTGCAGGCCGGCGGAACTCAATATTTTTCCGACTATTATACGGCAAATTACGAATTGGTGAAATTAGACGAACAGTTAAAAAAACAGATCGTATTTTCAACACATAACCTGGCGACTGATGCTTCTTTTAATCATTTCCAACTCATCATTTGCAGGAATGTGCTGATCTATTTCAACCAGGAACTGCAAAACCGGGTATTGGCCCTGTTTGACAGCAGTTTGGAAAGCGGCAGTTTTCTGGCTTTGGGCAGTAAAGAAACCTTGCGTTTTACAGAGGTAGGCCTGCAGTATCAAAAAATCAACCCAAAAGAAAAAATCTGGCAAAAGCTATAATTGCCATCACAAAAAAATCACATTATATTATTCTTTTTATGTCCTTAAAAGAAGTAGTTTTAAGCTGAGAAAAATTAAAAATCTTATGGAGAAAGATAAGTGTTCAATGTCGGATGAAAACGCGCATGAAAATGTAGGTTCAAACCGCCGTGATTTCCTTAAAAAAACATCTTTTTTAACCGCGGTTGCCTTAACTCCTGTTAGTTTGGTAAAGGCTGCCCAAGAAGAAATGGACGAAAAACTGGCTGCAGTTTTTGAAAAAGTACCGCTAAAGCTCGAAATTAATGGGGTAGCACATCAGTTATCCGTAGAGCCTCGTGTTACTTTGCTCGACCTGCTTCGCGAACAACTTCACCTTACCGGAACCAAAAAAGGCTGTGATTACGGCCAATGCGGTGCCTGTACCGTTCACGTTAATGGCCGAAGGGTCAACTCCTGTTTATCGCTTGCCGTAATGCACGACGGACAAAAAGTAACGACGATAGAAGGGATAGCGCAGGGCGACCAGCTACATCCCGTTCAGCAGGCTTTTATCAATCATGACGGTTTCCAGTGTGGTTATTGCACACCAGGGCAAATCATGTCGGCAGTAGCGTTGCTGAAAGAGGGACATGCCGGTTCTGAAGCAGAAGTGAAAGAATTTATGAGCGGTAATATCTGCCGTTGCGGCGCTTACCCTAACATTGTAAATGCTATTTTGGACGTGAAGAACGGAGGATCGAAAGTATGAACCAATTTCAATATGTAAGAGTAAATCAGGCTAAATCTGCAGTAGATGTGCTTGGTAAAAGCGATAATGCCAAGTTTATTGCCGGTGGCACTAACCTGATCGACTTGATGAAAAGGGGCGTGGAAGCGCCGGACAAACTAATTGATATTAACCGTTTGCCGCTTAACAAAATAGAAAAAGTAAAGGGCGGTTTACACATTGGCGCACTGGCACTTAACAGTGACGTTGCCGAAAGTAGACTGGTATTGGAACAGTTTCCTTTACTTTCGATGGCCTTGAATGCCGGCGCATCGGCACAGCTCAGGAACATGGCTACGGTTGGTGGCAACATGATGCAGCGAACACGCTGTCCGTATTTCTATGATCCTGTTCTGCCTTGTAATAAAAGACAACCAGGCTCGGGCTGTGGGGCTTTGGAAGGATACAACCGGATGCACGCTATTTTTGGTGCAAGCGATAAGTGTATCGCTGTAAACCCGAGCGATATGTGTATTGCTTTGGTAGCACTGGATGCAACCGTGATGGTTACCGGGCCAAAAGGTGACCGGAAGATTGCTTTTGCCGACTTTCACCGGTTGCCCGGAGATCATCCTGAAAAAGACAATAACCTGCAAAAAGGCGAGCTGATCCTGGGCATAAATATTCCAGATTCATCTTTCAGCAAGAATTCTTATTATCTAAAAGTACGCGACAGGGCTTCTTATGCTTTTGCATTGGTTTCCGTTGCAGTTGCCTTGCATATTGAAAACAATACGGTAAAAGAAGCACGGCTGGCCATGGGCGGAGTGGCACATAAACCATGGCGTTTGCATTCGGCAGAAAAAATGTTAGCCGGTAAAACCGTTTCTGATGATATTTTCAGACAAGCAGCAAAAGTTGCTATGGAAGGCGCAAAAGCGTATAAGTACAATGCTTTCAAATTAAAGTTAGGCCCGGATACCATTTTTCAGGCATTAAAAACAGCATCACAATCGGTATAAGTTATGATGAAACAAATCTTAAAAAAAGAACCTAACGGCGATTCGATGAACCGGGTTGACGGCAGGTTAAAAGTAACCGGTGCAGCCAAATACTCGGCAGAATACGTGATACCAAATATGGTACATGCCGTGCTGGTTTCCGCAACGATCACCACTGGCACGATTTCTTCAATTGATACAAAAAAAGCGGAACGCGCCCCCGGTGTATTAGCTGTTATCACCTATGTAAACGCTCCAAAAATCCCCGGTTATTATACAGGGGACGACCCTGCAAAAAAAACTACCACTGGCCAGCCCCTTAGGATATTTTATGACAATAAAATTTTTTTTAACGGCCACCCGATAGCGATGGTGATTGCTGATACTTTTGAACGCGCCACTTACGCCGCATCCTTGGTAAAAGCACAATACAAAGAGGAACCTTTTACTACCAACCTGGATATGAACCGTACTAAAGGGACCACACCGGGAGGCGGCCGTTATGTAGATTATGTTAGGGGGGAAGCAGATGCGTATAAAAATGCACCGGTAAAAATCGAAGAAGAATATACACTGGCAACCGAAGTGCATAACCCAATGGAGTTACATGCCATTATTGCGCTTTGGGATGGTGAGGACAGAGTAACGGTTTACGATAAAACCCAGGGTGTAAAATCGACCCAGCATAGCATTGCGGATGCGTTTAAGCTGGAAGAAAAGAACGTACAGGTTAATTCTCATTTTGTAGGCGGCGCTTTCGGATCAGCTTTAAGAACCTGGCCGCACGAAATTGCTGCTATCATGGGTGCTAAAAAGGTAAACCGGCCTGTAAAACTGATGCTTACCCGTAACCAGATGTTTACTTTGGTAGGATACCGGCCGCTTACCATACAAAAAATGGGTTTGGGCGCAACTAAAGATGGAAAACTGGTAGGCATCACCCATGAATCTTACTCGCAGACATCTATTTACGAAGAATTTTCAGAAGGTTCAACCAATGTTTCCCGGTTTTTATATGCCAGCCCTAATGCCAATACCCGGTATAAAATTATTCCCTTAAACGTAAGCACGCCTACGCCTATGCGTGGCCCGGGAGAAGCTACAGGTGCTTTAGCACTTGAATGTGGCCTGGATGAACTGGCTTATGCTTTAAATATTGACCCAATTCAGCTCCGGCTAATTAATTATGCCGAGACAGACCCTGAAAAAAACCTGCCTTTTTCAAGCAAATACCTGAAAGAATGTTACCAGATCGGCGCGGATAAAATTGGCTGGGACCAGCGCAATCCGAAACCGGGATCTATGCGTGAAGGAGAATGGATGGTAGGGTACGGTATTGCAGGAGGCGTATTTGGCGCTTATCGTGGCAGAGCTGTGGCTGTTGCTAAAATGATGGCCGACGGCAGCGTGAATATTAAGAGTGCAACTAGTGATATTGGACCCGGAACAGCAACAGCCATGGTCATGATCGCTTCAGAATATCTTGGGATCCCGGCGGAAAAGATCACTTTTGATTTGGGTGATTCTTCCTTTCCCACTGCCCCTACACAAGGCGGTTCGGCCACAGTTTCCTCTGTTGGGTCTGCGGTTCATGATGTTTGTGTAGCGCTCCGGCAAAAAGTAAATCAGCTTGCAGGTCGTCCGGCAGAGGATCAATCCACCTTAAATTATGTGGACGTACTAAAGCAAAACAATTTGCCGGTGCTTGAAATCACCCAGGAATCAAAAGGTGGCGATGAAGGTAAAAAATATTCGATGTATTCCTTTTCTGCTCATTTTGCTGTGGTCCATGTACATGCGGTTACCGGTGTGGTAAGGGTAAAAAAGGCAGTAGCTGTGGTAGATGCCGGTAAGATCGTGAATATGAAGACCGCCAAAAGCCAGATGATTGGTGGCGTTACGGGTGGTATTGGTATGGCGCTTACAGAAGAAATGGTTTTTGACGATCGTTTTGGTCGTTATATAAACAACAACCTTGCCGACTACCATGTACCCGTTAATGCGGATGTACCACAGATTGAAGCTGTTTTTATTGATAAGCCAGACCCGGTTATTAACCCGGTAGGAACAAAAGGTATCGGGGAAATTTCAATTATCGGCTTTGCACCTGCTGTGGCAAATGCTGTTTATCATGCTACAGGAAAAAGGATCAGGCAATTACCAATTACCGTGGATAAACTGATATAAAAATGTGCAAGTTTAACGATGCTTCTTTTATCCGGTAAAAATTAGGTTTTCAGTCCTTTTATTTAAAAAAGGACACAAGCACCAATTTTATAGGTATAAAAGAAGCATCTTGTTTTTCAGATATTTATATTTGAATCAGATTGTTGATATACTTCAGCCTAAACCAATTTACAAGCAGTTGCAGAATCAGGCAGATTGGTTTAAACAATTTTGCAGAACACTGCCAAATTCTTTGTCGTTCGGCGGGGCAAAAATATAATTGTGGTCGCCGGGTATTTCATGGATGCGTACTCCTTTTAAGGCATATTTTTTCCATCCCAAATACTCAGGGTCCTGCATGTAATAAGTCCTGACTTTTGCCCGAAAAAGATCAATCGTACCGATATAAGGTGTTATAAAATATTCTGCTGCTGCCTTTTGGTTCAGCTGATCGATCTTGTGTGAATAACCGGTAAAGCCTACTTCTTCACGTTTAAATGGACTGATTTTCGAGTAGATACCTGTCAGCTTCCTTCTGATGGTCAATAATTTATAATTGAATGTACTTACAGGATTTTTTGCAAGCAGTACAAAAGTGTAAAAAAAGCGGTAGGTATAATTCCGGGTTTTTCTCAGTAAACGAACACTTTTAGGATAAGAAGATTCTGTTTGATCGGCATAAGAATCAAAGAGTGCCAGCACTTTTACTTCTTTGTCCAATGCTTGCAGTTGCTTTGCCATTTCGTAGGCAATGGTTCCGCCTAAAGAATAACCGGCAAGCGCATAAGGGCCATTTGGATTGTGTTTTAAAATTTCGCTGACGTAATGCGAGGCAATATCTTCTAACTTATCTAAAGGTGTGTCCACTCCGTTTAAACCTTTGGCCTGAAGTCCGTAAACCGGCTGATCCGGATCCAAATGCTTAGATAAAGTGTTAAATAATAATACATTAAGTCCGGCACCATGAACCATATATAAAGGTGTTTTATTTCCTTTTGGCCTGATCGGCACCAATGAATCCCAGGTGATAGCGTTTCCATCCAACTGTAATAAAAGGGATAAAGACTCAATCGTAGAAGACTCAAATAAGGAAGCTAAAGGCAAGCGTTTTCCGGTTTCTTTTTCTATCCTGCTCATGATCTGGACAGCCAGCAGTGAATGTCCGCCGATCTCAAAAAAATTGTCGTAAATGCCAATGGCAGGCAAGCCCAGGATTTCACACCAGATATCAGACACTAATTTTTCTGTTGAAGTCCTGGACGCAGCAATACCGGAAATGTCAGCCGTTGGAAAATGTGCCGTTGCGGGTAAAGCTTTGCGGTCTATCTTATTATTAGGTGTTAAAGGAAACTGGTCCAAAAACACGATCTGGGCCGGGACCATAAAAGGCGGCAATGCTTCTTTTAAGGCTGCTTTCCAGATGCTGACCCATTGCTGTTCCACATTTTTTTTGATGGTTGGGGCGATTACATAAGCAACCAATTGCTGATTGCCCGGCTGGTCTTCCCGGGCAATAACCACGGCCTGGCTGATTTTTTCCTGCTCACAAAGCCTGGCCTCAATTTCGCCCGGTTCTACCCGGTGGCTCCTGATTTTGATCTGATGGTCTGCCCGGCCTAAATATTCAATTTCGCCATTCTGCAACAAACGGCCCAGATCACCGGTACGGTACATTTTTTTCCCGGAACTTAAGTTGAAAGGATCAACCGGAAAGCGTGCTGCCGTTAGTTCCGGCTGGTTTAGATAACCTCTTGCCACTCCATCTCCGGCAATAAAAACTTCAGCAATTTCACCTTCCGGAACGGGTTTCAATTGTTGATCCAGCATATAAATTTGGGTACGGTCAATTGGACGGCCAATAGTAATCGGCTCATCTTTAAAAATCTGTTTCCCTGTGGAGTAGATCGTTGTTTCTGTAGGCCCATACATATTCCATAAGCCGGAGCAAAGCGGAAGTAGTTTTTGTGCCAGGTCATGTTGTAAAGCTTCTCCGCAGCAAAAAATACGTATGGGCAGCGACTCTTTCCATCCGGCATCCAGTAAAAGACGAAAGGTGGCCGGCGTAGCTTGTATCAAACTGACATGGGCTGACTTGATTAGCTTCAGCAGTTCGTAGCCGTCTTTCGCGGTTTTTGTATCTGCCAAAACGATTTCTGCACCAGTAATCAGCGGTAAAAAAAGTTCCAGACCAGCAATATCAAATGAAATTGTGGTCAGGGCCAGCATCCGGTCCTCCGAAGTAATGCCCGGCCATTTTCGGATACTTTGCAGCAGGTTGACCAAATTATGGTGCTCAATCTGAACACCTTTTGGTTTGCCGGTTGAACCAGAAGTGTATAACACATAAGCCAGGTCTGTACCATTTAGCTTAACATCGGGGTTTTCTGTGGGATAAGAATCCATTTCCTGCAACATATCTTCCAGCAATACTTCTTTTACTGCCGAAAAATATTGCCCGCTGTATTTTTGGTTGATCAGCAGAAATTTAGCTTCCGAGTCCTGCAGCATATAATTGATCCGTTCCTGCGGATAGGCAGGATCAAGCGGAATATAAGCTGCACCTGCCTTCAAAACTGCCAACAATGAAATGATCATTTCTATAGAACGATCCAGCGAAATGCCAATCAGATCGCCCCGTCTAACTCCTTTTTCTATCAGCAACGCCGACATTTGGTTTGATTTTAACAATAGCTGGCCGTTCGTGATCCGCTCATCTTTAAACCGTATTGCTGTTTTTACCGCATATTTTTTCAAGCATTGGTTGATAATGGCTGGTAACTGTTCCTGCGTAGAAGCGGCACTTATAGTTGTAGGATGTTTTAAAGGATCACTCCGGAAATTTTTTGCTGAGTAGGAAATACTTTGGATAGAACGGTACGGATCCTGTGAAATAACCTGCAACAGGCCTTCAAAATCAGCCATTATTTTTCGGATGGTTTCCGGTTTGAAAAGCTGCGTATTGTATGACCATTCCAGCGTTAGTTCCTGCTCAGAACCGCTGGCGTTCAAAAAAATCTCAAAAGTTTCAAAAGCTCTTGGGTTGTAGTGCAAGTGATGCTTTAAACCTATAAAATCCACGCCATCGTCCATGTTCATATCCATATTAAATACTACGGGCACTAATGGAATGCGGGAAGGATCACGAGGAATAGGCAAAATTTTGAGCAAACTGCCCAAACTGAGCTGCTGGTGTTCCAGGGCATCTAGGATCTGTGATTTTCTTTGTTTTAAATAGGCATTAAAAGTAGTTTCATTCCTAAGGAAGCTTTTCAGCGGCAGCAGATTTACGCAATGTCCGGTCAATCCGTAATATCCGGAAGCTGATTGCCCGGAAGCCGGAAGTCCGAGCACAGTTTCCTGCTGCCCGGTAATTTGATGAAGTAAAATTTCAAAAGCAGAAAGCAGTGTGACCACAAAGCTGCAACCTGCTTTTGCACCGGTTTTTTTTAGGGTTGAAGTAAGTTGCGGATTCAGTTTAAAATCATCACGCCTGCTTTTGTAAGTCCTGAGTGGAGGCCTTGGAAAATCTATCGGAAGCTTTGTGTCGGGCATTTTACCTTCAAACTGTTCCAACCAAAACTGTTTGGTTTGTTCGTAAGCTTTGGTTTGGTCAAATTGCAGTTGTTCCGTGATATACTGGCCCATTTGCGGTGCTTCCGGCAATGCTGGCTGTTGTCTTTGCTGATATGCCGAGTAAAGTTTGCTCAAATCCAGCAACAAAACCCCCAGCGACCAGCCATCACAAATAATATGGTGTGCGCAAAAAGTAAAACAATGTTCCTGTTCTGAAAGCTGGAAAAGTGTGGTATGGAACAATGGCCCGTTTTCCAGGTCATAATTCTGCAAAGCTTCCTGCTGCAAAAACTGTTTGATAGCTTCCTGCTGATCGTTTTTTTTCTGATCTGATAAATTTTTAATAATTAGGTTTAAAACCCGGTTTGGATAAACAATAATTTCAGTTCCGCTGCTTTTGAAAATGCAGCGCAAAGATTCGTGCCGAAGGATCAAATCCTGCAAAGCCAGTTCCAGGGCGTTCTGGTCTAGCTTTCCGGTCAGCCGCAGCGAAACAGATTCGTTATAACAACGGTTCGCATCATCGCCGCCCAGCATACAGGACAACCAGATTTCTTCCTGCGGCTTTGACAGCGGTATCCTTTGTTCGGTTTCCGTTCCATCAAAAGGATCGAAATCAACCGGTTCTAAATAATAGGTATGCTTCGTATTCAAACTAAATTGCTTTGTTTAACCTGTAAAAATTTGTCTTTTTGCTCCGGGTGCACTACAAACCACGCCGGGTTTCCGTCCTTGTCTTTTCCAAGCCTGGCTCCGGGAACAGGCGGTACTTCTTTTATCGATACTTTTTCGAGTTGCGGTTTCTGGTCATTAAAGCCCAAGAAACCGGCGGCTGCAAGCTCCAAAGCACTTTCTTCAAATGCGGCAGCTATTCGGTTTACTTCTGTTGAAGTGTGCGCATGCGTCAAAAAGCAAGGGAAATTATCCCAGATATGAATGCCTTTCAAGCGCATCAACGTGAATAGCAGTTCGTTATGTTTATATTCCTGCTTGAATTTGATCTTCCATAACGAACCAAAACTGGCTATATAAATGGGCAAATGTTGCTGGTTACAAATTTTGTTTGTCATTTCTGCCAGCCTGTCTGTTTCTATATTCAGTTTTTTCTGCAGATCAGGGCCTTGCTCTTTCAAATAGGTTAAAGTAGCTTTTGCAGCAGCCAGCGTAAGCGGATGGCGCACAAAAGTCCCGGCAAAGTAAGTAACACCGGCTTCGGGAACAGAATCGTCCCCGTATTGCCAGAAACCACCGTCCAGCGCGTCCATCCAATGTTTTTTACCGGCAATCACGCCGATAGACAGTCCGCCGCCAACCACTTTTCCGTACGTGCCCAAATCGGCTTTGATACCAAATAAAGTTTGTGCGCCGCCCGGGTGCATCCGGAAACCGGTGATCACTTCATCAAAAATCAGCGGTGTCCCTGCTTGTTCTGTAATCTCCCTAAGCTCTTTTAAAAACGCTACCGGTTGAAATTCCGGTCGGCGGCTTTGGACAGGTTCCACCAAAACAGCCGCCAATTCGTGCGCCCGTTCCCGGATAATTTGCAGGCTTTCATCCGTTCCGTAATCCAAAATCAGCATATTTTGTACGGCTTCCGGCATAATACCTGGTGCTGCCGGAACTGATCTTAAACTTTTAGTGCCGCGGATAATTACCTCATCTATAATCCCATGGTAAGAACCGGAAAAAGCTACGATCAGCGAACGGCCTGTTACCGTTCGCGCAATCCTCATCGCACCCAAAACTGCTTCTGAACCGGTATTGCACAAAGCAGCACGGTCTGCACCTGTAAATTCGCAGATCAACTGGCTTACTTCTCCCGCCAACTGGTGCTGCGGGCCGATTTCAAAACCAAGTTCTATTTGTTGCTGTAAAGCTTTTTTGATAAAATCAGGCTGATAACCTAAAAAATTACTGCCGAACCCATTTAAAGCATCAATATATTCATTGCCATCTATATCCCGTAAATGGCTTCCTTTTGATTGGTTTACGACAAGCGGATAAACAATTTCTTTAGTTGCAGGGCTGAATCCGGAAACCACGCGCGGATCAGCCATGAACGAACGATCTTGCTGCGCCTGGGCTTTGCTGGCCGACGTTTTCTGGTTGTATTGTGTAATCAGGTTTTTCAAAAATTGCTGCTGAACGGGACTTAGTTCTTCCTTTTCTTTTTGGATGCGTGCTGTTGCGCCAAATGGTTTTTTAATTTCCGCTGCTTCTTCAGGAGATAAGTGCAGATCAGCCGGTTTTTTCGCTGCAACAAACGATGCTTCTTTTACCACCTGTTTTTTATCATCCTGTAATAAATTAATTTGTTGGGAAATCAACTGGATTTGCTGTGCCAATAAACCCAGCACAGAAGTATCATTGGTTACATCAGCAGCCCGGTGGGAAACCGTTAAAACTGGCATGGCTGGTGCTACTTTTTCCTCAACAATCTCTTTTGGCAGCTTAGTTTCTAAGTATTCGGCCAATAAATCTATCGTATCAAACTGCTCGTTTAAATTTCTGAAAGTAACCGGTACATTAAATTTTTTGGTCAAGGAAATGGAAATTTGTGTTAGTAAAAGCGAGTCCATCCCCATTTCTATAAAGCTGGTCCCGGGCTGCATTTCCTGTAGTTCAATCCCGGAAGCATCGTATAAAATAGTTTTGATTTGTTCGGTTAATTTATTCATAATCATAACTTTAAGCTGTTGAGGTTGAATTTTTGGTAAAGGAGTATCTACTGATTTTTGAGGCATAAAAGAAGTAGTCGCAATGGAAGCAGTTGGCGGGTTCACCCAGCATTTTTTATAATCATAAGCGTAGGGCGGCAACTGGATTTTTTTTCGGGTTTGGCCTTTGTAAAATGCTTTCCAATCCGGTTTAAAACCTGCTGCCCAAAGCTGGCCCAGCACTTTTAACATCCCTCCGTAAACCGATCCTTTTTCTCCTAAAGGCGATGCCGCATTGGCAAATTTTGCGTTTTTTTGGAGGCATTGCTGCCGTACCAAAGGTGCCAGCGTATTGCCGGGGCCAATGCCGATTAAAAAGTTATGCTGCTCCAGCAAAGTATCTACCGCATCAGCAAATAAAACCGTATGGCGGATATGTGCAGACCAATAAGCCGGGTTTGTTGCTTCTTCCGGTTTGATCAGTGCGCCGGTAACGGTAGAAATCAAAGGTGTTTTCGGCGGATGGAGCGTGATGGTTTTTACAATATCTTCAAAAGGTTTCAGGATTGGGTCCATCATCGCAGAGTGAAAAGCATGTTTATTTTCCAGCAAACGGCTCGGGATTTCCTGCTGGTCCAATATCCGTATAAAAGAAGCAACCGCTTCGTTTGCGCCCGAGACCACAATAATATCCCGGCTGTTGATTGCTGCAACCGAAAGGTCTTCCGGCAAGATCAAACCTAATTTTTCTTGTGTTATTTTTATGGCCAGCATACTTCCGCCCGGCAAAGCCTGCATCAGCCTGCACCGTGCAACCACTAATTTCAAGGCATCTTCCAAGCTGAAAACCCCGGCAAAATATGCAGCCATAAATTCGCCCAAACTATGTCCGGCTACCGCATCCGGCTGCAAACCCCAGCTTGTCCACAATTGCACCATCGCATATTGCATGGTAAAAACAGCAGGCTGCGCATACAGCGTTAGTTTCAATTTTTCTGCGGAAGCAGGATTATGTGCGGCAGGATAAATAATGTTGCGGATATCTTCCCCCAAAATCGGAAATAATAAAACAGCGCATTCATCCACCGCATCCCGGAAAACAGTTTCCTGCTCATACAATTCCAGGTTCATGTTGACAGCCTGAGAACCTTGACCCGGAAAAAGCAATGCTGTTTTTAACCCATTATTTTGGAGGTTCTGCTGAGCCGGTTTAGCCGATGCCGCTTTCAGTTTTTCCTGCAAATTCTTCCGGTCATCCGCCACCAAAAAATTTCGGAAACTAAAATCTTCCCGCGTTTGATGCAAGGTGTAAGCAATATCTGCCGGTTCTGCTTCCGGGTTTTCTTCCGCAAAAGCGATCAGCCAGTTGGTGTATTGCTGCAAACTGCTTTCCGTTTTCGCCGACCAGTTGATTAAAAAGGCCGGTTTGGTTTCGGTTTCCAGAATTTCAGGCTGAAGATATTCCTGCAAAATTACATGCACATTCGTTCCGCCAACGCCAAAAGAACTTACACCGGCGAGGCGCATTTTTTCATTATTCCAATTTGTTAATGCCGTGTTTACGAAAAACGGACTGTTTTCAAAATCAATATTAGGATTTGGGCGATCATAATTAATCGATGGCGGGATTTGCTGATGGTGCAAGGCCAGCACCGTTTTTATAAAACCGGCAACTCCGGCAGCGGTAGTGGTGTGTCCAAAATTACCTTTTACAGAGCCGATCGCACAAAACTGGTTAAAGATTTGCTTCCCGAAAGCCAGCTTTAAACCTTCTATTTCAATCGGATCGCCAATCGGGGTTGCCGTTCCATGGGTTTCAACATAAGATATCGCAGCAGCATTAACTTGCGCATTTTCCAAAGCTTGTGCAATAGCATTGGCTTGTCCCTCAGCACTCGGCGCGCTAAAACTACTTTTCCCGGAACCGTCATTATTTACACCTGCTCCTTTTAGCACGGCAAAAATAGTGTCGCCGTCGCGCTCGGCATCCTCCAGACTTTTCAAAAGCACCACACCGGCACCATCGCTAAAAACCGTTCCCTGAGCATCCTCATCAAAAGGCCGGCAATGCCCGTCTTTGCTGAACATCGCGCCTTCCTGGTACAAACTTCCACTTTTTAAAGGGGCCGTAATGGCAGCAGCGCCAGCCAAAGCAATGGTACATTGGCCGTTGCGAATGCTTTCTGCCGCTTGCGCAACGGCAAGCAAACCGGTGGAGCAAGCCGCATAAACGCTGACTGCCGGCCCTTTTAAATTCAATTCGTAAGCAGTGCGGCTGGCGATGTAATCTTTTTCATTCAAAGCCATCACTTGGAAACTGCCCACATTTTCAACCAGTTCCGGATTGGGCAGCACGTTGTTTTGGTAGTAAGTATTATTTCCCGATCCGGCAAAAACACCAGTCGTACCTGAATATTTTTCTGGCAGATGACCGCTTGTTTCCAGCACTTCCCGCGCCAGTTCCAGGAAAACGCGCTGCTGCGGATCCATCAGTTCGGCAGCTTTTGGGTTGATGTTGAAAAAGGAAGTATCAAATTCATCCGCTTTTTCAATCAACCCGCGGGCTTTTACATAATTCGGATTGTTTTTTAAGGTTGAAGGAATGGAAGGGTCGAGTTCTGCATCTGTAAAAAAATCAGTCGTTTCCCTGCCGTTCTTCAGCAAATCCCAAAACTCATGCGTATTGTTGGCCCCTGGAAAACGGCAAGCCATGCCAATCACGGCAATCTCCTGGCCGATGCTTCTTTTACCGGTACTTTTTTGGGTTAGGGTTGAAGTGTCTCCATTTAAAAGATATTTGGCAATACCGCTGATTGTTGGGTTTTGATACAATTTGGTTACCGGCAACTGATATTTCCATTGGGTTTTCAAAGCAGCAATGGATTTTAAAGCCAGCAAAGAATTTCCGCCCAATTCAAAAAAACTATCGTCTGCACCAATGTTGTCAATTTGCAGCAATGCCGACCAGCTTGCGGCTATCTTTTTTTCAATTTCCGTTTCCGGTGTTTTATACAGCGAAGAAAGTTCCGGCCGTTTAAAATCCGGTTTAGGCAATTGCTTTTTATCCACTTTGCCGCTGCCGGTAAAAGGCAGTTCTTTCAGCCAGACAAAAGCTGCGGGCATCATGTAATCAGGCAATTTTTGCGCGATGATCTGCCTTAAAACAGAAGAGTCTTGCTCATCACCCGAAGCAACCAAATAAGCAACCAAACGCTTTAATCCGGGCACATCTTCCCGCGCCACGACCACGGATTGTTTAACAAATGAAGATTGATTGAGCAAAGTTTCAATCTCTCCGGGTTCAATGCGGTTGCCGCGGATTTTGATCTGATGATCGATCCTTCCCAAAAAATTTATATTGCCGTCGGGAAGAATTGTGGCCAGATCGCCGGTACGGTAAATGCGTAATGCTTCTTTTACCGGGTAAATTATGGTGGGAAATTTTTCCTGATTAAGTTCAGGCAGATGGAGATAACCCTGCGCCAAACAAATACCGCTCAAGCATAGCTCGCCGGTTTCGCCCTCCGCAACAGGCTTTAGGTTTTCGTCCAGGATCAAAACCTCAACCTGATCAATTGCTGTTCCGATGGAAGGCAAATCAGGCCAGTTTTGCGGATCGTTATCCAGTTTCAATTGCGTAACTACATGGCATTCGGTTGGCCCATATTGGTTGAACAACGTGCAACCTGGTATCGCCATAAAAAAAGCCCGGATTTGCGGCGTAACTTTTAATTGTTCACCGGCAGTAATTACTTCCTGCAAACAAGCAGGAAATTTATTGCCGGAAACTGCCGCATCTGTTAAATATTGCAAAGCGACAAAAGGCAGGAATAAACGGTTTATCTTTTCATTATCAATAATTTGTAACAACAGGTTTGGGTCGAGACGATCTTGCTCATTAATCAAAACCAATGTTCCGCCAGTACAAATGGTTGCGAAAATTTCCTGAAAAGAAACATCAAAACTTAAAGGCGCGAACTGTAAAGTCCGGGAATTTGCACCGGGACAGGAATGTTTTTTTTGCCAGTTGATTAAATTCACCAAAGCAATGTGGCACAAACAAACACCTTTTGGTGCGCCTGTAGAACCGGAAGTGTAAAGCACATAAGCCAGTTCGCCCTGCTTTATGTCTGTTGTTAAACCAGGTTTTTCTGCGGAAGTGATCACACTCAATCCTAACCTTTCAAAAAGTGGTTTCTCATTTTTCAGGGCGAGGCAAAATTGTGTTCCGGAATCTGCAATTAATTGTTCTAAACGGGCTGCCGGATAATTCGGGTCAAGTGGCAAATAAGCTTTTCCGGCTTTCAGAATTGCCAGCACACCAACAATCATTTCTATGGAACGCGTGGTGCTGATTGCGATCAGGTTTGAAGAAAAAGCATGTGCTGTTATTGCAGCGGCCAGATCATTTGACGCTTGGTCTAATTGCTGATAAGTCAACTGCTTTTCCGCCATAGTAACAGCTATAGCATCAGGCGTTTGCAAAACCTGATCTTGAAAAAGATGATGTATGAAACGGAAATTTTTATCATCCGGATTTCCCGCGCTATCAGTGCCTGTCATGCTGAATTCTCAGTTTATAGCTTCTATCCGAAGCGCCTTACAGCATTCTTATACGCGGTGTATTTATTTTTGGTTATTATCTTGGGTTGAGATAAATAGTCCGGCAGAAAAATAGCTGTAAAAACAGATGCTGTTTTTATCGGATAAAAAATTATATTTCTGTAATCTTGAAAGAAAATACAGCCACCGGATTCAGCAATAAAAATCACATAAAATTTAAAAAGTAGTAAAATATCTATTTCAATAATGCCTGAAGAAAAAACAATACTTGACGATAAACTACATTGGTATAAAGATGCCGTGATTTATGAGCTGCATATCAAAGCCTTTTGCGATGGCAACGGCGATGGCATGGGGGATTTTGAAGGCTTGCTGCAAAAGCTGGATTACCTGCAAGACCTGGGCATTACGGCCATCTGGCTGCTGCCGTTTTATCCTTCGCCGCTGCGGGACGATGGCTACGATATTGCTGATTATTACAGCATCAACCCGTCTTATGGCAACATCAAACAATTTAAATTACTGCTAAAAGAAGCACATGAACGCGGTTTAAAAGTGATTACCGAACTGGTGATCAACCATACTTCCGATCAGCATCCCTGGTTTCAACGCGCACGGACTGCACCTCTGGGATCAGACCACCGTAATTATTATGTTTGGACAGACGACACCAAGCAGTTTGAAGATGCGCGGATTATTTTCCAGGATTTTGAAGCTTCCAACTGGACCTGGGACCCGGTTGCCAAGCAATATTACTGGCATCGCTTTTTCAACCATCAGCCCGATCTCAACTATGATAATCCTTCTGTGCAGGAAGAGGTTTTCCGGATCATCGATTACTGGTGCAAGATGGGCGTGGATGGTTTCCGGTTGGATGCCGTGCCTTATTTGTTTGAGCGCGACGGGACCAATTGCGAAAACCTGCCCGAAACGCACGCTTATCTAAAAAAATTAAGGAAATATGTGGATGACCATTTCCCAGGAACGCTGCTGCTGGCCGAAGCCAACATGTGGCCCGAAGATTCGGCTGCTTATTTTGGTGATGGCGACGAATGCCAGATGAACTACCATTTCCCCGTAATGCCGCGTATGTTTATGGCTTTGCAAATGGAAGACCGTTATCCGCTGACAGATATTTTTGAGCAAACGCCTGCCATTCCCGAAACCTGCCAATGGGCAATTTTTTTGCGGAACCATGACGAACTCACGCTGGAAATGGTGACCGACGAGGAGCGAGATTACATGTACAAATCATATGTAAAAAACCCGAAAGCGCGGATCAACCTCGGTATCCGCCACCGCCTGGCACCGCTGCTGGAAAACAGCCGCAACAAAATTGAACTGCTGAACAGCTTGCTTTTCACCTTGCCGGGCACGCCGGTTTTGTATTATGGTGATGAAATCGGGATGGGAGATAATTTTTATCTGGGCGACCGCGACGGTGTGCGCACGCCGATGCAATGGAATGCCGACCGGAATGCAGGGTTTTCGCAGGCCAATCCGCAGCGGCTTTACCTGCCGCTGATCCTGGATCCGCAGTACAATTACGAATCGGTAAACGTAGAACTTCAGTCTAAAAACACTTCCTCTTTGTTGTGGTGGACGAAACGGATGATTGCCACACGGAAAAAATACAAAGCTTTTGGTCGCGGCAACCTGCAATTTATTCCTACGGAAAATGCCAAAGTGCTGGTTTTTACCCGCACTTATCAGGAACAGGTGATGCTGATTGTGGCCAACTTATCGCGCTATCCGCAAGCTGCCGAAATAGACATGGATGCTTATCAGGGATTTGTGCCGGTTGAGATCACCAGTAAAAACCGGTTCCCGCAAATCAAAGCAGATTATCCTTACTTTTTCACTTTGGGCGCACATGCCTGCCAGTGTTTTGAACTGGTAAAAGAAGTAATAGGTGTGGCAGACCAAACCGAACTGCCTTTGCTGGAAGTAAAAACATGGAAAAATATCTTGCAAAAAGAAGCATTGCAGCAATTGGAAAACATTATTTTGCCGGCTTACCTGTTGCAAATGCCCTGGTTTGACGGGAAAGAACAGATCGAAAGCATCAAAATTACCGGTCATGCAGAAGTGCCGATGGCGGAAAACGATGCTTTTTTTCTGCTGATCGAAGTCGCTTACCAAAACGGCTTCCCCGACAAATTTCAGTTGCCGGTTGCTTTTGGGAAAGCTGTATTTTCTTCTAAAATACAGGAAAGCTGTCCGCAGGCCGTGTTATGCAAGCTGATCGTGAATGAAGAAGAAGGCGTTTTGTATGATGCTATTTACGGCATCGACCTGCAAATGGCCATCCTGGAACTTGCGGCCCATCATCATGTTATTTATGTAAAAGACAGTGAGCTGATTTTTCATGGGAATAAATTATTGAATGACCATTTGGCAGGGCAGGCGAAGATCAAGCCGCGCGTACTTTCTGCCACTCAGGTAAATACGCTGATTATTTATGATAATGCTTTCTGTATCAAAATTTTCCGCAAGCTGGATTATGTCATCAATTCTGATCTGGAAATTAGCCGGTTCCTGACTTTACATACCAATTTCAGAAACACACCGGCCTTGGAAGGGTCTATAGAATGGAAATTCCCGAACGGAAACCTTGTTTTGGGCATGTTGCAGGAAGTGGTGCAAAGCAACAGCGATGGTTGGACATATTTGCTCGACCGGATGACGGATTTTAACGAGCGCGTGATCGCCATGCCAGATGTTCCTCCTATAATTTCAGCGTTAAAGGGAACGCTCACCAACTCCTTGATCTATAAAGACATGCCTGCTTATCTTATTGAGCTGTTGGATAATACCCTGGCAAACCGCATCCACACGCTCGGCCAGCGTACCGGCGAACTGCACTTGGCATTGGCTTCCGGCACAAGTTTCCCGGAGTTTGCGCCGGAGGAATATTCGCTGCATTACCAGCGTTCGCTGTATTCCGGCTTGCAGGCTCTGGTGCGTACATCGTTCTCTTTACTCAACCAAAAGTTGGGCGGACTGACGGACAAAGAAAAAGTAGTGGCAAAAGAAGTATTGGAAATGAAGCAGGAAATCCTCCTGATTTTTAAAACCATTTACAGCAAAAGGATTGAGGCAGATAAAATCCGTGTGCACGGCGATTACAACCTAGAGCAAGTTTTATTTACCGGAAAAGATTTTTTTATCCTTGATTTTGAAGGCAACCCTGAGCGTCGGTTTAGCGAACGCCGCATCAAACGGTCAGCCCTGCGCGACGTGGCCAGCATGGTCCGTTCTTTTAATTATGTAGCTTACCGCAGCTTGTATGCCGATAACCAGATCCGCGAGGAAGACATTGCCAAGCTATTGCCTTTTGCCGAACAATGGTATCATTACACCAGCGGCTTTTTTATGAAAGCGTATTTGGATACCGTAAAAGATGCCGGTTTTGTGCCGAAAGAAAAAGAAGGATTGGATACTTTGATGCAGGTTTTCCTGCTGGAAAAAGCTTTGAAAGAATTGGTTTATGAACTCAAACACCGGCCGGATTGGTTGATGATCCCACTAAAAGGGATCATCCAATTGGTTAAAAGCAGCAGCGTGAAAGTGTAGCTTTTGGTTCTAAGCATTTCAAAGAATTTATCTTGTAACAATATTTTAGGTGATAAAAGAAGTATGAGTGATGCTTCTTTTATCACTTAAAATTGTGCGATGGTTTTTTGTTTGATATGGAAATTGAATTGGATTATGGATTGAGAGTCCCAAGCGTAGGATTGCAAACAAAAGCTTAATTCTAAGTTTTCAGCATGGATTTTCAATTGCAATGGAATCCCACTTATGGCAAGTCATCCAATAATCTGTACCTTCGCCCTCCATTGTATTTTATTCCAGATCATTTATGTGGGCAGATAAATTAAAGCTCAGTAAACAGTTAACACGCTTGATAACCGAAGCCGGTTATGGCCAACCGAAAGAAATCCAGTTTAAAACGTTGCCGAGAATAGCAGGCGGACAAGACTTGATTGTGGTTGGCCCGGAAGGTTGCGGCAAAACCACCACATATATTCTGGCGGTTTTGAGCCGTATCAAACAAGGTTTTGGCGATGCGCCGCGTGTGCTGATTTTGGCGGCAAGCAAAGAAAAAGTGCTGGCCGTAACGGGGCAGCTTGCTTTGTTCAACACTAATAAATCAAGACAAATTGTGGGTTTGTACCCGGCCCCGGGCATGGAAACGCAATTGGACGAACTGGCAGACGGGGCGGATATTGTAGTGGCAACGCCTGATCGGGCACGCGCTATTTACCTAAAATTAGGTTTGAATTTAAACAAAGTGGAGCTGCTGATCCTGGATGATGCCGACCTGATCATCAAGCAAGGGATGCAACTGCCGGTAGCCGAACTGGCCAACAGCATCAGCAAAGCCCAGCACTTGGTTTTTACGGAAGTGCTGCATGATAAATTGCTGAAAATGATTAGCCCGTTTATGCAATTGCCCGCTGTGGTAGAGGTGGAGGAACTAAGCGAAACACCTTTGGTTACTTACCAGCAACTGCTGTATCGGGTTCCAAATTTTCGCACAAAAATCAATTTGCTTCATCTGTTTTTGCAGGATGCCGAACTGTTTACCAAAATGGTGGTGTTCGTGAATACTGTTTTTACCGCACAAAAATTGTATAAAAGTTTGCAGCAGGTGATGAAACAGGAGGTTGCTTTGTTCGATCCCGGTTCTTTTGATAACGTTGGTTTTCAAGATATTAACCAATTTTCAGCATCCGAAACAGCAAGAATACTGATTGCGGCAAACGAAAACAGCGGGCAAACCGGGCTGGCGGATATTCCTTTTATCCTGCACTTCGAGCTTCCCTTGGAACCGAAAACTTTTGTTGACCGTCTGACCAATCCTTCTCCGCAGGAAAACCAGGACACGCTGGCCATTACTTTTGCAACCGATCCGGAGCTGAATGCAGTCCAGAAAATTGAGCAGATGATCGGCCAAAAAATCCCTGTTGCTGCCTTGCCCGAAGAACTCATCATCGAAAAAGACCAAAAACCGGAAACAGCAGAAAAAAAGGTTGTAAATGTTAAAAACCTGGCTTCAGGACCTGGTGCTGCTTTCCACGAAAAAAAGCCTGCCAATGCCAAAACTTATAATTTCAGTTCCGGAGAAAAAGCAAAAATGACCAACAAAAAGAAGCACTGATTTTAAGGCGGTAAAAACAGTATCAAGCTCAATCTGCACAACAGCGGATATACAAGTCTTCCACTTTTTTTCTTGCCCAGGGCGTTTTCCGCAAAAAAGTCAAGCTGGATTTAATACTTGGGTTCTCTGCAAAACAATTGATGCGGATACGGACGTACAATTCCGGCCAGCCAAAATGTGTCACCAAAGTGTTTAAGATAGATTCCAAGGTTTTTCCGTGAAGCGGATTGTTGGCTTGCTGCGTCATAAAAACAAAAGTATAAATAGTTGGCCGAACAGCAATTATTGGCCAAATAGCAAACATTTTTTACCCAAAAAACTTTACCGGATATGAAAAAAGGAACCGCAATAATCGGGGGAACAGCAGGCGCAGTCGCTTTAAACTTGTTGCACGAAGCTTACCGGCAAATTGATGCTGATGCACCGCACATTCATTTAATCGGGGAAGAAGCTTTGGTCAAAATCCTGAAAACCGTTCATCTTCCTCTTCCAAATAATAAAAAAGAATTGTGTCGATGGACTTTAGCTGGTGATGTGTTGAGCAATGCTGCTTATTTTAGTTTGCTTGGTTTAGGTGAAAGCAAGCATATATTAAGGCGCGGCCTGATTTTAGGATCGGCTGCCGGGGTTGGTGCTGTTTTTATGCCACAAAAAATGGGTTTGAACAATGCGCCCAGCGACCGTACTATGGAAACCAAAATACTGACCGTATTGTGGTATACTTTAGGCGGATTAGCTGCCGCCGGAGTGATGAAAGTATTGCGAAAGAAGTAGGGTTTTGGCGGGAAATTATTCAGGCTGAACTGTTGAAACCTTTAGCCAGCGATCAGTTCCTTCATCAGTTGTTCCTTTTCAATCTTTTTTTGCAGCTCTAAAATCCCTCCGATCAAAGCTTCCGGGCGCGGCGGGCAACCTTGTACATAAATATCAACCGGGATGATCCGGTCAACACCTTTTACCACGTGATAGCCGTGTTCCCAATACGGGCCGCCGCAGTTGGAGCAGGAACCCATTGAGATCACGTAACGGGGTTCGGGCATTTGTTCGTACAGCCGTTTTATCCTTTCAGCCATTTTAAAAGTTACCGTGCCGGCAATGATGATCACGTCGGATTGCCTTGGGGAAGTCCGCGGAAAAACACCATAACGGTCTAAATCATAAGTAGAGGCATAAGCACCCATCATTTCGATGGCGCAACATGCAATCCCAAAAGTCATTGGCCAAATAGACGATAAACGCGACCAGTTCATCAGGTCATCCAGTTTTGTAACCATAACGCTACCGCTTTCCATACTTTTTCCCACGCCCATATTTACTGGTTTTTCAAATTTGGTTTAAACATCGGTTTGCGTACTGCTGCCGTTGCCGATGCTTCTTTTACCGGTATATTTTCTGTTGTTTTTTCTGCGGAAAAAGGCTTCACCGCGTACTTGATTTCGTTGATTTTATCATAAACTGAACCCGGAATATTCACCGGAACACTTGGTTGTATTACTTTATCTTTGATCCATTGCAGATCGCCTTTTACCCAGACATAAACCAGGCCGAGGATCAAAATCCCCATAAAAACAAACATTTCCGTCAGGCTCAACCAACCCCAGCGGCTGTCTTCTGCCATCAATTCATGGCTGCCAAAAACTGTTGCCCATGGAAAAATGAAAACCATTTCTACATCAAACAGCAAAAAAACCAGCGCAATTACATAAAAACGGGAGTTCAACTGCACCCAGGAAGAACCGGTTGGCTCCTCGCCGCATTCGTATGAAGCCAGTTTTTCCGGGTTGGGTTTGTTGGGCGCGATCAGTTTGTTCAGGGCCAGCATCCCGGCGGTGATGAGGAGACCGGAAATTAAAAAGACCAATATCTTTCCAAATTCTGATATTTGCGAAACTTCTTGCATGGCTACAAATTTAACAAAAGACATTGATTTTGATGCAATCATCATCGGCGGCGGGGCTTGCGGATTAATGTGTGCGGCACAAGCTGGCTTACTTGGAAAAAGGACATTGATCCTTGAAAAAAACGCACAGCCAGGCGCAAAAATCCTGATCAGCGGCGGCGGAAGATGCAACTATACCAACTTGCATACTTCGGCACAGCAATTTGTTTCGGAGAACGGGCATTTTTGTAAATCAGCTTTTTCGCAGTTTACGGTGCAGGACACAATCAATTTTTTTGAAGTTTATGGCGGCATCCGCGGAAAAGAAAAAACATTAGGCCAGCTTTTCCCGGAAAGCAACAAGGCAAAAGATATTGTCAGGGTTTTTACGGATTTGTGTGCAGATACAAGCCAGCAAACCTGGTGCAACACGCAAGTAAAAAGTATCGGTAAAAACAGTATTGGTTTTGAAATTCAATTGGTCAGAAACGGGAAAGAAGAAACTATTCAATCATCAAAAGTCGTGATCGCTACCGGCGGTTTGCCGATTGCCAAAATGGGCGCAACAGATTTTGGTTTGAAAATAGCCCGACAATTTGGATTGGAAATCACGCAAACGGTGCCTGCTTTGGTCCCGCTCACCATCACCGGGAAAGAGCAGCAATGGTACGGACAGCTTTCGGGCAGTTCTGTTTTTTGCAGGGTAAGTTGCGGCGAAATGAGTTTTGAGGAAAATATTTTGTTCACGCATTGGGGTTTGAGCGGGCCTGCAATTTTGCAGATTTCTTCCTACTGGAAACCGGGAAATTCAATTGAGATAGATTTGCTTCCGCAGAAAAACATTTTGGAATTGATTGAAGCCGAAAGACAGTTGAACGGCAAAAAGCAATTGCTTACCTTATTGTCAAATTTATACACACACAAGTTTGCCGAAGCCTTGATGCTTCTTTTACCGGTAGAAAAAAACCTGGCTTCGTTAAGTAAAGCAGATCTGCAAAAAACGGAAACATTGATCCATCATTTTAAAACAAAACCTGCCGGGGATAAAGGTTATGATAAAGCCGAAGTGATGCGTGGCGGCGTTTCTACCAGCGAACTTTCCTCCAAAACTTTGGAAGCCAAGAAAGTGCCGGGCTTATACTTTGGTGGCGAATGCGTGGATGTAACTGGTTGGCTGGGAGGTTATAATTTTCAATGGGCTTGGGCAAGTGGTTTTGTGATTGCACAGGGTTTGTAAAGGTGAAAAAACTAATTTTTACTTTTTCAGATTCAAAACCTGATCTAAATTATGAAGTTGTTTAAACTTATGTCGGGCAGAGTTAAACCCATAGGCGGATTTTCCGGGTTGAACAGTTTTTTGAAGGGCCGTAGGCCCGGCACATATTGTAAAAATGGGTTTCAGCCCGTTTAACTAAAAAATTTTAAACAAATCAATATATATTGGACGGAGTTCAGTTGAACAATAGTTACAACTATACCTAAGTTTATTTATACAACAAAGGCTGCAAATATTTATTTTTTGCAGCCTTTGTTGTATGGATGCACTTCTTTTACCAAGTAAAATATCTAATTCTACCTTTTATTTACTGCCAGAATTTAGCAAACCTTCCGGGACTTTCAGTTCTCCGGCAGAAGTGATCAGGCCGTTCACTTCATCTTCAATATCAGTTGCCTGTGTGTAAACATCGCCGGCAATCGGGCGTTTGCGCAATTCTTCTTTGTACAAGCGGATTTCCTGTGTCCGCTCAGTATTATTTTGCGGGCCGCCATAACCGGAGAAGCCAAAACCGCCCCATTCGCTCACCAGCAATGGGACTTGATTGCGGAAAAAGAAAGGATCGCCCACAACCAAGGGGTTTGCAGCCACGCCGATCAGCTTTCCACCAACTAATTCATCAAGCAATTCCCGCCAGCGTTGTAAGTCGGTAGTGTATAAATGGGCAGTCAGCAAATCAGTTTTCAAACGGCCTTCGTAGGAAATATGCTGCCAGCCATCATTATCCACCACCAAAAACTGCGGTTCCGCAATCTGCATAAAATGATACATGTCCATAATGTATTGCCGCGTTTCCGGGTTGGTGGCAATGTCTTGCGCGCCCCAATCTTCATTGTACAAACTCCAGATCACGATGGAAGGATGCGTACCGATCAGGGCCAGCATCCGCAGCAATTCTGCCCGGTGGTTTTCCCGGCTTTTGCTGTTGGAGCTGTGCGGGCTCGGGACTTCTACCCATAAAAGAAGCCCTAATTTATCGGCCAGGTTATAAATCCGGGGGTCAACGCCGGCAATGTGGATGCGCACCAAATTGCAGCCCAAAGCTTTCATGGCGTGCATGTGCTGCTTGATCTCTTCATAAGTTGCTCCGCCGGGCTGGTACAAAATCCCATCTAAATAAACTGGTTTTGAATTGAGGTAGATGCAGCAGCCGCGCGCTTCAATCTTGCGCAGGCCAAAGTTGGTTTCAATCTCGGCAATGTATCCTTTAGAGTCAATTAGTTGCGCAACCAAGCGATACAAAGTTGGAGATTCGGGAGACCATAATTTCGCACTTGGGATTTCCAAAACCACGCGCTGTTGCTTTTGCCCGGCTTCCAGCAGCAGCGGATATTCGTCCGTCGCAATCGGCTCGTTGTGATCGGGATGCTTGTTATATACCTGCAATTTTATGGTGTAGGCACCAGGATCATGGATACGTGTAGTGAGGTTAAGGCGCACCATTTTTTCTTCAACCATGCTTACCACACCAACCCGTGACCGTAAACGGTTGCGCTCTACCGATTCCAGCCAAATGCTGCGGACAGCGCCCGTATAAGTTTGATACCAGATTCCGCCGCGTTTATATACTGATGATTCCTGTTTGCCGCGCGTGGTATCGGCATCTTTGGTATCTGCAATCCGCACCGTCAGCCGGTTGTTGGCTTGCAGTGCAGCCTCGTCCAGCTCATAAGAAAAAGACGTGTATTCGCCCATATGCACCAGTTCGCCTTCGATTGTTTGCAGCGGCAGGCCGTTCAGCCAAACCTGGGTTTCATATCCGCAGGCACCAAAAGTAAGCTGGATAATAGACGGCGGCATTCCGGGCCCGTTGCTTTGCACCGGCATGGGGAAATCGCGCTCATACCAAACCACAATTTTATTTTCCCACAATTTTTTGGTGGGATGGCCTTTTGCCATTTGCTGCTCCACGCTGCCTGGCCAGTGTGCGGTTTCACTATAGTCATGGTTCAAATGCCAGCTTTCCTGCAAACCGCGGTCTTCCAGGTCGAGGGCAAACTTCCATTCGCCATCCAAAAGCGTAAAAGAATTTGGGCGGATGACAGCGCGCGGCAGCGGGTTCACATAATCCAAAGTGTCGGTTTCTTCCTTACTTGCAGAAAAACCGTAGTTAGGCCTGTTCAGTTCAAAACTCATAATATAATGGGGATACTGTTTTTAAGAGGATAAATTTTATACGGATATAAGGATAGAGCAAGTTTCAGTTATTAAGTTTAATCGTGGTGGTTTTGTTAAACTTTTTAATTTGAATAAAAATATTTTCGGGTAATGATAGTAATTACGGCAATAGCCTGCAAGAAGTTTCAAAAATAGATACGCTGATGCAATCTTTTGTTTTCCAAAAAAGGGTTCGCAATGATAACGGGCAATTGCTTGTTTAAATATTAATTTTAGAAGTTGTTTTAATTTTATGTTGATCTTTCATCCAAGTAATATCTAATCTTTTTTAATTGATTAAATTGGATTTCAACTTGTTGATACCTTCAAATGCAATGCTTCTTTTATCAACCTAAAATAAGGATGGTTGTTAAAATCGTTTTCCGTCACAAAAATTTCTGCACCTGTTTTTTTAAACAAGATTTATAACTTTAGCCCATTAATTAACCCATATCCTTATGCAAGAATTAGAGCCTGCTGTTCAGGAAAAAATCAACCAATGGCTTCATGGAAGCTATGACGACAACACAAAAAAAGAAATCCAGCAATTACTGGATGACCAAAAGTACACCGATCTGACGGACGCTTTTTACCGCAACCTCGAATTCGGCACCGGCGGTTTGCGCGGCATTATGGGTGCAGGCTCCAACCGGGTCAATAAATATACCATCGGCACGGCCACACAAGGCTTGAGCAATTATCTGAAAAAGACCTACCCGAACGAGCCAATTAAAGTAGCTATTGCGCATGACAGCCGCAACAATGCCGACTTTTTTGCCAAAACTACTGCCGATGTTTTTTCTGCAAACGGCATCCACGTTTACTTTTTTAAAACACTTCGCCCAACGCCGGAGCTTTCTTTTGCCATCCGCCAGTTGGGTTGCAAAAGCGGCGTAATGCTGACTGCTTCCCATAACCCAAAAGAATACAACGGTTATAAAGCTTACGGCGAAGACGGCGGCCAGTTTGTTTCTCCTGCGGATACCGATGTGATGAATGAAGTATCGGCTCTCAAAACGATTGACGAAGTAAAGTTCGGCCGCGTAGAAGAAAATGTGGAAATGATTGGAGAAGACATCGACGAAAAATACCTCAAGGATATTTTAAGCTTGTCAGTTTCCAAAGAAGCTATCCAACGGCAGAAAGATTTAAAAATTGTATATTCCCCAATCCATGGGACCGGAATTACTTTGGTGCCGAAAGCCTTGGCAGAATTCGGTTTTAAAAACGTGATTTTGGTAGATGAACAAGCTACACCGGATGGCAATTTCCCGACCGTGGTTTATCCGAACCCTGAAGAAAAAGAAGCCCTGACTTTATCGCTGAAGAAAGCAAAAGAAACCGATGCTGACCTGGTTTTGGCAACTGACCCGGATGCTGACCGTGTGGGTATTGCCATCAAAAATAACCAGAACGAGTGGATTTTGATGAACGGCAACCAAACAGGAAGCCTGCTGCTGAATTACCTGATGACGGCATGGCAGGAAAGCGGAAAACTGACCGGGAAAGAATATGTGGTAAAAACAGTAGTGACGACTTATTTGATCGATAAAATTGCGGCTTCTAAAAATATCCGTTGCTACAACACACTTACCGGCTTTAAATATATCGGACAGTTAATTACAAAATTGCTTGGCAAAGAAATATTTATCGGCGGCGGGGAAGAAAGCTACGGTTATTTAGTGGGTGAGTTTTCCCGGGATAAAGATGCCGTGGTTTCCTCTGCGTTTATTGCCGAAATGACCGCATTTTACAAGGATAAAGGAAGTAGTTTGTATGATGCGCTGGTAGAAATGTACCTGGAATATGGTTTGTATAAAGAGAAACTGATCTCGATAACCAAAAAAGGAAAAAGCGGTGCCGATGAGATCAAAGCAATGATTGAGAAGTTCCGTACTTCTCCGCCAACACAATTGGGCGGTTCTAAAGTGGTGGTTTTGAAAGATTATGAAAAAGGCGTTGAGACTGATTTAAATTTCAATACAACATCCAAGTTAGATTTTCCAACTTCCGATGTTTTGCAGTTTGTAACTGAAGACGGAAGTATTATTTCTGCACGCCCATCCGGAACGGAACCAAAAATTAAGTTTTATTGCAGCGTAAACGGCCCGCTGGAAAGTAAGGAAGCTTATCAGCAAACTGCACAACAATTGGAAGATAAGATCAATACAATTATGAAAGATTTGAATGTTTAACATTTGAATTTAAACAAGTAAAATTTAGTTTGATAAGATTTCAAAAGACCGGAATTTTTATAATTCCGGTCTTTTGAAGTAAAAGTAACTGTCAAAAAGTCATTAAAGACAACTTGTGTAAGTGTTTTGAACACAAGCAATTATCCAAGTCAATCAAATTTAACATGAGATGGCAAGCTATTTGTTCAAAGCTGACCGGGTTATTAAAATAATCCAAGTATAAAAATTTATAATGATGATATTAAAAACAACAAAAAATTGGATCGCTGCCGCAGCGGCAATGATTTTACTGATTGCCGGAAGCCAGGTCCGGGCACAATCCATTTACAAAAAGAAAACATCCAAAGATTCTAAAGATGTATTTCGTTTGGGTTTAGGTTTGGAAGGTGCTTATCCAACTAAAAACTTTTCAAACTTTGAACTGGGCGGAACGGCACGTTTGCAATATGATTTAGCAAACAATCTTTCTTTAACTTTAACATCCGGGTATTATCATTTTTTTGCCAAGAATAATACTTTTCAAAATGGTTACCATTCTGATCTAAGTATGGTTCCGGTAAAAGTTGGTTTAAAATCATTCTTCGCACCAAACTTTTATTTGAGTGGTGAAGCAGGTGCAGGGTTTGAATTAAACCATGCAAAGCAAACTAAACTGATTTTATCGCCCGGAATTGGATATGCAGGCAACAATGGTTTGGATTTAGGTTTGCGTTACGAAAACTTTTCCGGCAATGGCAGCAACTATGGTATCATTGCATTGCGTGCAGCCTATGGTTTCAAATTATAGGTGATAAAAGAAGCATTAATAAAAAAGTCCCGGTTGTAATTTGATCAGGGCTTTTTTGTGCGATAAAAGAAGCATCCTCAAATACTAACTGATCATTTTACAAACTGCACCATTCTTCTAACGTAAGCACATCTGCCTGTCGCGGAAAAATCTTAGTTGTAAGCACATGATGCATTTCGCCATCTATATCAGCGCAGCAATCGGCCAAAACAGTGATACGGTAATCTTTATCAGCAGCTTCACGTAAAGTTGACAGCACAACACCACTTGTAGCGATGCCAGTAAGGACTAATTGCTGTATGTTTTGTGCCCTTAAAATTACTTCCAGGTCGCTGCCTGTGAATGCACTGACACGGCGTTTTACAACTGTTATTTCTCCTGCAAGCGGGGTTAGAGCTGCGTCAATTTTCATAAAATCATCCATGTTGATGTTGCCGTAATTGCCTCTGCCCGGAGAAAAGCTCTTATTGTTTATCGTGGTTTCGGGCGCTCCCGGCCTAAACCCCACAACTACAAAAATAATGCGGATATTCTTGCTGCGGGCATTTGCAATCGCTTTAGCTACATTATCAATCACATTTGAAGATTCGGGAAGACGGGGAAGAATCCCATCCTGCATATCCATTACCAAAAGGGCGGTGTTTTGCGTGTTGTTTTCTATTTTTTGTTTGTTAAAATATTTGATCAGCTATTCTCGATTGTAACGTCTTCTGCTTCAAATTCTCTGACCTTTTCATCAGCCTTATCTTTTCTCAAAAATTTAGAAAAAACAGCAGCAATGATCAGGGAGATCACGCCTTCACAAAGTATTGTATCAGAGGCCACTATTTTCTGGGAAATGGCACCGATCAGCAAACTGCCTAAGGGCAACATACCAAAGTAGGCCATCGCAACAAAACTCATCACCCGGCCCCTCATTTCTTCATCCGAATCAACCTGGATTATCGTCATGGAAATAGTGGTTTGCGACATCATCCCGAACCCGGACAAAGCAGCAAAAAACATGGCCAGCGGGAAGTAACTGAATTGAGAGAAAAGTATCAGGAAAACGCCAAAAATAATTGTACTTGCCAACAACACAATCTTTAGGTCTGTTCCCTTCTTTAAGCTTGCCAGAAATACAGAGCCAACTACCGCGCCTACACCTATAAAGCTATTGATATAACCAAAAGTAGCGGCATCTCCTTTAAAAATTACCTTGGCAAATACCGGCAAAAGCGTGTTGTAGGGCAATACCAGCAGGCTTGTAAAACCCAGCATCAGCAGGATTGTACTTATGGAGGGCGTGTTTTTCAGATAAGCAAAACCTTCGGCAAGTTCAGATCCGATTTTCTTTTTTACATGAGACGGAATATATGCCGGCAAGGTCATTAAAAGCAATGAAACGATGACAGCGACAAAGCTGATTGCATTTATCAAAAAACAGGTAGCCGCGCCAAACTTTACCAGGATGATGCCTGATAATGCAGGGCCAATCAGCCTGGCAATATTAACCATGGAAGAATTAAGTGCAAGCGCGTTGGGAAGGTCAGCTTTATCAGTTACCATATCATGTATCAGCGGTTGCCTTGCAGGTACATCAAAAGCATTAACAATCCCGAGCAGCACGCTAAGCGTAAGTATTTCCCAAACGGTGTAGTGCTTGATGAATATTAATATAGCCAGCAACACGGCCTGTATCATGGAGGCGGTTTGCGTGATCAGCAATATTTTGTAACGGCTATACCTGTCTGACGCGATACCGCCAAGCAAAGAGAACAGGAACGATGGAAATTGTGAGGCAAACACGGTAAGGCCCAGCATGAAAGCCGAATGCGTCATGGTATAAACCACCCAGCTTACACCGGTACGCTGCATCCAGGTCCCGATTTGAGAAACCGACTGTCCGCAAAAAAATAAAGCATAATTACGGTTTTTGAATGCCCGGAACGTGCTGGTTATTTTGTCTGTATCCATAAAGCCAAATTCTGTTATATTAATCGGAACACTGCATTTGCTCCCGTAAACCCAATAATTATTCCCGGTGTTTCTTTTGAAACCTGATGCTTAGAAAGATGGCCACCAATGCAATTCCGGCAAAAAGCAACAGCAATGAAAAAGGGTGTGCCTGGTCTGTTTTGCTTGCTGTAAATAATAAATATCCTGCTGCCAGGTTGAACAGTGCCCAAATTACATTGATTGTAGGGGAAGATAAACCTACGCCCGGCGGCTTGGCAAAAGGTGTAGGAAACCAGTTGCCCGAAATGCCATGTACAAAATGAGGAACTGTATTTGCAAAGAAAGCACCGGCAAAAAAAGCTGCTAGATAATTGTACCACTCCATCAGTATTTTATTTAATTTAATAGCGTAAATATGGGGCAAACCTGTTGTACTTAGTTGTGATAAAAATCACAAACTGCCGGTCAGTCGTGTTTTTTTCGGATACGGCTTAAAGTTTCCCGTGCCACACCTAAATAAGAAGCAATTTGCGAAAGCGGGATACGCTGTAACAGCATCGGATTATTTTTTTCGATATACCGGTAACGTTCCGTTGGTGTGTACATTTTAAAAAAGTTGCTATGCTCTTCCGAAGCTACAAATAAAAGGGTGCTTACACGCCGGATAAACAAAATAATATTAGGGTGCGATTCAAACTTTTCTGCTATGGTATCTAAATTGAATATCCAAACCAAGGTTTCTTCGCCGGCTTCAATAATCAAATCTGATACATGTTTGCTTTTAACACTTTTAATGTTGGTCGCATAACTGCCTTCAAAAGTGAAATTCAAATTAACGGCTACGCCAGCTTTGTAATAATAAGTGCGCAAGTAACCCCGGTCAACCAAATAAAAAGACCGGCACATTTCGCCTTCGTTCAGCAAAATCCCTCCTTTTTTTAAGGTCCGGCTTACGGCACAATTAATTAATAGTGCAACATCTTCTTCAGTTGTAGTTTTAGAAACCTGATAAATAGCGGCACGAAGCGTTGTGTAATCCATTTAATGCAGAGGAGGGTTAGCAAAATACATCTAATAAATTTTATGTGGTAAAAGAAGCATGACTTACAATCTTAGGCTACTTCAATCTCACGATTGTATTTACTTCGATATTCAACCGGAGATAATCCGGTAATCTTTTTAAATGTTGTCCTAAAAGCTTTGGTATCTGTATAACCAACATCGTACATCACTTCGTTGATATTTTTCCGGTTGGTTTCAAAGCTCTTTTTAGCGGCTTCAATTTTAACGCGCTGCAAATATTCTATTGTTGTATTGGAAGTTGCTTTTTTAAACCTGCGTTCCAAATTTCTTCTGCTTAAAAAAAGCATGGATGCTAACTGGTCAACAGTTATTTTTTGCTGAAAATTGCATTCAATAAACTCCTGTGCTTTTTTTATGTGTTCATCGTCATGCTCTTTTTGCCCGTCAAAAATCAGGAAAGGCGATTGCGTATCGCGTTCAATTTCTATCTCGAAAAATTTAGCGCAAAATATACCCATTTCCCGTCCTGCAAATTTTTCAATTAAGTATAAAATCAGGTTCAGAAAAGAATTGGCACCTCCGCTTGTATAAATTCCGCATTCATCGGTTATCACTTTATCAGATACTAAATTTACATCCGGAAACATTTTTTTGAACTCATTTACCGCAAACCAATGTGTTGCACATTTTTTTCCTTTTAACAAACCTGTTGTTGCCAGCAAAAATGCGCCCACACAAAGACTTGCTATTTCTGCGCCATTTTTATATTGTTGAACAATCCATGGAACAAAAACCTGGTTCAATTCAATTACCGTTTTCATATCACCGTTGATAGCCGGTATAATAATCAGGTCTGTTTTGTGGACATCATCAAACACAAGATCAGGATAAACTTTAAACAATCGCTGGTAAACCTGTGCTTCGTTGCTTAAGCCTACCAATTGCACCTGGAATAAAGGTTCCTTTCCCATACTTGTTAAAAAATCATTCACTTTATTAAATATAGTGAATGAACCTTCGATACAACTCAGGGCAACATCTCCTTTCGGAACAAGAATAGATATGTGTTTCATCTACCAAATATAATGGAAGATACTGTCGTTATCAACCCCTTTTTTGCCGTGTTTACACCCGTTGATATTCTTTCAATTAAGGTAAGTTTGTAATACATTTATAAAATTCATTAATAAAGAATATGATCAAAATTGGCCGTCCAAATGTAAACGATGCACCTTCTTGGTATCCTTATTTTTTTAATCTGGCGGATGGAGATGATTTAATTGAGGCTTTGCAAAACAATAAACAGCACATGCTCAACCTAATCGCTTCCATTCCTTTTTCTGCGGAGGATTATAAATATGCTGAAAATAAATGGACGGTAAAGCAGGTTTTTATTCACCTTGCAGACGACGAACGATATTATGCTTACAAAGCTTTTTGTTATTCCAGGCAGGTCAATGTAAATCTGGAAATTCCAAGGGGAGAAAGCTATGATAAAGACTTTAATTCGACAAACCGCACATTAACGGATATAAGTGAAGAACTGGTAACGGTTAGAGATGCTACGATAAGCCTTTTCAGCAGCATGGCCAATGAAATGTTGGATTTTAAAGATTTTCCGGTCCAACCTGATTATTCTGCAAGAAGCTTAGGCTGGTTTGCAGTTGGGCATAGCTTGCACCATTGTAATTTATTAAGAGAAAAATACCTGAACCAAACACAGAATTTAATCAATTAAAAGATCAAACTAAAAACTAAAATTATGTCAAAAGTTAGCACTTATTTAAATTTTCCCCGTAACACAGAAGAAGCCTTCAATTTTTACAAATCCGTTTTTGGAGGCGAATTTAGCGGAGGTGGAATTGCGCGTTTTGGAGATATACCTCAACTCGGAGGAACGATGCCAATTACAGAAAGCGATAAAAGTTTAATCATGCACATTGAACTGCCAATTACAGGCGGACATGTTTTAATGGGAACAGATGCCCCGGAAACAATGGGTTTCAACGTAAACTTCGGAAACAATGTTCACATTAATTTGGAACCTGACCCAGGGAAGAAACAAAAAAACTATTCGATACACTTGCTGAAGGCGGACAAGTTACCATGCCATTAAATGAGATGTTTTGGGGCGCTTATTACGGAAGTTGTACAGATAAGTTTGGAATACAATGGATGTTTAATTGTGCAGAAAAAGCAAGTTGAAAATTTATCGGTAAAAGAAGCATTTAAGTTTTAAGGAGGATAAAATATGTTAAAAGATAGCAAGGCGTTCAGTGGATTTTCTGTAAATAATATTGAAAAGGCTAAGCAATTTTACAGTGAGATACTTGGATTGGAAGTTACAGACGAAATGCAGGGTTTATTAAAATTGTATCTAAGTGGTGGAAATGATATTCTGATTTATCCAAAACCAAATCATCAACCGGCAACCTTTACCGTTCTAAATTTCCCGGTTGATGATATTGAACAAACCGTAGATGAATTGAACAAGCATGGTGTACAATTTGAAAAATACAACGAACCAAATTTAAAAACAGACGGAAAAGGAATTTGTCGGGGTAAGCCGCTGGTTGCCTGGTTTAAAGATCCGGCAGGCAATATTTTATCTGTAATTGAAAGTAAAAAATAAGTTTAGCAACTTACACTGCAACACTCATTTTTGTGCCGTAAAAGAAGCATGTGCAATATACTTTCAAAAGAAAAAACCTAAACAAATCAGATACAAATTATAACTATGAAGCCAAAAACAATTAAAACCCTTTATTGGGTTATTACAATTATCTTTTGCGTTGCCATGCTGCTGGATGGAATAGCCGGTTTAAACTTGGCCGAGGAAGGCAAAAAAGCCTTGCATCAATTGGGCTATCCGTTTTATATCATGACTATTACCGGTATTGCAAAAATCCTCGGTGCCATCGCAATTTTGCAAACAAAATATGATACAATTAAAGAATGGGCTTATGCAGGTTTCGCCATTGATTTTATTGGTGCGGCCGCTTCCTGGGCTTTTGTTGGCGGCGGATTAATTGGTGTGCTACCGCCGCTGGTGGCACTTGCATTTATGTTTGTTGTTTATTATTTATGGAAGAGGTATCAACAGCAGAAACCAGTTTCAAACTTTGTAGCTCAAATTGCATAAATTAACAATAACTTTTGGCAAGACTTAATTTTACCCCTATAAAAACAGCATCACCCCAATTTCCCCAAAGCCTCCTTAATCCGCCTCACCGCTTCCCGCAACTTATCTTCCGCAGCAGCATAAGAAAGACGGATACAATTGTCATCACCAAAAGAATCTCCGCCTACAACTGCAACGTTTGCTTCTTCCAACAAATAAATAGAAAGTTCGGCGGCATCCTTGTAAGTTTTTCCGTTGTATTGTTTGCCAAAATAAGCACTCACATCCGGGAAAAAGTAAAAAGCACCATCCGGCAAATTCACTTTGATATTTGGTATTTCTTTCAACAATTCGTAAACTACATCACGGCGTTGTTTAAAGGCGATGCGCATTTCTTCTACGCTTGCCAGTCCGCCTTCCAAAGCTGCAACGCCTGCTTTTTGGGTGATGGAGCAAGTGCCCGAAGTAATTTGCCCCTGCATTTTATCACAAGCTGTTGCAATTTCTTTGTTGGATGCCGTGTAGCCAATGCGCCAGCCGGTCATGGCATAAGCTTTAGAAAAACCATTGATAATGATCACGCGGTCTTTTACAGATGCAAATTGCGCAATGGATTCATGCTTCGGCAGATAACTGATGTGTTCATAAATTTCATCCGACAAAATATAAACTTGCGGATGTTTCTCAAAAACTTTCATCAAACCTGCCAATTCTTCTTTGCTGTAAACGCTTCCGGTTGGGTTGCAGGGCGAAGAAAACATAAACAACTTGGATTTTAGCGTGATGGCCGCTTCCAATTGTTCCGGCGTGATCTTAAAATCCTGTTCGGCCGTAGCTTGTACAAAAACCGGTTTCCCTTCGGCCAATTTCACCACTTCAGAATACGAAACCCAATAAGGTGTCGGGATAATCACTTCATCTCCCGGGTTTACCAAACACAAAACCGCATTTGCAATGGCTTGCTTGGCACCTGTCGAAACCACAATTTCCGAAGCATCGTAGTCCAGGTTATTTTCAACTTTTAATTTTTTGGCAATGGCTTTGCGCAAATCCGGATAACCGGCCACGGGTGTGTAGTACGTAAAGTTGTTGTCTATCGCTTCCTTTGCGGCTACTTTAATGTAGTCGGGCGTGTGGAAATCCGGCTCGCCAAAACTCAAGCTGATCACATCTACGCCTTTTGCGGCCAGTTCGCGGCCTAATTTGGCCATTTTTATCGTGGCTGATTCTGAAAGGTTGTTTATTCTGTTACTTAAAATACTCATAATGATTGCGTTGTTGCGGCAAATATAGAAAATAACTTTCCTGCCGATTGCCAGGTGTTATTTATATTTTTGCATGGTAAAAACAGCATTGTGCAATTGCAAAAAAGAATAATTCTGTATGCTTTGATCACGGGGTTTATACTGATGATCGCCAAGTTTACAGCATACTTTATCACCGACTCCAACTTTATTTTGGCCGACGCTGCTGAAAGTATCGTGAATGTGGTGGCCAGTGCTTTTGCTTTTTTCAGCATCTGGTTTTCTGCCCTTCCGCGCGACATCAACCATCCTTACGGCCACGGCAAAGTGGAGTTTTTCTCCGTTTTTCTGGAAGGTGCACTGATTATGGTGGCCGGAGTGATCATCATCGTGAAATCGGTTTACAACATTTTTTATCCGCACGAAGTGCAACAACTGCTAACGGGTGCCATCATTATTGGTTTAACAGGTTTGGTAAATGGCTTGCTGGGTTTTTACATGGTCCGGCAAGGGAAAAAGATGCTTTCGATTACGATTGAAGGGGATGGAAGGCATTTGATAACCGATGCCGTGACCAGTGCCGGTTTGGTGCTCGGTTTGGTACTCATCTATTTTACCAAAATAAGGATGCTCGACAGTGTCCTTTCTATCGCTGTTGGTTTGTTTATCGTTTACACGGCTTACAAATTGGTACGAAAATCGGTCGCGGGATTGATGGACGAAACCGATTTTTCAATGGTGGAAGATATATTGAAGATATTGAACGAAAACCGTAAAGTGGAGTGGATTGACATTCACAACCTGCGCGCCCAGCGTTACGGCAATGAGCTGCATATTGATTGCCACATGACGCTGCCAAATTATTTTGATTTAACGCGCGTGCACCATGAAGTTTCCAAAGCAGATGAATTGGTAAATCAATTTGGCCATATCAAAACAGAATTTTTTATTCATGCTGATCCCTGCATCCCCGAATGCTGTTATTATTGCCGGATGCCTAATTGCCCAGTCCGCTCGCAAGAAAAAACAGTGGATTACGTTTGGGACATGGAACGCGTGGCACAAAACAACAAGCATTTTGCTACCGACGAATCGCTTACCACCGTGCATGAGTGATGCTTCTTTTACCAGGTAAAATTTATGCTGAAAAAATATCCTTTTAATGTCCGTGTTTATGGTTTGCTGATCAACGAAAGCAGGCAGTTACTGGTTAGCGACGAGCAGGAATACGGCATGCGTTTCGCCAAATTCCCGGGTGGCGGGTTGGAGTATGGCGAAGGTTTGATCGATGGTTTGAAGCGCGAGTTTATGGAAGAATGTAATTTTGAGGTCGAGATCATCAGCCACTTTTACACTACAGATTTCTACCTAAAATCTGCTTTTGACGATACACAAATTATCAGCGTTTATTATCTCGTTAAAAACATCGGCACTATAAATTTGCCTATAAAAACAGTACCGTTTGATTTTGGCGGGATAAAAGAAGAAGGCGGGATTTTGCAAGCTTTCCGCTGGATCAACTTGGATCAACTTAAAATAGAAGACGTTACTTTTCCGGCCGACCAAAAAGCTGTAGAATTATTGCTGAAAACGATATGAACTGGACTGAGCGCGATTTAAAAGTAATCTGGCATCCCTACACACAAATGCAAACTGCCGCGCCGCCCATTCCGATTGTTCGGGGAGAAGGTGCATTGTTGTTTGATGATAAAGGAAAAGCTTATCTGGATGCCGTTTCTTCCTGGTGGGTGAACATCCATGGGCATGCACATCCCTATATCGCCGAAAAAGTTTCGGCACAACTCAAAACTTTGGAACACGTTATTTTTGCAGGATTTACGCATCCAACAGCAATCGAACTTGCGGAAGGCTTGCTTGCCATCCTCCCGCAAAATCAGCAAAAAGTTTTTTATTCTGATAATGGCTCTACAGCGGTAGAAGTTGCGCTAAAAATGTGCATGCAGTTTTGGGGCAACCAGGGAAAACCGCACAAAAAGATTGTGGCTTTAAAAAACGCCTATCACGGCGATACTTTTGGGGCGATGTCTGTTAGTGCGCGCTCCGCTTTTACCGCTGCTTTTGAGCCGTATTTATTTGAGGTTGAGTTTATTGACTTGCCGAACGAAGAGAATTTGGAAGCTCTCTGCCGTCAGCTGTCAGCCATCAGCCAAGAACTAATTTGCTTCATTTTTGAACCGTTGGTGCAAGGTTCGGCGGGAATGCTGATGTATGAAGCAAAGTATTTGGATGAATTGATGAAGCATTGCCGGAAGGAAGGAATCTTAATGATTGCAGATGAAGTGATGACAGGTTTTGGCCGTACCGGAAAACGTTTTGCCTGTGATCATTTGCAGGAAAAACCCGATCTGATGTGTTTCTCAAAAGGCCTGACCGGCGGAACAATGCCACTTGGGATCACTACTTGTACCAACCAAATTTATGAAGCTTTTTTATCAGAAGATAAACACAAAACGCTTTTTCACGGCCATTCTTTTACCGCAAACCCTGTTGCATGTGCCGCTGCTTTGGCCAGTTTAGAATTATTTCTTCTGCCGGAAACCATTGCAAATATCGAACGGATTTGCAATCGGCACCAACTTTTTGCCGATAAAAACAGCATCCACCCAAAACTGAAAACCATCCGCCAAACGGGGACTATTTTGGCAATGGAATGGAATACGGATAACGGAACATCTTATTTCAGTAATCTGCGCGACAAGCTTTACCAGTTTTTCCTTGATAAAAACATTATTCTCAGGCCGCTGGGCAACATCATTTATTTTTTAACACCTTATTGTATCACAAACGAACAGTTAGACCAGCTTTATGCTGCTGTTGAAGATGCTTTGGAAACCTTTTAATTTATGAACACAAACGCTTTATTTTCATTGATAGTTGCCAATCCAAACTTACATGCCAAGTGGCTCAATACTTTATCTTTAATGGAAAACACCGGCGCCAGGAAAATTTCTGCCAGTGAAGATTCCGAAACGGTAACTTATATTATCTTGAAACATGCTGCGGAAGAACATCGCCACGCTTTCTACCTGAAAAAACAATTGGAAAAATTGGGCGAAAATTTATGTCCAACTTATGCTGCCGATTATTTGTTAGCTCCTCGCGACAGCAAATTTTACCTCAATCGTTTGGATGTGAAAGTTTGTCGATATTTAAAAACAAAATTGCATTTATCCGGAAAAGAGATGCGGTTTGCTGCCTACTTGTTGGTTACTTATGCGATAGAAGTCCGGGCTGATGAATTGTATCCAATTTACCAGGAAGTTTTAAGCGAAGCAGAAAGCAAAGTAAACGTAAAATCAATTATTTTGGAAGAAGAAGGGCATCTAGAAGAAATGCTTAATCAGTTACAACATTTTTCGCCGGATTGGAAAAAACATGCAGAAAAAGCGGTATCAATAGAAACGAACTTGTATCATAATTGGTTGCAAGGTTTGGAAAAAGAAATTGGAATTGAAGTAGGATAGGATAGTTGCCGCGCTGTCATTTCGACCGAAGGGAGAAATCTTCATCGAATAATCAAATCGCTTAAAGAAGATTTCTCCCTTTGGTCGAAATGACAAAAATATAGTTAGCTTACCATCCAATCCAAATAGGTATAAGTTAATTTAGGATACCTTTTTTTAATCACACTTTCAGAATATGCTTCTTTTATGCCATTAAAAACAACACAATTTATCGGTAAATTGTATTGTTTCAACATACCAATAGAAAGTAAAGTATGGTTGATACTTCCCAAATAATGCATCACCACCAAAACCACTTCAGCCTGCAACTGCCGGATCAAATCAATCATCAAAAAAGTATTGTTCAACGGCACCATCAATCCGCCTGCGCCTTCTATAATCAATTGGTTTTGGGTTTTGGGAAGAATTATTTTATTTGGATCAATCACAATTCCATCCAAGGCAGCAGCTTTATGTGGGGAAAAAGGCTGCGTCAACCGATAAGCTTCGGGATGAAAAACAGAAATTGGATTTTTGACCATGTTGCGTACTTTCATCGTATCTGTTGCTTCCAAGTCGCCTGATTGTATCGGTTTCCAATAATCGGCCTGCATCATTTCTACCAAATGTGCCGAAACATAAGTTTTACCAACGCCGGTTCCAATGCCGGTTATAAATAGGGGTTCTGGTTGGTTCATAATTAATCGTTTAGATGTTGACCGATTGCTGATCCTAATCCAATAATCTCCTCTTCTGTATTAAAAGTATGGATGCAAATGCGCAACCTTTCCATTCCAGGCAGAACCGTTGGACTTAGAATTGCCCGAACATCAAAGCCTTTTTTTTGTAAATGTTCAGCCATTTGTTTTGCGTTACAATTTCCCGGGACTATGATTGATTGTATGGCACTGTTGCTTTCTATTAATAAATTTGTATGCTTCTTTTGCAACTCTTTTTTAAACAAACTTATCAATTTCTTTAATTGGATTTGTGCCTGGCCCGAATCTTTTAGCAATTGATAAGCCATCTTTGTTGTTGCCAATTCGTGGAAACTTGGCGCAGTCGTGTAAATAAAAGAACGTGCAAAATTGATCAGATAATTACAAAGGTTTTTACTACCCAAAACGATTGCACCATGCGAACCCAATGCTTTTCCAAAAGTTACCGTTCTTGCAAAAACCTGCTTTTCCAAGTTTAACAATTGCACCAAACCTTTTCTAAAAACACCGGTCGCGTGGGCTTCGTCCACAATTAAATTTGCGTTGTATCTTTCTGTTAATTGTATAATTTCTTTTAGTGGTGCTTCGTCACCATCCATAGAATAAACGCTTTCTACCGCAACATAACAAATCCCTTTAGCGTTTTTGAGCTTTTTCTCCAGATCATTCAAATCATTGTGTTGAAATGAAAAACGGTTGGCCAGGCTCAATCGTGCACCATCAATGATACAAGCATGGATTAATTCATCTGCAATTATGGTATCGCCTTTTTGCGGGAGAGAAGAAAAAAATCCAAGACTGGCATCATAACCAGAATTAAAGATCAGTCCGGCTTCTGCTTGATGGAAACTTGCAATTTGCTGTTCTAATTCTTCTATAAAAGCAGTGTTGCCCGAAAGCAACCTTGATCCGCTGGAACCATTTAAATAGCCGGGATATTTTTTGATTTCATCCTGAACCAAAGTTTTCAACTTTTCAGACCGGGCAAAACCGAGATAATCGTTGGAACAAAAATCAATTAAATCCGATGCTGTTTTTAGCACCCTAAAACTATCGTCCGCTATTCGTTGCACTAATTTTTGCTGAATGAAAATTTCTGCTTGGTTCAACACAAAAGAATTTGGTGCTAAAATAAGAAAAGCGGCTCAAGGCCGCTTTTCAAAGATCGAATAAAATTATTTTTGAGGTGGAGGAGTGCCGCCGCCGTTCATGCCACCGCCGCCTTGACGCATTCTGTTCATCTGTTCAGCCTGCATTTTCCCGTAAGTTATAGCCTGATCAGCAGTTAAAACAGCTTTAACTTTAGTGCTTATAGCTTGTCTGATTGGCATCATCCCCTGCATCATTGCCTGACGGTCGCCGTTAGAAGCAGTTCTTACACTGTCCATTTTTGTGCTTTGCATCTGCATGATAGTTGTGATTTTAGCAGTTTGATCATCAGAAAGTTTTAATCGTGTTTGCAGGTTTTTGGCCTGTTCTTCCGGTGTCCTGCGTCCGCCTTGAGCCTTGCTCAACGACGTTATACCTGCTACAAAGCAAAGCATTAACAATAATTTTTTCATGTTTTTTAGTTTTATGTTTATAGGATAAATATAACACCCTATAGTTTAACTAAAAATTTTGAGTCAGGTGAATTTTCTGGGGACTTGTTATCAAGCAAACAATTTTTGTAATCTAAACAGGAAGAATGCAACATCGGTAACACCCCTTAAATTGGCTCTGAAGTTTTTAATTTTGGAGTTAA
>JAABVA010000472.1_pt1 | contig 51399 bp, 49 predicted proteins | sample 5560331 | NCBI WGS metagenome assembly JAABVA01 (sample SAMN12812661, study PRJNA571458) | rock metagenome | isolation source: Antarctica rocks | place: Antarctica: Victoria Land, Mt New Zealand sud | collected 2016-01-07
ACCCGCTGTTCCAGAGATACATAGCTGAACATCCCATCCTGAAACCGCTCATCTCCACGCATACTCGTAAGACGATCACCATGCCCGCTGAGCCTCTGAATCCGTACCTATTTCAACAAACTCTTAAACCTGCCAGCTCACGAAGAGCTTTCTGCGCGCGGATGGCTTCTTCAACAGGGAAGATCTCGTCTGGCGAACGACCGCTCATCTCCTTCTCCTCGAAATATGCTTCGTAGTACGAAATGGATTCGTAGATCCTGCGGTTCCAAATGTCCAATGCGCCTCCTCCATTGACTGAACCAGACAGATGGGTCCTTGCTTGCCCCCTTGCTCTGCTGGCCCATAGCCCACACCAACGTCCGGCTCGCATGAAAGGGCAACCACGATCGTCTTCAAGCTCGGCCAGGCGGATCACTCAAGAGGACATTTCGCGGCTCCTGTTTCGGAGAATCCAGCCTTATCCTGGAGCATGTGGTGCCGATGCACCTTCACCGCAGGATCTCCCGCCCCGTCCGTCGTCCAACTCTCGGTTTGAAACGCTAGGAATATCTGCTCCCGCACAAAGTCGAGCGCCAGTCCGCCCGGAGCACTCTGAAGACTTGTGATCCCACCGCTCAATCCCGCCAGACCATTCGCATACCGTGGCGTAAACCCCTGCTCGATGGCATACAGCACCTCGCTTCCATCCACACTTTCGATGTTCACTGCAACCGTGAATGTCGCTCCGTTGCCTAGGACCGTGATCTGGTGCTTACTCCTCCCCATCACAACCTTCCCAGCGATGGGCCGCCTCTTCAACACGCTGTAACTCGCAATGGGCACCCGTACCTCCCTCTGAACCAGGTGGCTCCCCACCTGAATCGGCATCAATCCGCAGAGATAATGCAACCCTCATTCCTCACCTCGGCTACCGCCGCCAGAGATAACCCTGTCTGCCACTCGTCGCTCAGCATCGGCCGGAGCTTGATCGCCGCTGGCTTGCTCTCCGGCAAATCCTTCTCCCCTATCTTGAGCTCGCGGAGCTTGCGCGAGATCGAAAATAGTCCGCCTCGCCCTTCCGCCTTCACCAGGACGTCGTCGTAGCACTCCCCCGCTTTACGCAGGCGATTTCCCAACTCGAGAAAGGCTCCATGCATCCCTGCCAGCTTGGCGTGCACCGCCAGGGCGGCGTCCCTGATCTGCTCCGTATCGCGCGCGATCTGCGACTGCTGCCACCCATACGCCACCGCCTTCAAGAGCGCGATCAGAGTGGTTGGCGTCGCGAGTAAGACGTTGCTTCCCGCGCTATGCTCCAGCAGTGACGGGTCATGTTCCAGAGCAGCGCTGAACAACACTTCGCTCGGCAGAAAACAGACCACAAAATCAGGTGAATCCGCGAACTGCCTCCAGTACGCCTTTCCGGACAGCCCATCCAGATGCTTTCTTACCCGTGCGGCGTGAGCACCAAGGTGCAGATGCCTTTGTGTCTCGTCCTCACACGAGCTCGCTTCCAGAAATGCATCGAGCGGCGTCTTCGCGTCCACAATGATGCTGCGCCCGTTCGGCAGCTTCACGATCAGATCCGGCCGGATCGAGACGTCCTCGCCCCGAACAAACCTCTCCACGTCAAACGACGCGTGCTGAATCATCCCTGAAAATTCGACGCATCGCCGCAGCTGCATCTCGCCCCAGTTCCCTCGGACTTTGGGCGCCCGCAGAGCCTGGACCAATTGCGTCGTCTCACGCCTCAGATCGGTGTGCGATCGGTGAACGTTTTGGATCTCCGCCAGAACCGCCTGATACGCCCCCTCCCGCTTCACCTCCATCTGCTGGCTGTGCGAAGAAAGCCTCTCGAGTGACTCCTGCATCGGCTTCAGCAGCAGCTCAATCGCGGACTCCTTCTCTGCCAGCCCCTGGTTCGCCTCAGCCTGCTGCCGGCCCATCTCTGCCTGCGCTAGCCCCAGCAGTCTCTTGCTATTGGCGTCCAGAGCGTTTGCGGCGAGAGCTTCAAAACTCGACTTCAGATTCTTCTCAACATCAAGGAGGGCCTGCAATCTATCATCAGCGGCCCTGTTCTCGGATAGCAGTTGCGCCCGCAGTCCCGCCACTTCCTCTCGCGCCGCCGAAGTCGCGCTCCGTTCCAGCGCCAGTTCATGGTCACGCGTCTCGAGGTCCCCACGTAAGCCGCAGATCTCCTTATCTTTAGCTCCCAACAGAGCCGTTGAACTACCGTTTCTAGCTGACGCTCGGCTCCAAGCCAGCAGCCACCCCAACGTGAGACCTACCAGTGTTCCAGCCAAGAAGACCGCAATCGTCGGCGCACTTTGCATGGTCCCAATCTACGCCTAATCTTCGCTTTTCCAATCATAAAATGATGCGAAACCTTCGGTGAACCAGCAAATCTTCCCAAGCTGGGAATCAGCCCAGCTTGCGCTCCTTTCCGCCGCCGATCGTGGGAGCTCTGGACGCCTATCGTGGGGGCGCAAAGAGGGCTGGGTGCCCTTACCCGCCGGTGGGGCCATTCCCAACTGCGCTACCCTATCTCCCATGCCCAGCCGAGCCCTCATCGCGCTAGCCAGCCTTACCCTCGCATCTTCGGCCCTCGCCCAAACCACTCCATCATCCAGTCAAACCCAACCCAGATCCAGGCCCCCGCCGCCCCGGAGCTCGACCCCCGCACCCCCACTCACGCCGACATCCTCCGCGGAGCCTGGGGCCCCGACCGCGCCAATAACGACCTCCTCTACTACCACCTCGACATCCGCGTCGACCCCGAAAAGAAGTTCATCTCCGGCAAAAACACCATCCACTTCAAAATGCTCGCCGACGCCACCCGCATCCAGATCGACCTGGTCGACACCCTCGCCATCGACAAGATTCTCCTCGGTCCCACCGAACTCAAGTACACCCGCGACTCAGGTGCCGTGCTCATCGACTTCCCCCCAAACCCTCAAAGCCGGCACCACCCAGACCATCGACTTCTTCTACTCCGGCCATCCCATCGAAACCGGTCGTTTCGGCGTCTTCACCTTCAAGCAGGATGCCTCCGGACACCCCTGGATCAACACCGCCTGCGAAGGCATCGGCGCCAGCCTGTGGTGGCCGAATAAAGATCAGTGGCGCGACGAGGTCCAGAACATGGACATCTCCGTCGCCATCCCCAGCAACCTGGTCGACGTCTCGAACGGCCGCTTCACCGGAAAGCGCGATCTCGGCGACGGCTACACCCAGTGGAACTGGCACGTCCACTACCCCATCAACAACTACGACGTCTCCCTCAACATCGGCAACTACCAGCATTTCGCCGAGAAGCTGGGCCCACTCACCCTCGACTTCTACGCCCTCCCCGAAGATCTCGACAAGGCCAAACGTCAGTTCTCGCAAGCCAAACTCATGCTGGAGGCCTATCAGCACTACTTCGGCCCTTACCCCTTTTCCAAAGATGGTTACAAATTGATCCAGGCCCCCTACACCGGCATGGAGCACCAGTCCGCCGTCACCTATGGCAACCACTTCGAAAACGGCTACTACGGCCGCGACTGGACCGGAGTTGGCATCAGCCCGCGCTTCGATTTCATCATCATTCACGAGTCCGGCCACGAGTGGTTCGGTAACGCCGTCTCCGCCGCCGATTCCTCCGACATGTGGATCCACGAGGGCTGGACCACCTACCTCGAATCGCTCTACGTCGAGTACCGTTGGGGCAAGCCCGACGCTCTCAAATACATCAACGGTTACAAATCAAAAGTCCGCAACCTACACCCCATCATCGGCCAGCACGGTGTAAACGCAGATCCCCCCATCGACCAATACTTCAAGGGCATCCTGTTCCTCAACACCCTCCGCAGCATCGTCGACGACGACCCGCGCTGGTTCAAGCTCATCCACGATCTCTTCCAACACTTCAAATACCGCAACATCATGACCGAGGACGTTGTCGCCTACTTCAACCAGCACACCGCCGCGTACCTCCACCAGGACCTTACGCCGATCTTCAACCAGTACCTCCGCCACCCCGCCATCCCGACCCTCGACCTCGCCTTCGACGCCGCCGCCCACACCGTCCGCTACCGCTGGCGTGCCGACGAACCCGCCTTCGCCATGCCCATCCGCGTCGGCGACCCCACTCACTGGAGGATCATCCACCCCACCACCCAATGGCGGACCCTGCCCACCCTCCTCACCCGCGACACCTTCCAGGTCGCCACCGACCTCTTCTACATCAACGTCGACAAGTCATGAGGGAGCAGGGAAGACTCCTTAGCCTCTAAGAGTCTCGCTCAGAAAAGCTCGGCCTTTTCCCCATGCGCTAGCATCAGCAATGCACAAGGGAGCCGTTGCACGAGGTGTCCTGACCCTCTATCTCGCCAACGCATCCGCCCCATTTCCATTCCAGGCTCAGACCTGGCGCCTCGTCGACCACACCAACGGCAGCGGCACAGAGACCGCCCGCCTCCTCATCACCACTTCCACCGACAACTACACCTCCACCAACAGCCCCCCGAAGCAGGCTCTCCTTCAGATCAAATGCGTCGCACCCCTCACGGACAGCGTCACCCTCTCCATCGACTCCGACTCCACCTTCGCCGTAAAGACCGACGCCACGGCAACCCTCCCCATCCGTCTCGACGACGAACCCCCCATCCACGCCGCGTCGGCAAACCTCTCCCTCCACCAGATCCTCATCTACGATCTGCGCAACCTCCTCCCCTCCCACAAGCGAATCGCAATCAGCCTCCCCATCGGTACCAGGGGCCCGCAGCCCCTTACCTTTGACCTCTCCCAACTCGCCTCCGCCATGCGAGACTCCAACTGCCGAAGACGCCTGCAATAGCCCTAACCCGCCCTCCACGTCGCATGCGAGACGTGTCGCTCCAAGCCGCGAAAGATGCCTTTCCTGCCGTACTCGTTCGTCTCGCAGATCCGCCCCGGTGATCTCTCCATGGAAACCATCGGTTGCTCATCCTGATCCATCCTGGAAGCTCTCCCACTCAGCGAGCTACCATCTGGGCGAGGCCTCACCATGCGCTTGTCCCGCCGCTCCGTTCTCTCCACCCTTGCCGGCACCGCGGCAGCCGCCGCCCTTAGCCCTCTTTCTTCGATCGTCCAGGCCAGCAGCTCCGAAAAGCCCAGCAGTTCGAAAACGCAGGATCAGCCTCTCCCTCACGACCCACTCCGCCCCGCCTTCCACTACCTCCCCACCCGCAACTGGATGAACGACCCCTGCGCCCCCATCTTCCACCGCGGCCAGTACCACATGTTTCATCAGTACAACCCCAACGCCGCCCATTGGGGAGACATGCACTGGGCCCACGCTGTCTCGCCCGACATGGTTTACTGGCGACGCCTCCCCGTCGCTATCGCGCCCACCCCCGGCGGCCCCGACTCCGAAGGCGTCTTCACCGGCTCCTCCATCCTCCACAACGGCACACCTGCCATCATCTACACCGGCGTCCAGAGCGTTCCGCACGATCAGGCCACGCTCTCCGACGGCACTCACAACTTCCGCGAGACCCAGCTTCTCGCCACCGCCGCCGACCGCTCCCTCGGCGCCTGGCGCAAGCACCCCCAACCCGTTATTCCCTCGCCACCTCCCGGCATGAAGGTCACAGGCTTCCGCGATCCCGCACCCTTCGAGCACGCCGGCGCTCAGTACCTCGCCGTCGGCTCCGGCATCGCCGGTAAGGGCGGCATGGTCCTCCTCTACCGCGCCGTGAAATCCCCTGGCGGCGCCCCCGACCTCACAAACTGGGAGTACCTCCACCCGCTCGCCGAAGCGCAGCGCTCCGGCAATCGCACCTCCGCCACCGACCCTGTCGACACCGGCGAAATGTGGGAGTGCCCTGACTTCTTCGCTCTCGGCAACCGCCACGTACTTATCTACTCCACCGAGCGCAAAACCTTCTGGCAGGTCGGCGACCTCGACCCCCAAACCCTCCGCTTCCACCCCTCCAACTCCAGCCAGCTAGACCTCGGCCGCTCCTTCTACGCCCCCAAAACCCAGCTCGATGCCCACGGCAACCGCATCCTCTGGGGCTGGCTCAACGAGACCCGTCCTGAAGCCGAGTACACCGCCGCCGGCTGGTCCGGCATGCTCTCCCTCCCTCGCGTCCTTACCGTTGAAGGCGGCGTGCTCCGCATGCGACCCTTGCCCGCTCTCCGGTCCCTGCGCGAGCCGGTTGCTAACAACATCTTGAACGCCGAATCAGGTCCAAATATGCTCCTGAGCAGCGGAGGCCGCATCAGCGAGTTCACCGCCACTCTCCAGCAAAACGCCAGACCCGACATCCCATCCGCCTTTATCCTCTCGGACGCCGCCGGCCCACTCATCACCATCCGCAGCCCCGCAGGCCAGCAAGCGAGCTCCGCCGACTTCGTACTTCCCGCCAACACCCAACTCTCCAGGAACCCCACTATCCACGTCTTCTTCGACAACTCCGTACTCGAACTCTTCCTCGACAACACCCTCTGCTTTACCAAACGCTTCTACAAGCGCGACCCGGAGCAACCCATCGCGACCCTCATACTCCCCGGCAGCTACACCGCTGTCGAACCCACCACCTACACTCTCAAACCCATCTGGCCCGCCTGACCGGTGCCGCTCTCGAGACGCTCGCCAACCCTCCCACCCACTTTGCTTTACACTCGTGAGGGCGCTCAGTATCCTTAGGCTTGCAGCCGCGCCATGCGACCTCGCCTCGCTGCGCATCCCAACTCTCGATCCGTTCGTAAACAGGAGAAATACACAATGGCCGTAGTAGACGAAAAAGTTAAACAGATCATCGTCGAGCAACTGCAGGTGGACGAGGCAGAAGTCACCCCCGGGGCAAGCTTCCAGGAAGACCTCGGTGCCGACTCCCTCGACGTCGTCGAACTCGTCATGCAGTTTGAAGAAGCCTTCGACATCCAGATCCCCGACGAGGACGCCGAAAAGATCAAGACCGTCAAGGACGCCGTCGAATACATCGAGAAACACCAGAAGGTAGGAAAGTAGCAAATGCTCCCCCAGATCCCAGCGCGGCGCGTCGTCGTCACTGGTATCGGCCTCATCTGCGGTGTCGGCAAGACCGCCCCTGAGGTCTGGGAGGGTCTGCTCGCCGGCAAGAGCGGCATGGCCGAGATCAAAGCCTTCGACCTCACAGGACACCCCGTCCGCTTTGCCGCCGAGGTCAAAGACTTCGACCCTCTGAAGTTCGTCGACAAAAAAGAAGCCCGCAAGATGGGCCGCTTCATCCACTTCGCCCTCGCCGCCTCGCAGGAGGCCATGGACCACTCCGGCCTCGTCATCGACGAGTCCAACCGCGACCGCTTCGGCGTCCACATCGGCTCCGGGATCGGCGGCTTCGACGTCATCGAGCGCGAGCACTCCGCCATGCTCGCCGGCGGCCCCCGCAAGATCTCGCCCTTCTTCATTCCCGGCTCCATCGTCAACCTCGCCGCCGGCCACGTCTCCATCCGCTTCAACGCGCGCGGCCCCAACGAGGCCACCGCCACCGCCTGCACCTCCTCCGCGCACTCCATCGGTGACGCCTTCCGCATCATCCAGCGCGGTGACGCCGACGCCATGATCGCCGGTGGTACCGAGGCCGCCATCACCCCGATGGGCGTCGGCGGATTCGCCGCCATGAAGGCCCTCTCCACCCGCAACGAAGATCCCGAACACGCCTGCCGCCCCTGGGACAAGGACCGCGACGGCTTCGTCGTCGGCGAGGGTGCCGGCATCCTCATCATGGAAGATCTCGACTTCGCCCGCGCCCGCAAGGCCAACATCCTCGCCGAGGTCATCGGCTACGGCATGTCCGCCGACGCCTTCCACATGACCGGCATGGCCCCCGAAGGCGAGGGCTGTTTCCGAGCCATGACCGCCGCTCTCAAAGTCGCCGGCATCGCCCCCGACCAGATCGACTACGTCAACGCCCACGCCACTTCCACTCCTCTCGGCGACGCTCTCGAGTCCAAGGCCATCGAAAATGTCTTCGGCGACCGCGCTAAAAACCACACGCTCCTCGTGAGTTCCACCAAATCCATGACTGGCCACCTACTCGGCGGAGCCGGCGGACTCGAGGCCGGCATCACCATCCTCGCCATGCAGAACGGCATCGCGCCCCCCACCATGAACATCGTCGAGCTCGATCCCCAGTGCCGCCTCAACTACGTCCCCAACAAGCCCCAATCCGCAACCATCGACTACGCCCTCTCCAACTCCTTCGGCTTCGGCGGAACCAACGGCTCCCTCATCTTCAAACGCTGGTCCGAGTAAGCCGTCTCGTCCTTCTCAACACGCCTCCATCTGACTCCCCGTTCCTCCGCTTCGTTATGGGTTCGCGCTTGCCTCCCCCCTTGCTCAATAAGTGAGTAAGCGAATTTAGCTTGCTTTGTGCTTGGATGAGGAACATAGTGGCTCTCCCATGCGAGTCTCTGGTCTCTCTCTAGGCGTACTTGCCTGCTCTTTGGTCTTTGGGTCTGCGAAACAAATTCAGGCCCGACAGCAGCAGCGCCGTGCTTCTCGATAGAGAGGACGCGAATGCCCTCTGGCTCGGCGGCGCAAGCAACTCCCTTATCAGGGAACTAAAAGTATTCGGCCACAATCCTGCCGTTGCCGTCCCACAAATACCAAGGAGACTAGATCGTGCGAATTGTTACAGCAATGCTCTTTCTCTCGGGCTTGTGTGGCGCCGCTTCAGCGCAGAGCGATCGGCTCACATTGTCGACGTTTGCCGACCAGATAACCCGTGACTCATCAGACCAGCTTCCAGGCGCGTTGGAAGTATCAAAAGCTCTCAGTGAAATACCTCTGCTGCCCGAAGCAGAAATCACAGGCGCACTGCCTGGATTGACTAGGCTGCTCAACGGCCAACAGATCGAGAAGAAGAGAATTGCGATGGTGGCCCTGATGTGTATAGCGCGACGAGATGATGCGGAAAAGTTGATCTCTCCAATCACCGATACGCTACTTCACGAGGTGGATGATGAGGAAGACTTCGTCAGCACGCAAACCACACTGCTGCTAGCGGGCCTCTACCGTGATCCGCCGGCCACCCTTGTAAACAATTTCGTAGTGCGTCTTGGCCGCGAATCGGTGGACTCACCAAGGGGGCCCGTCATCGCGTATGGGCTCATAAAGATGGCACCAGACAGCCCTGCAGCTCAGGATGCGGTGGTAACATTCCTCACTCGCGCAGCGAGAAACCCGAAAATGTCTATTGACGCGTTGCGTGCTGTTGCTTCCCCTCGAGTGACGAATGAAAAGCTCATAGCGGCAATAGTTCAGCTGACTGTTGGATCTGTTGATCCTAGAGTGAAGATTGCGGCAATCACAACGCTTCAACGGATAGGTCCAAAGGCTATCGGTCAGGCCACGTCACAGCTGTCGGCACTGGCGAACAGCAAGGATGAGACGGACGCCGTTCGCACTGCTGCGCAGGACGCCTTGCATCTACAATCAGCGCAGTAGCCGGAACCGCGGCTCCGGCGGCATCGCGCCCCCCGACCATGAATATCGTCGAGCTCGATCCCCAGTGCCGCCTCAATTACGTCCCCAACAAGCCCCAGCCCGCAAAGATCGACTTCGCCCTCTGCAACTCCTTCGGCTTCGGCGGCACCAACGGCTCCGTCGTCTTCAAACGCTGGTCCGAGTAAGCCGTAGCTCCGAGTTGCCCGTAGCCACCGAATATCTAGAACATCGGCCGCCTGAAGCTGTCGATCACCGTCGCCACCTGCTGCGATTGGTCGTCCGGCTGATGATCCTTCGCCATCTGCATCGCCTTCGCAAACACCACCTCCGCCTCCTCATCCCGGTGCGCAATCTTCAGCGCTCCACCCAGCTTTGCCTGCATGTGCGCCGAGTCAGGCGCCATCGCCGCCGCCGCCCGAGCCTCGGCAATCGCCTCGTCCCCCTTTCCCTGACGAAGCAGCATCGTCACGCCGCTATACCTCGCCTGCGCTGCCACCAGCGGCACATCGAAGCTCCCCTTGTAGACCAGTACCGTGTTGCCGATCATCGCCTCTGGCCGGCCGTCCCGGAACTGCCGGTACGGGTTCATATCCCCATTCCCCCACATCGTCCCTGAGACGTCCATCGCTCCCACCAGCACCCTCCCCGTAATCCTCTGCGGAACGCTCGCCTGCGGAGCTCCTATCCATAGCGCGAACCCGGTAGGCAGCGGCTTGCACGGAATCCCGTAGTTCGCCTGCGGCACCGTCGGCAGGCTGTACGCGAACCAGCACTCCTCGCCGGGATTGGCAGGATGCGCCCGCAGGTACGCGCTCACCTCCTTCAGCTCCTGCCCCCAGTCCACATTCGAGTCCGAAAGCAGCCGGTACGATCTCCCAGACCCCCCAAACGCCTCATTCGCGTAAGGCAGGTAATCCGGGAACGCATGCACCGAGGAGATCGCCTGGAACAGCAGCAGCGCCGCAACCGCATACTGGCCCCCACGCGAGCCCTTGGCCAGCGTCCACCCGCTCGCCCCCGCCAGCACCGCCGCAAACGGATACATCGGCAGCACATGCCGAACTCCAATATCGAGGTGGGACGTCCTACTCGCCAGCAGAATGACTACAGCCGGCACCAGCAGAAACAGCAGCTCCCGTCGATACTGACGGAGTCCTTTCGAAAACATTACCGGAGCAATCATTGCCAGCACCAGCAGCGTCAGACTGCTCTTGATCGCGAGCGCCACCGGAAAGTAAAACCACACGCCGGTCGAATGCACCTTGCCCAGCAGAAACATCGGATGCATCACCTGGTCGATCGGCAGCTTCGTCCACCCGTACAGATACGCCTCCGGCAGCAGGTGCCAGCGCGCCAGAAACAGGATCGGCACATGGATCGCCTTCGGCAGAAACATCGCGAATGGTGTCAGCGGAGGCATGATCGTCAGCCCTGCCGGCCGGGCCGTGTATCGGAATCCGTAGAACGCCCACAGAATGCCATACCCCACCACCGCCGCCATCGCGATCGCCCCTGACATTCGCCAGGCCAGCACCCCACGTCTCGGCTGCCGCTCCCGATCCCTGATTAGAACGATCGCCGCGCAAATCACCACGATCGGCAGCACGATCACGCCGCTCATCTTAGTCGCCAGCGCCAGCCCAAACGCCAGGCCAAAAATCAGCGCCCCCCCCACTCCCGGCTCTTTCACGTATCGGTAAAACGCATACACCGACGCAAACACAAACAGCGACACCGCCATATCCGTCGTCACCAGCGCTCCATGCCCCAGCACCGTCGGCTCAAACGTGAACAACGCCAGCCCCATTAGCCCAGCCACTGGCCCGAACATCTCATACCCTGCGGCGAACACCAGCAGCCCCAGCAGCAACGGGAACACCACCACCGCCGTCCGAGCGCGCAGCAGCAGCCTGTCCGCATCGTTCCCATACAGCAGCTGGTCCCCGCCGATATACTCCTCCGCGAAGAAAAACGGGTTCGGCGGATGCGGCTGCCGCAGCTCCATGCCCAGCAGCGGAGCCGCCGCCACCAGCTTCACCAACGGAGGATGCTCCGGGTTTACTCCGAAATCATGCGCCCGCCAATGCTGGTATCCCGCATACAGGTGCGCCCCCTCGTCCGCCGTCTGCGACATCCGCCGCGACGACATCAGCAGCTCCGCCCCCAGCACCAACAGCAACGCCGCGACCGCAGCGGCATAGAACATGCGCAACCTCGATGTGGTTGCAAAGCTGCCATCCCTCATGCGACCTCCCACAAAGGCTGGCCCGCCTGCTGATCTTGTGTGTGCGATGACTCTATCTCACTGGCCGCTATCATGCCAGCTTCCGCCCCCTACAGCGCCGGCTGCTCCATCCGCCACGGCGACACCGTACCCCACCCCTTCAGCTCGTTCAACGCCCACGCATTCGTCTTGTCCGTATGGCACGACGTGCACGGATTCGGCACCTTGCTCTGCCCCGTCAGCACCGGCGTAATAAACCGGAACGTGTGGCTCCGCACAAAATTGTCCTTGATCGTCTGTTCGATCCGAGGCATATGGCACGCCACGCACTCGCTTCCCTTGCTCCCCCCCGCATGATGCGTATGCTCCGCCACCGTCCCCTTCAGGCCCGCGCCATTCCCCGCCGACGCCGCATGACGCCCAAGGCACAGCGCATTCCCCAACGCCTTTAGATTCGCCGCATTCGCATTGCTGTGCACCTCATGGCAGTCGAAGCAGCGCAGCTCCCGGTGGTACATCGTTCTCTGCAAAAAGTCGTTTCCCTGCATGCGATTCTTGTGCGCCGTCACGTCCGCGTACTGGAGGAAGTTCGTCACTCCCGGCTTCAGCTCTTCGAGCGCCCACACATGCGCCAGCCTCTCTCCCGCCGTGTACCCCACCGCCCAGTCGAACCTCTTCCCCCAGGCGTATTGAAGCCCGTCTGCTCGAGCGGCGGCCCCTGGCTATGGCACTGGATGCAGGTATCGTTCCCGCAAACATAGTCCAACGTATCCGGATTGACCACGTTCTTCCGCGTCGGATGTGCCGCATGCACGCTCCCCGGTCCATGACACCGCTCGCAGCCGACGTTCCACTCCGTCACCTGCTTCGTCTTTACGTCGTAGTTCACACTGTGGCATCCATCGCACAGAGCACCCGTCGGCCGCTCAGCATTGGTCTTACCGTGAAACGGCTCCCACCAGTCCGTCCCGGGCTCCACGTGGTACGGCAGCCACCGCCTCTTCGCCACATCCACTGCGCCGGCTGCACAAATAATCGTTGCCGCGCTTGGTAAAGTACCTCTGCTTCCACTTGCTCCCATAAACAAAGCCACATCCTTCAGATCGAACGTGACCAGCGGATCCGCGCGTGAAGTCCGCCAGCACCGCCTCCGCATGCACCTTCGGGTCTCGCACGACGTTCGCCATCCATCCGCGTCTGCTTCCACCCGGCATAGATCTCGCGTGGCATCCTTTGCAGCCCTCCGAGCCCACGTAGCGCGCCTTCTCCCCACCCGCCTGTGTTCTGGCCAGAACCGTCACCGCAAACAGAAGCAGCACCGAAACACGCAAGGCAAAATGGCCCAATTGCTTTTCATTCCTCAACCTAACTCATGAACGCCGCAACGCCAACGCTGATCAGCATCCCCACCGCCCACCAGCCCACCACCACCGCTGCCGCCTTGCCCGTCGAGACCCGCGCCACAATCGCCGTTCCAATCACCAGCAGAATCAGTGTCCAGATCCCGATCACGTCGAAGAAGCTTAATACCGACTTCAACCACGGAGCTCCATCCGGCATGAAGTAAGCCGGATTCGTTCCCACCGGATTCTTCATGTCATAGGAGTCCGCGCTATTGCCGAACATCAGCGTCACAATCGTCAGGATGCCGGTCAACAACTTCGGCAGCGAGGCATACATCACCACCGCAAACATCTGCCCAAACGTCGTCTGCGCTCCCAGACCGAAGTTGAAGCTCGCCCAGAACAGCAGAGCCTCGATCGACACAAAGATCAGAAGGAACGCGAACGATCCATAGCTCGAATACTTGTAGCCCTTCGCCATCCCCCGGAACTGCGCCGTCTTCTGCTCAGGCGTCAGCGAGGACATCCGCTCCTCCTGCTTCGGACTCTGATGAACTTGATTTTCCGCCACCCGCTCAAAGCCTACCTGCCGGTCCACAACAACGGTCATTCCTAGCGTCACCAGCACCATCAGCACGAACGGTACCCACCACCGTGTGCTTCGCAGAATATCCGTGAAAGTTTTGCTCGGCGCGATAAACGTGTCAGCAACCCGTTCCACCTCACTGAGGCCGCGTCCACCCGTGGTAGCTACCTGCGCATCCTGCATGGCAAACTCCTAAAATCGGTGGATTGTTTGGACCTTCTGTTCACGATTGCTTCGAATTGTATCCGCAACGGAACTCGGCCCACGTATTTGTTTTCTGCCGCCTTCCGCGCGGCATTCAACCCTGCACGGCTGTTTCGAAAACGCGGTTTTTCTTTCCGCGCCTCCCTTTAGCTCAGCAAAAAGCCTCCCCACCGGGGAGGCTCTCGCACAAAATAAACAAGCGGCTTACTTCATCTCGATGCCGCCCGCATCCTTCTTTTCCTTGGCCAGCTCGTTCTGCTTCCGCGCACCCATCGACTTCTGAGCCCACTGATCTGCCTCCGCAAGATCAGCCTTGCGAGCCGCATCGTTGCCGCACTCTAGATCCGCCTTGCGACGGAGGGTGAGTTGCAGGTACGACATCGCAGCATCGTCGTTTGGGCTGATCTCGAGCGCCTTGTGCAGATACTCCAGGCCCTCCGTTACAGGTCCTGTGTTCGCCGCGACAAGCTTCTGGCAGGCAGCTTTGCTCTTCTTCGGATTGCCCTCTCCGTCATCGACAAGCCCATCCGCGGCCAGGATGATGCGAGCCTCTTTATAGGCTCTCGACCAGTTCACGAAGCCGATCGTGTAGTACGCCTCGGAGTCCTTCGGAGCCAGTGCGATCACCTTCTTCTCGTACTCTTCGGCCTGATCCAGCTTCCCGATATTCCGGTTGATCGACGCAATCTGCTTCAGGGCAGTCAGATCGTTCGGATCCTTCGCCAGCACCGCGTTGAACCCATCCAGCGCCTTCTGCGCCGTCTTTAGGTTCTCGGGCGTATCAAGATTCGGCACGACCTGGTATGAGTAAGCCGTCGCCAGATACAGCTTCGCATTCTCATATCCCGGATCGAGCGCGATCGAGTTTTGAAAGTGATTCACGGCCTCCTCGTACCGGGCGTTCTTGAACGCCTGCACGCCTTTGGTCAGTTGATCGCGCGCCTTGAGCCGGTTACACCCAGTGGCAGAAGTCAATAGCAGTGCCACGAAAGCGGCCGTAACCGGAATCCGAGCGGTAAATTTCATGGGGCGTCACTTCTCCTTCGAATAGGGGAGCAAAGATTTTGAATCGATCAACTCACTTGCCGAATGATTGTAATGGTACATCGCCTTTCGTGACTAGAGTGCACCCATCCTCAGATTGCTCCACTTGTACAGCTTCGAGGGCACGATAAACCCACAACTACATCGACTCTCAGGCAAAAGCGTGCTGACACTACGATGCGCAGAATTGCTCCGGTGACATCTGGCTACACTTCGCCAGCCCTGATCGCACCCGCTCCACAGGTCCGCCGCCATGCACTGTTCAGTTAAACAACAAGGACAGCCCACACTCGGACTGCCCTTGAGAACTTCCTGTCCCTTACTGGCCGGCTTCCACTCGTGGCGTGATCAGGCCAATGTTATCGACCCCCGCCTGGTGCCCGAAGTTAATCATCTCCGTGACCTGGCTGAAGTCCAGATCCTTGTCGCCCTTCACGAACATGACCTTCTCTTGCCGCGCCGCGAAAATCTCCGCCAGTCTCGGCTCGATGTCCACCTTGTTCATCGCGGTCTCATTGATTTTGTAAGCCGGTGCTCCGGCCCCGTTCGACAGCACCTGAACCACAATGGTGCGATCGTTGTCCGGCGGAGGTGTCTTGTTCTTTGGCGGCTGCGGCACCAGCGTGTCCAAACCTCGCGGCGTCACCGGCACAATCACCATGAAAATAATCAACAGCACCAGAAGAACGTCAATCAGCGGTGTCACGTTCATATCCGACATCGCCCCGCCTGTATTTCCGCCGCCCATTCCCATATCGAATCTCCTCAATCTCTACTGTTTGTCCAGACTGCCGTCCTGGACGTTCCGTGACTTCCGCCGCTCCTCATCGCCGCAGCGATTATTCGGAACTCCGTCTGTATCCAAACTATTTCTTCTTCGTGGTGGTCGCCCCGGATTCATCGTTCCGCTCCGTCAGCAGCCCGAGCTGGCTCACACCGGCCGAGCGAATACCGTCGACCGCATCCATGACCTTGCCATAGTTGGCCCGCATGTCGCCTCGGAAGAATACCTCTTTGGTCGTTTTGTTCTCCAGCTTCGCCGCGATCTTCGATCCCATGTCGTCCAGCGTGACCTGATCGCCGCCCAGAAACACACGTCCATCCCGAGTCACTGCAATCGTTACCGCATCTTCCTTGTTCGCGTCTTCCATCACCACCGCGGCATCCGCCTTTGGCAGGTCGACGTTCACCTTGTTGTTCAGCATCGGTGTGATCACCATGAAAATGATCAGAAGCACCAGCATGACGTCCACCATGGGCGTCACATTGATGTTGGAGTTGACCTTCTTTCCTTCGTTCCGCTGAGAGATTGCCATTACGCGACTCCTGAAACCTTATCTGTCCATCCACTTCGTCCGGGGCGGATCCCTTCGCCCCCCGGATGCCGTTCGCTTTGTTGGCATCCGGGGAGCTCCAGGCTCAAACCCCGCGTCTATATCTCCAATCGCAACCCCAGACAGGCACTGCGTTTAGCGATGGCTCTGCTTGATGAAGTAGTCCACCAGCTCGCTCGAGCTGTTATCCATCTCAACGTCAAACGCCTCCACCTTGCCTGTGAAGTAGTTGAACGTCATCACGGCAGGAATCGCCACCAGAAGGCCGAACGCCGTCGTAACCAGGGCCTCTGAGATACCACCGGCTACCGCGCCGATACCAGAAGTCTTCTGCGTCGCAATCTGCTGGAAGGCGTTAAGGATACCGACCACCGTCCCGAACAGTCCGATAAAGGGTGCCGTCGACCCGATGGTCGCCAGACCGCCCAGACCACGCTTCAACTTCGCGTGCACGATCGCCTCCGAACGCTCAAGCGCCCGCTTCGAGCTCTCGATCTGCTCCTCGGTGATGCTGCCACCCGATCCAAAGCTCCGGAACTCCTGCAGACCAGCGGTAACGACCTCTGCGAGATGCGACTTCTTGGAACGGTCGGCAACCTTGATCGCTTCGTCCAGACGCCCGTCCTTCAACGCCCCGGCAACCTTCGGGGCGAACTCGCGGGACTGCTTTCGGGCTGCACTGAAATACAGAGCGCGATCGATAATCACCGCGAGCGACCAGATCGACATAATAAAAAGCAGAATAACTACTGCGCGGGCCAGGTTACCCATGTTGCCCCAGAGCTGTAGCGGGCTGAAGCCGACCTGCGCCTCCTGGAAGTACATGGCGAGAGATGCGGGTGCGTGAGCGAAGTTTGCGAGATGAGCGAGAATCACTGGGGTCTTTCCTCCTGGTTCCATTCTGAAAGTTACATTCTTGATGCGCTTGCCCTTGACGCGTATCCCCCGTCAGTGGCACAAGGGGAAGATCTTCCGCGCGAAAGACCCGTTGAACGGTGTCGTCGCTGCGCGAGCAGCTATCCACCAATGTTGAAGTTCACCGTAACCGTCGTATCCACTTCCGTCGGTTCGCCATTCAGGACGTACGGCTTGTAGCGCCAGCTCCGGACCGCCTCAAGGGCACTCGACCGCAACATCTCCGGTCCACTGATCACCGTCAGGTTCTGAATCGTGCCAGACTTCGAGATCAAGGCATGAAGCACCACTGCTCCCGAAACGTGTGCTGCTTTCGCGATCGGAGGATACACCGGCTTCGTCTGCGAGATCGCCAAGCCTGCGACCACACCGCTCGATACCCGGGCCGGACCCTTCGGCTTCTCAACCTTGACCGTCGGTGCCGGAGCCGATCCCATTCCGCTCATGACGCCTCCGGGAACACCGCCAGCCGATCCACCCGTCATACCGGACATCCCGGCCACACCAGCCATCTGCGGAGGAGGAACAGCGTCCTCCTTCAGCATCTTGATGTCCTTCGGAATCTTCGTCGGGGCATGCAAGCCCTGGTCGATCTCCGAGACCATCTTGATCGGCTTCACCACGGCCGCGGGTGGCGGTGGTGGAGGAGGCGGTGGTGGGGGCGGTGGCGCAGTCAGCATCGCCGTCATCGCCGTCTTCGGAAGAGCTTCCGGGTTGATCAGGGGAATCAAAATCAAAAGTCCAAGGATCGCTCCGTTGAAGATGAAGGTGCCAATCATCCAGTACTTGGACTTGGTCTTGATCTTCCCGCCGGACTCCATTAACGAGTCTTCAAACATGGCCTGCCTCTTTCTGGGGGAGAACAGCTACAAACTTAGACACCGCGCTGATCAAAAATGTTCCCGATGAAATTTAATGAAGCGAAGGTGGCCTAAGCAACGTCCCCAGTCGCCAATTCGCGCGCCAGGCATTTATACCTCAGATGACACACGTTCGTCCCGGAGCTACCCGCACCCAAGAGAGAAGAGGCCTGCCTTGCCCTTTCCACGCGCCCTAAACCTTACTTCGCTTGGCGGCCGGCAAGGCCGCCAGCTTACCCCGGCTAGCCCGCCAGTCCTGGTACGACACCAGCATCGGCGCCGCCACCGCAATGGACGAGTACGTCCCAATCAGAATCCCGATCACCAACGCAAATGAGAATCCGTGCAGCACCTCGCCGCCAAAGATATACAGCGACAGCACCGTCAGAAACGTCAGCCCGGAGGTCAGCACCGTCCGGCTCAACGTCTGGTTGATCGACCGGTTCACCACGTCCGACAGCGACTCTCTCCGGCTCAGCGCCAGGTTCTCCCGGATCCGATCGAACACCACAATCGTGTCGTTCATCGAGTAACCGATCAGCGTCAGGATCGCCGCTATCACCGTCAGCGTAATCTCCTGGTTCGTCAGGCTGAACGCCCCCACGGTAATCAGCGTGTCATGGAAGACCGCCACCACCGCCGCCACGCCATAAATCAGCTCGAACCGGAACCACAGGTACACCAGCATCCCGATCAGCGAATAGGCCGTCGCCAGCCACGCCTGCTTCTGCAGCTGCTTGCCCGCCGTCGGCCCCACGATATCGACCTGCTCCACCGCGAAACTCGAATCGTGGTAGTTCGCCGTCAGCGCACTCTCGACCGCCTGCCGCCCCGCGTCGTGCGCCGTGTCCTTCGCGGTCGACTCCGGCAGGGCGATAATCACCTTGTTCGCCGCCTGCGCGCCCGCTTCTCCCATCGAGTTGCTGATCCGCTGAACCCTCTCGTCCCGGATCCCGGCCTGGTGCAGCGCCTGCCGGATGCGGTCCTCGTTTGGCGTCCCATCGAACCTCACCCGCACCTGCGTTCCGCCTTTGAAATCCACGCCGAGCGGCAGATGGTGCCAGAACGCCAGGCTCAGCAGACCCGCAACCGAAAAGATCAGCGAAAATCCGAGGAAATACCACTTCTTGCCCAGCCAGTCGACATTGACGCCACGAAACAGTTCCACTTGCTCACATCCTCAGGCGGCAGTCGCCGCGCACATCTCAAACCCTCAACTAAATCGAAAGCGCCGCGCCGCGTTCCCGCTTCGCCAGCAGAGCGTCGAAGATCACCCGCGACACAAACACGGCAGTAAACAGGTTGGCCAGCAGACCAAACACCAGCGTCACCGCAAACCCCTTCACCGGCCCTGTCCCAAACAGGAACAGAATCGCCGCCGACACAATCGTCGTCACGTGCGTATCGATGATCGTGATCCACGCATGCGCAAACCCCTGCTGCACCGCCGCTGCCGACGTCTTACCCGCCCGCAACTCCTCGCGGATCCGCTCAAAGATCAGCACATTCGAGTCCACGCCCATGCCAATCGTCAGAATCACGCCCGCGATCCCCGGCAGCGTCAGCGTCGCACTCGAGAATCCCATGAACCCCAGCAGAATCACCAGGTTCAGCATTAATGCCAGATCCGCGTTGATTCCTGCTCCCTTGTAATACACCAGCATAAAAATCATCACCGCGAGCATCCCGAAGATCGCCGCCATCACTCCCTGGTGAATCGACGCCGCTCCCAGGCTCGGCCCAACCGTCCTCGTTTCGAGGTAGCTGATCGACGCCGGCAGCGCCCCCGTCCGCAGCATCAGCGATAGATCGTTCGCCTGCTCCTTCGTAAACCCGCCGGCGATCTCGCCCGAGTCGCGAATCGCCGAATTGATCCCCGCCACCTCGCGCACCTTGTTGTCCAGCACAATCGCCATCGATCCCGGCGTCGCGCCTCCCGTGGCATGCTCGCTCGTGTACTTGTAGAAGCGATCTCCCGCCTCCGTCGTCAGGTTAAAGTGGATGTTCGGCCGGCCATTCTGATCCGTGCTCGGCTGAGCGTCCCGGAAGTCCGTTCCCTCAACCTCGCTCGCCCGCTTCACCACCCACGCCGCGTCCGCCGACCCAGCCGACCCCGACCCATGCAGCAGCATCGAGTCCGGCGGAATCGATCCGTTGTTAGCCTGCATCGCCTCTTGGTCGTTTGCGTATGGACCGCCCGTCACCGCGTGAATCGCCAGCTTCGCCGTCGACTGAATAATCTCCTCGACCCGTGCCGGATTGTCGATGCCCGGCAACTCCACCAGGATCTGGTTCTCGCCCAGACCATACTTCTGGATCACCGGCTCCGCCACACCTAATTTGTCGATTCGCTCCCGAATCGTCTCGATCGACGTGTCCAGCGTCCGCGTCTCAAGGTCACGAATCGCACCCAGCTTCATCGTTAACGCCGTGCTTCCATCGGCCGCCGACGCAACGTCGTAGTTTCCGTAGTCCCTTCCCTGGATCACCGCGCGCGCATCGCTCACCTTCGCGATCGGAATGCCCGAGACCACAATCGTCTGCGGCCTCGTCGCGTCCGTCTTCCCAACCGTCTCGCCCGTCACCCCCGCCTTCTCAAGGTCCGCCTGTAGCCGAGCCGCATCGCGATCCGTCGCCGATGCGATCGCCTCCGCCACATGCACCTCGAGCACCAGATGCGTCCCACCCTTCAGATCCAGCCCTAGATGAATGCGATCCGTGATCGACTGTTTTAACCCGCCATGCGGGATGCCAAGGATGCCGAACACAAAAATCACCAGCACCGCAATGATGAACGCCGTCTTACCGGCTAGATTCTTTCCCATGAGCCTATCGATCTTCCATGTCGAAGTCGCCGTCTCGCGCTGCTTGCATCCCGAGACCGCGCCCTCGTCTTCCTCGCCATCCGCTTGCCTCAGCGGCTCCCGGCGAAACTAAACCAAATCTCAGCAGCCTCTATGCAGCCGCTTTACGCCCCTGCCGATGTCGTTACCGCCGCAATGGCGCTCTTCACAAATTCCAGCTTCAAACCGTCCGGCTGCAGCCGCAGAATCACCACCTCGTCCTTCACGGAAATCACAGTTCCGCGCATTCCGCCGTTCGTCGTCACCTGGTCGCCGGACTTCAACTGCCCCAGCATCTCCTGCCACTTCTTCTGCTTCCGCTGGTTCGGAACAATCAGCAGCACATACAGACCAATAAAGAACAGAATCGGCAGCGCCAGCCCACCCAGATTGCCCAGGCCCGGCATGCTGAAACCCTGCATCCACATCGCAAACATCAACACTCAAACTCCATTCCAAACCCTCATCGGCAACATCCTAGGAAACATGAGCTCCCGTCAGAAGATTTACCTGTCTACAAACTCGAAACTCGGGCGCGCCATCCAGACCGGAGCACACCCGGTTCCATGAACCTCCAACCTCAACCCAGCAGGTCGTCGCCGAGCCGCAAATCAGCCAGCGCAGAGAAAGGTTGCCTAGCCCCTAAGCATCGCGTAACCACCCTCACCTGTCAACAATGACCTACACCACCCGACCCCCCCCTAACACGCGCCACTTACACACGCCCCCGCCTACCCCGCCGTCCCCGAGATGTAGGCCTCCAGCTGCCGGATCGTCTCGCCCTGCTCCGTGATCACGAAATTCACCAGGTCCCCAATCGAAACCAGCCCCCGCACCGTCCCATTCACCAGCACCGGCAGATGCCGCACGCGATGGTCCGTCATCAGCCGCATGCACTCCCCCACCCCGTGCTCCGGAGTCACCGTGATCACATCGCTGCTCATGATCTCCGCCACGGGCGTCTCCTTCGACGACCGCCCCAGCAGAATCACCTTCCGCGCATAGTCCCGCTCCGAGATAATCCCCAGCAGCTCCCCCCTCGACATCACCAGCAGCGCCCCCACCTGCCGCTCCGCCATCATCTCAATCGCCTCATACACCGACGACTCAGGCTCCACCGACCACACCTGCTGCCGCTTCTGCCTCAAAATCGAACTGATTGCCGTTTCTAGTGGATTCATAGGTCGCCTCGGGCCACGAATCATACCCCCACCCAATTTCGAGGGTCAACAATTACCTTCCGAGAAATGGCTCCCGGGCTCATATGGATCGTCATGCCAGATCATGCGATGGCTCAGCGCTTTCCTGGACCCAGCAGAGCGCGGCCCGGGAACACATCCTGCACGATCCTGCCTTCGTCGACGACGAGGGTTCCGGCTACTACTAAATAACGCACGCCCACACTCAGTTCCATGGGCTTCTGAAAAGTTGAGCGGTCGCTGATCGTTCGAGCATCGAACACAACGACATCGGCGTCGGCGCCCATCTGCAACCTACCTTTCTGCCGTGCCGTGGGCGTGGAACGCTCCAGCATCAGCGCCGGCATCAGGCTCATCTTTCGCAGCGCATCCATCAGCGTGATCGTTCCCTTATCGCGGACATATTGGGCCAGGACGCGCGAATAGGTCCCGGCATTCCGGGGATGCCCTTCGGCGCCGTCGCTCGCGATCATCACCAGGGGATGCGGGATCACTTTGTCCACCACCTCCTGCGTGTTGCTGAAGATCACCACCCATCGTGGGGTGCTGGAGCTATGCAGCGTATTGAAGCGCTGCTCGGTGAGGTGCTCTCCGGTATCAGGAAGCACAAGCTGGCCATAGCTGATGCCCAGCCTTTGCTGCCAGCCTGGGCTGAAGACCGCCGAGTTGACGGCAGTCATGCCCGCGATATACGGGTAGGCCTCGGTGGTAACGTCGAGACCGCGGGCGCGCGCACCTTCGATCATGGAGAGACACTCCATCGAGTCGCCCGCGCAGGAGCTGTTGATGTGCACGATATGCAGCGAAGCTCCCGTAACGGCGGCCGCTCCGATTACTTCGCTGACCGATTCGATGGAGGAGCCGGGCTCGACGCGGCCGGCGCTGCGCACATGCGTGTAGACCGGCACGCTGCGCCCGGCGGCGAGACGGAACATATCGATGACCTCCAACCGCGTTGCCCCCGGCGTGTACTGGATGCCCATGCCGACAGCCAGGGCTCCCGCGTCGAGTTCCCTGCCCAGGCGCTGCCGCATGGTCTCGATCTGTTCGGGCGTGGCGGTCCGATCGGTCGCGGGTCCGGTCTGAGGAAGAATGGTCCCGGCCGGAAGCGGTGTGCCGAACGCGATCGATCGCGCGGCCACCTGGCTGGCCGAGGTGCCGTAATGGATGAGCGATCGTCCTTGCTTCTCTTTGAGAAATTGAGCGACGTCGGGTGCACCGATCTCCAACTCCAGCGCCGTGGTGACACCGTCCATCGCCTTGACGCGCTGACTTGCGAGGTCCTGGCCGTGCTGATGCAGGTCAATGAATCCAGGAGCGACGACCAGGCCGGCGGCATGGACGACACGTCGGCCGCTCAGCAGCTCGGACGAAATCGCGACAACCTTTCCGTCGCGGATGCCGACGTTGCGTATGGCATCCATGCCGGTTTCGGGATCCATGACGCGTCCGCCTTCGAGCACCAGATCGTACTTCTGTGCGGAGACAAGTTTAGTTTGTGCGGAGGTAAGGTTAGTTGCAAAGACAAGAAGCAAGAGAGAAACGATCAGCTTCACACGGTTGCTCCGTTGAGACCAGCAATCGTATCAGGGGAAGCTCCATACGGAGCTTGCCACCAGTCGCGGGCATCTGACGGGCTACTCGGGAGCGATGAAGAGATCGCTACAGATAGACAGCCCTAGATGCGCTTGCTCGGTACAAATCTCCGGGCTTCGGCCATTCCCCGCCCGGCCATTTACTACCTCCCCGTCAACTCATCCTTCACTACCGCCCCGCCCTTCATCACCAGCCCCACATGCTCCAGCACCTCCACCCGCGCGAGCGGATCCTCCTTCACCGCAACCAGATCCGCATAGTGTCCCGGGCTCAACTGCCCCACATCCCCGGCCCGCCCGATCAGGTCAGCCGCCGCGCTCGTCGCCGCCTGGATCGCCTGCGCCGGCGTCATCCCGAACATCACCATGTAGTGGAACTGCTTCGCGTTGTCGCCATGCGGATACACCCCCGCATCCGTCCCGAACGCCATCTTCACCCCTGCCTGGAAGGCTTTGCGGAAGTTCTCCCTCTGCGCCTTGCCCACGCCGCGCTCCTTCACTAGCATCTCCTCCGGAATCCCGAGGTTCTTCGCATTGCCCAGAATGTAGTCGTCGTCATAGATGTCCATCACGAAATACGTCCCGTGCTGCTTCGCCAGCCGGATCCCCTCGTCATCCACCAGCGACGCATGCTCAATCGAATCGATCCCCGCCTCGATCGCCCATTTGATCGACTGCGCCCCATGCGCGTGCGCCGCAATCTTCCGCCCCGCCTGGTGCGCCGTCTCCGCCGCCATCTTCAACTCCTCCGGCGTGTACTGCGGTGCCCCCGGCTGGTCGCCCTTGCTCAACACACCGCCCGACGCCGAGATCTTGATCACGTCCACCCCATACTTCACCTGCTCCCGAATCGTCTGCCGCACCTGCTCCGGACCATCCGCAATCGAGAAATCCCGATGCTCCGGATACATCGTCACCGTCACCTCCGGCGAGTAGTTGTTCAAGTCCCCATGCCCGCCCGTGATCGAAAGAATCGGCCCCGAAGCCACCACCCGCGGCCCCACTACCTCCCCCGCATTGATTGCATTCCGCAGATCCACCGCCAGAAACGGTGCCGACCCCACATCCCGCACCGTCGTAAAGCCCGCCTCAAGCGTCGTCTTCGCGTTCCTCACCCCGTTGAACGCCGACGTGAACGGCGTCTCCAGAAACGAGTTGATCGGATCGTACTTGTCCGCCCTCGCCCCTAAATGCGTATGGCAGTCAATCAGCCCCGGCAGCACATAATCGGCCGAGAGATCAACCACCGTCGCCCCCGCTGGTATCGCGGTCCCGGCGCTATCCACAGATCGAATCCGATCTCCCACCACAAACAGCACCACATTCTCCCGGTACCTCCCCGTCGCACTATCAAACAGGTGCCCGACCTTCACATACTCCACCCGCTCTTTGGGCATCGCGCCGCCACTCTGCGCCCATCCCGCCGAGGTCGCCACGCCACACACCGCCACCGCCGCAAGCAAAAGAGCTCGTCCCAAGTCATCACCTCATTCAGAAGATTCCCATAGTCTTGAGCCCGTTTGATTCCCTGTCAACACGCCCGCCGCAGCAGGCGCTACCCTAACCTGAAACACCATGCCCGCAACCGCCGCCGTTCGTCTTGCCCTAAGCAGTGGCCCCTCATCTTCGAGATCAAGCCCATAGGCCGCACCCCAAGAACCTGGCGCCCTTAACGCTGTCGTCTCCGCACCCTCCCTCCGCACAACAGCGTCAAGGCCTCAGGCCCTTCCCCGCCCCTTGCCCACCCTTCATCGCCGCCTCCACCGCGCCCGTCTCATGCGGGAGACTCTCGATCAGGTCCACCAGCCTTCCGCTCGCGTCCACGTAGACCACATCCTCGATCCGCACCCCGATCTTCTCCTCCGCGATATAAACGCCGGGTTCAATCGTGAACACCATCCCCTTATCCAGCCTGGTATGCGCATAGTCCATCGGATCATGCACGTCGATCCCCACCGAGTGCCCCAGCCCATGCAGAAAGTACTTGCCCAGCGGATCTCCATGGAGATCCTTTCCATGGCTGTTGATGTACTCGTAGGCCACCTTGTCCAGCGAGTCCGTCACCTCCGTCCCGCGATCTTTCAGGTTGCCCATTCGGTACTTGCCCGCCACAAACGCCGCCTCTGCCGCTCTCTGCGCCCCCAGCACAATGTCGTAGATCTCCTTCTGCCGCGCCGTGAACCTCCCATCCACCGGCATCGTTCGCGTAATGTCCGAGGCGTACATGCTGCGTTCGCACGCCGCATCGATCACCACCACCCCGCCCCCCTCCATCGCGTGCTCATTGGTCGAGTAGTGCAGCACCGTCGAGTTCACCCCCGATCCAACAATCGGCGGATAGCTCCATCGCTCGCATCCCTGCTCCATAAACGTCCCAACTTCAACACCCGCAATCGCCTGCTCCTGCACCCCCGGTCGAATCGCCCGCATCCCCGCCCTCTGGCCCGCCATCGACGCGTCGCTCGCCTTTCGCAGCAGCGCAATCTCCGCGGGCGACTTCACCGTCCGCAGCGTCATCGTCAGCGCACGGACATCCTTCGCCTGCACCGCCGTCGTATCCAGTCCCAGCGACGCCCCCACAAAGCTCATCGTCGCCGTCGCCCCCGGGGTATCTGTCTGCGTCCACAACGCCGCCGCCCGCCGCCGGTCCTCTGCCGCAAACGCTCCCACCACCTGCGGCAGCGCCGTGAACGGCATCACCGCATCAATGCCCGCCTTTGCCGCCGCGCCCGCCGTCGCGGCGTCCATCTTCTCGCCCGTGTACTTTTCGAGCACGAGGTTGCGCGACGGCACAAACAGGATCTCCCGATACCCATGCGCCGGCACCTGCTCACCCGAGCGCGGCACCGTCGTCGCCGGCCCGGCCCCAATTACCACCAGGGCCGCCCCCGGCTCTGTCCATCCCGTCAGATAGAAGAAGTCCGAATCCTGCCGGAACAGTGTAATCTCGTTCGTCGGCGCCTTCGCCGCAAACACCATAGCCGCTCCGCCATTCAGCCGCTCCGCCAGCGCCAGCCGCCGCGACCTGTACTCCTCCTTCGGCACCGAGTCCATCGCCATCATCGCAACGCTTCCGCCCAGCAGGAACAAACCCGCCGCAACCCCAACCACTCTCCGCATAGACCCTCCCCCATCCGCCTCGTCGCCCTCAAACCGGCCACAGAGCTGTGCGCACAAACATATCAGCGACCGAGTCAGAACCCGCCAGCCGCAATCCCTCCCGCGGCGACTTCAAGCCGCACACTTCGGTATAACGGAAGGCGTGACCCCCATCCCCCGCGCACCCCGTCAACTCCTTCCCGCCCTCATCCTCCTTGCCCTCGCCGCCGCTCCCGCTCGCACCCAATCCCCTAAGCCCACTCCCCCCACCGTCACACCCGAGACCCGCACCGCCATCCGCAACCTCATCGGCGACATCCTCCTCAACGGACAGGCCTATGAGTACGACCGCCAACTCGCCGACACCATCGGCCCCCGCCTCACCGGCTCCCCCAACTACATGCGCGCTGCCGACTGGGCTCAGCAACACCTCCAGGAGCTCGGCCTCGCCAACGTCCACACCGAGATCTGGACCATCCCCGCCACCTGGGAGCCTGAGTCCGCCTCCGGCCATATCCTCACCCCCGTCGACCACACCCTCTACCTCTACTCCATCGGCTGGAGCCCCTCCACCCCCGCCGCCGGCATCCGCGGCAACGTCCTCTACATCCCCGCCCTCACCTCCGGCGCCCTCGACGGCCTCGCCTCGAAGATCAAAGGCTCCATCGCCCTCCTCGAGGACAAGAGCTTCGGCGAGAAGCCCACCCTGGAGCAGTTCTTCTCGGGCCTCGATCGCCTTCGCGCCCTCGCCCCCGCCGCCATCCTCACCGCCGGCGGCCCCAACGGCACCGAAACCCTCATCTCCCTCAATTTCTCCGGCGCCATCGATTCCATCCCCGAAGCCCAGATCGGCGCCGAAGACGTCTCCCTCCTCAAACGCCTCCTCGACCGCAACCCCGAACCCGGTGCCGTCACCGTCGCCTTCACCCTCACCAACCGCATCCGCAAAGACGTCTCCATCCCCAACGTCATCGCCGAGATCCCCGGGACCGACCTCGCCAGCGAGATCGTCCTCATCGGCGCCCATCTCGACTCCTGGAACCCCGGTACCGGAGCCCAGGACAACGGCACCGGCGTCGCCACCGTCCTCGAAGCCGCCCGCGCCATCAAAGCTCTCGGCCAGCCGCCCCGCCGAACCCTCCGTTTCGTCCTCTTCGGCGGCGAAGAAGAAGGCCTCCTCGGCTCAACCGCCTACGTCCGCGCCCACCGCTCCGACCTCGCCCACATCGACGCCGTCCTCATCTCCGACACCGGTGCCCAGCCCGCCAAAGGCTGGTACCTCATGGGCCGCAACGACGAACAGGCCGCCCTCAAAAACATCGATCCCCTTCTCGTCGGCCTCGGCGCCGGCCAGACCACCGATTCCACCGAGTTCATCTTCGAAACCGACCACGCCGCCTTCGACGTCCTCGGCGTCCCCACCCTCGTCCTCTGGACCGACACCGACCTCTACTTCAAACTCCACCACAAAGCGTCAGACACCTTCGACGCCGTCTGCGAGAAAGACCTCAACCAGGGAGTGGCCGTAACGGCCACCACCGCCTACGCCCTGGCCAACAGCCCCCAACCCTTCGCCCCCCACCTCACCCCCGCCGAAGTCCAGGCCTTCCTCAAGAAATCCAACAACCTCGACGAATACAACTTCCTCAGAAAAATAAGCTCCCTCCCATAACGCTCATGCCGTCATCCCGAGGCGCAGCGAACGGACCCGCTTCTGTACCCCATACTTCCCGCCCGCTTCCGCACCGCCCTCTTTCTTCCATTCCGAGCGCAGCGAGGAACCTGCTTCTTCTTTTGCCCTTCTGAACCTGTCATCCTGAGCGCAGCGAACGGACCCGCTTCTCTACCCCAAAGTACCGCCCACTCCGCGTGCCTCAGCCTTACTGCGCCCGCCCTGCCTCACCCACCCGCAACGTGCTCTCTCCTTCGGCCGCCGTAAACCCTCCACCGACCTACTTCTCCCCTGCCACAAACTCCTCCATCACCGCCGCCCGCATCAGATCCGGCGGCAACAATCCCTGTCCCAGGATGAAGTCGTGGAACTTCATTGCATCGAACTTCGCCCCCATCGCCGCCTCCGCATCCTTCCTTAGCCCCAGCAGCTTTGTATAACCATAAAAGTAGCTGTTGGCCTGCCCCGGAGACCGGTACGTAAACCGCTCCACCTCCTCCTTCGCGAACGCGTGGCTCAGCACCACATCCTTCTCCAGCACCCGGTACGCATCCGCCTCCGACATCTTTCCACTCTGCAGCTCCGGGTCCGTGAACGCCCGCGCCGCTCGCAGCAGCCGAAGCTGCAGCGTCAACAGCCTTCCCTCGACCGGCTCGTAAGGCTCCATCATCCACTCCGAATACAGACCCCACCCCTCCACATTCGTGGAGTTGAACGCAAACAGCGCCCGCGCCAGGCTCACCCCATGCTCCAGCATCGAGTCGAACTGCAGCTCATGCCCCGGCCGCGCCTCATGCGCCGTCAGCGTCCACGCCACCGCGTCGTACGTGAAGTCGTCATACTTGTCCGCCGCCGCCCCATTCGCCCCTGGAATATTCAGCGGCAGCACAAACTCGCCTCTCTGCCCGGTGTTGTGCAGAAACGGCGGTGGCTGCATATGCGGTGCGGGCTGCTGCGCCGTCTCCGCCGCCGTCGCCAGGCGGATGATCGCCGGCCTCTTCGGCAGAGTTACCAGCCGCTTCGCGACAACAATCTCCTCGATCGCCTTCAGCCGCGCCTCGTAGAACGGCAGAATCGCGTCTCCTGTAATCTGTGCCTTCTTCAACTCCCGGATCACGTCGCGGTAATCCGTCGACTTCCATCCATGCGCCTTCGCAATCTCCGCCGCCATCGGCGCCATGGTTCGCTGGTACTCGGCAAAGGCCGCATGCGCCTTCGCTGCGACCTCCGCGGGCGGTATGTCGATGCCGAACCCTTCAAGCGCCAGCGCATACTCCGCCGCCGGCAGCCGGAAGTCCGTCCGCGCCTTCGGCAGCAGCGTCGCCCGCACCCACGCGTCATACTCTGTCAGCTCCGCCGTCAACTTCGCGTAAGGCTCCTCCCACCCGGTCAGCTTGTACTTGCGAAAGAGCGCCGCCATCCCCTCGATGTAACTCTGGTTGCGCCCTAACTCCGTATCCATCTCGCCCCGCGATGGATACAGCACCCCAGGCTTCGCCATCTGCTCCATCTCGCGCTGCTTCAGGATCTCCGTCAGCGGCTTGAATCCTGGCTCGACCCCCGCATACTTCCGCAGCCGCACTACCGCTGCCGGCCGCCGCTCTGCCGCCACCTGGTCGTCCAGCAGCGTCTTCAGCCCGCCAAACACCGCCTGGCTGGCGTTGAGGAACGGAACGTCATGCACGTCGGCATAGTCCTGGTTGCGGAACTGAAGATTGAAGGCCTTCTCCAGAATCGCCATGTCTTCCAGAACGTTCTTGTCCTTCTCCGTTCCCTTCGCCGCCCTCATCCTCCCCAGCACCGCCTCCAGCTCCCGTCGCTGAGCCCTCTCATCCGCCAGCGTCGGATTGCTCACCTGCGGATCGAACTGCGCCAGCCCCTGCGCCGATCCACCCTCCGGCTGGTGCCGCAGCTGCACCTGCAGTAGCTGCTGCGTGTACCCGTCACTCACCGCGATCCAGGTCTTGTTTGCCGCCTGCTGCCCCACCGCCCCCGTCACCACCAAAGCCATGCACACACCTACACCTGCTAGAACCCGCATCCGAACGCTCCCGCACCAGAGATCTGAACTTTCCAAACTATACGCATTCCCCGGATTGAACTCTGTCATCCTGAGCGCAGCGAAGGACCCGCTTCTTCACCCGAAGCTTTCGACCTTCACCACCCTTTGTCATCCTGAGCGAAGCGAAGGACCCGCTTTCCTACCCAGAACCTGCAAACCTCACCGAATCTTGTCATCCTGAGCGCAGCGAAGGGCTGGCAGCCTAGTTGTTCGCTCCAGGTTCCTCAGTACTCGGTCTGCTGATTGGAGCGGAGCGAACATGCGGACGAGCATGGAATGTGCCCAGCATGTATCCCAGTACAAACACCATGATCAACGTAATCAGCAGGATCAAAGTCTTCATCACGCCCCCATATGCCTCTATGCTCTCAGGCTCTTTATGGAGCCGCAAGGCAAAACATCACTGCAGCCGTTGACGAGCCTCAGGCAGATCTGGTCGGGGATCGAGTGGTTTCGGACAGAACGGTTTCCCCGTGGCGCAAATCCATACGGGAAATCGCTACACTGGAAGTGAGGCTCCCTGTAGCCAAACAAGGTCCGGAGAGCCTCCACACTCATGGGTGCCCGGAAACCAACCCGCAAACGGAAGTCCGGACTTAACCGCTTTCCTTTGAATATTTTGAGCACAAATGGGGGAGGGGGGATACCCCTCAACAGCCCAGGTAAGCCAACGCCTTCAGCCCCGCCAGGTGTCCGCACATTCCATGCACCCCACCCCCCGGCGGCGTGGACGACGAACACAGAAACACTCCCGGCGCCGAGGTCTCCCACAACCGCGGCGTAGGCCGCACCGCCATCTGCCACGGAGTCATCGCCCCACCCGAGATGTCCCCGCCCACAAGGGTCGCGTCCCACGCCTCAAGCGCCCGCGTCCCCCACACCTTCCGCGCCAGAACACACTCCCGGAACCCCGGCGCGAACCTCTCCACCTGCCGCTCGATCCGCTCCGTCGCATCCCCCTCCCACCCGTTCGGGACATGGCAATACCCCCACGCCGTATGCCCCCCAGCCGGCGCCCGCGACGAATCAAACAGACTCGGCTGCGTCAGCAGCACATAAGGCCTCTCCTCCACGCGTCCGTTCCTGCAACCCCGCTCCGAAGCCGCAATCTCCTCCATCGACCCGCCCAGGTGCACCGTCGCTGCCCGCAGACAATCCGGCGCGGCCCACGGTATCGGCTCGCTCAACGCCCAGTCCACCTTGAAGATCCCCGGCCCATACCGGAAACGCTCCATCAGCCGACGGTTCCCACTCTGCATCTCCTCCCCCGCGATCCGCAGCAGCTGCCTCGGCGTCACGTCGCACAGCACCGCGTCCGGCCCATCCAGATCCCGCAACCGCTCCACCCGAACCCCCGTCCGGATCTCCCCACCGAGCGAGCGCAGGTACCCCGCCAGCGCCTCCGTGATCTTCCCCGCCCCACCCTCCGCCACCGGCCACCCGGTCGTATGCCCCGCCGCCGCCAGCACCAGCCCCACCGCCGAGCTCACCGCCGCATCGATCGGCATCACCGAGTGCCCCGCCAGCCCGGCCAGCAGCGCCCGTGCCCGCTCTCCCCCCACCCCACCCCCAAACACCATCTTCCCTAACACCGTCGCCGGAAGCACAGCATACATTCCAAATCGCGCCAATCCCAACGCCTCTTTCGGCAGATGCACGATCGGCCCAAGGATCTCGTTCACCAGCCCCGGCCAGACCTTGACCAAGGGCTCGATCAGCCGCCGGTACGCGCCTCCAGCCTCCCCCAGCCCCATCGCCGTAACCTCGACCGAGTGCTCCAGCATCACCGCCGTTCCATCGTCGAGTGGATGCGCCAGTGGCGCAGGCGGCTCCTTCCAACGCAGCCCATATTGCTCCAGCGGAAGTGACCGGAAGAACGGCGAAGCGGCCCCCATCGGATACACGCTAGACCCGGTGTCGTGCCAGAACCCCGGCAGGGTTACCTCCTCGGTCCGAGCTGCGCCACCAATCATGGCGTTCGCCTCCAGCACCTCCACCCGGACACCGGCCCGCGCCAGCGTCACGGCCGCACTCAGCCCATTTACCCCCGCCCCCACCACAACGGCCCGTTTCATTAGGAGATCTCCATGTGCTCACCTATTTCGTATCGCCGATAACCTACAGCTTACGCGCGTCCTCTTCCAACAGTCGCGCTAACGCCTCGAGCGCCCGCTCACCATCCCCATCCTTCACCTCCATCGAGGTGCTCTCCCCATCGTCCCCCGAATGCGGCACCACTTGGAACCACACCCCCGCCTCTGTGAGCAAGCGCGAGGCTGCAGCAACATCTGCCTGATCCTCAAACTCACCCACGGTCACCGTCTCTTCCTCAGACCCTCCGTCCTCACCTCGCGGATCCACCACCGCCTCCGGAAACAGACCTGCTTCCCTTCGCAGCAAGGCCACGGCCCGATCCCGGTCGTCTTCATGTGCCAGCAGCGCTAACTGGACCGCCGGCCCTGCACGCAGTTGCCCCCTCTCATCCACCGTCCGGTCCTCGACCGCGAACTCGATCTCCTCCCGCTCCAGCAGCTTGAATGCTGCCTGTGCCTCAAAGCTCTGCGCGAATACGTGGAGCGTCGTCCACCCGGAACTTCCGGTGCTCCCAGAAGAACGATCCGCCGGCCAGTTCTCTTGAACTGCTGCTGCCTCGACCCCCCTCCGTTTCATCTCCGAGGCAAGAGCCTCCTGCGCAACCTCCGTCAGATCCGCCGCGGTTGCCTCGAGCGTCAGCAACTCCCCATCAGCCATCTCGCCATACATCGCCGAGAGCCGCTCCCGTTCCCTCTGTCCCTCATTCCACTTCATTCGGCCAGCTCCCTTCGTACCCGCTCCATCGTATCCAGATAAAACTGCAGGTTGTGCACTGAATTCAACGTCGCCCCCAGTGGCTCCCCCGCCACAAACAGATGCCGCAGATACGCCCTCGAATACCGCCGGCACGTCAGGCACTCACAACTTGCATCCACCGGCCTCGCATCATCCTCGTTCTCCTTGCGCTTGATGTTCATTCGCACCACCCCGCCAGCGCCGTCCTCGCCCGGCTCCGCCCCTCGGAATAGCAGGCCATGCCGCCCGGCGCGCGTCGGCAGAACACAATCCATCATGTCCACACCCATCCGCGCATACTCCTCTATCTCGTCCGGATACCCCACTCCCATCACATATCGGGGCTTCCCCTTCGGCAGCTCCTCCAGTGTTCGCGCAATCATCTCCCTCGTCACGTCCCTGGACTCTCCCACCGCTAGGCCCCCGACCGCATAGCCCGGGAAATCCATGTCTACGAGCCGCCCCGCGCTCTCCCGCCGCAGATCCGCATACATCCCACCCTGCACAATTCCAAACAGAGCCTGCGTCTTACCTTCGAACTTCGTGGGATCGTACTGCTCCACCCCTTCCCCAATGCTCTTTCCAAGAGCCCCCGTCCGGCCCCACGGGACCTCATGCCGATGCTCCTGCCAATACCTTCTCGACCGCTCCGCCCACGCATGCGTCAGCCCCATGCTCCCTCTCGTTCGCTCCCAGCTCGCTGGCGTCTCAACGCACTCATCGAAGACCATCATCACGTCCGCGCCGAGCGCAATCTGTACCGCCATCGAGTGCTCCGGCGAGAAGAAGTGCTTCGAACCATCGATGTGCGATCGGAACTCCACCCCCTCCGCCGTCACCTTCCGCAACTTCGCGAGGGAAAACACCTGGAAGCCGCCCGAGTCCGTCAGCATCGGCCTCTCCCATCCCATGAATCGATGCAAGCCCCCCAGCCGCGCGATCAGCTCATGTCCCGGCCGCAGGTACAGGTGATATGTGTTAGCCAGGATGATCTGCGCCCCTATACCGCTCCCGCCCATTCGCTCGAGCACACCCTGCTCAACAGCCTTAACCGTCGCTGCCGTTCCGACCGGCATGAAGACCGGAGTCTCTACAATTCCATGCGGCAGTGCAAGTCGGCCCCGCCGCCCTCCACCTGCCGCTGTCCGGTCAATCTCCAGAGCCAAAGTCATCGCGTCACTCGATCTTATCCGCGGGCCAGCCCCACGCTGCCACCCTTCAGTCATTCAGGCACTCGGTCGGCCCGTTCGGAGTATCAAAGCTTCCGCTACAGAAACATTCGGATCCCCGCAATGCCTACAGCTCCGGATTCAACGCAGAAGGAAGCATTCTGCTCGGTGATGCCGCCCAGAGCCAGAATGTTGCGGGCAGAGGTTTGCTTGCAGGCTTCGCGAAGTGCATCGATGCCCCGGCCGGGCGTAACGAGTGTTCCGTGCACACGCTTTTCGAACACCGGCCCGAACAGGATGTAATCCACTCCAAACAGTGTCACCTCTCGAACTTCTTCGACAGAATGGCACGAGACGCTCAAGACCGGCGGCCGCCGTCCAGCCCCTACGAAGGCTACCCGCAGACTGCGGATCTCCCTTGCACTGGCTCCGCCCCGCAAATGCATTCCATCGGCGCCGGATGCGATTGCCACGCGGACTGACCCGTTTACTAGAACCTTTGGGGCAGTCTCTCCGAAGCCCCGCATTGCCTCGCATAGCTGCGATGCTAGGACCTCCAGGTCTCCGACGGGCAGATCCGTCTCCCGGAGTTGGATGACGTCAACGCCCCGCCTCGCCAGTCGGCCAGCCTGGGCGATAACTGCGTCACAGCAATCTCGTTCGTGCCTCCCGAACATTCGCCGGTCGGTAATGGCATACCGCACCATTCCTCAAGTCTATTCCGACCGCGCATCGTCGGTGCCGAAGCTCGGCGGTATCATTAGGGGAGTGAGCTGCACCGGGACACAAGCCCGGCGACGATTTTGAACAGGAGTACCGTCTCCGCAACAGAGATTCCAGTGAGGCGGCACCCTGACACGCTAAAGGAAGAACTCCACCGCGCATGAGCAGCATTTACGACCTCATCGTTATCGGCTCCGGCCCCGCAGGGCAGCGCGCGGCCATCTACGGCGCAAAGCTCGGAAAGAAAGTCGCTCTTGTGGAGATGCGCGAGGTTGTTGGAGGGGCTTGCATCAACACAGGCACTATCCCCTCGAAGACCATGCGCGAGGCGGTTCTCCACCTCTCCGGGTACAACTACAAATCCATCTACGGCATGAACTATCGCGTGAAGGAACGAATCACGATGGCGGATCTCGCCTTCCGCGTTCAGCACGTAATCAAGACTGAGGTCGATGTCACTGAGGCGCAACTCTCGCGCAACAACATTGAGATGCTCGTCGGAACCGCCAGTATTGAAGATGCGACCCACGTGAAAGTCACCAACTCGCGCGGTGCAAGTATCTATGAAGCAAAGAACATTCTCATCGGCACCGGCACCAAGCCAGCGAGCTCGCCCAAGGTAGCCATCAATGGGCACAGCATCATCAACTCCGATCAGATACTCGACTTGAAGAGTCTGCCCAAGACTCTCATTGTTGTGGGCGGCGGTGTGATCGGGGTTGAATACACCTGCATGTTCTCGGCGCTTGGTGTCCGCGTCACGCTGATTGAGCGTCGGCCGCGCCTGCTCGAGTTCGCCGATCAGGAGATTGTTGAGGCGCTCAGCTACCATTTGCGCGACTCTCGCGTGACCATGCGCCTCAATGAAGAAGTGGACTCGGTGGAGGAGAACCCTGATGGAACGGTGAACGCCAACCTTGAATCCAAGAAGCGGGTTCAGGGTGATGCTCTGCTGTATGCCGTCGGTCGTCAGGGAAATGTTGACGAGCTCAATCTCGCCGCGGTAGGGATTGAGGCCGACAATCGCGGACGCATTCCGGTCGACAAGGATTTCCGGACCAAGTGTCCGACTATCTTCGCCGTAGGCGATGTAATCGGCTTCCCTTCGCTTGCTTCCGTTTCTATGGAACAGGGACGAATTGCAGCTGCCCGCGCTTTTGGAGACGAGACGATTCTGTCGAACCCGAGCTTCTACCCGTACGGCATCTGGACCATTCCCGAGATCAGCTTTCTGGGCAAGACAGAGGAGCAGTTGACCGAGGAAGACGTGCCGTATGAGGTGGGTGTGGCCTACTACCGTGAGATCGCTCGTGGGCAGATTCGAGGCGATACGACCGGACGCCTAAAACTGATCTTCCATCGTATGAACCACACGCTGCTCGGCGTGCACATCATTGGCGAGGGCGCGAGCGAACTGGTGCACATCGGACAGGCTGTCATGGCGCTCGGTGGGAAGCTCGATTACTTCGTGGATACTGTGTTCAACTATCCAACCCTCGCTGAATGTTATAAGGTTGCGGCTTTCAACGGGTTGAATCGCGTGAGCAAGTTCGAGTAAAGCCCAGCGGGTCCCGAGAGAACAGCGCGATCTAAACTGAGAGGGGTTGAAGCATGGAAAAATCCACGGCAGCAAAGTCCATAGGGGTCGTCCTCTCTGACCGTATACTTACGGGGCTAGTCGTCGACCACAATCTGGTTGGACCGATTCAAGCGTACCCGGAAAATCTGAATGACGAGCATGGGCTCGTCGAACTCCATACCGATCTGCTGGCCCAGACGATCTGCGAACAGATCGTCCGCGCTGCCGATGGAGCGCAGGGCATCACCGCTGTTGGCGTCGCGCTTCCGGGCCTGATCAAAACTGGGGTCGTGGAAGAAGCGCCAAACCTTCCTCAACTTAAAGGTGCGCGGATGCAGGAGTTGCTGGCGACACATCTCGGAAACCACGGGGTCACTGCTCCGGTCACTATCCTCAATGATGCCGACGGTGTCGCGACAGGTCTGGCCAGCGCACATGGAAAGCTCGACAGTATGATCCGCGTGTGGACCCTTGGCGTTGGGATTGGCTTTGGCCGGTACCCCTTTGCACCGGGCGTCTGGGAGGGTGGTCATACCGTTGTGACGCTCGACGATAAAGAGCGATTTTGCGGTTGCGGTGGTCGAGGCCATATGGAAGGCATCATGGGCCACCGAGCGATGCGGCTTCGTTTCCTTGATATGGAGCCGGAAGAGGTCTTCGAGGCGGCAAAGGATCGCGAGGCCCCAGATCAGCGCTGCCTGGAGTTTAAGCGGCTCTGGCATAAGGCGCTCGCAGCTGCTACAGCCTCGTCTATTCACCAGAGCGGCCCGGGTAAGTTCTTCCTCACCGGCTTCAATGCCCGCTTTGTTGATCTCCCCATGTTGAAGGGCTACCTCCAGGAGATGGTGAAGATGAGTCCGCTGCAGGGCTACTCGCTCGAGATAGTGCCCGACCTTCCCGAGACCCGCGTGATTGGCGCGGCAGTGACTGCGGAACAGGCAGCGAACCGCTAGCCACAAAGCGAGTTGGTCGACGCTCCCAGACCCTCTCTGTTGCCATGTGGGAAGGGTGTTTTCGAGACTCGTTCTCGGGGTCAGTCGAATGAAGCTCCCGAGCAAATCGTTTTGATGCTGGTGACGTGGTCTGCGCTCTCTACGCTTGGATCGGAAGATCGAGCTAAGAAACCATGGTGTCGAGCCAACAGACAGCACGGGATGAAGAGCCCTTACCTGAAAATGCGTCGAAAATCAGACGGTCGAACCATCCCAGAAATGATCTGAGGTGGCTCATGATCTACGGCAACGGACTACGTGCACGCTGATGCATCCGCGAGGCTCCTCGCCTGTTGCTCCACGGGAGAGCTAACTGGCAGGCGAACCACGAAGGTGGTGCCGGAAGCGTTTACCGCGGTGCTGCTTTCGACTTGGATGGTGCCGCCATGCTTTCGAATGATGTTGTTGCTGACCCACAGACCGAGGCCTGTCCCGATTCCTTCCTTGGTGGTAAAGAAAGGCTCGAATATTTCCTGCAAGTATTTCGTCGGAATGCCGGAGCCGTTATCGTGCGCGCGCAGCACCAGCACCCCGCGGTCGTCTTCAGTGATCTGGAACGTCAAGGAGCCGCCCCACTGCATCGCATCGATTGCATTGAGCAGGAGATTCGAGATTACCTGCCGGATTTCTCCCTTTATTCCAACCATTTCTCCGGCGGTAGCAAAATTCCGTTCTATGTTGATACCCTTCTGCTTCAGCTTCGGCTGATAAACTGACACGACTTCATTGACGCTGTCAGCTAGAGCGAAGACGACCGGGTTGGTCAATTCCTGATAGAAGCCAAGGGTCTGTCGCGTTAGCTGGGCCAGCCGGGCAAGCTCCTGGAGCGCCTCCTCAGCATAGCCGCGATTGTCAGCCGAGAGCGTGTTGGACGTGGAGATGAGGGAGATGAGATAGACCAGATTTGTAAGTGCTTCGAGAGGATTATTGATCTCGTGCGCCATGGACGCAGCCATTCGGCCAGCGGCGGCGAGCTTCTCTGATCGCACAAGGGCATCCTGCGCGAGTCTTTGTGCGGTGTACAGGCTGGCGTTCTGCAGCGCCAGGGCGCTTCGGCTGCCAAAGTCCTGAGCGATGGCAAGATCGGAGGCGGTGTAGACCCGATCTTGTCCGCTGAGGACAAAGGCCAGCAATCCTGTTCGCTCACCTCCTACAGCAAGTGGAGTCAGTATCGCCGGAAACCGGTCGGATACTTGGGTTCCGCCGTTAACCCCGGCGGAGGTTTCGCTGGGCGGCAGGCATTGGGCGGCGTCTCTGATATAGTCAGGCACCTCATTCTCATCTTGCCAACCGCCAGGCGTCGTCATCACAAAGCAGCGGTCCGCGAACTTTGGAACCAGGGTGGTGAGTACGGTCTCAAGAGTCATTGCGTAGTCGAGAGACCGGCTCAGCTTCACACTGGCCTCGGACATCAGTCGAAGAATCTCTTCTGATCGACGGGATCGTACCAGAACTCGGACGAGTGCTATCAGTTCCTCTCGATGATACGGCTGAAGGATAGAGGCGTCGGCGCCTCCCGACAGGCTTACCGCGCGCTGCTCAGGATCAGTGAAGCTGGCCGACACCTGCAATACGGGGGTGGAAGAGACTTGCGGGTCCAATCTGATGCGCCGGCACACCTCATACCCGCTCATGTCCGGGAGGTTGACATCAAGCACTACCGCAAGCGGTTCCTGGCTCATCATCTTTAGCGCTTCAAAGCCCGTTGCGGCTTCAATGACCCGGTACCCCGCCGACCTCAGAATGCGAACGGTGACGTAGCGCTGCTCTTCGGTGTCATCAACGCAAAGGATCGGGGGTTCATCGAGATTGATCATGTCGTCCAGTGCGGCCCGAAGACCGCCGTCCTATGTGCAGACCGTATTTTGGTTGTTGAGTCCAAGTGCGATTAGGGCGCGCTTCAATTGGCTATACTGCTCGCCCACGGACTCTGGCTGTCTGCTGATGATATCCATGGCTGTCCGGCTGAGCAGTTCCTTGCGTTCAGGCTCGAGGCTTTTGGAAGTAACGATGACGACGTGCAGACCGGAGGTCGACTTCTCTCGATGCAACTCCGCCAAAACCTCTTCTCCGCTCATGTCGGGCATGGAGAGATCGAGCAGAATCAGCTCTGGCAGCTCCTTCCTGGCCTCGGAAAGAGCGGCGTTCCCACAATTTGCTTCGACGAGACGGGCGGAGGTCAGGGATCGGAGCTGCTTCATCAACACATATCGCGCGACTTCGTCGTCATCCACGATGAGGATGACGCGGCGGCCTGGGCCTCCGGATGCTGGGTCAGGCGTGGCCTTCGCGAGCCCCGATGGAAGGGAAAGGAAGAAGGTGGTCCCGTGACCCAGGTTTGAATGGAACGGAGGGTGCCTCCCAACAGTTCGGCCAGCCGCTTCGACAAGGGCAAGCCGAGGCCGCTTCCCCTGTGTGTGCCCCGCTGAGCGCTCGAAACCTGCCCCACTCTTCAAACACGGTACCCCGATGTTCTGGCGCGATGCCGATGCCTGTATCGGTCACTGCGAAGACGATCCGGTCACCTTCCTCTGCACGCGCGGAGATGGTGACGGAGCCAGCCTCGGTGAATTTCAGTGCATTGGAGATCAGGTTGCGCAGTATCTGCGCGAGCTTGTCCTAATCCGTCCGGATCAGGCAGTTTGAGAGTCCGTCAGCGAAGATCAGCTTCACGCGGTCATTCAGGGAGAGCGGGCGAAACATGCCGCGCAAGGCCGAGAAGATTTCGCCGACGGGCAACGACGCCGGCTTCAGCTCTGTCTTTCCGGCCTCGATCTTTGCCAGATCAAGAAGTTCCGTGACCATTTCGCTGAGCCCATCGGCGGAACGAAGCACAAAGTGAATCTGCTTCGCCTGCTCGGGTGTGAGATCGCCGTCCATGCGATCAAGGAGCAATCGGGAAAGGCTCGAAATCGCGTTCAGCGGGGTTCGAAGTTCATGGCTCACGGCGGACAGGAAGCGCCTCTTTGCCTCGGAGGCCTGGCGCAGAGACTCGGCTTTATCCGAGAGCTCCGTCCCGGAGAACTGGTTCGTTCCAAACTGAAGCGAGCCCTGTAGACCGATCAGCCCACCGGTGAAAGCGATCAGCCCACCATACGGCGCGGGATGCCTCGCCACAAACTCTGTCGACGAGCAGGCGCCTTGCGAGAAGCCGGCAACTACGATGCGATCGCGCTCGAGACCGGCCTGCTCGATCGAGCGGCAACGGCTTCGATCTTCGCCAGAGCCGAGCTAAGATACGGTTCGTTCGCCTCTCGAGGTGCCATGAAGGAAAGCGGGTACCAGGTGTGCCCCGCAGCCCGTGGCGCAACATACGCCACCTCCGGCAGATTGAACACGGAGGCCAGCCCGAGGATGTCCTCGGCTGACCCGCCGCGCCCATGCAGGAGCACCACGGCAAGCGCCGCATCCTTGACCGTAGGACCGGCATGCAGCACATTGCCACTCGCGTGCGGATCCAGCCTCATGCCAGCACCGCTTTTTGCGCCTTATGCAGGATGACCTCGGGCAGATGCTTTGTCATTTCAGCGAGGTGCGGCTCCAGCCAGTCAGGCACACACAACGTCTCGCCGAGCGTGGCTACGGGCTCGTCGATCGAGAAACCGGAAATGTCGGTCGCCAACTCAAATAGCACTCCGCCGGGCTCACGGAAGTAAATCGAGCGGAAGTAATCGCGTTCCATAATCGGTGATGAGGACATGGACTGCCCAATCTTTGCAAGCCACTCCTTCTGATCTTCATAGTCCTCAGAGCGGAAGGCGATGTGATGTACCGATCCGGCACCAGGACGTCCGCGCCCGGCCTTGGGGTCGACTACGATGTCCAGATGATTGCCGAGGGCATTCCCTCCGGCGGAAAACCGCGAGCGGTTTCCTTCTTCGGCTACCAAGCGGAAACCAAGCAGTCCGAGCGCTGCTTCAGTTCCCTGCAGGCTCCGTTGCAGCATCGTAACTCCCTTTAGCGTCGGTAATATCCGTGAGCGAAACTCCGGTTTGGTGCCGAGGTCAAAGTCTTGCTTCCAGCCCGGGTACGTGATTACAACAGCATCTTTTGTGATCTGAAGGGTTGTGGGATCCTGGGTGAGGGTGGCTAGAAAGATGACTCCATTCCCAATAGGGATCTCTATACGACGCCGCCGATTACACCGGCAGGCGCGGCCTGGTGATGCATGCCATCGGCGGCATCGATCTCGCCCTCTGGGATCTCTATGGAAAGATCTCGGGCAAACCGGTGCACGATCTGATAGGCGGGGCGAAGCGCGACCGCATCCCCGCCTATGGAACCATCTACCCGATGCAGCGCACTTCCGACGCCGTCAAGCGTCAGGTCAGCGCCGCCCGCGAGAGAAACCTCAAAGCTTTCAAGCTCTGCGCGGACCCGTGGTGGATGGACGATCTCGCCCTCACTGGAAAGCTCCTAATGGCTGCCCGCCAGGAGGCCGGTCCGATGCCACAATCATCATCGATCCAGCTTCCAACGGAGTGGGACAGAGTGCCCATCCACCAGAGCCGAGCTGATCAGCTCGTCGGTCACGTTATTCTTCCAAGGAGCAGCCGCGAGAGACCCGGAGCGGCGCAGCGGCCACTTTCCCGATATCAAGCACCAAAGTCCGTGGCACGATTTTTCCTCATGGCACGAATTCGAGAACCAACCCTCGCCCTGCGCACCATTCTTCGCTCCATATGCCACAAGGGAGGAAGGTAAGAACCGAATCGCTCTTGGCTATTCGAAAAACAGGGGTGAAAGTGGAGTGCATGGCGGAGAGTGGGGGATTCGAACCCCCGATAGAACTTTTGGTCCTATAACGGTTTAGCAAACCGCCGCCTTCAGCCACTCGGCCAACTCTCCACTCTTCTTTCCGGCTGCGGTGATTATAGCGTGATCCTCTACGGACGGTATCGATTCCCCACAGTAATGACGATTAAGCTGCTCCTCACCCGCTCGTCTCCTTCGGGTAAATTTGTTCTGTGACCATAGCTTTAGGTGCGCCCCGGTTTTGAGAAGACTGACCGGCAAATTGCGGCTGCTTCCACTCGTCGCGGCGACCTACTTCATGGTCTCCGGCGGGCCGTACGGGCTCGAAGATATCATCGGGGACGCGGGCTACAAGTGGGCCTTCCTTCTTCTCCTTTTTATCCCGGTCTTCTGGAGCATCCCGACTGCGTTCATGATCGGGGAACTCGCCACCGCCATTCCCTCCGATGGCGGTTTTTATATATGGGTGCGCCGCGCTATGGGGCCATTCTGGGGCTTTCAGGAGGCCTGGCTCTCGCTCGCAGCCAGCGTCTTTGATATGGCCATCTACCCGACAACCTTTGTTCTTTATCTTTCCCGTATCGCGCCGAACCTCACCTCGGGCCATCGTGGACTCCTGCTTAAGCTCGCCATAGTCACGCTTGCCGCGGCATGGAATTTAGGCGGCGCTGTATCGGTGGGACGCGGCTCTGTACGCATGATGTTTATCTCCCTCTCACCCTTTGGGGTACTGGTGAGTCTCGTCATGTGGCGGCTGGTACATGGCTGCCTCACCTCTGCGGCGTCTGGCCCCCCCGCACATCTCGACCTCTCCGGAGCCATCCTGATTGCGCTCTGGAATTACATGGGATGGGATAACGCCTCGACCATCGCTCAGGAGGTCGAGGATCCTCGGAAAGCTTACCCTCGCGCGATGTTCTCATCGGTGGCCATCGTCATATGCGTGTACCTGCTACCACTTACTGCGGTTTGGCTGGCAGGTGTCCCAGCAGAACGCTTTTCAACAGGCGCGTGGGTCGACGCCGCCAAGTTGCTTGGTGGTCCTGCGCTCGCGACAGCGGTTGTTCTCGCCGGATCTCTCGATGGTCTCGGTGCCTACAACGCAATCGTCCTCTCGTTGACAAGGCTGCCACCCGCGATGGCAGCAGATGGACTCATGCCCCAGATCTTTGCACGTCGCGGGGCGAATGGGGTTCCATGGGTCAGCGTGCTTGCCTGCAGCGTTGGTTGGGCTCTTGCTTTGGGCTTCACTTTTGAGCGACTGATCTCGATCGATCTGGTGCTCTACGGTGCCGCACTTCTTCTTGAGTTTGCCGCGCTCATACTTCTTCGCGTTAACGAGCCCGAAATCCACCGACCGTTTCGTGTACCCGGCGGCACCGGCACACTGATCGCGCTGGGGACAGGACCGCTTGCTCTGATCGTCTTCGCGCTGTGGGCCGCGCGATCGGAGCGCGTGGCCGGGATGCCCGCGCTCGCCTTCGCCGCCCTCGTAGCCTCTGCGGGTCCTCTGCTTTATTGGGTAGCGCTTGGAAAGCGGTCACAGGGGTCCAGGCGAAGCGCTTGAAGATCGAAAATGCACAGATTGGAACTTACTTCCTCGCCAACTGCCCTTCGATACTCTTCTGATCCTGCTTCTTATCCTCAATAAAGCGCTGTTGCGCCTCGGTCACCTTGTTGCGAGCAAAGGAAGCGTCGCGCCAGCCTTTCACCTCAACCCTTTTACCTTCGAGATCTTTATAAATCGCGAAGAAGTGCGTGATCTCCTTCAACATGTGCGGATAGATCTCGGAAAAGTTCCAGACATCCTTATAACGAGGATTGCCCTTACCGACACACAGTACTTTTTCATCGGCGATTCCTTGATCAAGCATCTCCAGGATCCCGATTGGGCGCACTTCCATCACACACCCCGGAAAGCTCGCAGCGTCTACCAGAACTAGGACATCAAGAGGGTCGCCGTCATCGGCCAATGTGCTCGGAACAAAGCCATAATCCCCGGGGTAATGGACCGGGGAGTAAAGATTGCGATCGAGCCGGAAGACGTGAAGCTGCTTATCGTACTCATACTTGTTGATTCCTTCGAGCGGGATCTCAATCACCGCATTGATGACCTCCGGCGAGTTCGGTCCGACGGGAAGTTCAAGATAGTTCGTCATAGATTCTGGTGTCTTCTCGTTTCAAGAATTGGTCGCTATCGCAAACACTCATCGCTGCCAGAAACGCGCCGACACCACGTCTCGTCCGGCATTCTGCCGCATGTCTATAATCAGACACGATGAAGGCTCATGTCTATGTCACCCTTAAGCGTACGGTACTAGATGCGCAGGGCAAAACCGTCGCGGATGCGCTTCGGCGTATGTCTTACGCGGGCGTCGCCGACGTGCGCCAAGGCAAATATTTTCTTCTGACCTTTGAAAACGGCGTGGAGTCTGGCGCTGCTCACGCCGAGACGGAGCGTATCGCGCGCGAGGTGTTGTCTAATCCTGTTATTGAAGAATTCACCTTCGACATCGAACCGTAGCCCATCTGAACTATTCACTGATACCGTTCGGCCCTAGTACGGTTCAGTAAGGTTGGGCGCAGTCAAAATCCGTCCCTTTATCCCTGCATAGGCCTTCATCCAGTGCGGCGTCCGATGCTACGCTCAGATAGGAGTTCGTACTCTTGAGCAACACGTCCGTAACCGTAACTTCCGAGTTCGACCCCTCTCCAGGCGCAATCCAAACCAGCCGATCGAGCCGGTTTGTGCGTGCCTGCCTTCGTCAGCCTGTGGACCGCACGCCGGTCTGGTTTCTTCGTCAGGCCGGTCGTTATATGCCGGAGTACATGGCCGTGCGAAAGCATCACTCGCTGCTCGATATCTGCCGCACCCCTGAGATTGCAGCCGAGGTAACAATCACGGCTGCCGAACGCCTCGATGTGGATGCCGCTATCATCTTCGCTGACCTGCTTCTTCCGTTCACCCCAATGGGCGTCGATTTTGAGTTCCTCGCTGGTGAGGGTCCGGTGGTCCACCGGCCCATCCGGACCGCGGAGCAGGTTGCCGCGCTTCGTACCGATCGCATTGACGATCTCAGCTATGTAGCCCGTGCGATCGAAAAGGTGGCAAAGCACTTCAGCGGCCCTCGTGCAGACGGCGATCAGCTCGGCATCATTGGATTTTGTGGTGCACCTTTTACGCTTGCCAGCTACATGATTGAAGGCGCCAGCTCTCGAAATTACATCGAGACAAAACGCATGATGTATGGCGATGGGGAAAGTTCGGACGTGTGGCGAATGCTGATGGAGAAGCTCGTCAACGTCCTTGTTGCCTACGCGCAGCAGCAGGTTGAGGCCGGTGCTGACGTTATCCAGATCTTCGATTCTTGGGCGGGTGCGCTCTCAGTTACCGATTACACCGACTTCTGCCTCGATCCAACCACAGAGCTGGTTGAGCGTATCCAGTCATTTGGCGTTCCGGTCATTTACTTCGGCGTTGACACCGCCTCGCTCCTGCCCAGTATGCGGAGGACCGGCGCCGACGTGATTGGTCTCGACTGGCGCGTTCCCCTCGACGAGGGTTGGCGGAAGCTTGGCTACTCCTGCGCGGTACAAGGCAATCTTGATCCCATCACCCTCTTCGCTCCGTCCGCCATTCTGAAGGCGCGAGTCGAAGAGGTTTTGAGAGCCGCAGCAGGACGACAGGGTCACATCTTCAATCTCGGACACGGCATCGTTCCGGGTACCCCGGTCAACAATGTCATCGACGTCGTGCGTTGGGTAAAGGAGTTCAGCCTCCTATGAGCGATATGCTCCTCTCAGAAGAATCAAGCGCCATCCTCTTACTCGCGCATGGCACCCCGGATGTGTTAGGTGAGATGGCCGATTACCTGAAGAAGGTCACAGGAGGCCGTCCTCTACCCGAAGAGGTGGTGAGAGAGCTGCAGCATCGCTATGGCGAGATCGGCCTCGCTGAAACTGCGGGAGCGGAGCCTCCCCCGCTCACAAAGTGGACGATGATCCAGGGTCGCCTTCTCGAGGCAGTTCTGTGCGGTCCGCGCGTCTACGTCGGCATGCGCAACTGGCATCCGTATATCGCCGACGTGATCGCCCACATGCGACAGGATGGAATTACCCGCTTTAAGGCTATCTGCCTCGCACCCCAGAACTCCCGGACTAGTGTCGGTCTCTACCGCGGCGCCGTTCTGAAAGCAGCCGAGGGCATGGACGTACAGTTCGTTGCTGGCTGGGCCGAGCATCCACTCCTGGCTCAGGCGTTTGCGGAGCGCCTATGGCCGGTATGGGCAGAGGCCTGTGCCGTATCGCGCCGTCGTGTCCCCGTTCTATTCACAGCGCACTCCGTTCCCTGCCGAACGATCAGCACTGGCGATGCGTCTGTGATTGGGGCGCGTCCGGGCACACCCCGGCAGAGCACGCCAGATCCTTATCCGGTAGAAGCGAAACGCACTGCTCAGCTCGTCGTTGATCGTCTGTCGGCGGTCGGCATGCGCGAGAATGACTGGTACTTCGCCTTCCAAAGCCAGGGCGTGAGCGGCGGTCCTTGGATCGGTCCCACAGTCGAAGATACGTTTAGAGCTATTGCGGCTCAAGGTCTTCCTGGCGTAGTTATGCAGCCGGTTGGCTTCCTTTGCGATCACGTGGAGATTCTCTACGACATTGACATCGCCTTTCGCGAAACCGCACGCGAACTCGGGCTGGAGCTCTGGCGCGCCGAGAGCCTTAACGCATCGCCGACGCTGGTCCGCGCGATTGCCGAAGTAGCGACCGGAAAATACCAGGCTGACCTCTTCGAGTTTGATTCTCCCATCGCCGTTCAGGCCTGACGGCAACCGTTCACTCGTCTTCCATGACACAGCGCATTGCAATTATCGGCGGCGGCATTGCAGGGGTCACCGCCGCGTGGCAGCTCGCGCAACTCGCACGCTCTGGTGCAGATATAGAGGCACAGCTCTTCGAGAGCTCAGGTCGATTTGGCGGCATAGTCGAAACAGTTCACGAGGAGGGCTTCACCGTAGAATGCGGGCCCGACTCCTGGGTGACAGAGAAGCCATGGGCCCGCGATCTCGTCGAAGATCTCGGCCTTTCAGAAGATCTGTTGCCTTCGAACGACGCCAGCCGTAAAACTCACATATTTCTTGACGGCGATCTCAAAACCATGCCTGGTGGCATGCGCATGATGATTCCCACTGACCTTGGATCGCTGGATCGCTCAGATCTCTTCACCACGTCCGCAAAGTGGGCTTACCATAACGAACTCGCCCGTGCCAGTGACCTTAAAAATGCCGCGCCCATTTATGACGAGAGCATCGCCAGCTTCACCCGTCGTCACTTCGGCCAGGAGGTGCTCACGCGCATCGCTGCGCCTCTGCTGAGCGGCGTTTTCGGGGGTGACGTTGAACGTCTAAGCGTGCAGGCCGTCATGCCACAATTTGTTGCCATGGAGCGCCAACACGGCTCCTTGATCGCAGCCCTTCAATCGCGTGGCACTCATGAGGTTCCAGCAATTTTCACGACCCTGCGCAGGGGACTGAGCACCCTGATCGATCGCCTAGTCGCCGATATTCCTTCCTCCTGGCTTCATCTGCATTCGCCGGTCACCTGTATCTCGCGATTGGTGAAGGGGGGTTGGCGTCTCCGCACGCATACTGGCCGTGAGGACGAGGTGTTCAATGCAGTCTTCCTTGCCCTGCCGCCGCATGTCGCTCGCAAGCTTCTTCAGCCTATCGATGCGGAAGCCGCCAACCTGATGCAGATGGAAGCGAGCACCGCAATCATCGTCGCTCTCGGCTACCTCGACGCACAACACATCTCGCTTCCGCCAGGCTTCGGATTTTTGGTTCCACCCTCATCTGCAGATCAGATCCTGGCCTGCACCTTCGTCGATCAAAAGTTCGATCACCGCGTGCCCGTCGGCGGACGTCTGCTACGGGCCTTCTTCGGCAGCCGAGCAGCCGAAGCTCTTCTTGATGCACCCGATAGGAAACTCTCCGCGCTCGCACAACAGGAACTGACCCGCATCCTCGGCACCCTCCCGAAGCCCGCACTCACTCTGGTTCGACGATGGCCACGAAGCTTGCCACAGTACGCTGTCGGGCATCTCTGCCGCCTGGAAGCCCTGGACAGTCGCATCTCCCGTCTACCGGGAATTCATCTTCTGGGCAATGCGTACCGTGGTGTGGGCCTGCCGGACCTCATTCGCGATGCTCGGGCAGCGGCTCGGAGCATGGTTCCATCCTGAAAGATCGTTAGAACTCGTTCCCTCTACGAAGGTGCAGCAAATGGAAAGGTTCTCGCGAATTCCCATGGTCCGCCCATGTAGCGCCAAAGATCCATTCCCAAGGCCTGCACCTGCATCGGCGCAAACGCCTGCTGCAGATTTTGTAGTAACTCATGAGCTGTTGCTGTCGTGACTTTGTTCTGCACCACAATGTGTGGCTGAATACGCTGCTTGTCCTGCGCCGTCAGATGCTCCGCAAATGGTTTTGACAAACGTGCGTGCAGCGCCGATAGAGCTGCAGACTCGAGCTTATAAGCAACGCCTTTACCCAGCGATCGCACTCCAGTCACCGCCAAGGCAAACGGCTGTTCTCTCTGCGCTTCAGATTTCAGGACCCGCAGGACATTGGTGTCGTTTGGCAGGGCGTGAAACAACGTGAGATGCGCTGGAATCTGGTTGCGCTCTGGTGGAAAGTGCAGCCGCCGAAGAGCCTCAAAGTATGCCTGGGACTCAGCATCCAAACTAAGGGTAAGAATGTGTGTCATGGTCCGGTTCAGGTTTTGATCTATACCGTGCGTACTCAATATACGTCCCAAGCGGTTTGCGAGCTCACGTCTAGTGAAAATCATGCGATTGCGTTTGAACGTTCGTGACATTCAGCTGTTCTAGACGTATTGCCCTTAGATGAACAACGCCGTCCTGATTCTGCAGAAGGCCTGTTACGCTCAAAAATTTAGCTCGCGTCACAACGATCCGCTGCTGCTCGTACAATTCGGGATGAATGATTACGTTCGCAATGCCTGTCTCATCCTCCATGGATAGAAAGATGAAGCCGAGAGCCGTGCCAGGACGCTGGCGGGCGATAACGCATCCGGCCGTGGTGACCATCCCACCTTTTGCAGATGTGAGCAGCTCCTTTGCTGAGAGGATACCCTTTCGCTGAAGTTCGATGCGGCGGTACGTCATGGGATGCGGCCCGACAGTCAGACCCGTGCCGGAGTAATCGGCCACAAGACGATCTTCAGTTAACATCCGCTCCAGAGGCGAGCGGACTTCCGTGTTGTAGGCAACAGTCAGCAATGGGCCGGCAACGCGGGTGACCTGCTGTGTCTGCCAGAGAGCATCACGACGATGCTCGATACCCTCAACCCAATTCAGCGCTCCAATGCTAGCGAGTTGATTTAGCTCCTTTCGACTGAGCATAGGTAAACGCTGCGAAATATCTTCAATAGAACGGAACGGGCCAACTTCTTTCCTCGTCTGAGCAAGCGCGTCAGCTACATTCAGACGAAGTCCCTTTACATATCGAAGCCCCATCCTTACCCCAAGCGAACCGTCAGTCTGGCGCTCTATCGTGCACTGTGTTTCGGAATTTTGAACATCTATAGGCCTGATCTGAAGCTGGTGACGCTGAGCGTCCTTAACGATCACAGCCGGCATGTAAAAACCCATAGGCTGGTTGTTTAGCATCGCGCAAGTAAAAGCAGCCAAATACTTCACCTTGAAATAAGCCGATGCATAGGCTATCAGGGCAAAGCTGGCCGCGTGTGACTCGGGAAATCCGTAGAGCGCAAACGAAGAGATGCTCTGAACAATTATGTCCTGCGTGGCGCGCTCAATACCGTTGGCCGTCATGCCTTGTCGGAGTTTTACGGTGAGCTCCTGCATGCGCTTTTGGGACCGTCGCATGCCGACTGCTTTCCGCAGCTCTTCAGCTTCCGCACCCGTAAAATTAGCTACAACCATCGCCATCCGTAGAACTTGTTCTTGAACGAGAGGAACGCCAAGAGTTCGTTCCAATACAGGTCGCAGCGACTCGACAGGGTAGGTAACCTTCTCCTTCTTTTGACGACGCCGCATATATGGATTCATCATCTTGCCGACAATGGGTCCGGGACGAATGATGGCGACCTGGACGACCAAGTCGTAAAACTCCTTAGGAGCGTTGCGAGGCAGAGATGCCATCTGTGCGCGGCTCTCGACCTGAAACATTCCTACGGTATCCGCCTTGCACAGCGTCTCGTACACATCGGGATCGTCCTGTGGAAGCTGCGCCAGATCAACCTGCTCTCCGTAGTGCTGTGGAATGAGTTCGACGCAGTCTTTGAGAACCGCCATCATGCCGAGACCCAGCAGATCTACCTTGATAATACCGAGGTCGGCGCAATCTTCTTTGTCCCACTGAACCACAGTTCGCCCCGGCATGGAGGCACGTTCGATAGGCACAACGCGATTCAGCTGTCCCTGGCAGATCACCATGCCTCCCGAATGCTGTCCAAGATGTCGCGGCAGATCCTGCATACGTAAGCAGAGTTCTAGGTACTTCGCAATGCGTGGATGAGCGATATCAAACCCGGCATGGCCGAAGCTGCTCGCGAGTGTATCCGTTGGGCTGCGCCACTCCCATTGACCGACCAGGCCCGATAGGCGGCTCTGCACGCCCTCATCAAATCCAAACGCTTTGCCGACTTCACGCGCAGCGGATTTTCCGCGATAGGTAATGACGTTGGCGGTCATCGCTGCGCCAAGCTCGCCATAACGCTCATATATATACCGAATAGCCTGCTCGCGCTTGTCGCCGGAAGGAAGATCTAGGAGCTTGTTGAAATAGCTCTCGTCTAGCTGGGGCGTTTCTTCGATCCGGTTGTTTACGGCTGGATTCGTCTGGATCCGAGACGTTGTGCGGGTGCCTGGGGTGATTCTGCAACACTTACCGTGT
>JAABVA010000475.1_pt1 | contig 51035 bp, 49 predicted proteins | sample 5560331 | NCBI WGS metagenome assembly JAABVA01 (sample SAMN12812661, study PRJNA571458) | rock metagenome | isolation source: Antarctica rocks | place: Antarctica: Victoria Land, Mt New Zealand sud | collected 2016-01-07
AGCCCCCTATGCGGTCCGCCTGCGCCGCGTCCGCATCCTGGAAGCTGAGTTGCACATGATCGAGTCCGGCATCCGCCAATGCCGCGAGCGACGCCGCATCCAGCATGACGCCCGAAGTAATAAGGTTGCTATAAAGTCCGCACGCAGCCGCGTGGCGGACGAGTTCGAGCAGGTCCTTGCGCGCCGTCGGCTCGCCGCCGGAAAAATGCACCTGCAGCACACCCAGTGCGGCCGCCTCGTCCAGCACGCGCATCCAAGTCGCGGTATCAAGCTCCGCCGCAGCGCGTTCGAGTTCGAGCGGGTTGGCGCAATACGGGCACTGCAGCGGGCAACGGTGCGTCAGTTCGGCCAGCAGCGCCAAGGGTGGCTCGACCGATGCCTCAGGGATGATTGGCAGCAGTGCATTCATAGCCGGATCGCTCCTTTGTCCGCCAAATCCCGCAGCATGGCCTCGACGTCCACCGCGATCGCCTCCCGCGGAGCGTCGAACCGCGCGGCCAAGGCGTCGATGATGTCAGTCACGCTCCGCACGCCGTCGACGAGTTTCAGCACCTCGACCGCAGGCTCGTCCAGCAGGAACAGCCGCTCCGGCGCCAGAACAACCCAGGCGTCGCGCACGGCATCGTGCCGCAGCCTGAAGCCGCGGTTGAAGGCCGGCACGGACATGGTGGCCGCTTCGGTCATGCCGCAGGGACGAACGCCCCCGGCGGCACGCGGCCGGGCTCGACATAGGCATAGTGCAGCGCGTCCAACTGCGACCACAGCACGTCGCACTTGAAGCGCAACGCTGCCAGCACCTGTTCTTGCTGCGGCCGGGTGCGGGCGTGCTCGTCGACATAGGCCAGGGCAAAATCGACATCCTTCGGCGCCTGGGTCAGCCGCGGCGTAAAGTAGGCTAGGGTGTCCTTGTTGACGAAATCGTAGTTGGCCAGCATGCCCGACACGCGCTCGGCGATGATGGTTGGTGAGAACATCTCCGTCAGCGACGACGCGACGGCCTCCAGGATGCTGCGGTCCCGTACGAACGCGACATACGCGTCCACGGCGAAGCGCGTGCCCGGCAGGATGCCCTCGGTCGTCTCGACATATGCGGGATCGAGCCCGACACCCTCCGCCAGCTTCAGCCAGCGCGCCACGCCACCGAGGCCCGGCCCGGTGCCGTCGTGGTCGTCGAGCCGGGTGCGCCAGGCGCGGCGCAGGTCTGCGGTCGGCAGCCGGGCCAGCAAGGTCGCATCCTTCGCAGGAATGCGGCTTTGATAGTAATAGCGGTTGAGCGCCCACGCCTGCACCTGCCCGCGCGTCAGCCTGCCGTCGTGCAACATGCGATGGAACGGGTGATGGATGTGGTAGCGCTCGTCGCCGATGGCGTTCAACGCTGCTCGCAGGTCGGACGGGGACAGGATGCGGTTGCTCACAGGGTCAGCTCCATGCCGTCATACGCCACGCTCCAGCCGGCCGCCTCGACCTGCGCGCGTTCCGGCGAGTCGTCCAGCAAGATCGGGTTCGAGTTGTTGATATGCAGCAGGATCCGCCGATGCACGTCGATGCCCTCGAACGCCGCCAACGTGCCCTCTGGCCCAGACACGCTCATGTGCCCCATGCGCAAGCCGGTCTTCGGGCCAAGCCCGGCGCGGATCATCTCGTCGTCTGACCACAATGTGCCATCGAAGAACACTGCATCAGCGCCATGAAGCCGTGTTGCCAATGCCGGGGTCATGGCGGCGCAGCTCGGGACATAGAATAGGGTAGCATTGCCATCGGAGACGGCGGCGCCGACCGTCTGGTCGGTTTCCTGCAACGACGGCGTTCGGTCGGGCTGCTCGAGGTAGAGCGGAAGCTTGCCAGGCACGGCGAACAGGGTGACGGTAAGGCCGCTCGGCCGCCCGTCTGGCAGCCGCACGGCGCAGGAGACATCGAGCAGGATGGGGTGCCGGGCCACGACGGTACGGGACAGGACCTCGAAGATGGGGTTGTCGTCGAGCACTGCATGGACGGCCGGCGTGGTGAGGACACTGAATGCCTGACGTTCTCGGAGCGTCAGCAAGCCTGTGATGGCATCGACGTCGCCATTGGTAAGCACGACCGCGGCAATCGGCGTAGATCGTAGCCCTTCAATGGGCTGCAGGACCGGCGTCTGCTCGATCTGCTGCCGAAGATCGGGAGAAGCGTTCAGCAACACCCAATTCTGGCCGTCGGCGCTGATGGCGACGGAGGCTTGGGTGCGCGGGCGCGCGGCCGGATCACCGGAGCGGGCGCGTCGGCAGGGTTGGGCATTAGAATTCCACTGCGGAAATGCGCCGCCGGCTGCGGCGCCCAGCACAACTGCGCGCATGACATCAGCAGGCGGCAAACCCCTGCAGGAACCCCAAGGCCAAGGTGCGCGATGCACCGGCCTCAGGGCTTAGCAGGGATGCGCGCTTACTTCTTCAGGTCAGCGCAGGCGTAGGAGTTGATCTCGGCGCCGAGAGCGATTTCGACGATCTTTGGGGTCTTCCAAGCCATCATGTCCTCCAATTTTTGTTGGTCGAGGCGCAATCTATGATTGCAGCGATAACCAAGTCAAGCGCTGAGGCGCATGGAGAAATTTATGTATTGCCGGGCAACGTCGCAGCTTCGTGCTGCGTTGGTTACGGAAATGCTTTCGCGGCAAGCCATTGTGGAGCGAAAGCGCTAGAGGAGGGAAGTGATGCAATCGCGTTCCAAGATAATAGCTGGACTGTCTGCAATCTGCATTGGCCTAATCGCCGCGCCGACTATCGCCGCCGCCGGGCCCTGCTCGGATCAGATTGCGGAGCTTGGCCGCAAGCTGGCGCAAAGCCCCAGCCTCGGCCCAGTGACGACTGGCACGCTGACCGGCTCCAATCCGGGCAGCGCGCCTAACACGGCGTCGCAGCCTGGCGCGTCGCCGTCCACGGGAACCTCGGCCGATAATCGCGTTGGCGGCACTGCAGGAACCAAGGAGCTGAACGCATCCGTCGGGAACAATATTGCGACATCGTCCCAGGATGTACGGCGACAGCAGGAGGGCCTACCTACGGCCGCCGCCGTAGCCGCCGCCGGTTCGGGCAAGTCGATCGAGACGAAACCGGGACAGGGCAGCAGCGCAGAACCGAACGACAAGATGTCGCAGGCCAAGATGGAGTTGGAAAAGGCTCGTCAGTTGGACCAGAAGGATGATCCGTCTTGCCGCGACTCCATCGAACGTACCCGGCAGCTGATGGGCTGATGCCAAAGCTGGCCTAAGTTCACCACCCTGCCCCGGCCACCGCGCCGGGGTAGGTCAAGAATTAGGCAGATGTCTATTTGCTCGCTTCGCGGACGCACAGCCCGCACGATACAGCGCTCATTTCCGTCACGAACTTCCGGCGTATCGCGCGTTCGAAATCATCGAAGCTCTCGGCTGGTATAAGGAATGCATTTGGGCCGCCGATCAGGTGGTCCCGATACCAACCTTCGAGGGTATCGGCCTCGTCGCCTTCCAGGATCGGCAAGCCATTGATGGTGACGTTGGCGGTGGCCAGTTCATCGCGAACCTTGTCCACCGTCTCCAGTGGGTTGCAGTTGTTGTGGCCGTCGCCGGACACGTCGACGACCGTACGTTCGGCAGGCACCGGCAACTGGGTCAGCAGCTTGTCGGCAATACTGCGCAGCGCCACCGACATGCAGGTGAATCCGTTGCTCGCCCGGCGAAGACGGCGGACGCGGGCGGCAAATTGACGGACGTCGCTTTCGCTGGTCATCAATGTCCAGGGCAGCGACAGCGCCGGGCGGTTCGACCATTGCACCAGGGCGATCAGCATGGACTGGTGCGGCCCCGACAGGACGCTGGCCTGGACCTCCCGCGTTTCGAGCGCTCGGGCAATGCCATCCATCTGCAACGTGAACCGCGCGTCGTCGACGGACTCCGATACGTCGACCGCCAAAACGAGGGCCAGATCCACCTGCTCCGTCTCTGCCGTCGCCGGATGCGCCAGCATGGCGAGCAGGCCCAAGACGGCAAGCCAGCGCATGCCTAACGGTCCGCCAGGTCGAGGTTGCGCACGCTGTCCAGCCCGGTGGCCTCGTCCCATCCGATAATGTTGCGCAGCGACGCGCCGTGGACGTCCGCACGTGCCAGGGCGGCACCGGTCAAGTTCGCGCCGTCCAGCCGCGCCCCAGCAAGGTCCGTCCCCTCCAGGTTGGCATGCGTCAGGTTGGCGCCGCGCAGGTCGGCAAATGCCATGCGTATGCCGGAAAGGTTCGCTCCCTCAAGATTGGCGCCACCCATCCGGCAGCCGCTGAGGTCCGAGCGCAGGGCGGCCAGGAACTCGGTCCGCCCCAACTCGAAGTGCGCCCCTGCGAGATTAGCCCCGGTCCAGTCGCCGTTGCCGAGCTTGGCCAGGAAATGCACGCCGGCCAGGTTGGCCTGGGAAAAGCGGGGCGCTTCCGCAACCGGGTTCTCCCCGAGCATGGATGACGCGGCCGGCAGGAACATCGTCATCCCGGACAGGTTGGCCTTGGAAAAGTCCGTCCGGATGATGGTCGCCCGATCGAGGTTCGCGCCGGCCAGGTTCGCGCCGACGAAGCGCACCCCGGTCAGGTCGGCGGCAAACAGGTTGGCGCCCGCGAGGTTGGCCCCGCTGAGGTCGAGGTCCGCCAGATCAAGCCGAGACAGGTCCTTGCCGGCCAAGTCGGCCGGATGCCCGGCGCGCAGCAGTGCGATCACCTGCCGCACCGTCATCGTGCCGGCGGCAGCCGGCAAGGCGGCTGCAGGCCCCAGCAGCGCCCCAAGCAGCACGATAGACTTCAAGATTTGGCGACAGCCCGATTGCTTCATTGGCCAAGCCTACTCCGAATTTTTGCCGTGGCGCTATCACGGATGTGTCGGGCCAGCTCTGGACAAATCCGGGCTGTGGACAGATCAGGAGCCGCCGCGCCACGTTTCCAGCCAACTCGCAACGGAGCCCGCATGTTCTACGAAGTCGCCCACGGCCACGGCTTGCCGCATGATCCCGTGAAGGCGTTGATCGCGCCCCGCCCGATCGGCTGGATCTGCGCCCTGAGCGCCGCGGGAGAGATCAACCTTTCGCCCTACTCCTTTTTCAACCAAGTCTCCGACCGGCCGCACATGGTCATGTTCTCGTCCGGCGGACGCAAGGACGCGCTCAGCTTTGTGGAAGAGACGGGCGAGTTCACCTGCTCCATCGTCTCATGGGACCAGCGCGACGCCATGAACCGCACCTCGGCGCCGCTGCCGCGTGGGCACAACGAGTTCGAGTACAGCGGGCTTGAGCCGGAGCCGTCGGTACTGATCCGCCCGCCCCGGGTCCGCGGCGCACCGGCTGCGCTGGAATGTCGGCTGGTCAAGACCGTCGAGCTCACGCCGCTTGAGGGAGGCGAAGCCGCCTACATCATGGCGATCGGGCAGGTGGTCGGCGTCCATATCGACGAGCGCGTCATACGGGACGGCTATGTCGACACCGCGCTGCTGCAGACAATCGGGCGCGCCGGCTATCACGACTATTTCCTGGCCGACCACAAGTTCGCCCTGACGCGACCGAGCAGGGCGTGACCGGCCGGCTCTATGCTCCGTCGGCTTGCAGACCCCGCAGGTGTCCGTGCTGGCGCATCTTGCGCTACCGGCGCTGATGATCAACCGGAGCTAACGAGGAGCCGGAACCGAACCGGAGCGTTATCCGAATGCCGCCCGCGTCAATCCAGCGGCGCCGCCGTGCTCAGGTCGCCCATCACCGCGAGATGGACGCCGGCTTGGTCCAGCAGGATCAGGGAAGCGAACGTCACCACTACGATGGTCGCCATAAGCAGGACATTCTTCGCCTGGCCACTCAGAAAGCGAGCTTCGTGCCCCCGTGGCGGGGTGAGCCTCCTGGAGTCGAGAAAGGCTGCACCGTCCATGGGACTCTCCTGTTCGAGCGTGCGGCTGCCGGCGATGGGGTATTTGCGCAAGGTATTCAGCATTGCTCGACGGCCGCATGGGCCGCAAAAGCCACGCGCTGACCGGCATAACCACAGGCTAGCACCATTGCGATCGCGAGCGATATGACGATGACAAATGCCAATAAAGGGTATCGGACGCCGTCTGGTCTTGTCGCATCATCAGCTCGCATTTCCGGTGGAACCCAATCCGAGACATACATTGCCGCCGCTCCTGTCTATGGGCCGAGGACCGTCCGTTGAGGCAGCTATGGGCGCGTCGGCCCGGCATGGCTGTGATCTATGTCACACCGACGTCCAAGTTGTGCGCAGCCACCAACACGCCGTCCGCATAGGCGCGCAGGCCAAGCTGTCCCTCCCCGGGCAGCGCGACCTCGACGCCCTCGCCGGCCGCCACGTCGCGCGACAGCGTAGGCCGGCCGTTCCACAGCACGTCCAGCCGATCCGCATTGCCGAGCCTGACGGTGGCGGCCCGGCCCGGCCCGAGCGTGACACCCAGCGGATACGGGGTGCGCTGCATCAGCAGCCGGGCGGCGTGGGCGATCAGGTCGGGGTCGCCCTCCAGCAGGTCGCGCCGGGTCAGGTCGTGCAGGACGTCCGGCACCACGCCGCGCTCCTCGAGTTCCAGCCCGGCATTGGGGCCGACCCGCAGGCTGCGGCGCAGCGCCACCCGCAGCTCGGCGCCCTGGGGCAGGCCGGGCGTGTCGGCATCCCCCGCCAGCGCCCGCTGCAGCACGGCAAACGGCCAAACGTTCGCGCCGCCCGCGCCGGTGCAGGGATGCACGCCCAGCACCGGGCCGATCGCGTGGTCCTGGAACCCGGCGGCGAAGATGTCCGTAGCGCTGTAGCATAGCGCGCTGGTCAGCAGCACGACCGGGCCGTGGTAGCGCTGGCCGATGGCGTTGCAGGCCTCGGGCGAGGTCATCGGCAGGGCGGCGGAGTACATCGCGCCGGTATCCAGCGCATGCTCGACCGATTGGCGCCAGGACGACAGGTCAGCCACGCGGTAGGGGTTGGCCGGCCCCTGGCTGCGGCACAGCGCCAGCACGGCCGGGGTAGCGCGGAGCTGCATCGGCGCCGGCTCGATCCGGCCAGGGGTCAGCAGCTGCAGGCACCGCTCGGCCGCCTCGACCAAGCCGCCGCCGTTGTCGCGCACATCGAGGATCAGGCCGCGCGGCGGCAGCACTGCGAGCAGCCGGGCGAACTCGGCCACGAAGGCCTCTGCGTCGGGCATGGCGAAGGTTGGGATGCGCAGGTAGCCGACATGGATGCGGCCGATTCGCAGCCCGGCCGCGGTGAACCTTTGCGGCAGTTCGGTCGCAATCGGGGTTTGCAGCACGCGAGCGCCGTCAGTCGTCGGTAGGGCGCTTGGCCGAACATGGCGAGATCCGGACGGCCCAGCGTGGAACAGCGCGCGGTGGCCGCGGCGGAGCGCGTCCGATTGCAGATCCAGGCTGGCGGCGCGACGGCTCTGATCGGCGGGCAGCGTCAGCACGCGCCACACGACGCGAACCTCCCGCAGGGCCGCACTGTGCCCGGGCCGCAACTGGACCGCCACCCAGTCCTCGTCGGGCGGCGGACGCCGCTCGAGCGGACGCATCGTCATGCCGGCGAGCGCATGGGCGCGCTGGGCTGCCGGGTTAGCCCCGGCGGTGCGCGCCGCGGCACGTTCCAGCGCGCGCAGCATGGGCACGCCGCTCCAGGCGACCACCTCCTCGCCCGGAGCCATGTCGGCGAAACCCGAGGCCACCCGCGTGACGATCACCCTGGGCCGGCCGGCGACGCAGTGCTCGCCGAGCTGCAGCGGCAGGAACGCCACCATCTGGGCAAGCGCCGACGGCAGCAGGTAGTTGGTGTGCAGGTCGGACAGCGTGTCGAACACCTCGGCCAGCGCCGCGTGGAAGCCGGCGTCGCTGGCCATCAACGGCAGGCGGCGGCGCAGGCTGCGCAGCCGGGCCAACGGGTCCACGCCGTGGCTGGCCTGTTTCTGCGGCAGGTGCACGTAGTAGTCGGCGAGCAGGCGCATGGCCGTGTCCACCAGGGTCTGCCGCTCGACAAGCGACAATGCGGGAATCTGCGCGCGGAAGCGGGCCAGCGTCGTAGCGCGACGCCAGCGCCACGTGGTCGGCAGCGGCGACGCAGGGTCAAATCCGGACATGGCGCGCCTCCCAGTTCACCTATAGTGAGACTTGCTCTAGTCTACGCGCGCAACTGAGATCGATTGACGGCCAAGACCCAAATATTCGGGATTTCCAGTGCGCTGCATACGTTGTGATAACGAGAACCCGGCGGACGCACGCTTCTGCGACGGCTGCGGCGACTCGCTGTCGCGCGCCTGTCCGACCTGCGAGGCTGTAGCCCGCGCCAACGCGCGGTTCTGCAATCAATGCGGCGCAGCCCTGGGCGGCACAGCCCTAGGCGGCACAGGGTTGGCGACGCCTGCCAGGTCAGCCGCGTTCCCGCCCCCAAGCATCGGCCAGCGCAAGCACGTCATCATCCTGTTCGCCGATGTCCGCGGCTCCACGGAGCTGGTTCGCGCCCTGGACCCCGAGGAGGCGCTGGCCCGCATCGATCCCGTCGTGCATGGGGCCGCCGCCGCCGTCGCCCGGTTCGGCGGCATCGTGAACGAGGTTCAAGGCGACGGTTTGATGGCGCTGTTCGGCGCGCCGCTTGCCGCCGAGGACCACCCGGTATGCGCCTGCCTTGCCGCCCGCGCCATCCTGCAAGGACTGCCGCCGGGGATCGAGATGCGGGTCGGCGTGCATTCCGGCGAGGTCGTGGTCCGGCCCTCCGGCCGCGACGCAGCCGACTACGCGGCAATCGGCCCCGCCGTCTATTTCACCAAGCGTCTCGAGCAATCGGCGGACCCCGGCACCGTGCGGCTGAGCGCCGACACCGCCCGCCTCACGCGCGGCTACACCGATCTGCGCCCGCTGGGCCTAGTGCAGGCAAAAGGCTGGGACGAGCCGGTCGAGATGTTCGAGCTGCTGCAGGCCACCAACCGGCCAAGCTGGGAGGTGCGCTCCGCCGGCAGCCTGAGCCCCTTCGTCGGGCGGGAAGCGGAGCTGGCGGCGTTGTCGGCGGCGCTGATGCGGGCAACGCTCGGCACGACGCAGGCCGTGACCCTGGTCGCCGATGCCGGGGTCGGTAAATCGCGCCTGGCACATGAGTTCCTGCAAGGCGTTGCGGCCCGCGGCATCCGCTTGGTGCGCGCCGCTGCTGCCGCCCATGCCGGCACTGCCCCGTTCCATTTCGCGGCCGAGCTGCTGCGGTCCTGGATTGGGGCCGTGGTGGGCGACGACCGCGCGGCGCTCGCCCGGCGGCTGGATCAGGCCATCGCCCTCACCCTGGCGCAACATGTCCGGCCGGGCGTGGCCGCGCTCCATTACCTGCTGGACTTGCCCTTGTCGTGCTTGCCGCTCCCCGAGCAGGACGCATGGACCGCGCTCGACGCGGCCCATCGCCGCCAGAGCCTGATCGATGCCGCCCGCAGCGTCCTATTGCGGGAGGCCGCCCAGCATCCGTTGATGGTGTTCGTGGAGGACCTGCACTGGGTCGACGAGGCGAGCCTCGAGCTGCTGAACACCGTCGTCGCCGGTGCCGGGGCCGCCCGGCTGCTGCTGTTCGCGACCACCCGGCCGGAGCGTCAACCGGACTGGGCTGCCCGGAGCAACAGCGTCGTGCTGCGGCTAGAGCCGTTGGAGCGGGCGCAATCCGAGGCGATGCTGCGCCACCTCGTCGGCGACGCGCCGGAGCTCGCGCCGCTACGGGCCCGCATCATCGCCCAGGCCGAGGGCACGCCGCTGTTCCTGGAGGAGATCGCGCGGTCGTTGACCGAGAGCGGCGCGCTGGTGCGTGCGCCCGCCCAGGTACGGCTGACCGAGAGCGCGGACGCCATCAGCATCCCAGCCTCTGTCCAGGGCATCGTCGCGTCGCGCATGGACCGGCTGCCGGCCACGCAGCGCCGCCTGCTGCAGGTCGCGTCGGTGCTGGGCAAGGATGTCCGGACCGACGTGCTGCGCGTGGTCTGCCACGTGCCGCCCGCGCAGGTAGACGCCGACCTCGCAGCGCTGCAGGCGGCCGAGTTCCTGCACGAGACCAGCCTGGGCACCCGCGAGGCCTATACCTTCAAGCACGCCGTAACCCAGTCGGTCGCCTATGGCACCCTGCTGCGGGCCGAGCGCCGCGTGCTGCACGCGGAGGCGCTGTCGGCGCTCGAACGCATGAGCGGGGACCGCGCGGGGGAGATGCTCGAGCGCCTGTCGGACCACGCCCTCGCCGGCGAGGTTTGGGTTGCCGCCTTCCGCTACAGCTTGGGCGCAGCCCGGCGGGCGAACGACCGCTTCGCATGGCCGGAGGCGATCACCTACTTCGACCGTGCGCTGGACGCAGTCGGCCATTTCGAGGACGCGCATGAGGCCGCGCTGGCCGGCATCGAGGCCCGGCTGGGCATGCGCGTGGCACTCGCCGCCACCGGCAACCTGGACCGCTGCCTTTCGGTCATGGAGGACGCGCGCCGATTAGCGGCCTGGACGGGCGACACGATCCAGGTGGCGCAGATCGACGGCTATTCCTGCATGCTGCTGACCAGCCTCGGCTCATTGGACCGGGCGGTGGCGGCGGGGCAGCGCGGAGCGGCCGCTGCGGCAGGGCACGCGCCCTCGGCGCTGAACCTGGCGTTCGGGCTGGGGCAGGCTTATTGGTTCCAGGGCCGCTTCGCCGATGCCGTCAGGACGCTGTCCGGCAGCCTCCCCAGCGTCCGCGGGCCGATGCGGCTGGCCTCGACCGGGACGATCGGCACCGCCTCAGTGCTGACGCTGGTCGCGCTGTCCAAAACGCACGCGATGCTGGGCGACTTCGACATCGCGTTCGCGCTGGCCGACGAGGCGCAAGCCATCGCCGCGGAGACCCAACGCCCCTACGACGTCGCCTATGCCAGCGTGGCGCCCGGCTTCGCCCATATGATGCGGGGCGCACACGACGACGCGGTGGCTGTGATGGAGGACGGGCTGCTGGTGGCGCGCCGCGCTGGCATCATGCTGCTGCTGCCGTCCATCGCACGGTATCTCGGCCGGGCGCACGCCGCAGCCGGGCAGGCCGGGAAAGCGCATGCATTGCTGGATGAGGCGTTGGCGCTGACGCGCAGCCAAGGACTTATCGGGCTGACGGCCTGGTGCAGCGCGGCGTTGGGCCACGCGCATGTGAACGGCGACGCGGCCCGGGCCGAGACCGCGTTGCAGGAAGCGCTGGCGATGGCGACCGACCATGGCTACGCTCCCGTACAGACGCAGACCCTGCGCGCCCTTGGAGAACTGCGGCTGCGAGCGGGCGACGCCCCAGCAGCGGAGGCCATGCTACGGCGAGCCGTCGGACTTGCCATCGGCATGGGAATGCGCCCCGACCTGGCCGAGGCGCGGCAGCTGCTGGCCAGTACGTTGCGCGAGCTTGGCCGTGTTGCCGAGGCTTTGGCGGAGGACGACGCGGCTGCGGCGCTCGGCCTGGCGCTGTATCCGCCGCCGATCGAACGTTCCGGCCCTGGCAAGCCGGCCCTGTTGACTAGAACGGAGCACCGTCGATGACCAACCAGCACAGCCCGCTTCGCCCGGCCACGATGAAGGACCTGCAGGCCATCCTGGCCCACGCCGCAAAGCATCCGTCCGAGCGCCAGAAGCTGGTCGATGCGCCCGAGGATGCGCTGATGCAGGCTGGCCTGACCGCCACGACGGATGCGGTCGAGTTCCTGCGGAGCCTCGGCCAAACCAAGTTCGACGACGACACCCAGACTGCAAAGATCAGCAAGAGCGACTCGGTCGGCGCCATGGGCGAGATGTAGCCGCCGGCCCGGTCGAGGGCATTCGATGGCGCCCGATGCTGGCCGGGTCATGCTGGTGTCGATGCCGCAGTCGTCGGCGCACTACCCGAACCTGGCACTTGGCCTGCTGAAGCCGCTGGCGGAGCAAGCCGGCGCCGCATGCGACGTGCGCTACTTCTCATTGGACTATCTGGATGCAGTCGGCATCGACGCCTATGCGACACTGATGGATCCTTCAATTTACATGGCTCAGGCGGGCGAGTGGGTGTTCGCCGCCGCAGCCGACCCCAGACTGCACCCAGACGACCCCAAGTTCTTTACCGACGTCCTGCTGCGCCACTATGCCGAGGCCTATCGTCCGGCGCTGATCCTGGCGCTGATGGCAGCGCGGCAGGATGCTCCGGCGTTCATCGAGCGCTGCCTCGATAGCGTGGACTGGCGGCGCTATGCCCTGGTCGGCTTCACGACATCGTTCCAGCAGACCATGGCGTCCCTGGCGCTGGCACGGCGCGTTAAGGCCCGCTATCCCGGCGTCGCCATCGTATTCGGCGGCGCCAACTGCCAGAACGCGATGGGGCTGGAGCTGTTGGCGCAATATCCCTGCATCGACGCGGTCTGCCTGGGTGAGGGCGAGCACGCCTTCGTCGAGATCATCCGCCGTGTCCGCGCGGGTGTGTCGCTGGACGGCATCCCCGGCGTCGCCACTCGCGGTCAGCCTGCCCCTGCCCCGGCCGGCCGTACCGACCTGGAGGCCCTGCCCTACCCCGACTTCGATGCGTTCTTCAGCCAGCACGCCGGCAGCTCAGGCGCCGCAGCATTTCCACCTGCCGTGGTGTTCGAGACCGCCCGCGGCTGCTGGTGGGGCGCCAAGCACCACTGCACCTTCTGCGGCCTGAACGGCACCAGCATGGCATTCCGCTCCAAATCGCAGGGCCGCGCCTACGACGAGCTCGCCTATCTCGTCGCGCGGCACAACGTCGCGGATGTCGCCAACGCCGACAACATCCTGGATATGGCCTACTTCCAGGACTTCCTGCCGCGCCTGGCTGCGGGCCCGCTCAACCTGTTGATCTACTACGAGACCAAGGCCAATCTGCGGCCCGAGCACATCGACACGCTGGCGCGCGCCGGGGTACGGAAAATCCAGGCCGGGATCGAGACACTGGACACGGGGCTGCTCAGGCTGATGCGCAAGGGATCGACCGCGCTGCAGAACGTGCAGACCCTGAAGCTCGCCGCCGAGGCCGGCATCTACGTCGAGTGGCTGGCGCTATGCGGCTTCCCCGGCGAGACCGCGGCGGAGTATGGCCGCATCGCCGCGCTGTTGCCGGCGCTGCGCCACCTGCAGCCGCCCGCCGCCTTTCTCCGTGCCCGCGCCGACCGGTTCAGCCCGTATTTCGACGACCCGGCCGGGTTCGGCGTGACATTGGAGCCGCTTCCAGCCTACCGCCACATCTATGGCGGGGACGCCGCCGCCCAGTCGCGCCTGGGCTACCACTTCGCCATGCGCTCCCCAGCGCTTGATGGGCTGCAAAGTTACACGGCCGATACCGCCCGGGAATATTCGTATTGGCGGGAGTACCAAGCAACAAGCGCCTTGTGGCTGGACGGGGCCACCGTCCACGACCGGCGCTGGGGCTGGCCCGCGGCGGACGCGGCGCTCACCCCTGCTGCGGCTGCAATTCTGCGCATGGCCTGGGGCATCGTGCCATGGCTGCGGGTGGCGCGCGATTTGGATGGGTACTATCCTGGGCTCGACCAGGCCGCCGCCGAGTTGGAACGACGGGGCTGGCTGCTGCGGGAAAGCGGCCATGTTCTCGCCTTGCCGCTGCGACAGCCCGGGTTTCGCGCGGCGCCCTCGATCGCCGAGGTCCGCGAGGCGGTCGGCCGGCCACTGACCGTCGCGGCCGAATGACGCAGATGCTGTCCCGCACCACCAAGCATGATGTGCTGGCTGCCACGCCGCTGTTTGCCGGGCTGGGGCAGAACGATTTGGGCGCGCTGGCCGACCTCGCCGGGGAGCGCCGGGTTGGGCGGGCCGCCATCGTGGTGCGCCGTGGCGACGCGGACTGCGCCCTGCTGGTGCTGGTGCACGGCCGCCTTCGCGCCGGCGCAGTCTCCGCTGAAGGACGGGAGGTCACGATCGGCCTCATCGAACCCGGCGCCGTGCTGGGCGAGATCGCATTGCTCGATGGCCGACCGCGCAGCCTGGACGTCGTGGCCATGGTGGACAGCTTGCTGCTGTCGCTCGAACGGCGCGACTTCCTGCCCTTCCTGCGCGCCCGGCCGGAGCTGATGCTGCGCTTGATGGCACTGCTGTGCGACCGGCTGCGCCGGGCCAGCGCCGCATTCGAGGACGTCGCTTTGGCGCCGCTCTCCGCCCGGCTGGCCCGGCTGCTGCTGACACTGGCCGAGGCGCACGGCACATCTACGCCGGATGGGGTGCAGATCCGCCTCGCGCTGTCGCAGCGCGACATGGCCGCCCAGGTCGCTGCGACGCGGGAGCGGGTGAACAAGCAGCTCCGCCAGTGGCACGAGGCCGGAGTGCTGGGCGACTGCAACGGCCGCCTCGTGCTGCGCCAGCCCGACGCGTTGCGGGCTTTGCTGGGATAGTATCGAGGTTTAATTCGATCTTCTGCCGGTCATTACTGGGGCAAAGCTATCGGATTTGGTCCGGCTTGGAAAAGGCTTCCATTGCGAGCCAGCTTTGGCGCGGCAATCCAGGATCGCATGGACTAGCGTTTGCGCGTATGATCTTGGATTGCCTTGTTGCCAGCACTCCTAGTGATGATGGCGGTCTCAGCCTGCTGCGGCCTTGTTGGTGAACCAGTGCAGCTCACCCGTGGGACGGTAACGCGCAGCTGGCAAGTCGGGGGCGCTGGCCCGCACCCGGGCGAGCACGTCCCGCTTGTCCGCACCGGCCACCAGGAACGCAGCATGCCGGCAGCTCTCCAACACCGGGTAGGTGAGCGTGATGCGCGTGGGCTCGTCCTCTGGCATCACCGCCGCCGCCCAAGCGGAGCGTTCGTCGAGCACCGGCGTATTGGGGAACAGCGACGCAGTATGGCCGTTGGTGCCCAGTCCAAGCAGCACGATATCGAACAATGGCCGTGCGGGATCGAGCGCCACCCTGCCATAAAAGGCTTGCAACAAAGCCTGGTATTGCGCGGCGCCCTCATCGGCGGTCACGCCCTCGGTCGGCATAGGATGCACGTTGCCGGGCGGCACGATGGCCCGGTCCAGCATGGCCTCCATCGTCATGCGATAATTGCTGCGCGGGTCTGATTGCGGCACGAAACGCTCGTCGCCCCAAAACCAGTGCACGCGCTCCCACGGCACGCGATCCGCGAATGGCGCTGCCGCCAGGGCCTGATACAACAGCTCTGGCGTCGATCCGCCGGACAGCGCGACCGCCACCGGCCCGGGCCGCGACTGCAGGACGCCGGTCATCCAGCCGGCGACGTCGGTGGCCAGCGTTCGAGGATCAGGCGATATCGTGTCCATCAGCGGCTTCGCGGCATGATGAGCTCGTCCACCGCATGCGCCCAGCCGTCCGCATCATTGGAGCCGGTGACCGCCGCAGCCCGCGCCTGCACCTCTGCCGAGGCGTTCCCCATCGCGACGGCAAATCCAGCGACGTCGAACATCGGTAGGTCGTTGGCCATGTCCCCCAGCACCGCGACGTCCGGCAATCCCACCCCCAACTGCGCCGCCAGAATGCGGACCGCATTGCCCTTGTTCGCCTCCCGGTGCGTCACGTCGAGGTAGTAGGTTTGCGACCGCTTGGCATTGGCGGTATCGCCCAGCAGCGCCTGCAGCTCCGTCTCGAGCCGCGCCAGCAAGGGGGCATCGTCCGTTACGCCGACCACCTTGCCACCCTGGTCGATGTAGGGCTCGAAGCTCTCGACGATCCGCTCGTTGAACCGCACGGTATGGCGCTCGTGGTCGACGTGCGGCCCGTTCGGGTCCTGCGCCAGCCATTCCTGCGCGGTGAAGAACCAGGCGCTGACGCCGTTGCGGGCAAACAGCGCCAACGCCGTCCGTGCCGCGTCGGGCGGCACGGTGCGCTGCTCCACCACGGTCCCATCCGGCTGCATGATGGTCCCGCCGTTGAAGCCGGCCAGCAGCCCCGCCAGGCCCAGCTCCTCGGCGATCCACAACATCCCGCGCGGAGGCCGGGCGCTGACGATGGCGAGCGGTATGCCCGACGCCCGCAGCCGCCCGGCCGCCGCGACCGTACTGGCGGCGAGGGACTTGTCCGTCCGCACCAACGTTCCGTCGACATCGGACACGACTAGGCGGATTGGGCCGCCCATCAGCTCAGCGTCAGCCAACTGCGGCCATCCCGTTCCAGCAATGCATCCGCAGCCGCGGGCCCGCTCGTCCCGGAGGCGTAGGTATGGATCCTGGTATGGCCGGCCTCCACCTCGTCCAGGATCGGCTGCACGACCGCCCAGCCCGCCTCGATATTGTCGGCGCGCTGGAAGAACGTCGCATCGCCGATCATCACGTCATACAGGAGCGTCTCATACCCGGTGTTGGATGGCGTGTTGAAATAGTCGGCGTAGCGGAAGTCCATCGCCACCGCACCCAGTTGCAGCGTCGGCCCCGGCACCTTGGCGCTAAGGTTCAGCGTGATGCCCTCGCTCGGCTGCACATGGATGACCATGACGTTCGGCGTCAGCTGGCTGATCGGGGTGCTGCGGAACATCGCGTAGGGCGCCTGTTTGAAATGCACCACGATCTCGGTCCGCCGCCGCGCCATACGCTTGCCGGTCCGGACATAGAAGGGCACTCCGGCCCAGCGGAAGTTGTCGATTTTCAACCGCATGGCGATAAAGGTCTCGGTCGTGCTGTCCGGCGCCACGTCGCGCTCCTTGCGGTAGCCCGGCGCCTCGTTGTCGCCCAACCGTCCCGGGCCATACTGGCCGCGCACCACGTCCCGTTCCACCCGCATGGTGTCGAGCGGCTTGATCGCCTGCATCACCTTGGCCTTTTCCGCCCGGACCGCGTCGGCGTCGAAGCTGTTTGGCGGCTCCATCGCCGTCATCGCCAGCAGCTGGAACATATGGTTCGGCACCATGTCCCGCAGCGCGCCGGTCGGTTCGTAGAAGTGGCCGCGGGTCTCGACGCCCACTGTCTCGGCGGCGGTGATCTGGACGTGGTCGACATAGTTCCGGTTCCACAGCGGCTCGAAGATGCCGTTGCTGAACCGCAGCGCCATGATGTTCTGCACCGTTTCCTTACCGAGGAAATGGTCGATGCGGAACACCTGGGACTCGTCCATCCTGTCCAGAATCAGCTTGTTCAACGCCTTTGCGCTGCCCAAGTCGTGACCGAACGGCTTCTCGATCACCACGCGGCGGAATGCGTTGTCCCCCTCCTGCATCAGCCCGCTATCGGCGAGGTGAACAAGCACCGGCCCGAAGAACCGGGCGGCGATGGCCAGATAGAATATGCAGTTGCCGCTGATGCGGTCCTTCAATGCCGCATAGGTGGCCGGATCCTCGAAATCGCCAACATGGTAGAACAGCCGGTCATGCACCCAGCCCCAGGCGTCCCGGTTCAGCCCGTCCGCTGCGAACTCGCCTCCCTTGTCCGACACGAAGCTCTGCATCGTTGCAGTCTGGCTGTTGCGATACGCGTCGTCGTCAAAGGGGGCGCGGTCGACGCCGATGACCTGAAATCCCTCCTGCAGCAGCCCGGCCTGCTGCAGATTATACAGCGACGGCATCAGCAGCCGCTTCGTCAGGTCCCCGGCGGCGCCTAATATCACCAGGGTGGAAGGCGGCGCCGGGTCGGCGTGAACGAGGCCTTCGGGACCGGACAGGGATGCCGAGACGTCCATCGGTCAAGTCTCCCGCTCGTGTTCCTGCACCTTGACCGCCGGGGTCACCGGCAGTGGCTGCGGTATCACGCCGGGGATGGTCGGCTCCACGTGGCCGCCGAAACCGGCACGCATCGCCGACAGCAGCTTGTTGGCGAAGCTGTGAGTCCGCCGGCTCTCGAAGCGCGCGAACAGGCTGGCGGTGATCACTGGGGCCGGCACCGCCTGCTCCACTGCGGCCTCAATTGTCCAGCGCCCCTCGCCGCTATCGTCAACGGCGCCCTGATACTCCGACAGGTCGCCATTCTTCGTCAGCGCGATCGCGGTGAGGTTCAACAGCCACGAACTGACGACGCTGCCCCGGCGCCAGGTCTCCGCCACCTCGGCGACATTGATCGTGAAGCGCTCTGCCTCCGGCAGCTCCTCGCTGTCCTTGGTGCGCAGGATGTCGAAGCCCTCGGCATAGGCCTGCATCATGCCGTATTCGATGCCGTTGTGCACCATCTTGACAAAGTGCCCGGCGCCAGCGGGACCAGCGTGGATATAGCCCTGCTCCGAGCGCGGATCGTGCCCTTCCCGATCCGGGGTGCGCTCGATAGTGCCGATGCCGGGCGCCAAGGCGGCGAAGATCGGGTCGAGACGCTCCACCGCGTCCTTCTCGCCGCCGATCATCATGCAGTAGCCGCGCTCGATGCCCCAGATGCCGCCGGAGGTGCCGACGTCGACATAGACGATGCCCTTTCCCCGCAGCTCCTTCGCGCGGCGGATATCGTCCTTGTAGAAGGTGTTGCCGCCGTCGATGATGGTATCGCCGCTGTCGAGCAGCTCCGCCAGGTCGGACACCGTCGCTTCAGTGATCTTGCCGGCCGGCAGCATGACCCAGATGGCGCGTGGCGGGGCAAGCTTCGCCACCATGTCGGCGAGGCCATTGGACGCGGTGGCCCCCTTGTCCGCCAGCTTATGCATGGCGGTCTCGTTCCGATCATATACGACGGTATGGTGCCCGGCGCGCATCAGGCGCTGGCTGATGTTGCCGCCCATGCGGCCCAGGCCGATGATCCCAAGTTCCATGCCTTGTCCTCCTATAGCGCCGCATCGACGGCACGGGCCAGCCGCGCCAGGCCGGCGTCCACGTCCGCGCCCAGGTGCACCCGCAATGCCCGCCGCCCACGCTCCGCCAACACATCAAAATCGCCCCGGGCCTGCGCCGCCTTTACCGTGCCGAAGGTGAACTTCTCGCCGGGCACGGTCAGGTCCTTGCCGTCATCGGCGGTGATCTGCAGCACGACGCCGCTGTTGGGCCCGCCCTTGTAGGCCTGGCCTGTCGAGTGCAGGAACCGCGGCCCGAACCCCACGCAGGTCGCCACGTGCTTCGCATCCCGGATATGGGTGCGGAGCTTGCGGAGCAGCTCGATATGCGCCGGGTTACGATCGATGTACGCGAGCAACGCCACGTAGTCGCCGGGTCCGGCGCGGTTCAGGTGCGCCTTGACGACATCGTCCAGGCTCTCCTGCCGCAATGCGTCCTGGTCGCGGGGGTCGGTGAACAGCTTGATCCCGTCCGAGATCAGGAACGGCGCCTCGGGCGGCAGCTTGCCGGTGGCGGCGTAGGCGTCGGTCAGCTTCTTCGTCTCAATCTTGCTGGCCTCGACGTCCGGCTGGTCGAACGGGTTGATGCCGATCACGGCGCCGGCGACGGCGGTGGCGAACTCCCACAAGAAGAACTGCTGCGCCACCTGCATCGGGCTCGACAGCGACAGGCGCACGACCGGCTGGCCCGCCTTTTCCAGCGCCGCCACCGCCGCGTCCTGCGCCGCATCGGGCGCGCCCATCAGGCGCAAGTAGGCGAACACGCGGTCCTGCCCATACACGCCCGGGGCGCCCAACGGTTCGTCGTCCACCGGCACGATGCCGTGGCCCTGCTTGCCCGTGCTCTCGGCCAGGAGCTGCTCCAGCCAAGCGCCCATGTCATGGATGCCGGGGCTGGCGACGATCGTCACTTTGTCCCGCCCAGCCTTTGCCGCCGTGCCCAGGATGATGCCGAGCCGCACGCCGGGATTCTCGTCCGGCGGCGTCCCAGCATTGCAGGACTGCTCCATCAGCGCGGCCGAGTGCAGGAATGCTTTCAGGTCCAGCCCCATCGCGGCGGCCGGCACCATGCCGAAGTTGGACAGTACGGAGTAGCGGCCGCCGATCGACGGGTCGCCCATGAACACCCGGCGGAAGCCGTCGGACTCCGCCACGTTCTGCATCTTGGAGCCAGGATCGGTCACGGCCACGAAATGCCGGCCTGCCTTATCGCCGACCGCCGTCTTCATTGCGTCCCAGAAATACGCCTTGAAGATGTTCGGCTCCAAGGTGCCGCCGGACTTGCTGCTGACGATGCACAGGGTCTTCGCCAGGTCCACGCGGGCATGCAGCGCGGCGATCTGCGCCGGGTCGGTGCTGTCTAAGATCAGCAGCTCGGGGAAGCCCGGCTGCTTAACGCCCCCGCCTTCACGAAACGTCTCCGCCAGCACCTCGGGCCCCAGGCTCGATCCACCCATGCCCAGCAGCAGGATATGCTGGAAGCCCTCAGCCTTGATCTCGTCCTGGAACGCCTGCAGCGCCGGCAGGTCGGCCGCCCGGTCGTCGACCACGCGCAGCCAGCCGAGCCACTTCGCCTCGTCGGCCCCGGTCCACAGGCTCGCGTCGTGCGCCCAGAGGTCGCGAAGCTTGCCATGCTTGCGCCAGTCCTCCAGCGTCGCCTTGAAGTCGGCCGCCAGCGGCTCTGGCAGGCTCGCCTCCATGCCGGTCAGCTGGTCGCCCAGCATGGCGTTGCGCTTGGCGGCGACGGAGCCCAGCAGCTTATCCGCAGCCTCGGCGAACAGCTCCACACCGTCCGCGACCAGTTGCTTCGTCACCTCATCGAGCCCGAGCTGATGCTCCTCGGTAGCGGCCATCACGGCGCGAGCGCCCTCGATGTCCTCGGTCAGGCTGGCGCGCGGATGGCCGTGCTCGCGGAAGGCGTCCATGGTCGCGGGCGGAATGGTGTTCACGGTGTCGGGGCCGATCAGCTCCTCGACATACAGCACGTCGCTATACGCCTTGTCCTTCACGCCGGTGCTGGCCCATAGCAGCCGCTGCGGCAGCGCACCGGCGGCGGCCAGCTTTTGCCAGCGCGGGCTCGCGACCATCTTGAGGTAGGTCTGGTAGGCCATCTTGGCATTGGCAATCGCTACCTTGCCGCGCAGGGCGGACAGCGCCGCCTCGCCGCTCTTCACCCGCTCGTCGATGCGCTTGTCGATCACGGCATCGATGCGGCTCACGAAGAAGCTGGCGACGCTCGCGATGCCGGCGACGCTCTCGCCGCGCGCCATTCGGTCCTCCAGCCCGGCGACGAACGCCTCCGCCACCGCCTCGTATGCCGCCTGCCCGAACAGCAAGGTCACGTTGATGTTCAACCCCTCGCCAATCAGGGTGCGGATCGCCGCCACGCCCTTGTCGGTGCCGGGCACCTTCACCATCAGGTTCTCGCGCCCGACGGCCTTCCACAGCTTCCGCGCCTCGGCGACCGTCTCGTCGGTATGCAGCGCGAGGTACGGCGAGACCTCCAAGCTGATGTAGCCGTCCACCTTGCCAGACGCCTCATATACCGGCCGCATCAGGTCGGCCGCGTCCCGGATGTCCTGCTCGGCCAGCGACTCGTAGATGTCGAGAGCGTCGTGGTCGCCGCGCCCGGCCAGCTCCTTGAACCCGTCGTCGTAGTCCGTGCCCTCCCCCATCGCCTTTTGGAAGATGCTCGGGTTCGACGTGATGCCTTTCAGCCCATCCTGGTCGATCAGGGTCTGCAGGCTGCCGTCATGAATGAAGCTGCGCCGGATGAAGTCGAGCCATGGGCTCTGCCCGAAGCCCTCCAGCTGCTTCAGCGCATTGCCGGTCTTCGCCTGTTGGGTATCCATAACTAGTCTCCCTTGCTGCGTTTCGCTTGGGCGCGGGCGGCGTCCAGCACCTTGTCCGGCGTGAAGCCAAATTTCTTCAATAGGTCGCCCGCCGGCGCGCTGGCGCCGAAGGTGTGCATTCCGACCACCGCCCCGCCCCAGCCGACATAGCGGTCCCAGCCCAGCGTCGACCCCTGCTCCACCGCCACCCGGCCCACCACGGACCGCGGCAGCACGCTTTCGCGATACGCCCCGTCCTGGCTCTCGAACAGCTCCCAGCTCGGCATTGACACCACGCGGGAGCTGACGCCCTCCGCCTTGAGCGCCTCATGCGCGCCGATGCACAGTGACAGCTCGCTGCCGGTGCCCATCAGGATCACCTCCGGCGTGCCCTCGCCCGCCACCACGTAGGCGCCGCGGTCCAGGCCAGATGCCGGTGCATACTTGTCCCGGTCCAGCGTCGGCAGCGCCTGGCGGCTCAGGATCAATGCGATTGGCTTGTCGTGGATCTGCATAGCGACGCGCCAGGCCTCGGCGACCTCGTTCGCGTCGCCGGGCCGGATCACCACCATGCCTGGCACGGACCGCAATGAGATAAGCTGCTCGATCGGCTGGTGCGTCGGGCCGTCCTCGCCCACGCCGACGCTGTCATGGGTGAAGATGTAGATGACCGGCAGCTCCATGATCGCCGCGAGCCGGATCGGCGGCTTCATGTAGTCGCTGAAGATCAGGAAGCCCGAGCCATAGGCCCGCATGCCGCTCAGCGCCATGCCGTTGCAGATCGAGCCCATGGCGTGCTCGCGGATGCCAAAATGCAGGTTGCGGCCGCCGTAGTTGTCCGCCTCGAAGCTTCCCGCGCCCTGGAAGGTCAGGTTGGACTTGGTGGACGGCGCCAGGTCGGCGGCGCCGCCCACCAGCCACGGCACGTGCGGCGCGATGGCGTTCAGCACCTTCTGCGAGCTATCGCGGCTCGCCAAGCCCTTTGCATCGGCAGGGAACGTCGGAATGTCCGCGTCCCAGCCGGCCGGCAGCTCGTGATGGTCCATCTGGTCGAGCTCGGCCGCGAGGTCCGGATACTCCTTGCGATAGCGGCCCAGCATGTCCATCCAGGACGTGCGCAGCCGGTGCCCGCGGGCGCCCATGCGCTGGGTGAAGTGCTCGCGCACGCCGGGCGGCACCAGGAACTGCGCGTCCTCCGGCCAGCCGTAGTTGCGCTTGGCGGCCTTGATCTCCTCGTCGCCCAGCGGCTCCCCGTGCGCCTCCCGGGTCCCCTGCTTCTTTGGCGCGCCGTAGCCGATGACGCTGTGCACGAGGATGAAGGTCGGGCGGTCGTCGACGCCCTCGGCCGCACGCAGCGCCTCCAGGGTCGCCGCGGTGTCGTTCGCGTCATTGACGTGCAGCACGTTCCAGCCATAGGCGGCGAAGCGGGCGCCGACGTCCTCGCTGAACGCCAGGCTGGTGGCGCCCTCGATGGTGATCAGGTTGCTGTCGTAGATCCACACCAGGTTGGACAGCTTCAGGTGCGCGGCGGTGCTGGCGGTCTCGCCGCTCACGCCCTCCATCATGTCGCCGTCGCCGCACAGGGCGTAGATGCGGTAGTCATACAGCGGGAAGCCGGGCTTGTTGTAGCGGGTGGCGAACCAACGCTCTGCCATCGCCATGCCGACGCTGTTGGCGACACCCTGGCCCAGCGGACCCGTCGTGGTCTCGACGCCGGAGGTGTAGGTATATTCCGGATGGCCCGGCGTCACGCTGCTGAGCTGGCGGAACTGCTTGATGTCGTCGAGCGACACCGCCTCCATGTCGGTCGGGCCGTGCTCGCCGATGCGGCGCGTGCCGGTCAGGTGCAGCAGCGAATAGAGCAGCATCGAGGCGTGGCCGACCGACAGCACGAAGCGGTCCCGGTTGGGCCAAGTCGGGTCCAGGGGATCGAAACGCAGCACGTCCTGCCAGAGCGTGTAGGCGACAGGCGCCAACGCCATCGGCGTGCCCGGATGGCCAGACTTGGCCTTTTGCACCGCATCCATCGATAGGGTGCGGATCGTATCGATGCAGAGCTTGTCGATACCGACCTGTGCTATGTTGTCGCCGTCTGCTGCCATGTGCTGGGTTTCCTAAAGCTGGCCTGGGGCCGATGGAGCGTGGAACCCGATACTGCCGGGGCGCCGACGGACCGGCCAATGCGGATTGGCTGTCAAGTCGATGCCATACGGCATCGGGCAGGGGATCGTGCCGAGATACTGACGGCTCTCGTCCGAGAAATAAAGCTGGCCGTTGCACCCAAGCATCACGGAACCTTTACCCTATCCGGGGGCCAACGTGCCCACCGGGCGCCGGTTGCGTGTGTCAGTCGTATGAACCTTGCGCCGGGTCGCCGGGTTCCCAACCTGCAAAACTCAGGACGCAGGGTGCATCGCATGGCTGGATACTTCAAGTGACATCGCCTGCGCTGGCAGCCGAACCGGCCGCCGCCCATGTGGTCGCGACGATGATGGCCCCGCCGAGCATGACAGTCGGGCCGGTCGGGCCCATGCTGCTGCGGCTTACCCTGCCGATGGTCGGCGCGGTGCTGTCGGCAATCGGCTATTCGGTCGCCGAAACCTGGTTCATCGCCCGCCTGGGGCCGCAGGCACTCTCGGCGGTCAGCTTCACCTTCCCGGTCACCATGGTGGTCATCAGCCTGGCGATCGGCCTGGGTGCCGGCACCTCGGCGGTGGTGGCGCGTGCCCTGGGTTCCGGTGAGGCCTCGGCGGGCGCACTCGTGGTCGATGCCATGCTGCTGACCGCGGGCATGGCCGTCGTGGCGCTGATCGTCGGCGAGCTGGCGCTCTATCCGTTGTTCCGCGCCCTAGGCGCGCCGGAGGAGCTGCTGCCATTGATCGCCGGCTACTTGCGCGTCTGGTTTCCCGCAGCCGGGCTGTTCATGGTTGCGATGGTCGGGCTCAGCGCCGCGCGCGCGGCGGGCGATGCGAAGTTCCAGGGTATCGCAATGGCCGGGTCGGCGGCATTGAACCTGGCTTTTGCGGCGCCGGCGATCTTTGGGGCAGCGGGGCTTCCGGGCCTTGGCCTGCGCGGGGCGGCGGTGGCGAATGCGCTGGCTTGGGGGCCGCTGCTGGCCGCGACGCTGTGGCGGCTGCGGTCCTATGACCTGCTGCGGGACGGGCTGCCAAGTCCGGCCCGCTTCATGACATCCGCGCGGCGCGTGCTGCACGTAGGGCTGCCGGCGGCGGGCACGAACACCATCATTCCGGTTTCGGGCGCGATCGTCACGGTGATCCTCGCGGCATACGGCGCGAAGGCGGTCGCTGGGTTCGGGGTGGCCGGACGGATCGAGAGCCTGTCGATGGTCGCGTTCCTCGCGCTCTCGGCGGTAATGAACCCGTTCGCCGGGCAGAACGCGGGCGCCGGCAGGGTCGACCGGGTGCGGACGGCGGTCCGCAGCAGCTTCGTGTTCTGCATGGCGTTCGGCGCCATCCTGGCTGGCGCGCTATGGCTGAGCGGCCGCGGGATTGCCGGCCTGTTCACGGGAGACGCCGAGGTCGCGGGCGTCATCGCAGCCTATTTGGCGTTCGTGCCCATCAGCTATGGCGCAGCTGGGGTCATCGCAGTGACGAACTCCGCCTTCAACGGCCTGGACCGGCCGGGCGCCGCGGTCGTCATCTCGGTCGCGCGGACGATGCTGGTCAACGTGCCGGTTGCCTGGCTGGGCGGACGCTTGTTCGGCGCCGAGGGCGTGTTCCTTGGCGTCTGCGCCGCGAACCTGTTAGTGGGTGCCGGGGCGGCATGGTGGATCTTGCGCGCGACTGCGCCAGGGGAACAGCGGCTGGCCTAGTAGTTGCAAGGCTTCAGTCGTGACCGGAAACAACCATGTGATCACCCGTGAGGCGCTGCTCGACGATGCCATGCGCCGCATGGTCGCCGCCACAGCTCCGGACATGCGGCTGCTCACCGACGAGGAGCGCGCGGCCTCGCTGGACGTGACGCTAGCGCAGCGGCCCGACACCGGCCAGGGCGTGTGGCTGTTTGCCTACGGGTCGCTTATCTGGAACCCGGCGCTGCATTTCGACCAGCGGCGCCTCGCCCGCGTACACGGATGGCATCGGTCGTTCTGCCTGTCGACGCAGGCCGGGCGGGGCACGCCGGCCAATCCGGGCCTCGTGCTCGGCCTGGACCGCGGCGGGGCCTGCACCGGCGCCGCTTTCCATATTCCCGAGGCTCTGATCGAGGACGAGCTGGCGCTGCTCTGGCGGCGGGAGATGCTGTCCGGCAGCTACCGTCCGCGCTGGGTCCGCCTGCGCGGCTCGGACGGTGCGCCGTTCGGCCACGCCATCGCCTTCACCATCCTGCGCGACGGCGAGCACTACGCCGGCTGCCTGTCGCGGGACGACATCGTGCGCCGCCTGGCCTCGGCCTGCGGCGTGCTCGGCAGCTCGGCCGACTACTTGTTCCACACGCGGGACGGGCTGCGCTCGCTCGGCATTACCGATGCGGGAATCGAGGACTTGGCGCGGCGGGTGGAACAGGCCTGCGCCCTCTCGACGCAGCACCCAGCCATCGCCACTTGATCCATATGTCGACCTCCCTCGCCCGCCAGATCGCCGCCGCCCCGCCCGTCAACTTCAAGCCCAAGAAACAGGCGCCGAAATCGGATGGCAAGCGGCTGCGCGTAGTGTCGGAATACGAGCCGGCCGGAGACCAGCCGACCGCGATCCGCGAGCTGACGGCCGGCATCACCCAGGGCGAGCGCGACCAAGTGCTGCTGGGCGTGACCGGGTCCGGCAAGACGTTCAGCATGGCGAAGGTGATCGAGGCGATCCAGCGGCCCACTTTGGTGCTGGCGCCGAACAAGACGCTGGCGGCGCAGCTTTATGCCGAGATGAAAGGCTTCTTTCCCGACAACGCCGTTGAGTATTTCGTAAGCTATTACGACTACTATCAGCCGGAGGCCTACGTCCCACGCACGGACACGTACATCGAAAAAGACAGCCAGATCAACGAGGCGATCGACCGCATGCGCCATAGTGCGACGCAGGCGCTGCTGGAGCGAAACGACGTGGTCATCGTCGCCTCGGTGTCGTGCATCTACGGCATCGGCTCGGTCGAGACCTATGGCCGCATGGTCGTCAAGCTGGAGGCCGGCGGCCGGATCGACCGCGACACCCTGGCGCGCGCCTTGGTTGAACTCCAGTATCGCCGCAACGACGTCGCTTTCGCCCGCGGCACCTTCCGGCTGCGCGGCGAGACGATCGACGTGTTCCCCAGCCACCTCGAGGACCGCGCCTGGCGCATTTCCCTGTTCGGCGACGAGGTCGAGACGCTGCGCGAGTTCGATCCTCTGACGGGCGAGCTCACGGGGACGATGGACCACGTGCATATCTACGCCAACAGCCACTACGTGACACCGCGGCCGACGCTGGCGCAGGCGATCAAGGACATCAAGGTTGAGCTGCAGGACCGCCTGAAGCAGTTCACCGCCGAGGGCAAGCTGCTGGAGGCGGAGCGCCTGCAGCAGCGCTGCACCTTCGATATCGAGATGATCGAGACGACCGGTAGCTGCAAGTCGATCGAGAACTACTCTCGCTACTTATCCGGCCGCAAGCAGGGCGAGCCGCCGCCGACGCTGTTCGAATACTTGCCGGAAAACGCGCTGCTGATCGTGGACGAGAGCCACGTCACCGTCCCGCAGATCGGCGGCATGTCGCGGGGGGATGCCGCGCGCAAGGGGGTGCTGTCGGAGTTCGGCTTCCGCCTGCCGTCCTGCCTCGACAACCGGCCGCTGCGGTTCGAGGAATGGGACAGCTTCCGTCCGCAGACGGTGTTCGTCAGCGCGACGCCGGGTCCGTGGGAGATGGAGCGCACCGCCGGTGTCTTTGCCGAGCAGGTTATCCGCCCCACCGGGTTGATCGACCCGGTGACCGAGATCCGCCCGGTCGAGCGCCAGGTCGACGACCTGCTGGCCGAGGCGCGCGTGGTGATTGGCCGCGGCGGGCGCATCCTGGTGACCACGCTGACCAAACGCATGGCCGAGGACCTGACGGAATACCTGACCGAGCACGGCATCAAGGTGCGCTATTTGCACTCCGACATCGATACGCTGGAGCGGATAGAGATCATCCGCGACCTGCGGCTGGGCGTGTTCGACGTGCTGGTGGGGATCAACCTGCTGCGCGAGGGGCTGGACATCCCGGAATGCGCGCTGGTGGCGATCCTGGACGCCGACAAGGAAGGGTTCCTGCGCAGCCAAACCTCGCTGACGCAGACGATTGGGCGCGCGGCGCGCAACGTGGACGGCCGGGTGATCCTGTATGCCGACGTGATGACACGTAGCCTGCGCGCCGCGATCGAGGAAACGGACCGGCGCCGGACCAAGCAGAGCGCCTGGAACGAGGCGAACGGCATCACGCCCACGAGCGTGCGCAGCCATATCGGCCAGGCGCTGCAGTCGGTGTTCGAGCAGGACTATGTGACCGTCGCGCCGGTGAAGGACGCTGGCGTCACGGACTTCGTCGGCAAGGACCTGAAGTCTGCGATCGCCGAGATGGAGAAGCGGATGCGCGCCGCCGCGGCGGACCTGGAGTTCGAGACCGCTGCCCGGCTGCGCGACGAGATACGCCGGCTGGAGGCGTTGGACCTTGGGCTGCCGGCGCCGCCGGCGAGCGCGGCTGCGTTTGCTGGGCGCGGCAAGAAGGACCCGACGCCGGAGCCGCTGGGGCCGGGTGGCGGGGGGTATGATCCGGAGAAGCGGAAGTCGGGACGTCGGCGGGGACGGTAGGTTTCCCCAATCTCTTGCAATAAGCTCGTTCTGCCGACACATCCGGGCGCACAGGCTTGATGGGAACATCCTGCACGCTTCTGCCGGCTGAAGTATTTCCGCCGCACAACTGCCCATAGTGGCAAACTGGCTCGCATCTACGCCTGAGCGATTGCCCTCGTTGCCTTCATCGCCTTCTAGTGCTGGCATAGTACCAGCCTTATAGCTGGGCGCTACCACGGGGAACGAGGACGCGATGAACAGCAACGACGGCATCACGGGCAGCGCGCCGGAGTTGATCGACATGGTAGGCGCTCGCTTCGAGGCGATCGTCCGCATGGGAACGGGCGAGGCCGACACCGTCCTGTTCCGCACGCGCATGGCGGCCGGTAAGGTTGTCCCGCTGCACAGCCACAGCGATCCCGAATGCTTCTATGTCCTCAGCGGGCGCATTGAGGTCTTCGTGGCCGACGATATGCCGCACTGGCATGCGGTCGAGACAGGCCGCAGCCTGCTCGTCGCTGACGGTGCGAAGCACGCGGTCCGCAACCCGGCAGCCCAGCCGGCCGACCTGATCCTCGCGACCAATAACCGTCTCGCCCGCTACTTCCGCGAGGCCGGCCGCCCCGCGATGCCAGGCACCGATCTGTTGCCGCCGACGCCGGACGACATACGGCGCATGCTTCGCGTGTCGGAGACCTACGGCTACTGGCTTGCCTCACCCGCGGAGAGCACGACTGTTACAGGTTAATTGGAAAGTGCCGCTTGGGACTGGAAGTTCAACGCACCGAACTGATAGTGATTAAATCCTGACCCTAGCCACCGCGGTCACCGCCGGCTACGCAGCCGAATGCAGTCCTTTATTCTCGCTACCCTACCCCGCGTTGCTCTCGTCACAGGCGGGGCACGCCGCTTGGGTGGCGCGATCGTGGCGGCGCTCGCCGACGCCGGATTCGACGTGGCCATCCATTGCAACAATAGCAGGGAAGAGGCGGAGGCTCTGGCCGTGCAGGTCCAGTCCCGAGGCGTCCGCGCGGCCGTTCTTAGCGCAGACCTTGGCAATAAGGACGCTGTACACGATCTGCTGCCCGCCGCCGCCGTGGCGCTCGGCCCGGTCGGCTTGCTGGTCAACAACGCCAGCACGTTCGAGCGCGACGAGTGGGACGACGCCACACGCGAGAGCTGGGACACCCACATGGAGCCGAACCTGCGCGCACCGTTCGTATTGACTCAGGCCATGGCGCGCGCCTTGCCCGACGCGGCGAGCGGCGCCGTGATCAACATGATCGATCAGCGGGTCTGGTCGCTGACGCCGCATTTCATCTCCTACACCCTTTCCAAGGCGGCACTCTGGGCGCTCACGCAGCAGATGGCGCTCGCACTGGCGCCACGCATCCGGGTGAACGCCATCGGCCCCGGCCCGGCCCTGGCGAGCCCGCGCCAAACTCCGGAACAGTTTGCCCGGCAATGCGCCGCCGTCCCGTTGCAGCACGGTACCAGCCCGGACGAGATTGGGCGCGCCGTGATCGCCATCCTCGCGCTGCCGGCGATGACGGGGCAGATGATCGCCTTGGACGGCGGCCAGCACCTGCAGTGGCAATCCGGCAACGGCGGAGTCGAAGAATGATTGGGATCGCCGCACCGGGTGTCCGCCACGTGTTCCTGCGCGACATGGTGCTGCAGGCCAGCATCGGCTGGTATCTGCACGAGCACGGCAGCACCCAGCGCGTCCGGATCAACATCGACCTGGGCGTCGAGGAAACTGCCGACGCGTCCGATAACCTGAAGCGCGTCGTCAGCTATGAGACCGTGGCAGCGGCAGTGCGGGATATCGTTGCAGCGGAGCACATCAAGCTGGTAGAAACCCTAGCCGAGCGGATCGCGGCCGCCTGCTTGACCGATTCGCGGGTGCGTCTTGCCCATGTGCAGGTCGAGAAGCTGGACGTGTTCGCAGACGTCGCCGCAGCCGGCGTCGCGATTATTCGGCACCGTAGCGGAACGGCTTCGTCGAGCCCGGCGTGATGTTGTCCACGGGAGCTCACCCAATCCCAATGATTGCAGGGACATGCACGATGACGCTCAGCGTGAGGACTCACGGCAACACCTTAATATAATTAAAACAAGCGTCTAGCGACTCTGCTCAAAGTTTGGGCAATCCTGTGGAACCCCCGTAAAACCGCGGTCATACGCCTTTCATCCGCAGCTCTTCCACAGAGTTGTCCACAGCTTCCGTGGATAGAAAAGGCCTTTGAGGAGCAAGGCTGCATCGTCGAAGGCACTTGAGGCTGGGACAGCCACGCCCCTAATTAGCCTATGCACGACGCTGAACCTTCGCCAGCCGGGCCTGCCGTGGCCGAGCCTGCCTCGCCTCTCTCCTTTGCAGCTCCGGCGCCCCTCGAAGCGGGGCCAAAGGGCGTCGGCGTTATCGAGCAAGCATTGCTGACCATGCCGCTCAGCCCCGGCGTCTATCGCATGCTGGATGCGCGCGGCGACGCACTCTACGTCGGCAAGGCCAAGAGCCTCAAGAAGCGGGTCTATTCCTACACGCAATTTGCCCGGCTGAACGAGCGGCTGCGGCGCATGGTGTCCGAGACGGCCTCAATGGAGATCGTGACGACGCACACCGAGGCCGAGGCCCTGCTGCTCGAGGCCAACCTCATCAAGCGGCTGAAACCCCGGTTCAACATCGTGCTGCGGGACGACAAGAACTATCCGTGGCTCATGCTGACCGAGGACCATCCGTTTCCGCAGATCGTCAAGCATCGTGGCGCCCGGTCGCGCAAAGGCAGCTACTACGGGCCGTTCGCCTCGGTTTGGTCGGTCAACCAGACGGTGAACGCCATGCAGCGCGTGTTCCTGCTGCGGTCGTGCCAGGACAGCGTGTTCGCCAACCGCAGCCGCCCCTGCCTGCTGCACCAGATCCGCCGCTGCTCGGCGCCCTGTGTCGGCCGGGTCAGCGCCGAGGACTATGGCCGGCTGGTCGACCAGGCCCGTGCCTTCCTGGGCGGCAAGGCGAACACGGTGCAAAAGGAGCTCGCCCACGAGATGGAGGCGGCGGCGGAGCACCTGGAATACGAGCGGGCGGCGGCGATCCGCGACCGCATCCGCGGCCTGACGCACGTGCAGAGCACCGCAGTCATCAACCCGGCCAGCCTGACCGACGCGGACGTCATCGCCGGCCACCAGATCGGCGGCCAGACCTGCGTTCAGGTCTTCTTTATCCGCGGCGGGCGCAACAACGGCAACCGGGCGTTCTTCCCCACGCACTCGCGCGACATGGAACTGGACGCCGTGCTGGCGGCCTTCGTCGCGCAGTTCTACGACGACAAGCCGTCGCCCGAGACCGTGCTGCTGAACTGCGCAATCCCGGAGCAGGAGCTGGTCGCCGAGGCGCTGTCACTCAAGGCTGGCCGCAAGGTGACGCTCGCGGTACCGGTCCGCGGCGAGAAGCGCGCCGTCGTGCTGCACGCTGAGACCAACGCGCGGGAAGCGCTGGAGCGTCGGATGGCCGAGAGCGCCGGGCAGACTAAGCTGCTGGAGGGCGTGGCCGAGCTGTTCAGCCTGCCAGCCACGCCAATCCGGATCGAATGCTATGACAACAGCCATATCATGGGCACCGCCGCCTATGGCGTGATGGTGGTGGCCGGGCCGGACGGATACCAGAAGAATTCCTATCGCAAGTACAGCATCCGCGGCCCGATCGCGCCGGGCGACGACTTCGCGATGATGCGGGAGGTGCTGGAGCGCCGGTTCGGCCGCGCCCTGAAGGAGCAGGCCGCGAGCGAGAACGGCGAGGGCGACGCGCCGGCCCTGCCGGACCTCGTGCTGATCGACGGCGGCGCCGGGCAGCTTTCAGCGGTGCGCGGCATCATGCAGGACCTCGGCATGCACAGCATCCCGCTGGTCGCGATCGCCAAGGGGCCCGACCGCGACGCTGGGCGCGAGTGGTTCCACACCGACGGCCGCGCGCCGTTCCAACTGCCTCCGCGCGACCCGGTGCTATACTACCTGCAGCGGGTGCGGGACGAGACGCACCGGTTCGCCATCACCACCCACCGCGCGGGCCGCAGCAAGGCGCTCGTCACGAGCGAGCTCGACGAGGTGCAGGGCGTGGGCAGTGCCCGCAAGCGTGCGTTGCTGAACCATTTCGGCTCGGCCCGTGGGGTGAAGGCGGCTGGGCTTGCGGACCTCGAGGCGACGCCCGGCATCAACCGCGAGACGGCGCGGCGCATCTATGAGCACTTCCATCCGGGCTCGGCGCGGGCAGCCGGTTAGCCCCTGGACGCTTGGCCAGCTGTTGACTAGCGTTTTGGTTATGAAGTGCCGGTAAAGTCAGGATCAGCATGAACCAGCTCGACATGAAGGGCCGAACGGCCGTTGTGACCGGCGGCGCCCGGGGGATTGGCCGGGCCATCGCCGAACGCATGCTGGCGTCGGGCGCTGCAGTCGCGATTTGGGACCTGGACGCAGCGGCGATGGCGCAAACCGCCGCGGAGCTTGCGACAAAGGGCGCCGTCAGCACGCAACAGGTCGAGCTGACCGACGAGGCGGCCGTGCGCGACGCCGCGGAGGCCACGGTGGCACGGCACGGCGCCGTCGATATCCTGGTCAACAACGCCGGCATCACCGGCGGCAATGCGCCCACCTGGGACTTGCCGGCCGAGGCGTGGCGCCGGGTGATCGACGTGAACCTGGTCGGGCCGTTCCTGGTGTGCTCGGCGCTGATCCCGGGCATGGTGGCGCGCGGCTATGGCCGGATTGTGAACATCGCTTCGGTCGCCGGCAAGGAGGGCAACCCGAATGCGTCGCACTACAGCGCCAGCAAAGCGGGGCTGATCGCATTGACGAAGTCGTTGGGCAAGGAGCTGGCCGGCAAGGGCGTACTGGTTAATTGCGTCACCCCCGCTGCTGCCAAGACCGACATCTTTGCACAGATGACGCCGGGGCAGATCGACTACATGCTGTCCAAGATCCCCATGGGCCGGTTCGTGGATGTGCACGAGATCGCCGCCCTGGCCTGTTGGCTCGCGACCGAGGATTGCTCGTTCAGCACCGGCGCAGTGTTCGACATCACGGGCGGACGCGCGACGTATTGACGCGGGCCGCTCGAAGGCGCGGGTGCGATTGGCTGGCTGACCCGGCTGCAAAACCGGTCTAAGGTGCGCTGGCATGCTGACGGACCTTCCCAACCTGCTCACCTTGTCCCGCATCGCCGCCATCCCGTTGCTGGTGGCGGTCGTCGCGGTCCGCACGCCGGCGACCGACCTGCTGGCGTGTGTCGTGTTCAGCGCAGCCGCGATCACCGACTATTTCGACGGCAAGATCGCCCGCGGACGGCGGCAGATGTCCGATATCGGCCGCATGATGGACCCGATCGCCGACAAGCTGCTGGTTGGCGCCGCGCTGATGCTGCTGGCCGGGCAGGACCGGCTTTCCGTCTGGGGCCTCTATCCTGCCATCGTCATCCTCCTGCGCGAGATCCTCGTCAGCGGGTTGCGCGAGTATTTGGCCGGGTTGAAGGTCGGCCTTCCCGTGACGGCTCTGGCCAAGTGGAAGACCGGGTTCCAGATGGGCGCGCTGGGAACGCTGCTGGCCGGTGACTCCACGGCCCGGCTGCTCCATCTGCAGTTCCTGCCGGTGTCGATCATCGGCGAGGCAATGCTGTGGGTTGCCGCTGCGCTCACGCTATGGACTGGATGGGACTACCTTGTCGCCGGCCTGCGGCACGCGATGCCGCCCCGTGCGGATGCGCCCCGGGCAGATACGCAGGGTGTGCAGGGCCCCTAAGGGCGGCCTATAGTCTTGAGCACTCGTTACTGTACATGCACACTTACCCAACCGCCGACCAGATAGCCGATCGGCCGCTTCAGGAGCACTGATCCAAATGCGGCGTATTGCCATGCTCGGCCTGCTCGTCCTGCTTCCCGGCTGCACGGGGTTCGGCGAGTTCATCAACCATGCTTTCACGCTGCCTGGCCAGAACCCAAATTTGCCGATGACGGACAGCGAGAACATACGGCGGTCTCTTGGCCAGAAGATCGACATGTCGCCGCTGACGCCGGAGGCCGGCAACGTCTGGCCCGGCCCGCAGGCCCCCGAGCCGACGCTCACGGACATGCAGCGCCAGCAGCCCGGCGCCGAGGGGGCTCGCGGGTTCAACCAAACCACCGTGCCGGGTGCCGAACCGGGGCTGCCGGCCGGCCGGCAGCCGCGGCCGACGTCGCGCGGCAGCTCGACTCCGCCCGGCTCGGTCGAGCCCGGGCTGCCGCCGGCTCCGCAGTTCGGCATGCGTCCGCAGCCGCCGCAGTCCTCCGCGCCGGGGCCGGGGCCGCAGGGCCAAGTGGTGCAGACCCCACAAGGCCCGGCCGTGGATGCCGGCGGCACCAGCAGCTACCGCCAGCTCAATGCGCCGGGCGCGTCCGGGTCGATCATGGTGCCGAACGGCAACGGCACCAGCACGATCATCAACCCGAACGGCACCATCCAAACCATTCCGACGCCGCGCTGATGGCCCGCATCCTCTATTTCGCCTGGCTGCGCGAGCGCATGGGGCGCACTGAGGAGGATTTGCCGCTTCCTCCGGGTGTCGCCACGGTGGGCGGGCTAGTGGCATTGCTGCAGGCGCGCGATGCCGCCGGGGCCGTCGCTTTCGCCCATCCGGCGATGGTGCGCGCTGCGGTCAACCAGGACTTTGCATCTCCCGACACCCCGGTGCAGGACGCGGACGAGATCGCGTTCTTCCCTCCCGTGACGGGCGGCTGATGGCGGTCGTTCGCGTCCAGGCGCAGGCATTCGACACCGGGGCGGAGCTGGCGGCGATGCTGGCCGGGCGCACCGACGTCGGCGGGGTCGGCTGCTTCGTCGGCCTGGTCCGGGACGGCGCGGGCGGGCAGCCGATCCTCAGCATGACGCTGGAGCACTACCCCGGCATGACCGAACGCGCGTTGGAGGCTATCGCAGCCGAGGCTGAGGTACGGTGGAAGCTGCAGTGCTGCACCGTGATCCACCGTTATGGACGGCTGCTGCCGGGTGAGCCCATTGTGCTGGTGCTGACCGCCAGCCCGCATCGCCAGGCCGCGCTGGACGCGACCGCGTTCCTGATCGACTGGCTGAAAACCCGGGCACCGTTCTGGAAGCAGGAGGAGCTGGCCAGCGGCGGCGCGCAGTGGGTGGAGGCCCGTGCCGCCGATGCCGAGGCGGCGACACGGTGGGAGGCCGCGGCTGGGTAGCCGCCCTGTTCCCAGCCCTACGCGGCGCGGGCGGAGACCTCGGTCGGGCTCATGCGAACGAGGGCCTCATAGTCGCGCAGCAGCGTCTCGGTGATCGGTCCCGGCGCATACAGGTTGCCGGCGATCTCGCGCACCGGGGTCACCTCGGCGGCGGTGCCGGCCAGGAATACCTCGGTCGCACGCGGCATCTCGTCCGGCTCGATCACACGCTCGATCACCGTCATCTGATGACGCCGGGCGATGGACATCACAGTGCGCCGGGTGATGCCGTCGAGGAAGCAGTCGGGCGTCGGCGTATGCAGGGCGCCGTCCATGACGAAGAAGATGTTGGCGCCCGTCGCCTCGGAGACCCGGCCGCGCCAGTCGAGCATCAGCGCGTCGTCGAAGCCCTCGGCCTCCGCCGCATGCTTCGACAGGGTGCCGATCATATACAGGCCAGCTGCCTTGCTGGCGGTCGGCGCCGTCTCGGGATGCGGGCGCTTCCACTTCGCCATGCCGAGCCGGACTCCCTTCATGCGGTTGTCGCCGAACAGGTTCGGCCAGGCCCAGCAGGCGATCGCCAGATGGATCCGGGTCTGCTGGGCGGATACCGAAAGCTGCTCGGTTCCGCGCCAGGCAATCGGGCGGACATAGCCATCGGCCAAGCCGTTCGCCGCCAGGACCTCCTGGCAGGCCACGTCGATCTGCTCGGCCGTGTAGGGAATTTCAAAGCCCAGGATGCGGCCGGAGGCGATCAGCCGTTCGGTGTGCTCGCGCAGCTTGAAGATATTGCCGGAATAGGACCTCTCGCCCTCGAACACGCCGCTGGCATAGTGCAAACCGTGGGACAGCACATGGAGCTTGGCATCACGCCATGGGACCATGACGCCATCCATCCAGATCAGGCCATCGCGGTCATCGAAAGGAACTAGCGCCATGTCCAGCCTCCAAGGCAATATTGTTGCTTCAGCGGGTTCGACGGTATAATGCAGGGTTAGGGTAAGTCAATAAACCTGTCGTATGCGCGAGGAATGCCTGCCATGCCGGAAACGCGTTCAACCGTGAGTGCCAGCCCTGATTCCCGGAGCCACGACTCCCGGGGACCAGCTGGATCAAACTTGCTGTTCCTTCGGGAGGAGCAGATTCGCCTGGCGCAGGACATGCTGTTCTTCGCCTATCGCGACTTCACCGGGGCAGCCGACGTGATCCTAGACGAACTCGGCCTCGGCCGCGCCCATCACCGCGCGCTGCACTTCATCGGGCGGACACCCGGCATGACAGTCGGCGACCTGCTGACCATCCTCCGCATTACCAAGCAGAGCCTCGCGCGCGTGCTGACGGCGCTCGTGGACCAGGGCTACGTCCTGCAGTCGCCGGGCCGCAGCGACCGGCGGCAGCGGCTGCTAAGCCTGACGGACGCCGGCCAAACCCTGGAGCGACGGCTGTTCGAACGCCAGCGCGAGCGCCTGGCCGTTGCCTATCGCGAGGCAGGCGGCCCGGCTGTGGAGGGCTTCCGCAGAGTGATGCGCGGCGTCATGGACCCGGCCGCCCGCGCCTATATGGAACAAGCGGAAAGCGCAGTCCGGCCCAGCACCCGGCTCGGCCGTTAGAAAGGCAGACCTTTGACCGACGCACACGTCCTGATCGTGGACGACGACGCCCGGCTGCGGGCGCTGCTGTCGCGCTATCTGGCCGAGCAGGGCTTCCGCGTGACCACCGCCGGGCATGCCGCCGAGGCGCGCGAGCAGATGCGGTTCATGCAGCCCGATTTGCTAGTGCTGGACGTGATGATGCCTGGGGAAAGCGGATTGTCGCTCACCGGCAGCCTGCGCGCGCTGCGTGCCGACCTGCCGATCCTGCTGCTGACCGCCCGCGGCGCGCCGGAGGATCGGATTGCCGGCTTCGAGGCTGGTGCGGACGACTACCTGGGCAAGCCGTTCGAACCCTATGAGCTTGTGCTCCGATTGCGCGCCATGCTTCGCCGGGTGACGCCGGCCGCCGCCGAACCTGCCGGACCGGTGCGGCTGGGCGTGTTGCGGTTCGACGTCGAGCGCGCGGCGCTGACGGGGCCGGAGGGCGCCGTGCACCTCACGGGCGGCGAGGCCGCGCTGCTGCAGGCGCTGGCCCGCAAACCCGGCGAGGTGCTGTCCCGCGACTGGATGGTCGAGACACTAGGCATGGACGAGGCCGGCGAGCGCGCCATCGACGTCCATGTGACCCGCCTGCGCCGCAAGATCGAGGCCGACCCGCGCGAGCCGCGCTTCCTGCACACGGTCCGCGGCCGCGGCTATGTGCTGAAGCCCGGCACGTGATCGACCTCCTGCTCGGCGGCATCAAGCGGCTGCTGCCGCGGGGATTGCTGGGACGCAGCCTGCTGATCGTGCTGGTGCCGCTGGTGGCGCTGCAGGCGGTGGCGTTCACCTTCTTCTATGGCAGCCACCTCAACATCGTGTCCCGCCGCCTGTCCGGCAGCATCGCCGGCGAGATCGCGCAGACGATCGGGCTGCTGGACCGCTTTCCCGGCCCGGAGAACGAGGCCTGGATCCTGCGCACCGCTTGGCTGCAGCTTGAACTGCCGATACGCCTGGCGCCAGGCGCCCGGTTGCCGCCCACTACCCATATGAACATCCTGGGCCCCATGGACGACGACTTGGCGGCTGCCCTGGAGTCGAAGGTCCAGCGGCCATACACGATGGATTGGATGACCGACAGCCGCGCCGTGCTGGTTCGCGTGCAGCTTCCAGATGCAGTCCTGGAGATCGAGGCGCCGCGCAAGCGCCTGTATGCCAGCACGATCTATCTATTCGTGTTATGGGTCGTCGGCACGGCGTTGCTGCTGTTTGGCGTGGCGGCGCTGTTCCTGCGCAATCAGGTCCGCGCCATCCGTCGGTTAGCCGACGCAGCAGAAGCGTTCGGCATGGGCCGGGACCGCGGACCGATCAAGCCAGAGGGCGCGACCGAGGTTCGTCAGGCCGCCGGGGCGTTCAACCGTATGCAGGAGCGCATCCTGCGCTTCCTGGCGCAGCGGACCGAGATGTTGGCCGGCGTATCGCACGACCTGCGCACCCCGCTCACCAGGCTTCGCCTGGCGCTCGCGGTGCTGCCGCCCCACGCGGACCAACAGCAGGACGTGGCCGATATGACATCGGACGTCGAGGAGATGGAACGCATGATCGGCGGCTATCTTGCGTTCGCCCGCGGCGAGGGTGACGAGCAGGCGCAGCCTGTCGACCTGACGGCGCTGCTGCAGGAGGTGGCGAGCGCCGCCAGGCGGGCCGGCGCCCTGGTGGAGCTCGACAGCCCGGAAACGCTGATGCTGAACCTGCGGCCCGACGCTGCCCGCCGCGCGGTGACCAACTTGGTCGACAACGCCCGTCGCTATGCGCATCAGGTCCATCTTTCGGTGGAGCCGTGGGAGCGAAGCGTGCAGATCATGGTGGACGACGACGGCCCCGGCATCGCGCCCGACCGCCGAGAAAACGTTTTCCGTCCATTTGAGAGCGGCGCAATGGGCGGCACTGGCCTGGGGCTGACGATCGCCCGGGACATCGTGCGTGCCCACGGCGGCGACATCGTGCTGGAGCAGAGCCCGCTTGGCGGCCTGCGTGCGCGGATGCGACTGCCGATTTAGTATTGCAAATGTAGGTCCCTGATTGGGAGAGACGTTTGCAACGCAATCAGCTTGGACCGCCTCAGACGGGGAAAGCAGGCAGTAAGCGGTGGTGGGTCAGTTTGGGCGAGACCCTCGAAGCCGTCATTGCGAGCCGTCTTCGGCACGGCAATCCAGGGCCACAAGGGCCAATATCTGGGTGTGGCACCGTGGATTGCCACGTCGCAAGGGCTCCTCGCAATGACAAGGCTTCGTTGCAGATATTGGTCAGGTGCAAACTGACCTACTACCCTATAGTTCCGCCGTGAAACGCGCCCGCAGGAACGTCAATTACCCCACCGCCAGCAACACCAGCGTCGGGGTAACCTGCCGCGAATGCGATATAGCCCAGACCTAAGCCTTGCCGCTTTTGGCTGCGAGCGTCTTGACCTCGTCCATCGCCTCGGTGAAACGGGCATGCAGCATGTTCAGCGCCTCGCCGTTCGACCGTTGGATCAGGTCAGCCAGCTCCTTCACATGGCTGACGGCGCGCTCATACGACGCTTTCATCATCTCAGTCTGCTTGGCTGCCTTCGCCTGCGGGCTCTCGACGGTTGTCATGTCGCGCATCGTCTCCGACACCTCATGCATTGTCTGCTGCATGATCTCCATATGCCGGCGCGCGACGGTCTGGGCGCCCTCAAGCGCCACCTTATTGGCAGCGGTCAGAACCTCGAGATTCTTACGGTGCAAGGCCAGGAAGCTGTCCATGTCGGGCATACCGGGCATCGCAGGCATCTTCATGTCGCTGAACATCTTGGTGAACTCGGCCATCTGAGCCTTGCCGGCATCCGCCATGCTCCGCCCCATTTGATTTACGTTCTCCACGGCCTGCGTCGCGGTGGCTTGCATGCGTGTGGCTGGATCGTCGGTCATTTTCTTCTCCCAGTTTCTCGCGAAAGCCTAACACCTCTGCCGCTTCACGCATACGCCTCCCAAGCGCGTCAGCCCGGGGACGCTGTCGAAGGCGACTCTGGAGGCGTCGGCACCGGAGGAGTGGCATCTGGGTCGTCAGACCCAGGCTCAGCTGGATTAGGGGCAGCCGCCTCCGGCGTTTCCGACGCCGCGTCGTCCGTGGTCAAACCCGCATCGGCTAACACCGCTGCAGCCTCCTCCGCCGGACCCCGCCGGGGCAGCATGTTCTCTGCCTGGATCGCGCGGTCCAGGCCGCGGTCGACGGCCGCCATGGTCGCGGACAGGTCGGCGCTGTCGTCGTTTTCCCAGGCGCGGAGGGCGTAGAGCCACAGGGCCAACAGCCCATGCACGCGCAACGTCCCCACCACGCCCGACGTCGGGATCGACGCGCCATCCAGCAGCCACTTCATGCTGCGCAGTGTCGCGCCATACAGCAGCAGCGAGGTCGACGGAGCCGTCCGCAACGCGCGCAGCAACTGCAGTATGCCGGCCCGATGCTGCTGCAGCGCGTCGAACCGCGACATCACCATGTCGAACAGACGCTCCCGCGGGCTGGGCTCGCTGGACCCAGCGGCCAGCGCAGCCTGGTCGGCCATCACGCCGAAGCGCAACAGCACGGCGCCGCGGCCCGGAAAGCGGGCGCGCACGCGGTCGAGCGGCAATTCGGCCTCGCGCGCTGCCTCGGCAATGTTCACGTCACTCCAGCCGCGCAGGGCAGCCTGGCTGAACACCGCGGCAATCAGGGCTTGATCGAGTTGCTTGTCTTCCATGGCTGGGGACATGGGCCACGAAGCAACGGCTGTCGAGGGGTCCGAAGCGACTTAGCCCGCAAGCTCCCGGGACCGCCGGGTGGCAGCATCGATCGCCTGCGACATCAGGCTGGGCCAGGCAGTATCCGCCATCAGCACCGCAAGTGCCCGCTCGGTCGTGCCGGCCGGGCTTGTGACGGCAATGCGCAGCGCGGATGCGTCCTCGGCGCTGGCGGCCAGCAGCGCGCCGGAGCCGGCGACGGTGACGCGGGCCAGCCGGCGGGCCAACGGCAGGGGAATACCCTGCTCGGCGGCGGCGCGCTCCAGCAATTCAGCGAGTAGGAACACATAGGCTGGGCCGCCGCCGGACACCGCTGTCACGGCGTCGATCAAGCTCTCATTATCGACCCAGGCAACCTCGCCGACCGACGCCAGCAGGCTGTCGCTTAGGCTGCGCTGGCCTGCGGTGATGCCTGGGCCTGGGCAGGCGACCGTTATGCCCTGCCGAATCGCGGCCGGGGTATTCGGCATGGCCCTGACGATCGACGCGTCCAAGCCCAGCAAAGCCTGCAACCCGGCAATCGTGCGACCGGCCATGATGGACAGCATGACCGTGCCCTCGGTCGCAAACCGCGTGAGCCCAAGCAACGCCGCGTCGGCCTGCTGCGGCTTGACCGCGAGCACGACCGCAGCGGGGGCGAACCCGGGCGGTATCGCCTCAGCCGAGGTGACTACCTGGATTGCGTCGCCGGCCAAAGCAGCCGCTGCAGGAGCCGGGTCGATCACGAAGGACGGCGCCAGCCCACGCTCGCGCCAGCCGGCCAGCATGGCGCCGCCCATCTTGCCGCCGCCGAGCAGCAGAATGGGCGGAAGCGTCGCCGTCATGCCTCGCCCATGCACTCCAGCATGGCGGCCTGCATGGCATCGGCCGGGCTCTTGCCGCCCCACAAAACGAACTGGAATGCGGGATAGAAGCGTTCGCACTCGGTGATGGCGATATCCACCATGTCCTCGAGGCTTTCGGCGCTGGCAACCGAGGCGCCGCGCAGCAGGACGCTATGGCGGAACAGCGGCATTCCGTCGTCGGTGTCCATGCCGAAATGGCCGATCCACAGCCGCTCGTTCGCCAGCGCCAGCAGCTCGTAGAGCGCCGCGCGCTGCTTCTCCGGCACCTTCAGGTCGAAGGCGCAGGTGAAGTGCATGGCGCTGATCTCCCGCGACCAACTGAAATACAGGCCGTAGTCGCACCATTTGCCCGGCGCCTCAGCGGCCATCTCCGAGTCGTTGCGGCGGTCGAACGCCCAATCATTGGCGGCGACAACCTGTTCCATGATGTCGAGGGGGTTGGCCGCGGTCTCGGCGGCATAGGTACTCAGGGCTGACATGCGGGGTCTCCCCAGTTGGAGGCAGGCCGGGCCGTCGCACGAGCCGCAGCTTCCAGATATGACGTCCGGAGAGCATCGACTCGCACCGGGACCTAGACTACCCGGCCCGGAACGCGGGCCGCAATCGATCTTCACGCGCCGGCCACATCGTTAATCTGGTGTGACCGATACTATCGTGCAGTGCAATACCGGATTAGGCAACACCGTCCGGCGAGGCCGGCGGCATCACCGAGCCAGGCGCTCCGGACCCTGGCACCATCGTGCCCGGGGCCACCTCGGACGCACCAAACCCAGACGTATCAGGCTCAGGCGAGGCAGACGGGGCCGAACCGGCGCCCTCAAGGGCCGATAGCCGGGCCTCCATCGCTGCCAGCCGCGCCTCGGCCGCCTCCTGCCCGGCGCGGGCGTTGGCCGCCATTTCCTGCACGGCCTCGAGGTCGTCGCGCTTGACCAAATCTAACCTGCGGATCGCCTCGTCGACGCGGGCGCGGATCATGCTCTCGGCCTCCTCGCGGACGCCGGCCAGGGCAGAGAACGCGCCGCCGGCCACGCCGGCCAGGTCGTCGAAGAACTTCGGTCGTTCGGTCATGGCAGCTCACCCTCCTTGATCGCGTCGAACACATGCGCACGCCGGGGGGCTATGTCAGCCCGTCCCGCATCCCTATAACGCGCGGCCATGATCTTGGTCACCGGCGGCGCCGGCTTTATTGGCTCCAACCTGCACGCGGCCCTGGCCCGACGCGGCATTCAGGCCGTCGTGGTCGATTGGTTGGGCGATGCCGGCAAGTGGCGCAACCTCGCCCGCCATCCGCCGGCACAGATCATCCGGCCCGACGTGCTCGATGGCTTTCTCGCCACCAACCCATCCGTCCGGATGGTGTTCCACCTCGGCGCTATCAGCGAGACGACGGCGACCGACGGCGACCTGCTCTGGGACACGAACGTCGCGTTGCCGTGGCGGCTGTGGACGTGGTGCGCCGGGCATGGAGCACGGTTCGTCTATGCGTCGTCCGCCAGCACCTATGGCGCCGGTGCGGCCGGCTTCGACGACGACCCGGCGCTGCTGCGCAGCCTTCGCCCGCTCAATCTCTATGGCTGGACCAAGCACGCCTTCGACCTGCGGGTCATGGCAGCGCTGGCGGCGAACGAGCCGTCGCCGCCGCAATGGGCCGGGCTGAAGTTCTTCAACGTCTATGGACCCAACGAATACCATAAGGGCCGGATGGTCTCGGTCGTGAAGGTGAAGCGCGATGAGGTCGCGGCCGGGCAGCCGGCGCGCCTGTTCCGGTCCGACCGCGCGGGCCTGGCGGACGGTGCGCAGCGGCGCGACTTCATCTGGGTAGGCGACGTCGTCGACGTGATGCTATGGCTGCTGGACCGGCCCGACGTGAGCGGGCTGTTCAACGTCGGAACTGGCACGGCGCGCAGCTACCTCGACTTGGCGCATGCCGTATGCGATGCCGCGGACCGGCCGCGAACCGTGGAGTTCATCGATATGCCCAAGGCGATGCAGGGCCAATATCAGTCGTTCACCGAGGCCCGGATGGAACGCCTGCGCGCCGCCGGTTACCCCGGGCAGTTCACGCCGCTTGAGGAGGGTGTGCGCCGCTACGTGCAGGACCACCTCGAAGGGGCGGAGCTTTACGTATGATTCCCGTGCTGATGTTCCCCAGCTTCGATCCGGTGCTGGTTCAGGTCGGGCCGCTCGCCATACGCTGGTATGCGCTGGCCTACATCGGCAGCCTGGTGCTGGGATGGCGCATCATGCGGCAGCTCGTGCGCCTGTCGCCGCCCGTCGCCAGCATGGAGCAGACCGACGATTTCCTGACCTGGGCGACGCTCGGCGTCGTGCTCGGCGGCCGGCTGGGCTACGTGCTGTTCTACCAGCCGCTGCACTATCTGCAGAACCCGCTCGGCGCGCTGGCGGTGTGGCAGGGCGGCATGAGCTTCCATGGCGGCACCCTGGGCGTCGTGCTGGCTCTCGTGCTATATTGCCGGAAGGAGCGCATCCCGTTGCTGGGCTTCGCCGACCGGCTGGCCGTGGTGGTGCCGATCGGGCTTGGGCTTGGGCGCATCGCCAACTTCATCAACGGCGAGCTCTGGGGCCGCCCGGCGCCGGACTGGCTGCCCTGGGCGATGATCTTTCCGGCCGCAGGACCGGAGCCGCGGCATCCGAGCCAGCTCTATCAAGCGTCGATGGAGGGCGCGTTGCTGCTGCTCGTGCTGGCGGTCGCCTGCCGCAGCCCGGCCATCCGCGCGCGGTTCGGCACGCTCACCGGCATCTTCCTCGTCGGCTACGGCATAGCGCGCACCGTGGGCGAGTTCTTTCGCCAGCCAGACGCGTTCCTCGGCTTCCTGTTCGCTGGCGCCACGATGGGGCAATTGCTGTCGCTGCCGATGATCGTAGCCGGCGCCTGGCTGATTGCCCGCGCCCAGCCGGCGCCGCAACCCGCTTGATGCAGGGTGGCTGACATGGAGCGCCTCGACGCCTTCATGGCCCGGGCCAACGCCGCCTACTACGCGACGCGGGACCCCTTTGCCGACTTCACGACCTCGCCCGAGATCACCCAGGTCTTCGGCGAGCTGCTGGGGCTGTGGTCCGCCATCATGTGGGAGTCGATGGGCCAGCCCGATCCGGTGCTGCTGGTGGAGTGCGGGCCCGGCCGCGGCACCCTGATGTCCGACGCGCTGCGCGCCACCGGCGGCGTGGCGGCCCCGTTCGCGGCGGCGTTGCGGGTGCACCTGGTCGAGACGTCGCCGAGGCTGCGCGCGCAGCAGGCCGAGCAGGTGCCGCATGCGACGTGGCATGACGCGCTGGAGCATGTGCCGCCGGGTCCAATGGTGCTGCTTGCCAACGAGTTCCTGGATGCCCTGCCGATCCGGCAGTTCATCCGCCGCGGCGATGGCTGGACCGAGCGCTTCGTCGAGGGCACTACTTTTATAGAGCAGCCCGCGTCGGCGCCGGAGGGAAGCGCTGCCGACAACGCAGCCGACGGCGCCATCGTGGAGCTATGCGAGCCGGCACTCGCGATTGTGGGCCATGTCGCGCAACGGGTGCTTCACGAGGGTGGGGCCGCGTTGTTCCTGGATTATGGTCCGGCTGAGAGCGCCCCTGGCGACAGCCTGCAGGCCCTGCGCGCCGGCCGGCCTGCAAATCCGCTTGTCGAGGCAGGGACCGCGGACCTTACCGCGCATGTCGACTTCGAGGCGCTTGCCCGGGTCGCGCGCAGCATGGGAGCGGCGGTGCACGGGCCCGCGCCGCAGGGGCTGTTCCTGACGCGGCTCGGCCTGTTCCAACGCATCGGACGTCTCGCTCAAACGCAGCCGCCGCAGCGCGCTGCGGCGCTGGTGCAGTCGGCGCAACGGCTGGCCGAGCCCGACCGCATGGGCCGGCTGTTCAAGGCACTGGCGATCTGCCACCCTGCCCTGCCCTGCCCCGCGGGGTTCGAGCCATGACGGTCGAAGCGCTGACCAGCACGGCACTTTCATGCCCGCACGGTTTCTTTACCCGGCGGGGCGGTGTCAGCACCGGGCCGTGGACCAGCCTGAACTGCAGCCTGTCTGGCCAGGACGCACCCGAGGCTGTGCGGGAGAACCGCGCGCGGGTCGCACGGCACCTGGGGGCCGAACCGTCCAACCTTCTTGGCTTGACCCAGGTGCACGGGGCCGAGGTCGCGCTGGTGCGCGCGCCCTGGACCTGTGGCGCCGGGCCGCGGGCGGACGCGATGGTTACGGACCGCCCGGGCTTCGCACTCGGCATCATCACCGCGGACTGCGCGCCCGTGCTGCTGGCCGACCTGCAGGCCGGCGTCATCGGCGCGGCGCACGCGGGCTGGCGCAGCGCGGTCGGGGGCGTGCTGGAGGCGACGGTCGACGCCATGGTCGGCTTTGGCGCGCAGCGCAGCGCCATCGCCGCCGCCGTCGGACCCTGCATCCGGCAGCCGTCCTACGAGGTCGGCCCGGACCTGCGGGATGCGGTGCTGGAACGTGATGGCCCCAGCGTTGGCTTTTTCACTCCGGGTACCCGTCCGGGCCGCTGGCAGTTTGACCTTCCAGGCTATTGCCGGACACGCCTCCGCGATCTGGCCAAAGTGGACGTGATCGACGCCGACACTCTGGCAGACGCCGACCGGTTCTTCAGCCACCGCCGCCGCACCCTCGCCGGCGGCGGGCCGATCGGGCACCAGATTTCGGTAATCATGTTATAGCGCCGCCATGGGACCCTACTTTCTCTACTTCATCCTGATCTTCTTGGCAGTCGGTCTGGTGAGCTGTGTCTTCTAGGCAGCGGCTTTCGGTGCCGTGCCGTGCTCCCCTTGGATATCGTCGTTGCAAGGAGCTCTTGCGACGCGGCAGTCCAGGACCGTCTTGGCTACGCTGGATTGCCGCGCCGAATCCAGCTCGCGATGACGGGAGTCCTGCATCCCTGCATCCCGCCGTCTTTTGTCTTGCAGGCCTCTTGGCGCTTGCCGGGTGCGGGGATCTGCCACAGCCGTTCCTCGGGCGGCCGGGCGCCATGGCGGAACGGCTGTCGCAGCCACCGCCCTCTCGGCTTGCGGTAGCCTCACCGGGCCAGTCGCTGCTGCCTGATGCATCCGCCAACGCCTGGGCCGGCGCCGTAGCAGACGCACTGCAGGCGGAGGAGGTGCCGGCGGTTGCGGGCAGGGCGCGCCGGCGCAGCGACTGGACGCTGTTGCTCTCCGCTGAGGTGCGCGGAGCCGACGTGGTGCCGAGCTACGCCGTGCAGAACCCGTCCGGCGAGGTGCAGGGCACCTCCGAGGGCGCCCCGGTCTCGATAGCCGCTTGGGCCGGCGGCGATCCGGCGGTGCTGAAGGACGCGGCGGCGCAGGCGGCGCCCGGCATCGCGAGCCTGCTGAACCGGATCGAGGCCGCACGCCGGCAGAGCGACCCGAACAGCCTGCTGAACCGCCCGGCCCGCGTCTATTTTTCAGGCGTGACCGGCGCACCCGGCGACGGCAACAGCAGCCTGCCGGCGCAGATGCGTACAAAGCTCACCGCGATGGGCCTGGTGATTCAGGATGCGGCCAACGGCGCCGACTTCAGCCTGGCCGGCCAGGTGCAGACCGCGCCCGGCGCGAAGGGCACAATACGGATCGAACTGCAATGGATCGTGTCGGACAGCAAGGGCGCCGAACGCGGCCGGATCGTGCAGTTGAACGAGGTGCCGCCCGGCACGCTCGACCAGTATTGGGGCGACGTCGCGGTCGTTGTGGCGGACGAGGCTGCGGGCGGCGTACGCGACGTGGTGCTGAACTCGACCGGCGCCCGGACCGGCTCATTGAATGCCACAGGGCCTGCTAAATAGGTCACACCTCCCGTGACGGATAGGTGACAGGCTGACCCTAAGTTGGTAGAACCCTGCCGCTCTCCGCCCCTGTCCGGAACCGTTGCCGTATGAAGATCATCGCCTGCAACAGCAACCGGCCGTTGGCTGAGGCGGTGGCGGCCGCGCTGCACCTCAAGCTCGCGAGTGCGTCGGTGCGCCGTTTCGCCGACATGGAGGTCTTCGTCGAGATTCACGAGAACGTCCGGGGCGAGGACGTTTTCGTCATCCAGAGCACGTCGTATCCGGCGAACGACCACCTGATGGAGCTGTTGATCACGCTCGATGCCTTGCGCCGCGCCTCCGCCCGGCGCATCACGGCGGTGATCCCCTATTTCGGCTATGCAAGGCAGGACCGCAAAGCCGGGCCGCGTACCCCGATCAGCGCCAAGCTGGTGGCGAACCTCATCACCGAGGCGGGCGCCAACCGCGTGCTGACGCTGGATCTTCATGCAGGGCAGATCCAGGGCTTCTTCGACATTCCAGTCGACAACCTCTATGCTGCGCCCATGTTCGCCCGCGATATCCGGGCCCGGTTCGCCGGGCGCTCCCTGATGATCGTGTCGCCGGATGTGGGCGGCGTCGTGCGCGCGCGGGCGATCGCCACCCGGCTCAACTGCGACCTGGCGATCATCGACAAGCGCCGGGACCACGCCGGCGTGTCCGAGGTCATGAACGTCATCGGCGACGTGCGCGAGAAGGATTGCATCCTGGTCGACGATATCTGCGACAGCGGCGGCACCCTGTGCAACGCGGCGGCAGCGCTCGCGCAGAGTGGCGCGCGCTCCGTGAGCGTCTATGTCACCCACGGCGTGCTGTCCGGCAGCGCTGCCGAGCGCATCGCATCCTCGGCGATCGAGAGCATGACCGTGACCGACAGCATCCTGCCGACCGAGGCAGTATGCGAGGCGGCGAACCTCCGCCTGTTTTCGATCGCCCCCATCCTCGCCGAGGCGATGCAGCGCATCTCGGACGAGAGCTCGGTCAGCTCGCTGTTTGATTAAGGCCAAAAAGGAGAAAGCCATGAAGCTTTATTACGCACCTGGCGCCTGTTCGATGGGCATCCATGTCCTGCTGGAGGAGATCGGCAAGCCGTATGAGCTGAGCAAGCTGGATATCCGCGGCGGCGAGAGCCAGCGCCCGCCGTTCAGCGACCTCAACCCAAAAGGCAAGGTGCCGACGCTGCAGCGCGACGATGGATCAATAGTCACGGAGTTCCCGGTCATCGCATATACCCTCGCCAAGACCAATCCAGAGGCCGGGCTGATGCCGAAGTCGGACGAGGATAAGCTACGCGCGGCGGAGGCGATGGACTACTGCGTCTCGACCATCCACATGCAGGGCTTTACCCGCCAGTTCCGCCCATCGAACTACAGTCCGAACGAGGCCGAGCACGACGCGGTAAAGGCACAAGGCGCCGAGATGGCCCGGAAGGGCTTCGCGGTGATGGACAAGGCGCTGGCCGGCAAGGAGTGGCTTGGCGGCAGCTACAGCATCGCCGACAGCGCGCTGTTCTACGTCTCGTATTGGGGCGCCAAGCGCCTCGGTATGACCCTGCCCCCCAACGTCCAGGCGCATTTCGACCGCATGATGGCCCGCCCGGCCGTGCAGCGCATGCTGCAGCAAGAAGGCCTCGCAGCCTGATGCTGACCCAGCGCGCGTTCTGGTATTTGCGCCATGGCGAGACCGACTGGAACGCGCGCAACGTGTCCCAGGGCGCCGTCGACACCCCGCTGAACGAGACCGGCCTGGCCCAGGCGCGTATCGCCGCGGGCTTGCTGCGGAACCGCGGCATCCGCTCAATCGTCAGCAGCCCGCTGTCCCGTGCGCGCACGACGGCCGAGGTCGTGGGCGGGGTCCTCGCATTGCCGCTGGAGATCGAGGACGGATTGCGGGAGGTGGCGTTCGGCGGCCAAGAGGGCCAGCCCATGGGCGGGTGGTTCGAGGATTGGGTAGCCGGCACATTCACGCCCGAGGGGGCCGAGACCTTCGTGGACCTTGGCGCCCGGGCCGTGGTGGCAATCAACCGGGCGCTGACGCGGGAGGCGCCGGTCCTGGTCGTGGCGCACGGCGCATTGTTCCGTGCGCTACGGGTCGAGATGGACCTGACGCCCGACGTCCGCACGCCCAACGGCGTGGCGTATTTTTGCGAGCCCGGCGCACCATGGAGCCTGACGCCAGCGTCATAACAAGAAATGACATGGGATAAACACTTGTTGTGCGGGGCCGGATACTGTTTGTTTCGACCTCATGAGAATATCTGTCCTGGGTATCGGCTATGTCGGCGCGGTGTCGTGCGGCTGCCTTGCATCGTCCGGCCATGAGGTGGTCGGGGTCGACATCGCCGCCGACAAGGTGGCCATGTTGGCGCGTGGGCAGTCGCCCATCGTCGAGGACGAGATTGGCGGCCTGATCGCCGGCAGCGTCGAGGCCGGCCGGCTGCGTGCCACCACGAGCATCGAAGACGCGGTGGCCAATACGGAGGTGTCGTTCATCTCCGTCGGCACCCCGAGCGGGCCCGATGGAAGCGTCAACCTGCGCGCAGTCGACGACGTCGTGGCCGCGATCGGGCGCGAGCTGCGCGGCAAGCCAGGCATGCACACCGTGGTCATGCGCTCGACCGTGCCGCCTGGCACGGCAGAGGACAGGGTGATCCCTGCCCTTGAGCAGGCCAGTGGCAAGCGGCATGGCGCGGGGTTCCGCTATTTGTCCAATCCCGAGTTTCTGCGCGAGGGCTCGTCGGTGCGCGACTTCCACGCGCCGCCGTTCACCCTGATCGGCGCGGCTCCCGGCGAGGACGGCGCCGTGCTGCGCGAGATCTACGCCGGCGTCGGCGGCGCCGTGCATGTGGCACCCTTCCGCGTAGCAGAGTCGGTCAAATACCTCGCAAACGCCTATCACGCCGTCAAGCTCGCCTTCGCCAACGAGGGCGGCGCCATCCTCGCGTCGCTCGGCGTGGACGCGCGCGCGGCGTTCCGGCTGTTCTGCGAGGACCGGGTGCTGAACATCTCGCCAGCCTACCTTACCCCCGGCTTCGCGTTCGGCGGTTCGTGCCTGCCAAAGGACATTCGCAGCCTTCTGGCGCTGGCCGACCGCGCCAACGTGCCGGCGCCGTTCCTCCAGCAGGTGCTGCCGAGCAACCGGGCAGTCATCGAGCGGACGTTCGAGGCCATCGCCGCGCATGGCCGACAAACCGTCGCGCTGTTCGGGCTCGCGTTCAAGCCGGGCACCGACGACCTGCGCGAAAGCCCGTTCGTGATCCTGGCCGAGCGGTTGCTGGGCCGCGGCTTTGCCCTGCGCATCTTCGACCGTTCGGTGGACGTCGCGCGCCTCACGGGCAGCAACCGCGCCTATATCGAGCGGGAGATCCCGCACCTCGAGCGGCTGCTGGCGCCGGACCCAGCCAGCGCGCTCGAGGGCGCCGGGCTCGTGATACTGGGTCATGTCGGCCGCGACGACCGGCCCGCGCTGCTGGCGGGCCTGCGCGGGCAACGGGTGCTGGACCTCGCCGGCATCGCCGAACTGCGCGACCACCCCGGCA
>JAABVA010000476.1_pt1 | contig 51031 bp, 51 predicted proteins | sample 5560331 | NCBI WGS metagenome assembly JAABVA01 (sample SAMN12812661, study PRJNA571458) | rock metagenome | isolation source: Antarctica rocks | place: Antarctica: Victoria Land, Mt New Zealand sud | collected 2016-01-07
TCAAGATAGCAGATATCTGACTCGATTGAACATCATTGTCGTCTTCAACAAACTGCGTATGCATTCAAGCAGCGAAGATTTGACTATCTTTATCATCTCTTTTGATTTCTACAAATATCACGTGATGTCTTTCAAATTAATCAATGACTCGACTTTCTATCAACACTATATGAACGACGTGTTATTTGACTATCTTCATCAGTTTTGTCAGATCTATCTAGATGACATTATCATTTACAGCAAAACATTGAAGAAATATAAGCGACACGTACGATTAGTTCTACATAGACTACGAGAGATTGATCTTCAGATGAATATAAACAAATGCAAGTTTCATGTTCAGAAAATCTTCTTTCTGAAACTATTGCTATTCATCGAAGAACTAAAGATGAATCTCAGAAAAGTACAAGTAGTAGTCGAATGATCTACTTCTACAAATCTCACTCAGATGCAGTTCTTCGTCGACTTCTGCAATTTCTATCGACGTTTTATAAAGAACTTTTCGAAGATTGTTCGTTCTCTGATTCAACTAATTCAAAAAGAGATGATATTTGAATGAGATCAAGCTTGTCAAACGATCTTTGATCATATGAAGAAACGAATGATTGAAGTCTCTATTCTTCGTCATTTTGATCAGAATAGAAAGACTATTCTTGAAACAGACTCATTCAACTACGTCAACGATGACATACTTTCTCAGTATGACGACGAAGAAACATTGCATTCGATGATCTACTACAGCAAGAATCTGAGTCTCGCTGAGTGCAATTACAAGATCTATGACAAGAAACTACTAGCAATCATTCGTGTCTTCGAGCATTGACGATCTGAGCTGAAATTGACTGAGCTACTCATCAAGATGTTCACTGATCATCAAGCTTTAACGTCATTAATGAAAGATAAAGAGCTAAGTAGACGTCAAATGCGCTGAGTACAAAAGCTCGTTGACTTCAACTTCAAAATCATGTATTGCTCAGACAAACAAAACATCAAAGTCGATGCATTGACTCGTCGAGTCGATTCAGTTTCTAGAAGTCTCGAGAATGAATGATGTCGCTATCAGTGAACTACAATTCTCACGTCGAATCGAATGAAAATCGCTGATTTAGAAGAGAAAGAGAACGATGAATCAATTTATCGATTGATTCTAGAAGCTAACAGAATCAACGAGAATTGTATTCTACTTCGTGAAGTCGTATTAAAAGATGAAGCTCAATACAAAGATACTAAATTAAGAGATTGTCGAGTTCAGAACGAAATACTATATCGAGATGATCTTCTATGAGTTTTCTTCGATGAGCATCTTCAAATGAAGCTAATTCAAGAAGTTCATGATCAATCTTCTATTGATCATTCCGAAATTCTCAGAACGATGAAGATCATAAGAAGATACTACTATTGATCTTCAATGCAAAAGACAATAGATCGATATATTCGAAACTGCTACATTTGTCAGCGATCAAAGACTTCTCAGAATAAATTCAATGAACTACTACATTCTCTACTCATATTCGAACAGCGATGAAAGAACATAGTCATGAATTTCATCATCGACTTATCTTCTTCGAAAGGCAAAAACGTCATACTAACAGTGATATGTAGACTGTCAAAGAAACGACATTATATTTCTTGCTTCACTGATGACGAGAAGATCACAGCAGAAAAAACAGCTGAGCTAATGCTTCAGTGAATATATCGAATACACGATTTACTCGATTTCATTGTTTCGAATCGAGACTCTCAATTTACCTTCATTCTATGAAAGTCGCTTTGCAAAAGACTAGACATTAATCTTCAACTTTTCACAGTCTATCATCTTCAGATCGACGATCAAAGTGAATGAGTCAATCAGAACGTCAAAAGATATCTTTGATTCTTCTGTTCATACATGCAGAATGACTGAGCTAAGCTACTATTCATGATCGAGTTCGTTGACAATAATGCTCTGTTCTCAATCATCTTCTCGATCTCTTTCTTTCTAAACAAAGACTTTCATTCTCGTATGAGCTTTGAATTCGATGTCATCGAATATGAAAGTTCTTGTGAATGCTTGCAGACGACTAAAGTCGAGAATATATCTGAAAACATGAACAAAACACTGAAGTTTGCTCGCGAGTCGCTAGTCAAAACACGAGAACAAATGATGAAACAAGTTAATAAGCATAGAAAAGAAGTTGATTACAAGATCGAATCAAAGATGTTTCTGAATGAAAGAAACATCGTTACAGCGAGATCTTTCAAGAAGCTAGATGATAAAATGCTCGATTCTTTCATCAATTTAGATCTTGTCGACTCTTCATATAAACTGAAATTATCAGAGTCTATGCATGTTCATGATGTATTTCATTCTGACCTGCTTCGTTCTGTCGTCGACGATCTCTTGCCTGATCAAAAGAACGAATTTTCAGATTCAATAGTGATAAACAACGAAGACGAGTGAGAAATCGATGATATATTGAATTTTCGTCGATATCGAAGACGGCTTCAGTATAAAGTCAAATGAAATGACTATGACAATGATCTCAATTGATACAACGCTGATGACGACGAATTTATGAACGCTCAGAAGGTCGTTGACGATTTTCATATTCGATACTCGAACAAATCGCGCTAATCGACAATTCAATCAATCACGATTTAACAGGCCTGAGCCTGTGAAATCATGATTGAACAATCAATCGAGCCGGACAGGAAATACATTCATGCGGACATGAATCGTCGAAGGGGGGGGGTAATGTCACGATCCTAGCCTTGCCAGGCTCAGCCTTCTAGCCTTACCAGGCCTATCCTCGCTCCGTCACCTTGACTAGTCCCTATTGGGCCTAGCGTCGGCTGAGGAACACACATATGTAGCCAGCTTCTTTCCCGTAGCTACCTTTCTTCCTTAGCATTTATCTTCTAGTTAAATGACACCCCTATCTGACCCGCTCTAGGCAGGCCCCTAACACGACAGATGCAGATAGATACGAGTAAACAGGTAAACAGGTGAAGAAAATTTCAATCGTCGGTCAGGTGATTTCCGATCATCTGATGTACGTACAACGACTTCAATGAACTGTAAAAATCAGAATGGTAGTTGAAGCGAAAGAAAAAGAAATGATGACAGTTTAAACGGAAGAAAACGACTTGCACGGGTCGACGCAGCGAAAAACATAGTGCGGAGTCGAAAAAGTTTTGATGTTGAGTCATCTGATGAAACACTTGGCAATCAACGATCAGAATGAACTCTTGCTTCAGTACTATATAGATTCTGAGTTATTTACTTCAAAATCTTCTATTCGAAAATGAGCTGTCATTTCAGCTCAACAGACAAAGATGTGAAATAAAGAGATCAATAATTTACTACGTTTAGATCTTGAGCTCTTCACTTTGATATTAATGACAGCAAGCTTTAGACAAAAGAAGAAGAAGCAGCTGATCATTAAGCTACGAGTCAGACAGCTGAAGCAGAAGCAGAAGCAGAAGCAAAGAAATAACGTAATATCTACAACTGGTCAATCAGGACGAGGCATGCGTATCAGATAGGCCTCAAAAAGGTTCTATTAGCTACGTAGTGAATCGTTTGAAGCAATAAAATATGAAATGTGAATTTTCAGCCCTATAGGGCCTGACGACTGCTAGGTTTAGCCGAGTGCTAGGTGGACCCTTCTACAGGTTTCGCAATCAACGATATGCATAACATGGGGGAGTGTTGAAATATGCTATACATACCTGAATAGGATTGTTCCAAAGTGTGTTCACATTTTGGTCGATTCGTAAACCAACACAAAGTCAAGCCTCTGTTACCTGAATATGTAGGCTTCGGTGATCGAAGTAATCTCTTGGAATCCTCTGAAACTCGCTATTGTCTGCACCTGTCTTCCATTCGCCAAAGCCTACAATGCGTCTCGTTCCTGAGCAGGTCAACTTCTTCGGTACGAGCTTACAATTCTTTGAAATACATTGGCTAATGACTCCTGCATTGCAGACTATGTCGAATGGGCAGAGAGCTACGACTCGAAGGTACAATGCTGCAATCGCACTAACACTCTCATCCCACAACTGACCAACCTGCTGTGCGTAGGACTGGGAACGGCTACGAGCCTGTACAGCCCCTACAGTCCGCTTGGACTATCGTTCCTTCTTCGGCAAGATCTGGGAAGCCATGCCTGCCGACGAATAGATTACAATGGCCTCCGACCCTCACGTCCTCGGCAATCCACTCATCAAAACCCAACACTTCATCGGGGCCTTCAAATGGGAAAAAGTCTCGGACTCAGAAGTTGTGGGATGGCACCAGATGCGTGTTCCGCATCAGCGTTTCACGGACGAATCGAGGATAACCATTACCAAGGTCAAAGTAAAGAAGGGCGCAAAGAAGGATGCAAAAAGAGAAGCGAAGAAAGGGTTTAAGAAGGAAAGCGCAATTTGAGACTCACGGAAGACTGCGCCGTCATTCAAGAGTTCGGCGTCCAAAGCCGGAACTCAGAATGTGCCCAACCCCCCAATGACAGAACCCGACTCTATGTTCAAGATTGGCTTTCTTTCAGATGTATACAAAGAAAGACCGGTCGGTGCCGGTGGCATAGAGAAGATGTAAGCACCCGGCAAACCTTTTGTGTCTAGGGCATGAGTGGCACTGACAATGCTTCTACAATACAGTCCCCCTTGAACCCAACGGATTTCTACACACAGGCCACAGCAAAGCGATTGCTATCAACTTCGGCTTTGCAAAATTCCGTGGAGATTGCTACCTTCGTTTGAATGCCACGAACCCGGCGGGGGAGAAAAAGAAGTACGATGACTCGACCGAAGAGACAGTTCGTCGGCTGGGTTTCACACCAATGAAGGTGACATATTCAAGCGACAATTTAGAGCGCCTGTATGGCCTTGCAGGAAACCTTATCCAGAAAGGGAAGGCATACGTCTGCCATTGCACTAGTACGCTCACTCCGAAGAGCTGCCTGTGAATCCGACCCAGTTGACAGATCCTCCCAGAATCCGAGATCGTAAGCCAACGAGGAGGTGGCGAAGGGAAGACGCCACGGTATACTAGCTGACACCGTGATCGACCACCAGCCGAAAGCCTAGTGGAGTTCAGAGCAATGTGAGATGGTAAATACGCTCCGAACGAGGCAGCTCTGCGAATGAAGCAGAATCTTGAAGACGGCAACCCACAAATGTGGGGTTTATTTGCATATCGGATCCCACAGGAAAAAGTCAACATTACAATGGGGACGGACAAAGGATCGAAGCCAGAAGAGGCCACGACAAATGGTGGAGCAAATGTTGATGATGTGGAAGACGAGGAATACCCAGGTCATTATTACCGAACGGGCGACAGGTGGAAGATCTACCCTACATACGACTTTACACATTACCTTTGTGACAGCTTTGAAGGTATTACACATTCGTTGTGTATGACTGAACTCGAGCTGTCCAGAGTTTCCTACGAGTGGCTCAACAAAGAGCTTAGCGTGTACGGGCCAATGCAAAGAGAGTATGCTGTCGACTCCTCCATCTCCAATTGAGAGAAAGTTTAACTAACGCCTGCTAGATATGGACGACTCAGTGTGAGCGGGATCGTGCTTTCCAAGCCCAAGATCTTAAAGCATGTCAACGATGGCCATGTCCGAGGTTGGGATGACCCTCGTTTATACACACTACCTGCCCTTCGTCGTCGCGGAGGACCTCCTGGAGCCATCCTGTCCTTTGTCAACGAGCTTGGAGTCACCAAGGCGACCACGGTCATTAGTATTAAGCGCTTCGAGCATTGCGTCCGCAAGTATCTTGAGGAGACCGTGCCGCGCCTTATGCTGGTCTTGGATCCGGTCAAGGTCATTGTCGACAATCTCGCGGAAGACCGCTTGGCGATGTTAGAAATTCCCTTCTCCAAAGATCCTGTCTATGGTGTAAGTATCGCCCTACGGTTGCGTCATACGCGGGAAAAGAAAAGACCGCGCACTGACGCTATTTTTCTTTAGGTTCATAGCGTTCCTTTCACAAAGACCGTCTTCATTGAAACGAATGACTTCCGAGAGATCGATAGTTCCGACTATTTCCGCTTGGCACCAGGCAAGACCGTAAATTGCTGATCACAGCGACTTCCGTCGAGAAAGACTGAGACTGGTCTCGTAATTGCCGTCCATGCGAATTACGAGGAACCCCCTGATGGGACCAATCCAAAGCAAGGGGTGAGCGAATACCCACGCTTGAATGCTTGTTGTCGTAGGCGTCAGGCTCTGATCTGATGATTCTTTGCTAAATAGGCTTCAGTTGGATACACTGGGTAGCATTCAGTCTACACTACCAAAGTCTAATCAAAGCTATGGTTCGAGTCATCAACTCGCTCTTCTCATTCCCCAACCCTTCCGCCCAACCAAATGGTTTCTTAACCGATATAAACCCTCAGTGGGAAATTATCTTCCCCAACGCAATAATCGAAACCGGCTTCGAGAATATTAGACGCCGCGCGCCTTGGCCTGCTGAAGCTGGGGAGAAGAGCTTGGGTGGTGGTTCGGATAATCCTTCCGCTCACGATAATGGCACCAATTGTCCTGAGACGGTTCGTTCTCAAGGCATGCGTATGGGCTATTTCTGTGTGGATAAGAATACTAAGGAGGGCACACTTGTGCTTAATGGGATTGTTGCCCTGAAGGAAATTCTAGTAAAGGCTGAAGGCGGAATTGCGCTTGTTGAATTGCTTCATACTTCCATCAGTGGCCGTTTCTATGGCTGTGTGCTGGAGAGGCTTGCGACGTCATGCTGTCATACTCAATGGATCGCGCTCGCCTGTGCGTGGCTGACACGTGGGTCGTCCACGCGTGTGTTGAGGGATCTTCTGCGCACTATCTGTGAGCATGCTATTCTGCCTGCTTGCTTTGAGGAGAGACGATTGCGACAACGGTCTCTCCGTATTCCATGGCCACACGTATGGTAAGTGCTTCGTCATGCCACGAGCTGAACAAGGTTTGCACAGTAGGACGCCAGGTCAAACTGATAGGGATGCTTGCTTTCTTGATTGTGCTGCTCACGTGAGAACAAGATTAGGTAAAGCAATGAGCTCGCCGAAGGTACAACAATCGAAATTTCGTTCGTCAGACAAAGTGAATTTCCGGTCGCAGCTTCGTCCTTTTTTCAAATACCGTTGAATGTAAGGTGAGTGTGGCGCATGACCGCAAACATGGCGCCCGCGGCAATAGCAATGTATCAACAAGAAATCTGCCCTATACAGATATATCTCCATCAAAAGAACTTGTCGTGATCTTTTGCATTATCGGAACAGCTTTCTTGTGTGAGGCTGGATGATCTATGGATGCTGTGGGGACGGTTGTTCGCATTCCGGCGTTCAGGGCACGACCGCTTGTCGCCTCTTCCAGAAAGTATCAACTCTGTTCTGCCCTCAGCGGCAAGCGCAAGATGCAAAATTGGCGAGAGGTATATATATATACGTTCAGAATGCCCATCATGGCGTACAGTGACAGCTACGGCTCATACAAGACATTCTTATCCAACATGAACCTTCTTGGATTCTATACGTGCTGTTTTGCTGGGCTCTCATGCGCATTGACTATACCCGTCAACAATGCCATCAACCTCGTTACGCCTACTGAGTCCGGCCTTAACAACATTTCATCCTCGCTCAGCAATGACAATGCTGCCAACGTCACGAACCCCCTTGCTCTAACCAACAGCACCCAATCCGGCACTCTAGAAGCCATAAGTCCCAACTTCAATGTCCTCAACCCGGTAGTGCTCCAAGTCCCCATTCCCCCCCTTTCTGTCTACATGAATGCAATAGCTGCACTCGTCCTCATGGCCCAATTGAACTATAACGGGCAGCAAATCCAAGGTACTTTCTCAGAGCCCGGTTATCTGAGCGTCAGCATTGCATTCGTACCGCATGGTTCGCCTTCCATAGATCGGTACTATGTCATCTGGGGTATTTACTACGCAGCACTCATTATGTCCAGAACCGGTATCTTCAAAGAATCGGAGTTCGGACTCGAGTTCAATAAAAATCTCGTCGGCACGCTGGCGATAGGACCTGCTCGGGGCAACAACGGAGCGAACGATGGGGGGTTCACTGCTCTTGGCTACTTGACGGAGACGGCGCTCCTCTCCGAGTATGATGGCTCTGTCCCGGAGACCACTCTCCGAATCGCAACACCACCTACAAACTTCACCTCGGGCACCTGGTCAACAATCCGTGACTCCGACTTCACCAACCTCCAACCTAACACTCCCGCCTACCAAACCTACACCTCCCCCTCCACCAATCTCTCAACCCCCACCACAAACGCCCCCGTCGTCTCGATCGCCTACCAATTATACGGCGAAACCATTTCCCCCAACCGCGTCTATTTGACCATCATGGAATGCCTCGCCGAATCCGGTCTCGCCGCCTTCGGCGCCGGTGGCCTTATCCCTCCTGGGGTCGTCTTCGATTCCCCCCTTTACAATACGTATATGTATTTCAAAATATTTAACGATCCGCTGCCGCCGGCGAGGGGGCCGCAGTGGACTTTTGGATACCTTTTTGATGGGTTGAAGGCTATGACGCAGGTCATGGTGAATGAGAGGAGGTTTATGGAGATGAATGCTACAGTGCTTGTTGATGTAGGGAGGGGGGGTGTTCCTGTTGGGAATGTCTTTTTGAAGAGTGGGGCTAGGCCTAGGGTTGGGGTAGAGAGGATGGTGGCGACGGCTTAGGTTGAGGGTGATATTGGGAGTCGCTGCGCGTCTATAGGGGCATGTTTGAATCTGGCAGGTGGCGAAGTCTGCAAGTGTAGGGTGCTGCAATGGGCTTGGTTGTAGGTCAATTGCATGAGAGGCACTATGTGCACTTGTGAGACAGTAGCGCAAGCAATTCTTCCATGAGGATGGATGCAGTGTGCCTACATATATCAAGTAACCCCCAACATATCTTGTTAAAAAGTAACACGATTGATGCAAGTCATGTTTGCTCCTGTAGAACGATGTACATAGATTTTCGATCATGGTGTGGTTTCAACAGGCTTCACAACACAGTGTGGCGAGCTCATATTGTAGATGCATTGTCTGAGAGTTGTCTTCAAGTGCTTTCATACATGACCGCATGTTACGTAGATGATTGAAAATATCATTTTAAGTTCTAGCTTTATTTCATCTAACCTAGTAAGCAAGAACTCTCTAATCTTTATTTGAGATAAAGTTTGTTGAGACCGTGCCAAGATATTCGACCTGTGAAGCCGTGAATGAAATGTTTAATTCTATGAAGGTAGCTGTAAATGAAGTTTAAGAATACAGAAGAAGAAAGGTAAGAGAAACACTATTTATGTAATGTTCAGAGGCTGCGCTAGGCCCGAAGGGAACGTGTTGTGACACAAGAAAGATGTTGCCTAGTTAGAATGTGTTAGGGAATATTATGTTGAGTGCGACTGAGCCATAAATACGAGTACAATGGCATATGATCGTACTGCTGGCTACAGGGTGGTAGGTATATGCGAATAATCTTCTCTGGCCTTGCGTGAGGCGTTCCATTCGCTCTTCTGACATACAACCATCTGGCCTTGCTCGGCCGAGAAGTTCTATTTGGTCCAGGCTTTGTGCACAGACAAACTGTACAGGTCCTTCCTGCAGCGGGCTGGACATTGCATTAGCAAAAAGCTTCTTAACAAGGATTATTTGTGTGAGGGCGTAAGCCAGCTATACCTGAACAAGCCCGGCAACGCTTAAGCAATGTCCAGCCCGCTGCAGGAAGGACTGTACAAGATCTTTAACTGGGGGCCTTGTGACAACAATTGAGCTGGAAATCATTGACTCTGCCAGTATATATACCAACGGTATGATATAATATTTTAAAATCCAAATCTTTCCACTATTTTACGTTTCCAGCAGGTCACCAATCGACGAACAAGCCAACATGAAGTCTCTCATATTCCTTGCCCTGTGCTGGCTTGCACTGCCTTCGACATCCATGTTCATCCTTCTGCCACTCTATATCTATCCAGGAACCTCGGCATCTGCTTGGAGTAATGTCACCGCGGCCATCGCAGCGTATCCAACTGTTCAATGGCAAGTCATCATCAATCCCAACAGCGGACCTGGCACTGCATCCTTTCCCAGTGATCCCAACTACATCACTGGCATCTCGAATCTCAACAAATACCCGAACGTCATCACATTAGGCTACATCGATACCGCCTATGCAAGTCGCGCTTACTCTTCGGTTGCCTCGGATATCGACGTCTACGCCAAATGGACATCTTACACTGAAGCTAACATCTCTATCGGAGGTATCTTCTTCGACGACGTTGTAGGTGCGGATGCTGCAACCAATTCTATCCTGACCTACTACCACAACATCTCAACCTACGTCTACGCGAACGTCCCATCAATTGTGACGCCTGTTGTTTTCAACCCTGGAGCCGCTGGCCCGATTCAGCTTTTTGGTTACTGTGACACCATGGTGGAATTTGAGAATGCCCTCTCCAGCTACCACAATGTGACAACGATCAAGGCCTTGCCTAGCGGCTACGCGGATCAGAGTGCAATCATCATCTATAACGCAACAGCGACAACGGATGTCAAGAGCCTAGTGCATACAATGTCAACGAATGGAGTTGAGGCAGTCTATTTTGATTACGGCGCCTGTTTCTACCAGGGTAGGCCTACGGGATGCTACAATGTCACTAGCTTGACAAATTTGAAGCTACTGGCTGCGGCTGTGTTGGCTGGATAGGGTATTTGCTCTTCTGAAGGGTATGAAGGACAGATATGTGCCCCTTTGATTCGCCTGACGGCCTTTCTAATCGCACTTAGTCCGATGAGACTGGCGCAATCAATCAAAGACGTGGAGTCGGACGAGAAACCCACGGAGTTTCAATCTCCGTTGCCCTGGGCCACACGCTCGGACTTGTTGGTGAAATGGACATATCGCTTCAGAATTAGACCTAATTGCGATGTCATGCGCTAAGATTCAAATCAAAGTCAGCACATGGCTTTCAAAAATATGACAGATTCGCGAATTCAGCCCATTTTGGGTTTAGCGTCCCAAACCGTTCATCTTTCGGTTGAGCCTCGAGGTATCTCTAGCCCAGAGCATTCCCGACAGACATGAACTGCGCAGGCATCAAGTGAGGGGCTTGGTCTAGGCACCAGACTTAGCGAATGTGTTAGAAAATATCTTTAGTAGCTACGGCTGGGTACGAGTCGCACTGAATTTGAGGCAAATTTCCACGCAATTTAAACACCTTACCACAGTCCGGGTAGTCACATTGCGTTGGTTGTTTATTCGAAGCCCGTTAACCTTGACCCATTACTTTCCCAAGGCAGAAGGTCCCTTTTAAAGTTACACCTATGATGTATGTTGACTTTTGCAATCCACTGATGTTTTGAATTTTATACTTAACTTTATGGCCTGGCGGCTGTCGCATATCTTGGCGCGAGCTGCCGAGGCTACCTGCGTGTCTGCGCACATTTTCTTAGCTACAATCTCGTTCCACCCATAATATTGTCCTTATCACTTACGGCACCGTGGAGTTTAGGTGCACTTGGGGATATCTGTAAGGTCAAACCTTTATTCCATACGTCCAATGGCTTCGCATACCGCGTCGCAGAAATATCTCAGCACGCGCGGAGGGTCTTATGGCGTACGTACACCTTCTAAGTAAGCCAATTCTAGATGCTGACATTGAGCAGCTCTCCTTTGAGGAAGCTGTCCTTAAAGGCCTCGCACCAGATAACGGATTGTTCATCCCAGAAGAGATTCCCTCTTTACCGCCAAATTGGCATCGAGACTGGCTCGACCTTTCTTTCGAAGATCTCGCATTTCGAGTCTTCAGCTTATATATTTCGCCAGCCGAAATCCCGCCCACCGCCCTCAAGGATATTATCCGAAATTCGTATTCGACTTTCCGAGTACCTAGTATAACACCCACAATAACACTAGACGGCAGCTCCAAAATCTATCTCTTAGAGTTATTCCACGGGCCTACCTTTGCCTTTAAGGATGTTGCGTTGCAGTTCTTAGGTAATCTTTTTGAGTTCTTTCTTGTTAGGAGAAATAAGGGGAAGACGGGTAGGGATCGGGAGCATCTGACTGTTATTGGAGCTACGAGTGGAGATACTGGTTCTGCAGCGATCTACGGCTTAAAGGGTAAAAAGGACGTCTCGGTATTTATAATGTATCCGACCGGGAAGGTCAGCCCGATACAGGAGGCGCAGATGACGACAGTAAGGGATGAGAATGGTATGTCTTTCGAAAACCTTAACTCTCAAGTTGTGCTTCTCATTGGGTTTGCAGATAAGCTTATTAGGATTCTACAGTGCACTGTCTCAGCCTCGACGGGACATTTGATGATTGTCAAGTACACCACCCTTCTCCATGCTCACTGAAGACAACATGTTGACGGGATCCGACAGGACTTTGTGAAAGCTCTCTTTGCCGACCCTTCAACAAACATGAGTCTGAGATTATGCAGTGTGAATTCGATCAACATATCGCGCATTTTAGCCCAAATCACGTACTATTTCGCATCCTACTTTTCCCTCACCCGTTCCGGGATTTTCGATCCTTCAACCGATGCAATCCGTTTTATTGTCCCTACAGGGAATTTTGGGGATATCCTAGCGGGATACTTTGCTAAGCGTATGGGACTCCCTATTTCAAAACTCATTATCGCTACAAACGAGAACGATATTCTCCACCGCTTTTGGCAGACTGGCGCCTATGAGAGGCAACCTGTCGCCAATAGTGCCGCAGAGGGGGGTCTAGTGGAAGATGGGGCCAAGGCGCACCCCGAGGGCGTAAAGGAGACATTGTCTCCGGCGATGGATATTCTTGTGAGCAGCAACTTTGAGCGGCTTTTGTGGTTCATTGCATTTGATGTCTACCGCTTCGGTGTCAGAGATGGTAATCTGCAGGAGAAAAGAAGTGCAGCGGGCTTAAAGGTCAAGGAGTGGCAGCACGAATTCAAGGCAAAAGGAGGTTTTAGGGTCGAAAAGAAAGTGCTCGAAGCCGCGAGGAAGGACTTCGCGTCGGAGCGCGTTTCAGATGCGGAGACGGTAGGCACTGTTCGCAATGTCTACAGATGGCCCAACAACAGCTCAAAAGGCTATATTCTAGATCCACATTCTGCCATTGGTGTGACTGCGGCGCTGCGATCAGCGAAGGCGGCGCCGGGCGTACACAACGTGGCCCTATCAACAGCACACCCAGCCAAATTCAGTCATGCTGTAGAGTTGGCACTAGTGAATGAAAAAGGGTTCCAGTTCAAAGATATTCTGCCTCCTCAATTTATTGGACTCGAGTATCTTCCGAGGAGACACATGTATATACAGAAAAGCGGCGGTTTGGACGGCATCAGGAAAGTTCTCATGGATGAGGTAAAAAGGGAATTAGACGGGAAGCATTCATAAAGCTTTGAGACAACTTGAGTAGGGCTGGTTCTTGACCTATGCATCTCACCCTTCATCACCCAAGGATTGAACAAACCCTCCATCAACGAATGCAAGAGTACAACAATTTATTTGTGAACTCTACTCAATATGCCAGTGAAGACGAAGCCAAAGGACGTTGCTTTGGGGTCTTCGGAGGGAATGAGGTAGAACTCTATGGAAATGCTGCATTGATGTTTGAGGATGTAGCTCTGCGATTCGGCCACAAGGGTGAAATCAAGATGCCGAGCATGTCGCTAGAAGTAGGTATAAGACCTAGAATCGAATAATCCGAGGCGTGTGATCAGAATTCATCATCGACACACCGACGGTTCTAGCTGATTAGTGGGTCACGATTTTCGGTTTTACGCCTCGATCACAATTTTTGATACGAAGTGTTTCCATCGTTTGAGCCTCGTGTGCTGCTCTACCCCTGCGGTCCTGTAAGCACCATTCATTTCCCTATTTCCATAACATTCGCAAAGAAGCTTGAACGTCCCCTCTTGACGGTGATATAGCGAGACCGTACCAATCCGAGAAAATTGTATCAAACATCCTCCTGAGCTACGAGGAGTACTGGATTGATCTCACACACTGTATGCTCTACATCTCTTATGACATCGATCATTCTGCTTTTCACGTTAAGATGCTTCTCCTCTTTATCGAAATGGAAATCGCCATTCGAAGGACAAGAATCAGCCGTGGCTTTGAAGCTGTCCTCCGCTCTGTTGCAGATTGGCAGGGGACGCAGTCTCATTCTTCAGTCAGGGACCCATCACGCTAAATCCGCAAACGCAGCAGGATCAGAAGGAGCCAGGTCAAAGTTTCCAGCGTAATGCAATATGTTCAAATTCCCACTATGTTTTATATATTTCTTTGCAAGGTCTTCGTAGAGTTGAGCTGCACTCATCTTACTCACTTTCGCCTCGACTAGCGTGGGAAACAGCGCTAGCTGACTTTGACATTCATGTTTGGTTTGGGAAGCGTGAAAAGTTATTGTGGTTGTAGTCATGTCGCTATGTGATGTATTATCCTAATCAATACTGCGATTGGAGCGGTCTGATCTCAGACTCAGGAGCTTCGAGCGAGTGAGAAACGTCCTGAAAGCGGATTGCATTGCGATTCGGCAGATGAAGCCATGGTAAGCTCTACGGCATGCCATATACAGCCTCGAGGCTTATGCGAAAGGAGGCAGCCATTATCGTGGTCACGGTCGAAGGAGTCAATAGGATGGGCTTACTGACAAGTTTCAGTCAAGCATGCATGTGCTTCGGACAACGCAGATTTATCCTTTCAATAGTCTCAATTGGGTAATACATCGCCAAACACACCACCTAGGAAATTTCACAGCCGCGAACCAAGTACCGGAACAGAATGATTCTTCGAATGCCACTGTTCTCCCATGGCACTTACGAAAGGGTTATTTCGTTACTTTAAAAAATTGTGTCGGGACCCAGTACCAGAAGTTGTGTCCAGAAGATGTATCAGCCTTTGCTTCAGCTTCCACGTTGTCACGAAGTCTTCAAAATCCTCTGGTAGACGACCAATTCGTTTCACCCGACTTAATTGCACCCTCGTCTCATGGGTAACAGAGCTTCTATTCCACCCGCCATGCAATGAAATCAAGATTGTCCAATTGATGCTAACATATGCTGATACTTAAGAAGTATCGCAAAACCAATGTTGCCCTCCGCGCAGCTTGCTCATCAAACGGCAAAGAGCATATTGGAAGACCGTTGCACGTTCACACTTTGATGCATAGCTCATGACTGGGGCTATGTGCTCAGGGATGTCTTGGCAGGGAGGGACTGGTTCGTTCCTCCCAATCGCCTAAGCGTGGGGGACCCATTTCAGGCTCCCTAATGCTCCCCCGTGCTCTCTCGTGCTCGCCCTTTGATCCCCCAATGCCTCCCCTAAAGCGGCCCTACTCCCTTTCCTGAACGAAAGCGGTAATCACAAATCCTAAGTTCGGGGTGTATAGATTGCTATTGGCGTTCTGGAAAGGGAGCAAGGGGGAGCACCGAGGGAAAGCATGTGGGTGCCTGAAATGGGTTCTCTTAGCCTTCGGCTGTAGCTGCCCTTGTCGTTTTCCAACAAATTAAGGTGGTACTGACTGGGCTTTGGAGTCAAGAATAATTTACATCGTATACCGCGTGCCTATCTATAAGATCGGTGTTCCCGGTAACTCGATAAAACCAGCGGAAATCTGTTCACACGCTCGACAGCACTGCAGCCTGATGATACACCAATATCAGACGACTATTGGATCGGTCAGGTCGAATCGACCGACGGGTCAGCTCTGAAAGCGCAGGCCCCCCGATATCATGTCTCGTCATATCCAGTCGGCCTTTCTCTCTCGGATCATGCGCCTGATAACCACCAAGTGAAGCTCATTGGTTTTGGGGAAAAGATCTTGCTGAGCGAATTGTGCGGACCTGCTAAGGTTTTTGGGTACCGGGCTCCTGAAGTCGTATTTGATGCTCAGCTTGGCCCGAGTGCTGATGTATGGAGCTTGGGGCTTGCGGGAAGATCTCTCATGATTCCCAAGTCATTATTGAGCTGACCTTGTGCAAAGATCTTCGAATTGATACATGGAGAGAACCCGTACAGAGTCTTCAAGTTTGACTCGAAGATGATCTCGTTAATGCGTGGACTTCCGTCTTTAGGAATCTACTAAAATAGTGGAAGAGACATGCTCCTGTTAGGCCCGCTGATGGTGAGTATGCATCATTGTCCCCTCAAACTCACCCCCCTCGCCGCTTCCCACTAAGCTTTCGGCCACCTACGATCTTTTGCTCAAGGCTGAGACGTCGCAGCTCCTGAACCAGGGGAATAAAACCTTCGCAATGAGCTGCGTGAGGCTCCGTACGCTGAGTCAATATGGTTTTCGAAATCGGATATTGATTCCTTGGGCGATCGTCTGGTTTCAATGACACAGTACCACCCGTCGGACCGTCGGACAGCGTCTGATGTTCTTCAACATCCTTGGTTCCAACGCAGACCAACCTTTATCAGTTTACCCCCAAAATCCCAGGCCTCGAAAGATCTTAGCTGAAGCCCAAAATAAAACCGCTCGAAGCCCGGATTTAAGAGGGCCTCTAAAGTCTAAAGCCTCGCAAAGCGCTTACCATTAACAAACGCGTTACCTACGTTTCAAAGGTCCAATTTTTGAACAGGCATCCTTGTCAGGTTATAGTCAAAGATGAGGGTGATGTGGTGATGAGGTCGGCGTCTTCGCCGATGCTCCCACCCGTGGAAACCAAAAGGGTGTCCAAAGAATGTCTTTGATTTGTCAAAAACCATGGATCACGTCTGACCGATTCGGCGTATTGCAGGAGAATTGAGGAGGCAGTCATTACCGTCTGTTCTCATAGATAATCATTGAATGTGATGCTAAAGAAGGTCCAAAAGGGGGAAAACATGCATTTGCCTGCCCCTCTACTAGAGGGTATAATATATATAGGGAGAGAAAGGAGTCCCACCATCCAAGCACATATTTGCAAAACAGTGTCATCATTACTTGACGAGCTGAGTTTCCCGCCAAACACCATCGCTATGCTACCCCTCCGCCCCCTTCTCAACCACTTACCCCGTCTTCCCCAAACTCTGCAAATTCACCAACTCGGCATACTTCCCCCCAACCTTCAACAGCTCCCCATGCGTCCCATGCTCCACCACCCTGCTCTGATCAAATACATAGATCATATCCGCCTTCTGGATCGTGCTCAAGCGATGCGCCACCGCGATCGTCGTGCGTCCCTGCGCCGCCGCGTCCAGGGCTGCTTGCACCACTTTTTCAGACTCGCTATCGAGGGCGGATGTGGCTTCGTCAAGGAGGAGCACTTTAGGGTCGCGCAAAAGGGCGCGGGCGATGGCGACGCGCTGCTTTTGGCCGCCTGAGAGCATGGAGCCTTTGGAGCCGACGATGGTGGAGAAGCCATCACTAGAGGGCGAGGTTAGTTTTCGTTCTAGGGATGGTAGGCTATAGGGTAAGGGGAGCTTACGGCAAAGAGATGATGAAGTCGTAGATGTTGGCGTCCTTGCAGGCCTGTACGATGGCTTCCTCGGGGACGTCTTCTCGGTCCGCACCCAATAGCACGTTTTCTCTAATCGATCCCTGATACAATGTGGGCTCTTGGCTCACAAGCGCAAGGAACCCTCTGTAGTCATTAAGGTTCAGACTCGAAATTTCCTTGCCGTCGACGAAGACACCGCCAACGACAGGATCGTAGAATCGCTCTAGGAGTGCGATTGTCGTCGATTTTCCGCAGCCACTTGCGCCGACGAGCGCGACGTACTGACCTGGCTTGACGGTGAGGTTCAAGCCCCTCAAAACCGGTTGTTCTGGTCGGGTTGGATATCTAAAATGTACATCTCGGAACTCGATTGTGCCTTCGATGTGATCAAGCCGCTCGCCATCTGGGGACCAGGAATCAATTTCTGGCTTACGGTCAAAGAGGACTTTGAGTTCTCTCGCAGCTTGCTTTGCCTTGCCCATGTCCGGAGCGAAGGAGAATATCGTTCCAGCTGATTGAGCGCCAAAGATGACAGCAGAGAAACAGAGGAAAAATTGAAACATATTGTATTCGTGTTGAGCAATAAGCGTTCCGCCATACCAGAAGCCCAACGCGATACACAGAAACATCAGAGACTGAGATGAAGCATAGAGAAGAGAGGACCTGAGTATGGACTGCAGGCTCTTCTTACCTTGGTCCACGAGCGACTGGTGATAGTGCTCCCAAACATCTTCCTCCCTTGTTAATGATGCGACTGTTCGGATAGCAGCAGTGGCTTCACAAGCGTAGCTAGCTGAGGCTTCGTATGCTTTTTTAGCCCTGTTTTGAAACTGCGCCAGCATCCAGAATCGAAGGAATCCGCAAGCAAGTAATATAGGTATTGTCGCGGTGCAAACGAGCGCGAGTTTCCAACCGATGGAGCAAGACAGCACGATAGCGGCTACCAGAGTTGTTGTGACAACAAGGATCGTCCCGAGAGTCGTGCCGCTCATGCCAGCCAAATGGGTTGTTTCTGTTGAAAGAAACGAAGTCAGGGCGCCGGCAGAGTTCTCTTCCTTGTCGAAGAAAGCGATATCCTGACGGAGCATAGTCCGGAAAGCTTGATCCCTTGCTCGATGTATTAACCGCTCGGAACAGTGTGCAAACGCTATGCCTTGACCGCAGAATGAAAGGAACTGAACAATGGCCAACATGAGGTACATTAGGGACCAGAAATTGGCGTCATGTCTAAGCTTTCCATACATACTGGGAGGTAAGGACAACGCCAGGATCGACTTGGCGAAAAAGACTGCTTGGGTGGGGTTTCCGCCTCCGGCAATGATGGAGAAGACCAGACCGACCAACATAAGATGAGCCTCCTTCCTATTGAAGCTGCCGACGACCTTGATCAAAGTCCACAGTGAATAATGGCTTCCGGGATTCGCTGCCCTTCTCTGCAATACCACACTAGATATGGATTTCTCGGAGGTAGTACGGTCTAGCTTGTTCCGAATATTGGCATCATCAGGGTCAATCTGAAAAGGGGCCTCCTTTCCTACGGAGACCGACTTGTCTAGCTGCTCCTCTGTCTCGTCAGAGGCTACTTTCTCCAATGCGTTCCTCTCTTCCTTCATTGCAGATATTCGTTGTGCTTCAACAAGGTTGTAGTATGCAGACCTTTTCTCCAATAACTCATCGTGACTTCCCTGCTCTACAATACGTCCTTGAGACATCACGACGATGTTATTAGCTGTCTTGATAGTTGAAAGGCGGTGAGCGATAACTATAGTAGTTCTGCCCTGCGCCGCTACATCAAGCGCTGCCTGTACGACTCCCTCGGATTTGGTATCCAATGCTGAAGTAGCCTCGTCAAGTAGGAGAATCTTTGGATCGCTTACCATAGCTCGGGCAATGGCAATACGTTGCTTTTGACCGCCTGAAAGTAGGAAGCCGCGCTCTCCCACGTTAGTTTCGTAGCCTTCGGGAAGGCCCAAGACGAAGTCATGGGCGTTGGCCATTTTTGCGGCATGAATGATAAGCTCCTTCTGCTTTTCAGCATCGGCGAACTCATATTTCGTGCCAATGAGTCCATGGCGAATATTACCAAAGATGGTAGTGCCGAATAGTGTTGGCTCTTGACTGACTAAGGAGATCTGCTGCCTCATCCACCGCAGGTTCAACTTTGAAATATCATGACCGTCGAGATACACGTGACCACCAACTGGGTCATAGAAGCGTTCGACAAGTCCTACAATGGTAGACTTCCCGGATCCCGAAGCACCGACCAAAGCTGTCGTCTTCCCGGCAGGGACAACGAGACTAACGTCCTCCATGACTACTACCTCAGGCCTCGAGGGATAGATGTGCTTGATATTTGTCAGTTCGACTGTGCCTTCTACATGCTCAAGCTTCTCCCCAGCATCGTCCATGGGATCCAATGGGGAAACCCGATCAATGGTATTGAAAATCTTCCCGGCAGCAGCTACGCTAGTAGTGAAAGCTTGAGCATTAGGAGCGACGTTGCCAAACGAGAAGGCTCCAATCATGATGGCCAACATGATAGTGAGCACATCCGAAAGACTCATAGCTCCCGCAACAAGGAATTTAGACCCTTGCCAGAAGGACAGCCCGTAATTCAAGTAGATAACTCCCATCATACCAGCAATCATACATGCCAGGACAATCTTGAGCTTAAGACCCCATTTTTCGGCTTCTTGTAGATGTACATTATACTGCTTCGCGAGTTTGTCTTGCGTACTAAAAGCTGTGGCGTTTCGGATCGAGCTGATCACCTCTTCTGCCACAGTTCCGCCTAAGGCATAAGATGCGAGAGATTGCTTATTATACTTGACGATGAAAGTGGAACCAGTTCCCATTATCGCAACGATGGCAAACACTGTTGAGGATAGGATTAGTGTAAGTTTCCAGTACTTGACGAACGCAATAATGAAGGCTGTGACGAATGTTGCAGTTGCAGTCAGCGTAAGAGCAATTTTTTCAGAAATGCCATCTTGTACCAGGTTCGTATCTGCAGTAATCCTTGTCGTAATCTCCCCAGCGCCTAGCTTGTCAAAAAAGGCAATGTTCTGACGCATAATGGCCGCCAGGTACTGCTCTCGGATTTTCTGGGTAATATGTTCCCCAGTATAGATAAAGCCAACCGTACAGATATAGATGGTGACGAATTCTCCGATCGCTAAGTATACGAAGTATAAAGTCAGGCGAGAGATTGATGAAGTGAGGTGTGACGCCGGTTGGCTTCCGTTAAAGAAGTTTTGGAAAGTTCCCGCCAGCTGGCCGAAGATGACCTGTTATACTATCAGCCAGTATGCTTTAGATGAAGACCATCAAAGGAACCCTTACCGTCATAAGAGGCATAACAGCACCTCCAATAATGGCACATATTGCACTAATGACTACAATCAAGAGATCATTTCTTGTCGCATATCGGTACAGAGTTCTGTAGGTAACTGTGACCGGTGGAATATCCAATTGCCTCTTCACAACGTCCCTCTCGTGTGGTGGGAGATGGGCATAGGCCTCTTCCCCATCCTTGACCTCTCCAACCTTTACTATCCGTGAGTCAAGTTTCTCTATTCCGGTGACATCTTCGGATGAAGATCCGGACGAGTGTTGATCCAGCTCTTGTTTCTCTCCCACGACTTCATCGAGGGCTGACGACCGGTCGTTAGTCGAGCCCGGCACTGATTGCTTTTCCATGTTCAGGTCCAATTCTTGTGCCGCATGGCTAAGGTCTCCGCCGGTGGAATCCATGGCGGACCGAGGTTTCAAATGCCAGCCAGCTTTTATATGCTCAGCGACTATTAGAGCGTTTGACTGATTATGGTACAAATTGTTGGGAATATCCAATCCTCAAGGAACGTCTAAAGTCTGCCTAGTTGAGCTTTAGGAGAGGTCCCCGTCGATACTTGTAGACTTGCCCCGGAACGTGGGATGGCAAGACTTATCAGTCAACGAAGGAGGCGTTAGCTTGACGCTTCGGACTGCCAGGGATGTAGCGATGGTGGAACAAAATGGAATGTGAAGTACGAAGAACATTATGATTGGAGGCGTCGTATTCAATCATAGCATTTCGTTGCGACATTAGCGAATTAGTACTTTCTTATACACGGAAACAATGTCATCCGGCAAGCGAAACGAGTCTCTTCGGCTCTCGGTGATAGTAACCCGATGGGGCCGAGGGCCCATCGGTAAGGCATCCCCAAGCCCAAAGCACCTTCACCTTAAATCAAAGCACCTGTTCGGCTCCTCGTCTACGCCATTGTCCAGGCAATCCCATATATATTGCGAGCAAAGCTGAGGAATAGTGGTATTAATATTCCGTAGTTAGTCTTCTGTTGCGATGTGATTGAAGTGCTCTGTACACAAGTGGATTTTCTAGAACCCTCATCCTGCCTAACCGAGATGATTACACTGCATTCATGCCGGGTTTGGTGTCTTTGGCGGTGAAGTAAGTACAGTCAATCCCCATACAGTCATTACTATCGAGTCAAGGGGTCCCGTGTCCCTGTCCGTTGCTGCCTGCGATCATGGACCTTTGAAATGGGGCATGAGTCATAGTACGGAGTAGAGATTAGGACATCGGACTGAAGGTTCTTAACTCCGAGTTATGATGATTGCCTGACTCCGAACAAATATGGGATTTCACGTGACTCTGCACCAAAGACGGGATCTTCCATTCCCGCTAATTCGTTAAGCGAGAACCCTCCGCCCACACAATCCGCCCTAACCACCCGACTCTGATCCTCCACGACAGCATCAACGCCAACACAGTCACGATGCCCGTAAGAACTCTCCGTCCTGCCGTTTGTAATTGTCATTTCTAGCGATATACTGACGCTATCTGCTACGTCCTAGTCCCACAAGTCCTTCCGCACCAAGCAGAAGCTTGCAAAAGCGCAAAAGCAAAACCGTCCCATCCCTCAGTGGATTCGTCTACGAACGGGAAACACAATCCGGTAGGCCCTCTTTACCGTTTGCTATACTCCAGAGTCCTGGCAGCGACATACATAAACATCAGGATACCGAGAAAGAAACACAGCTGACGACATCTGGTGTGGTTTAGATACAACGCAAAGCGAAGACATTGGCGCAAGACTCGTATCGGTATCTAGACGACTCGCCGGAGAGGGGGCTGCATCGATTCTTGATCTGGTATTCTGGTCTTGTGGGGATATTGACTCGGCTGGTGGGGGATGTATGCGAGGAAGGTGAAAATGCATAGGAAGGGGTGGTACTAAGGGATCGGTGTCATGTACAAGCTGCAGCTTGCGAATACTTTTCAATGAGATCAGGTCACGAAACCAAATCAGCATGGCTGCGGAACTTATATTGTGCCTTGAATCGAAAATACACCATGCATTGAGGGCCTGTAGAAAAGATGAGACGTGGGCGTAACCGTGCAAGCCTAACTGTCAATTCCGTGTCGGATCACATCCAAGCATAATATGTTAACAGGTTGTTGTATGTAGAGAGTATTCTTTGAAGGCTGTAAATATCGCTGAGTCTAGGCAGCGATCAGCGGCCATATCCCATTCCACTGTAACGTCTGTCACGAGAAAGAGCAGTGTGTTTGAAAGACACTACCTTTCATTTACTAGGTATCTACGTGAGACGCAACCGTTGATTTGACGCCTCCATATTTCCATACTTAGAGTATGGATTCATAACGCACCAGCGTGCACAAAAGCCAACATAGGAAAGACAATCACTCTCTGAACGCCAGGCAGGTCCGTGACTCATAACCGCCGATGCATAACAGAGGCCTCAAAAATTGCCGGTAGAATGTACCATGGAACGGCCGAATTTGTAGTTTCTAGCGGCTAGGTTGAACAGTTAGCATTAGACCGCCGACAAAGCTTCGACGAGATAAGAGCTTACTCCTCGGCCCACTCATTTTCACGACGAATCTGGTCCTCCTCTTCTGGGGTGAAATCGTTCTGAATGTTGAAAGTCTTACGGATCTCCTCAGGTGACTTGCCCTTGATCATGTTGGCAACAGTCTTGCATCCAACATCAAGGAGCGCCTTAATATCAAGGTAGTTGGCCGCCTAAGTAACAGCGAGAGTTAGCTTTGAACAGGCAGTCTTGGAACATTGTTGACGTACCAAGATGATCTCGAACAACATTTCTTGGTCAACCTGCATGAACTTCTGATCCCATTCATCAATGTCGGTAGTCTTCTTACGGGAGTCGGAATCATCGTCGGTAGTCGCTGGAGGATCAGCACGGTGATGGGTGCACCATTCGATAACCTTGTTCAGAACGGCCTCGTTGACCTGTAATGCCAGGTTAGCTAAGTACCATGAGGTTGTAGGAATCTGGGATCGACCTACGTTCGGGATAGGAATAGCCTCGCCGACAGTCTGGTCTCCAATATCCTCCATCATGTTCTTGATGAGGATCGAACGCTCAGCTACTTCACGCTCTATAGCCCGTGTTAGTAGGCGACAGTCTGATGCCACGGACGGCGGCGGTTGACACTGAGAACTTACCAACTGAGATCTCGGCATTGTCCTGGCTGGTGAGCTTGATTATCTGGGATCCAGACATGATGCTGATTGTCAATATTCTTTATGATTGGCGTTTAAGGTGGAGATCGCAGATGAAGGGGGAAGAAGTAAGGCAAGAGTCGTAGTTGTGCTCTTGGTTGTGGATGAGGATGTGGACGATGCTGGAAAAAGAGCTTGATAAGTAGGCGTGGGTGAAAGTGATTGGCGTTAAGAAAGAAGGATGTTGTAGTTTGCTTCATGTTGGTGAATGTGATGACTGATATGTTAAAGCAGCGGTCCTTCGGTCCAGCACTTAGCGCTCCCAAAAGTGGGATAGCGTATTGTAAGCGAGTGACAAGGACGGATTCATCCAAGTTCCGCAGCAAATCACAGTATTGTTGGTGAATGTTATCACGCATTTGGCCTGGTGAACAATGTATGGGAGGCGTCACTCTCTTCCCACTATTCTAGCGTCAATACTTTCGTTCCTTTGTGTTTGAACTGAAACGTTTGCTTGCTGCTTTAGTGAAGTGAATATGGCTGCAGCCTGCAGCCTGGTTCTGGTTGAGAGGGCTAGCTGTCGTTAAACTGGACCTTTATGTGTTGTGCAGTGGAACAGATTGGGGGGAAACAAATGTGAACATTTACTCTCTCTGCATGAGTGAGGTTTGTTGTAAGATTCTTGCATCGACAGTCATTTCTTGGTGGACAAGCCAGCAATCGTACCGACTCGATAGGTAGGTTTGGGGGAAGGCGCAGCTTTAGGATTCCAGATCGGACAAGTTGACCAGCATTCTTTGGCGTAGGGTATCCTAAAACAACCGTCTCGATCAGAGGTTTCTGGCTTGAGAAGCCTGCGGATGCTCCCGATACCAGATATCAACCGCCAACTATGAGCAACAGCACTTCCACCCACAGCGGCCGCAAAGCTCGACACTTTTCTCTACAGATATATCAAGTTGGTTGCTACGCGTTTGATGACTCTCTGTTGTGGCTCGTGAAAGAGAATTGCATAGCCATTTCGATGGAGGTAATCTGAATTCGAAGTAATGAAGCTTGTTGGTTTTTATTGAGAAGCTCTCTCAAGCATGTTCAACTTTCATCCCCGTCTGCTCGTCGACGAACGTTCTACTTTCGCATTCATGCAAGGATCATCACTCTGAGACTTGAGACGTGATTGGTGCACACGGCTCAATGAGTGCAGGGCATCGAGTAGAAACAATGAATGTCTTATTACCAATGCTTCCACAAAGACTAAAAAATTACTTTGTTCCTGACTATATAATTGTGCTTCGACATAGAAAGAACAATGGCCTTGTTGCTTTCACGACATTATAGCTCACAGTCATAGTCATCTTCAAGCATAACGGAACTAAGGCTCCCGGTTTGTGTTCTTAAGAAAGGAGTAGAAGGGGTGGCTTTGTCACATGGATAACAAGCTTTGGATATGGTTATACTGCAGGCAGGAATATAAAATGTCTGAATGTCTGTCGGTCCATTGAATAAGAGAAACTCGGACCGCCTTGATTCAATCCACTCAACAACTACAAGAGCAGCCTCGATTGACTTTTCCAAAAAGCACCTTCAAGAGTCTCCACCTTCGTCAACTAATCGATACTTCAAGAATCTAAAATGCCACAAATAGACACAGCAGCTCGCCTTACCGCAGTAGGCACGACTCCACCAAACACTCCGACCGACAGTTCTGGTCCCATCCTTTCCGGGACCTGCAATGTCGAGGCTGCTCTGCAGAGACTGGAGCAGATGTGTACATCCCCAAGACGCCCTTTGCGATTCGAACCGCATTGCAAGGGCATCTACCAACACAACGGTCAAACTCGGACGAGACCAGGTGAGGAGTTCCGTGATTCTAACCCCCCGCCGGAGATCTGGGCATCATATATGAGGATAAAAAGCAACATGGATTCGTATAGGGACCGTCTACGAGTCGATCTCTTCATTGAGAACCACGCTTTCTGGGCCGCGGACTTAGACAACGAGACTCTCGATCACGGATCTGGATTGAGTTGATGAAGCCTATAACAATCATGGCTTTGGCCGGCAGGAACTCAGGCGCTGGCGACTCTCGAGTACCGTCAAACACGGTCCCCTAGCTGAGACGCCGATGCAGAACCCTGTATTTTTACTGATGCATCAAATGCTAATCTACAGACAGAACAGTTATGTATCTGTGTCTGTGGCGTTCAATATTTGGGAAGACCATCAGAAGCAAGTAAATAAATATAGCTTAATAGTCTATTCGCGGATTCACGAGGTCGGCGGTCTAGATTACCCCTAGAGTTGTTGATAGCAAAGGGTTTTCTTTCCATCAATCTTATCGTTCTAAGTCTTCACTGTAGACGAAGCTTTGTGACCTCCTTCTTTTCATCTAAAGTTCCTATCCAGATGTAGTGTCCTGTCACACCGCATACCTTGAGTACGTTGCTGCAGCCCGGGAATTCCCCTGCTTTCTTTCTTTGATGTTATGCTGGATAAAAGTCTACGTTGACGCATTGGACCATGGTAATAACCTTTATTCCGTTTGTAAGAACTTGACGGATCTTCTATATTGTGATCTGAATTTTGATTGGCAAACTTACACCGACAGAGTTTGTTCAGCGTCAGGGGCTGCAGGGAAGCCGTCCATCCAGCAAAGGATGAGGCCTATTACATGAAAGGTGTCGATTTCTAATTTCAAAATATTCTGGGGCCTTCTAGTTTCGTTGATTCACTGTTGGAGGCTCGGATCCGATACAAAGGGAAGGGCGCTGGAATATACGTTAGAGACCCGATGCTGTGATCATTGTAAAAAAGCGATCCTTATAAACGCCCTGAAACCATATTAGAGCATAGCGATTGAGATATCGGCTCCTGACTGACTCCTTTCATTGCTGGCTTCAGGCCGCTTAAGCTTCAATTCCCATTCACCAGGAGGGATCGAAAGTCAGTAAACAACAGCCCGATAGCAGGTTAGTTGTCGAACTCTGGCAATGCATGATCAATCAGCTCCATATGTCTTTTTTGTCCAACTGTTCATATCGCGCAAGCTTCGCAAATGGACTTGAGACAACAGCTTCTCTCTACGGAGTACAGAGTTTCTACATCCCCTGGTGATTGGGGCGCGCGATGACGTCGGGTTTTGGCGCGTACCGGTATTCAACGCGTTCCACATCTTGGGCTCAAAGAGCTGACGACGACGTTTACTCGTATACGAGTATCGGCTGTCGCTCCGGTACATGGTGCGTTCAGTCTGAAGTACCATAGTCGCACAATCTGTCTCTACGTAATCCAGTTCCAGAGACTTGATATGATTTTTCTTTGATACGCCAATTTCCCATAACCTCTGGTCATCTTAAGAAACAGACTCGAACACTCCTACAATGTAATTATCGTAGATTGATCCCGTCTCCAAAACATGGCATCTTGACGAATCAAGATTCACTCTACCTAAATTGAGATCTTGGTAAGATGTGGAGGCGGGCCTATCTTCTCTTACTGTTGGTAAGACTCTACTTCGCCGTCTCGCCAAGCTACATCCATCCGGACGAGAACTTCCAGGGTCCCGAGGTCATTGCTGGTAAGCCATTCAGTCCCGTTCCTGAACCGGATCTTGAGCCAGGCATTACAAGCTCGTAATGTATGAGCGCACTTTGCATGCATCAGCAGTGAGCTAAAGCTGGAGCTTCATCGTAAATTCCTGATGTCTTACCACCACTCAGCTAATCTCTCGAAATGTTCAGGCGAAATTTTCTCCTTCCCGCATCACAAAACATGGGAGTTCACATCCGACCATCCTGTACGGAGTGTCTTCCCACTGTGGCCCGTATATGGCCTCCCCATGATCGTGCTTCGATGGGTATGGACAGAGACCGGGAAAGAGGAGGTAGCTCCCAAGATCATATACTACACCATGCGAATCCTCATGTTCATCCTTAGCTTCGTACTGGAAGACTGGGCGATACATGAGCTTGTCCAGTCCCCTCGGCAGCGAAGACTGGCCGTTATATTGGTGGCTTCGTCGTACGTGACATGGACGTACCAAACCCACATGTTCTCGAATTCGATTGAGACGTTGGTTGTGGCATGGAGCCTGGTTATGATACAGAGGATTCTGGATAACAAGGTCTTGCGCGTCCCACATCTCTATCCCTTTAGAGCCAAGATTAACTCCCCTTCAGCACCGCTCCTCTATCGTATCCTCCGCCCTTCTCGGCTCCCTCCTCACCTTCGGCACCTTTACCCGCATCACCTTCCCCGCCTTTCTCATCGCCCCAGGGCTGTACCTGCTCCCCCACTTCCTCCGCAAACCCTTCTCACTCCTTGCGCTCACCCTCACCACCGCTATCGCCACCGCCCTCGCCATAGTAATAGACACGAGCTTCTACGCCCCCCCCAGCCCCTCGAGCACAATCGTCCATCAGATCCTGTCGCACCCCATCATCACCCCCTTAAACTCCCTCCTCTACAACACTTCCAAGTCTAACCTCTCCCATCACGGCCTCCACCCCCTCTATACACACTTCTTCGTTTCCCTTCCCCTTCTCCTCGGTCCTGCCCTACTCCTCCTAATCCCCCTGCGCTTCTCTCTATCCAAACTTCCCCTCCTCTCCGCCCTCACAGGCACAGCCCTCCTCTCCCTAATCCCCCACCAAGAACCCCGCTTCCTCCTCCCCGCCATCCCTCTCATCCTCTCTTCTATCACGCTCCCCAAATCCTTCACCCTCCGCCGCTCGTTCCTAGCATCTTGGGTCCTTTTCAACGCATTCTTGGGCATCCTGATGGGGGTATACCATCAAGGCGGTGTCGTGCCCGCACAACTCTGGCTCGGGCAGCAACAACAGCGGAACGGTGTCTTCACAGGTGGCGAAGAGGCCTTCTGGTGGCGGACATACAGCCCCCCAATATGGCTACTCGACGGCAACAACCTAGCCGAACAAAAAGCCTTGAAGACAGTCGACATGATGGGCACCGAAGTCTCAGCGCTGAAAACACAAATTTTAAGCAGCCTTGGCAAATGCGGCGAGGGCAAGACAGCAGCACTAGTAGCGCCATGGTCCAGCACCGAAATCGACAAGTGGAGGGCCAGCGCAAGCACAAGTGCAGGGGGGGAGAACGAACTGGAGCTCGAGGAGATGTGGAGGTATGAGCGGCATTTGAACCTGGATGATTTGGATTTTGGGGGGGACGGGGTTTGGGGGACGTTGAGGAGGGTGGTGGGGAGGAAGGGGTTGGTGGTTTGGAAGGTTGGGAGGTGGTGTGGGGGGTGAGGTGGGGCTGGGGATGGGAGTGGGGTTTGGGGGTTAGGTTAGGATAGGATGGACGGATGGTGCGGTGGTGGTGATGGGATGGGATGGGAGTTGTGGGTGCTTTGGGGGTTGTAAGGATACTTTTGGAAGACGGGGGGTTGCTGTATTTGAGGAGTATGTCGCTGATAGCAGGGATTCTTGCCTTTGGATGTAACAAGTTTGAAAGATCCTCCAATACAGGATTGGTGGAGCTTTGAGAAAATACAAGCGGTAATCAGCGCAGATGTTCCACAGCCATTTTCATGCCCAGTCCCGATCCAGCGTTTGCGGGCCCCTCGGAAACGCGCACGGAGGTCAAGGACGAAGCGGGCATGAAGGCTGCAGCTGAGAAGTTGATCACTGTTTGCATTCACGAATCCCTCTCGCCTTACACTAATGCTAGCATGTAAGCGCATACCTTGTGCACGCTTTTTCGAACCATTAAAGTAGATGACACAGTCGCTCTCGCTCTAGGTTTCCCACGTGTCTTATCTTCAGAAGGAATTCAGAGCCTTAGCGTGCATGTAGCTACATGGAACTTGTGCTTCGAAATACGAAAATTAAGTAAAAGCCCCATCTCAGTTCTCATCGCCATCGTCAGGCTGGTCGAAGAGGAAGTTCGCGGCTAGCTCTTCGTTCTTGTCGCATGCAAAGTAGGCCTGGATGACCAGGTCGCGCTCAAATCCTAGGAGGCAGAGCTGGTGGTTGTTAGAAAATGGGAACAAGGGTGTTGTGGGTATAGATTATACTTACTCTCTCGATTGCCGCTCTCTCGTCCTCGGTGACACTGATCTCCTGTGCTCCCGGTGGCATCGGCGCGTCTCCGTCTGCATCCTCACTCAATAGCTGCAAAAATTGATCCGGATTCTGCCCAATCAGCTGTGCAAGTTGCGGGTTACCCGCGCCCACTTGCTGCAAAATCGGCTCTAACATCCGCGGTTGGGTTTGCACGATCTCGCGTAATTGTCGGAACTGGGGGTTGTTCCGGAGGAAATCAAGATTGCCGAGACCGCCGGCTGCGGTTCCTGCTCCTTCAGTACCAGCGCCGGCACCAAGGCCCGCAAGCCCTGCGGCGGCGGTGGAAGCTGCGCCGCGAGGACGACCTGCTGCCCCGCCAGCTCCGCCACGGTTGGCTTGAGCGGCGGCTTCAAAGAGGTTGATGGGTTGGTCGCCTTCGGCAGATGGGCCTGCTGGAGTAGGGGTGGTACTGGCAGCTGGTTGTGCGGCGGGGGTGGTGGCAGCACCTGTACCGCCGACTGCGCCTCCTCGAGCTTGCCGTTGTTCTTGTTGGATATTCTCAGGGATACCCTATAAGTAGTCAGTAAGCTATGCATAGTCAGAGAATGTCCTATCGATACTGACATTAAGAAGGTACTCCACAGCACGGTCTGGGTTGAAAAACGCCGCCCTCATAGCTCGGTCGATATCTGCCCTCGGGAAACCCATGCTCTCCATATTCGCGATTGCAGCATCTCTTTGTGCACCAAGGGTAAGAGTTGATGGGTCACTGAAGTTTCCTCCATCTGTGCCGGTTGACGCTGCGGGGGCAGGTGATGGTGTGGCTGGAGCATTTGATGTTGTACTTGATGCAGGGCCGGGAGCCGCTGGTGGAGCAGGTGTAGAGGCGGCGGCAGGGGCAGGTGTTGAGGGAGCTTTGGCGGTGGAGGCACCTGCCGAGCTGGCAGGGGCTGCTTTGGGCTGTTTCCCAGATTAGAATATAGACGCATGGTTCGAGAGATTTTAGGCATCGTACCTTCGACGTCATACAAACTATGAACCCTTTTTCTTCGATATGGTATGACTCAACGGTATTTGAATCTTGTAATATCTTGCCTGATGAAGGGGGGAAACCGGTCAGCATATTTCTTCACCAGAAAGTTTCGACTTCCTATAAGTTCCATCACTTCCTTCTGCGTGGTTTGTACGCACCAGAGTAAATGAGCTTCTGCGTGCTTGCCTCCCATCCTTTCTCTTTTGTAATCTTCTCCTTGACTCCTCCGATCTGTTCAGCGATACCAGCAGTCAGCAAAGTTGAGGCGTCCACCGTACTGCTTCGATGACTCTTGGAGGTAAGTTCGCGGGTATTGAATGCGTACCGTCTCGGAAGGCTCAGCTTCAATAACAAATTTCTGCTGCTTCAGATCCTGGAGTCGATAAGAGTTCAGTATAAGATCGACGTAGCCTGCACCCGGTTTTTTGATTACCTTGAAAGTGAGCTTCATGTTGCCCCACTGCTTGCTCCGAGAGTCGGAACGGTAGAGTCGCTGAGATAGAAGACCAATAGATATGTTGGCAGTAGATTGTCAAGGACTTAATGAGCGTTCAGTCTGCGACGTTGGATCGATATAATGATAGCGGCGTACGATAAATGTGGGTGTTAGTGATGTTGAAGACGAAGGGCCGTGAATGTGATGATCCAAATGTGGCGGCCAAGCGGCAGCGGCTAACCTGAACAGGCCACAGTGAATCCACATGAGGGTGACTGTGTTTTCACTTCCAACGAACACTCGCGGTATCAAGTGAGCTTTGTGTGAATGCTAGATGTCGAGTGCCTGACTCTATGTGATATGGCCATTGTCGCAGCACTCTGAGCAGAACAAGCCCGCACAGTAGGACTCCGACGTCAGATGTTTGATCCCTGCATGTACTGAAGCTTCTTCGTACCAAGGATTCCTGCATGTGAAGCCCGGAGAACATCAAGAGAGTATAACAGGTGTCTCTGTTTCTCCATTCTAGGGGGGGTTTTCCCTCGTTTTCTTCGACAGTCCGAATGTTCCTTTTGAGGGAAATTGGTATGCCTGGCGCCTGTGCTCTCACCCGATGCAGAATGACTTACAAGTTTTGCGTGTTCAATTATTAGGATTGGCCATTGTCAACCGACATACTGGTACATATCGTTGGGTGTTAAATGAGCCATCTGGTAGAATCGTCTCTGTTGGAACAATTCAATCTACAAGTGCAAGGCAATGGATGTGCGAGGTTACTGTCAATATTTCTCGTCTCTCTCCGACATTCTGGGCATGATCTACCCAAGCTTGATTTAAAGGCTCTTCAAAAGAGGTTGCCATTATCGAGTATTTCCCAATTGCGTGGAGAGTGTTAGTGTTCATGATGCGTTGCGTTCGTAATGCTCTCTTACCTTTGCCAAGGATTCTGGAAGAAGAAATTTTGGATCCTATCTTGACTTTGCACGCTCACTTTCTCAAAATTTACGGAGGCCTAAGCTTCCAGAACCTACAGGCAAGTAAAGGTGAGATGACGTTCAATTGATCGGGTCTGGACGTTGCTACTTTTCGCCTACTTCTTTTTGGCGGCTTTCGGGCTCTATGAATGCCTACAGCATCTCGGACGAAGGTGCTCTTTTGATAAGAGCAAGGGAAACCCTTCAATTGTGGGATCAACCAACACACTCGTTTTCTTTTCGGATTGCCAACCACTTCAGACTGTTTACCCAAATAGTTCGATGTTCCAATATTAGATTCCTGGGACCTACCTTACCTTGACGTATCGATCGATGTTTAAAGTATCAAAACGTGGCGCAATGTCTTACCGGAGAGGCCAACCGTTGGGCTTCTTCTTCATGAGGCTCTTTTGCCGGGGAGCAACTGGAGCAGGCATGTCGCACTCATATCTGACGAACGAAGACAACAACATGCCCGTTAGAACCAAGCCAGTCCCGGTTTCCTGCTCTCTCTCCTACTCGCAACCCTACCCTACAATATAATTCGTAGTGACTTGTAGTGACTGTTTTCTGATTGGGTCTTATTTCGGATGATTTCCTGCATGGATGACGATCTCGGTTCCGGACTGCTGGAAACGATCGAATCTACTAGTCCTTCCGTACGGTACAGCATGTACTTTCTAGTTAGTATCTACCTTATCTACCTACTAGTACTGTACAGTAGGTACTTTCTAGTCAGTATCTACCTTATCTATCTACTAGTCCTTCCGTACGGTACCGTACTTTCTCGTTAGTATCTACCTTATCTATTCTTTTCTATCGGCCTTACGGGCCAAAGCCCCCGCCCGCGGCCGTTGATGGAAAGACGCCGTGACGCCTTGTCGCGTTACCGTGATTCGCTCATCCTTGCCTGCATCAGCTGAACCCCCCGGTCTTCGCGTTCTCAGTAGCAAAACATGGCATTACGCATCTCGTAAACACTATTGCGGTTGGGCCGGGAAAAACACGCTCATCATAATGGTCTCTTCTCCCATTCCCATTTCCATTCCACCCGTCGTCTCTGCTGGATTAATCAACTCTACTCCCTCGCTCACCGTCAAATCCCATTCAGTCGTATTGTATACATATTCCCCATGTGACACGACATCATCATCGTGGCCAAATATAGTCGATTGTTGATCACAAAGCCTATCTTACTATCTTACGATCTTACCTTTACTTGACCTTCTAGCCTCGTATGACCCGAATTGATCTTCTGGCCATTGAACACCCGTCCATATGTAGGAAGAGTGTACGAGCACACATCACATGAATACTACTGCATATCCTCTGACACAAACACACTCACACTTCGTTTCAGACGCGTTTGAGTCTGACCAACACACCTTGTCCATTTTCTCCTCGAATCTTTCATCCATTGGTCTTCTGATTATATCGGCCGCTAGCCAATGATCGGCCAGCCAATTCGTCCTCAGTCAATCGCCAACACTGCTTTCGAGCTTACCGACTTGAACGCCACAGCGAGCTATATCACTGCCATCTGTCCTCGCTGGCTCTTGCCTGTGGAGGTAGTGGCGTGATCGCTTCGATCAACCCGGCGATAGCGAGGAAGATAGGCACTGGATCTCACTCGAGATCGTGCATCACGACGCGGTTGAGCCTTGTTGCTACAAGAACTGGTGGGTCGAGAAGATAGATACATGATGGAATACCATCCTATTGCCCCGAGAAGCACGAACCCAAGGGCCGCGACTCCAACACGCACGACCCCCATACGTCTCCCCTTACGGATCATAACCGGCATTGCCCTCGTATTGACTATAGCCACCACAGTTCTTATCATCGCTTTGGCAGTGTTTCTTGCTACTGGGCCTTCCAGGCCGTATGCCCTTTCAATAGTGGCAGCCACGAGTCAAGTCGTATCATTCTGCACTCTTTGTTTCCTCGCCGTCGGTTATGCTTGTCAAGAGGATAACCCCCAATCGAATGGCAAGTTCAGGTGGGAGCAGAGGCGGTACTGCTTCATTCTTGGCTTCGGCGTACTACCATCAACATTAGCTGGCGTGCTTGTCGCGGCTACCCTAGGATGGAGTAAGGGTAGCCTAACTGAGGCGTCGGGACGGATCTTGGGACGACCAACCGCAGCGTATCTTACCATTGCTTTTGTCATCTGGGGTCTCAATAGCTTGGCGCAAGCCTTCCTCTATGCTTGGTTATCTATTCCAAAAAAGCCGGCTCCTGAGGATGCGCCAATGCCTTTGATTAGCACTCCGGAGGTGCCATCAGAAATGGCCGAGCAGACTCGGCCAGCTACATCGACCACGGTTCAGTCGAATCCATTCCAAGGGTCGGAATACTCGGCGCCACCTTCTTTAGTAGCCTCGGAAGGTACCACTTCTCAACGCTCCTCCCTATCCACAGTACGACGACCTTCGCTATCCAGGACCAAGCTGGTCGGCCGCCAACACTCTTTCCCACGCCATTCCAAAAACTCTTCCTCTGACAGCCCATCATCAAGTCGAGTCTCCCAAGACGAAGCCTTCGACTCCTGGGACACATCCGGGGTCGGCCCCCACATCCGAGAAACGGTCCTCCACTCCTCCCCCTCAACAATGAAAGTCCCCATCCTCGAGCCCATCCCCGGAAGCCGCTCGCCCTCCCCGGCAAAAGCCCTCGAAGGCCCGTTCTTCCAACACAGCCCCCCCGAAAGCTCCCCCCCAAGTCCCCTCCCCCAGCCAACATTCTCGCGACCAACCTCACCCCGATCCCCGTCCAGCGAGGACCACATCCACCCCCTATTCCGAACCTGCAGCCCCACACCTCCGCCCACCGCCTCCTCCGGCACCGTCGTCACCGCCGCCCCCAGCGCCGGCCAGATCATCGACGAAAGAATCCTCCGCCGCATGCGCTCTGGCAGTCTCCCCTCGAGCCCCAGCCCCATGGTACGCTCCGAGAGTTTCGACCGCTTCCTTACTTCGAGGAACCCTACTTCACCAAATCTAGGCCTGGGTCTGAACAGCAGGCCCTCTACATCGCCTAGGGAAAATACATAGGAACTATTAATAGCATGAATTTTTTTACGAGCGCACGCATATGACTCTCAATAGCATTTGGTATGATAGATGGGAATGGGCATCAAATCCTCACGGACGGAAAACAGGGTTGGGTGAGGAGGCGGTCGTTACTATTGTTGTCATCTTCTTCGCTGGGCTGGAAAAAGTGAATGAACGTTTTGATCCAATCGTGTGGTGTTGTGTTGTGTAGAACGAAAGAAGGAAAAAATATTCACATCTCACAACAATCTCAATAGAAACCCAACACATAAATATCAGCTACCCTTATTGATGCAAAACCCTCCTAGCGTCCCCAATCCGCCTTCGACACCCACATTAAAACTCTCAAATATCTTTGCTCGTCCTTTCTTCCTCTTCCTCCTCGCTCTTTGCACCGAAGACACCAGTTATCAGAGATAACGACAGCGACAGCGAGACTTTTACTTACGCTTACACTTACCCTTACCCTTACACTTGCACTTACACTTACACTTGCTCGTCCTTTCTTCCTCTTTCCCCTTGCCCTTTGCACCGAAGACACCAGATATCAGAGATAGCGACAGCGACAGCGAGACTTTTACTTACCCTTACACTTGCACTTACCCTTACACTTACCCTTACCCTTACCCTTACACTTACACTTACCTATTTACAAACCAGCAGTGACGACGAGGTCGCAGGACCGCAATCTCGTTAGTGAGAAGATACCTTGTAAGTGACAGAAGTGTGTTTGGGAGCCATCTGAGCTGTTTTCTTTCGGGTTCCAACCTCGTTTGGCTGTGGCTCGACTACCCCTTTTCGTCTGTTACGACTTTTCTAGAATTGCAACACAGCTCTCGCATCTCTGATGCCTCTCCTATGTCACCCGCAAAAAAGAAGCCAGAAGCTGGTTAGCCAATGTGTCTGGCTCTTGAAAAAGGGGGCTTTTCAGTTCCCATACCTTTCATACCTCTCCTATCTCATCACACACACACACACAAGCCACTAGCCCACATGTCTGGTTCCTCAGGAGTCCTTTGCTATCGCATGTATCTCACATCCCATCCCAAAACGCAAGCCATCAGCCCCACCTCTCTGCCTCCTAAAGATGTCATCTTTACCCCTTCCTACATCTCACATCCCACCTCAAACCCAGGCTACTAGTCCATCAATCTAACTCCTCAAGCAGAACATGCCTCCCAAGCGAAAGGCCAGCGAGGCTTCTTCTGCGGCTGGTCCGCAGAAGAAGCCTCGAACGGCGAAAGTGCCTACCGAGGCTTTCCATATGAGCACGAGGCGGGGCGCCAAGTCGGCTGTGGTGGCTCCGGCTGTGGTGGCTCCTGTCGTCGCTCCCGTGGCGGCTCCGGTCGTGGCTCCGGCTGTGGTGGCTCCGGCTGTGGTGGCTCCGGCTGTGGTGGCTCCTGTGGCGGCTCCTGTTGTCGCTCCCGTGGTGGCTCCGGTCGTGGCTCCGGCTGTGGTGGCTCCTGTGGCGGCTCCTGTCGTCGCTCCGGCTGTCGTGGCTCCGGTCGTGGAGGCGGCGGAGGCGGATGAGGGAGGTGAGGAGGTGGAAGACGGGGTGGAGGACGGGGGCGAGGAGGCCGAGGGCCTCGTCGAGGAGCCGGAGGCTCCACAAGGGCGAGTCACTCGCGGGCAGGCGAGTGGCGGCGCTCCTGCCGGTCCTGCCGTTCCTGCCGCACCAAAGCCGAGGACGTCAACTGTCTACCGGCCTGCCAAGGACAACGAAAAGGCCCAGGCCATCTGGGCCAGAATGGCGGAGCTGAAGAAGTCGTTTCGCGTGGTCGCTCGGGTGGTGAGGCCGGCGCTGAATGACATGGGGAACCGCACCATGAGGCAGCTAAAAGCGGGCGAGACCTACCATGAGCAGCGTCCGGAGTTTGAGGAGGTGCAGGCGGAGTTGGACCGGCGTTTGGAGGAGGAGATTGCTAGGATCAACGCGCTGTACGACCAGAAGAATGAGAAGACGGAGCGAGAAACGGCAGCGACGAAGCATAACTTCGAGAATGAGTACCAGGTATGTGTTGAAACACTCCACAGCCAGCCGTTGAGATAGTAGCTAACTCCCCTCCAGCAAAAATTTGACGCCGCTAGGCAGAGAGCTTACGTTTGCATCGACAGCGGTCTCAATTTCTTAGACGCCGACCCTGACTATGACCAGACCCGCCAGGCCATCGAGAACTCACTCCGCGACCACAACCCCAACCCTAAACCCCACTACACCGAAAAATCCGACGTCCTCGCGCTGGTCGACGAGGACTCATCCGAGCGCTTCAAACTCGATGCAGCCCAGCACCTCCGCATAGACCAAGGCGAGGTTGACGACCACGCCCGCCATGTACGTTCGCGCAACGCAGTATTGCGCCAGCTTGAAGCAGGGAAACAGCCCGGATCAGCGTCTCGACGTCCTAATTACAGGGTCACCAAGCCTGGCTATACCAAATACTCACGCACAGCGGCCGGAAAGAAGCAGATTGCCGAGGCAAAGGAGCGGAGAGAGAGGGCTGCGTTAGAGCAAGCTGAGCAGGCTCAGCAGACCCAGCAGACCCAGCAGACCCAGCAGACCCAGCAGGCCGAGTAAGAGAGATTGTCGATGTACTTGTGATTTTGGGCGTTTCAGGGCTTTTACTTGTGATTTTTACATTTCCCCCCCCTTGTCGTCTCGGGAGTTCTGGGGCGTATTGGATATCAAGGACCACTCGGGAAGATTTTACACTCCGCGCTTTTAGAGCCGAATCCAGCTGGACTGGAAACGGGCCTCTTTTGTTCTCTAGATTAGCTTTCTCTCGCTCATACTGTAGATAGATGGAAACCAAAAAAAAACTTGTACATACGGGAATACTGTGTGCCACCGTGGAGTTGTATCAGTGTTACCTCGAACAAATCCAATTTGAAAATAATGTCCACGGAAACAACTGCCTAATAAAGATAAAAAGCTTCTAAATGTGAACTTTGTCTTTCGTGGGATGGCCTAGAAAGGTATATATCCAAACATAAGACATCCTCCAATCAAAAAGCGTGGTTGGATGGCAGTTTGGCCGTGAGCGCTCATGATGAGGTCTTTCCACCACACGGGCCATTAGCAGAGCTAGCCCAGAGCAAGATGAGAAGGAGAGGATCATGTGAAGTGTATCTGGTAGAGGGAATTCCTCCAGGTCATGTTGATTGTGCCGACGGTTTTCTACCTTTTTGCGAGTTCTTCTCCAAATTTTTCCTGGGTATAAGAATCCTTGAGATGAAAATCCCGAAATGCAAAAGGATCTCAAGTACATCATTTTCTCGACGTCGTTTTGTTTGTACATTTCTACAAGGAGATACTTCAGGGTTCTTAGGTACATTGTATTCTCGAAGCTGTTCTGGACATACAAACCTTTGAGAGAAAGCCAAGAGGTCTTGGGTACATTCCTCCCCATAGGTCTATGTTTTCTCAAAGCTTTCAGGTGTACGAATCTTCAAAGGGAGATGAGAAGGGGTTTCAGATAGATTGTTTTCTCGAAGCTCTTCTAGGCGTGCAAATCCTCGAGGAGAGATTGAAAAGAGTCATAGGTGCATCTGTCGCTCGAAGCTCTTCTGGTTGTGCTCATTGGGAACTTCGATAGACTTTGTAAAAATGGAGATAAGTACGGATTCGAATGCAATATTTGATGACCGCTTTAGGGCTCTCCACCGCACAGGCCATCCTTAGGGCTAGCCCTGAAGCCTGAGTCATCCGGATGAGTCATCTAGACCCTTATCGGTGACTCCAATTCCGATGTCCCGCCCAGAAATTGCCCCACGGTTAAGGTATGACTGCATATGCTCTCATATTAGAAACTACAAAATTCTATAAAACAGGGCGGATTGCTCCACATACTTCTGTTCTGGCCCACTGATTTCCGGCAACCCGTTCTCGTCCTTCCCCTCTTCAGTTCTATCCTCCCTAATCACCTGTTCTCAATTCCACAAAGCCATCTTACCCCACTGTCATCTACACCATGGCTGTCCGCGCCCAATTTGAGAACTCCAACGAGTACGTTCTTCCCCTTCCGTTTCCCCCAGCAAAGCCTTGTGTTAATTCTGTACACAGGGTCGGTGTGTTCGCCACTCTCACAAATGCCTATGCTGTCGTTGCGATTGGCGCCTCGGAGAACTTTTACAGGTCTGTGATGTCCCGCTCGTTGAACGCTCTGGGAAGGGGCGAAGTCTCGTTTCCATTGAAGGATATGGTGGAGAGTTCGGGGCATGGATCTGGGAGTGCTTTGGGGGGACTGCACGGCAAAAGGCTGACTGAGGGACTGCAGTGTGTTTGAAGCGGAGTTGCAAGATGTGATACCCATATGCCATGCTACAATTGCGGGAACGAGGATTGTGGGGAGATTAACGGCGGGGTGAGTGCTTGTACCTCTGGAATACCGCTTTCAGTCCTACGTCCTACTTGTGCCCTCTCACAATGAGCCATCCTTTCCCTCTCACCTTCCATCTTTTGGCCAATGTACAGGATGACTGATTCGAACCAATCCGGAATCTCAGAAATCGCAAAGGTCTCCTAGTCCCCACCTCAACAACCGACCAAGAACTCCAACACCTCCGAAATTCCATTCCAGACGAAGTCAAAATCCAGCGAATCGAAGAGAGATTATCCGCCCTCGGCAACGTAATATGCTGTAACGACCACGTCGCCCTTGTCCACCCAGACCTCGAGCGAGAAACGGAAGAGATGTAAGCCCGCTTCCTACAGCCTCTACCCAGCCACCGCCATCCAGCATTCAACTAACAAAACACCCCTAGCGTCGCCGACGTCCTCGGCGTCGAAGTCTTCCGCCAAACCATCGCCGACAATGTCCTCACCGGCTCCTACATGGCCCTTAGCAACCAGGGCGGCCTCGTGCACCCGAAAACCAGTATCCAAGACCAAGATGAGCTCTCCTCCCTACTGCAAGTCCCCCTCGTAGCCGGCTCAGTGAACCGAGGCAGCTCGGTAGTAGGCGCGGGAATGGTGGTGAACGATTGGATGGCGGTGACGGGGCTGGACACGACGGCGACGGAGCTGAGCGTGATGGAGAGTGTGTTTAGGCTGGGGGAGGGTATGGGGCCGGGGAGCATTAATACGGTTAATAAGGATACGATGGTGGAGTCGTTTTATTAAAGGTGGTTGGAGAGGGGATCTTTGGAAATCTACCTTGACCTCTTACCTTACCCACTCCAATCCAAAACCCCCCCCCTAAACTCCTCATTTCCACATCCCCCACGCAACAACCACATAATCAAAGCTCCTCGTGGCACAATCAAAGCATCCAGCCACACACATCATCCCCGTAGCGCACACCCTGAATTTCACCAACAAGAATATCCATTATTCCTCTACCAAAAACCTCCCAAACCCCCAATACCATCCGGAAAGGGTCCTCGCTCCTTGTTCTCTCCTTCAACTGCGAGACAAAGGTATCTACAATCAACAAGGTACCAAAAACGCCCACGCTCGCCCGTTCGTCGTACTTTCCTTACTGCGTGTATAATACTAAGCCTCCAAATGTCATCAAAGCGCACACAGCGAGCGCCCATGGATCCGGGAACCGCTAAACATCACCCATTTTCTCATCTCCCTCCGCGCCGCCTTCGTCCTCGCCCCCCTCCTTCCCATTCCCCTTCCCCCTCGCCATTTCGAAAATCTTGCCCCACCCGCCCTTCCCCTTCCCCCCACCCCCACTCCCGCCCCCACCCTTCTCCCCTCTAATCAGACTCTCATCCTCCGCATACTCCCTCTTCCCCTCCACCCTGCGTGTCAAAAATAGTGTCGCCTCCCGTCCTTGCTTTTCCCTGATACGCTCAATCTCGTTCTGATATGCGGTCTCGTAAATGTTGATCTCGACCGCGCCGGGAGATTCGCTTACGGCGGGAGGCTCGGGGGGCTGGTCGCTGCCACAGGGGCCAATGGCGAGGAATAGGTGTTCGTCCAGCGGGTTTCGGGCGTGGCCTTTGCCGCTGTGGGGGTCTTTCTGGGATAAGGGGGGGTGCGCCGGATGGGAGGGTGAGTGGGGTTGGTGGTCGGAGGGTTGGGCGTTCAAGGTGCGTTTGGGGGATGTAGGTGTTGAGAGGGGTTTGGTGCCGTGCTGGGCTGGGTCTTCCGAGTTGGTCTTTTCGAGCAGCTGCTCTTTCGAGAATGAGACGGCACTGTCTTTCTTCTCAGGATGGGTCTTTTCGTGGAAAGAATCCACGTTGATATCCCGATGTACCCCTTCGGAAGCGAGAACCTTCTCGATCGGATTTCGGTCATCGGTATCAAGGCTCCGTGCCTTGTGGGGGGTCGGGATTTCGTTCGGTGTCACGATGCTCATTGGAGGCTGAACTATTCTTGATTCGCGGCCTAGTATCCTATCCATGTGAGGAGGTCTTTTGTGGGCAATGCTGTTCTTGAATCTCTTTACAGCTTTCATCTATAGCGCTTTAGAAAAGTTTTCATCGTTTTCTGGACATTACGTACGAGTACGACTATATTGCCAAGGTTTCCTGTTATGGCGTTGTTTTTTTCTGCTTCTGTGGGAGGTTCAACCAAGTCTGCCGTGTTCTCTTCTGCTGATAGTAGGGGATCGAGGCCGTTTTTTGTGACCCATTGGTGCTCCTTTAGCTTGATTAGCTAGGAGTTTCATGCCGTCAACACCATGCTTACCCGGAGCTCGGACATGGTTATTCGCTTCGAAGGATCTTTTTCTAGCAGCCTGTGCATGAGATCCTTTAAATCATTCGGACAATCTGGCGCCAGATCCACTGGATCGTTCTTAATAGCCTCATATAGTTGTAAGACCCCAGCTCTTTCAAAGGGTATTTGACCAAAACGTAAACAGTACAATGTAACTCCCATGGACCAAATGTCAGCGGCTCTACCAGAGATGTCGCCGTGCTTCGCAACACATAGCTCTGGTGGAAGAAAAGCAGGTGATCCAGCAGATTTTGCCGTTTTCATCTCCGATTTTTTTTCGAACATCTCTGATACACCGAAATCAGAGATTTTGAGAACGTCATCCTCTGTCAAAAGTAGATTGTCCGGCTTGATATCCCGATGTACAACGCCTTGAGCATGTAAATATTCAATGCCTAAAATCAAATCTCGGAACCAACATCTGCAAATTTCATCGTCGTACGGGTCTGCCTTTTCGTCCATGCCTACCTTCATGACTACACCCTTTTTGCACATTTCTAGAACCATATAAAGAGAGTCCTCTTCCGGATCGTCCAATACCTCAATCAGTGAGACCAAATTATCATGGTTAAGCTTCTTCATAATTGCGATCTCTTCTTTGATTAGGAAGAGAGGATTGCCGTCCTCTTCCTGTTCGTGAACGTCGGACGCTGAATGCCGGTGCATTGGCAAGCCAAAGCCCATGTTTGAACCCAGATGGCCTGTCCTTCGCGCTGCATGCGGCCTTCGTAGTATATTGGACTGGGCACGCTTTCGTAACCGCGACTTTGAAAACTCTTTCACAGCCTATTTACAATTGATCAGCGACATTAGTTCCGCAAAGCTAAGACCGTCTAGCAGCTCCAGTTCATCGGGTGTTTGGTGCGTATCAAAGACATCGTCCAAGATTCCTTACAAATTCATTGCCATGCTGGTCTACTGCAAGGTGAACAGCTCCGTAAGAGCCCCTCCCTATCTCTTGCTTGATGTTGTATTGATTGATCCTATGGATTGCCCCACCATCATCTTCACTATTTGCATACTCCGAATGTGCATGCAGAGTCTCCTTGATCTGTCTGACACTTGAGTGTTTACGGCGATGATGTCGCAAAGGGCTTTCGTAGGCGGGAGAGGACCTGTCAGTTTAGACCATACTTTAGTTAATGACTAGTATCAGAGAACTAGGTCTCTTCCCATACATATGTCTTATGTTTGGCGGTCGACCACCGTCTGTAGGACGAGGTATGTCGAGCTCGATTCCACGGGAAGGTGAGATCCCCACCTTCGCAGCCTTTTCATCGACAGAGTCCTCTTTCTCAAGGGTCGGAGCCATTCTACAGCAGCACGTTCCTGAACGCTGGTTGAATCGTGCAATTGCCGAACGAGATTGCTATAGAAGCTTGTAAAAGTTTCTGAAGGTTGCCATTTACGTCCACATGAATTTCGGTTATACTGCCGTAGAGGGACGGGAGCTGTTATCGATATGTCCACCAAAAGACTTGGCATCAAGGCTATTCTTTCCCCTCATGAGGATCGACGATACGGCCAACGGCAACGACACTCTTTCGTAGAATTGGCTGATTCCTGCCAAATGGTGGTTTACTCCTTCTATGTCTTCGACCGACATGGTAAGTGTGGGCTCATACGTTTCCGTGGTCTTGCTGATCTCGATTTCCAGCGGAATGTATCTACAAGAAGAAGTGGGCACCAAGGCCTACCAGTTCAACAACTAAGGCGATTCAATCCAATGGAGTTGCAGATGGCGGTTCGCAATCTAAAACTCTCAGCGCTGAAGATGACGCCAAATTGATATATGGAACTATCTTCTCATTGAGGAATATGGTAAGGAAACTGGGAGGCCCAGAGGACAAGTAAGCGACCCCTTTTGATAGATCAAGTTTGCTGTTCAGTCTGATGACCGGAACATCTGAAGTTTCATATCGTACCGTACGGGTCACTACAAATTGCATTACTACGAGACTCCTACATCGCTAAAGTTCGTCATGGTCACGGATACAAAGACGAATAACCTGAGGATCGTCTTGCACCAGATCTATGTTAGTCTGTATGTGGAATACGGTGGGTCATAGGCATTCAAAACTCTGTAAAGTACATATTGGAATGACTGATTTCGTTCAAGTGGTTAAGAATCCTCTATCCCCAGTGGAGCACCCAGGAGGCCTTGGTATGAACTGCGAGCTATTCGAGCTGGGAGTTGAGCAATTTGTTGTGAGTGGCCATAAGTTGAAAGATGTCATGAGTTGACTCGATGACTCGGTGCTAATCGTGCTTCGTCAGGCTGCTTCCCTTCAGAATTAACTGTTATTTCCTGTTACAAACTTGACGTCATGGTGCAAAGCTCCTTCCCAGCGGTATCTGCGAGGCACTGGTACACGATGATAAGATTGAAGGGCTCAGACCAACTTAGAGCAACAGTCTCGGGTCATACAGACCACTAGTCATTGACAGTACTCCTCCACTGGTCCATCCTGCTCTGTATGGTTCAAGTATGAAGAATCTGGTAACCTGTCCGTGCCGAATTTCAAAGCTCTTTATTACGCGAAAATTTCGTCTTGAGCGGCCTCACATTGTTAATGGGGGAATTGCTATCAAAATTTGTTGATCATGGACAGCCATTCATGGAGGATAGCAGCAACTTACGGATCTAGGCTGTTGCCTTGCGAATAGTACGCCGAGAGAGCCGTCGCGCGTCTCTGCTGGATAATCATATCAGTCCGGAGAGTTAGATTTTGATCTTCCGAACCTGACTACTGGTAGTCAGCGCTGTTACCAACGCTCTCACTTCACTTACGTGATCATCAACGAGGAAACGCAAAATACTGCAGGACAACGAGAACATTTTGCACCTGGTATATACCCCTTTAACCGCCACAAGGTCGGCCACCCCCTTTGATCAACAGCTAGGCCAAATTTGGTAGCAGCTTGACCAGATGGGTTACGGGTGCTTAATAAACCGCGCTGTCGCCGACTCGCCGAATCCAAATCAATGTTAGTCATTGGTGGGGTCCCCCTACGAGCATTGTAGATCATAGGGGTGGCCGACCTTGTGGCGGTTAAAGGGATAGGCTGGATGAAAAAGTAGTGAATATTGGTGAAGGCGAGCGGCAATTCCGCAGCTTGACTGGCAAAAATTTGGCCCTGTTTCAATTTTCCTTCATTTTCCTGTGCTCGATCAAAGCTCTGCAGAGACGGGGGCAGCCTATATTTTTGAGGAGGTAAGACGGACTGAATAGTTGCGCCGCAATGAGGCCCAATGATCCCTTGTTTGGTGATCTGGTTCACTGGGTTAGGAAGAGTCACTATCAAGAGCAAGATGAGCGAAGAGTAGCGGGTGTGAGAGCCTCGTCTTCAAAAAAATTACTTTGGTATCGGGAGATGTCTTCAAACGAGAGATTGTAAGGCCCATAGCGTAGATAACCGGCTTCATCCTAAAAGACGTGTGCACAAAGAGCGGTAATGTTTCGCCGGAGCCCTTATCCAATGGTAGCTCTGCCAGCATGTCTTCACTCTCTTACATCTAATTATACACGATCAGTTGTCCGACGCCCTAGTCTCTACAGACGGTGTATCTGGGCATGATGCAGAAACGGCATTGCCAAGACATTGAATACCCAACCAGTTATCAAATCAGAGTGTTACATAACTGTGAGTTTGGTGTATGAAACTGTGGAAGTCCCCGTGGTCCCTTCAAACGCACGAATCGATAAGCTCCATAATGGACGAAACAGAGGAAGCTTAGCTCGCCGGGGGGGAACAAGGCAATCATGATAGCTCGAAGCTAAAGACTGTGGAGACGGATGCCTCAAAAAGACTCTTTCAACTACTTCATCAAGACCGCCAAGGCCATGCTTCGTCGATTAATGCAAGCGAGAGCATCAAGTAGTCCATACTGCCCTTAATTAGGCAGTTTGGTCCTCTACGCTCCTGTATGTTGGACTTAGTCTCCTGGTGTTGACCTATGCCAATCCAGCCTCTAGCCGGAGGGCGATATCGAACCGTTATGCGTGCCTTGAGGACGGCCTAGCCGAGTGGCATCTCGGGATCGACGTTTGCGCTTCAGCTGTGCAAGGTATGGGGTGACCGTTGAGAGAGGGATTACTAGCTTGCACAGCACATCCACTACTGCACACAGTTTGGCGGACAGCATGACAATGGGCGGACAACGAAGGACACCAGCTGCTTTGGTACTGAAAGTAGACCAGCAGCCCAAACACTTTAAGGTAAGACGGACTTGCGCACGCCAAGGGAAGCGGGAGGAGGAAGCTTCGGATCTTGATCAATTGGTTACTTGTACCTCACTTGCACCTCACTTGCATCATCAACATGCCGCTTCTTTCTCGGTTGTACGCTGTCGTAACCGTGATGTAGTACATGCATGGTGTCTCCCACAATTGAAACATAGATCGTTATCTGATAGATTGCAAGTGCTGCAGCAAGATGCAGTTCGTCTGTCCAGTAGGGAGTGCACGTGTGTTGAAGCAAGCCAGAACGCCATCGAGATATCTGCATCCTTTATCTCCAACGCTTCATGCTGGTTGACGCAGTCAAGACTGCTAACCAAGATATGTATTGTATGAGGGATTAACGTACGCCAGTAGAAAGCCGCCCAACCCCCAGGTCGAGTACTGCTTTAGTCTGGTTCAATGCAAGCCTGTTGACCGCGGGGCAGGATAGGCAGGATAGGCAGGATAGGCAGGATAGGCAGGATAGGCAGGATAGGCAGGATAGGCCCAGCTGGAAGGGCGATGTCCGACACCCAATTGAGACAATTGCCCTGGTACCCAGTTCGGGATTTAAGCAAATTCGAGGTTCAGGTGAGAGATCAAGGTAAGGTACTCCGTACCTAGCGGCATATCATTGATGATTGATCTTCGTACAGTCGTACAGGCATGGTGTGACGTAAACAAGGGACCCCCCTCATCTTTCACCACTTTTGTCTGGTGTGTTGCCTCAGGCAACTGGTGTGTACCTCGGTATCATCTGTTGCTTACTAATCCTTCCTTCCAGTCTGATTTGCCATTTGCCCTCTCACTACGGAGTACCATACTGTCCCCTACTTACTACCTTACTGCCCCTCGTACAAAGAACAAAGGACAAACCTGCAATACTCAATTCGCTTTATTAGTCTACCTTACGGGACTCCAACATCACCCCCCCCAAGCCTTTTAATCATCACCTTATTCCTGCTGCTTCCACTCGCACTTTAACACTATGTCTCGTGCAACCTTCTCCGGTCACGTTTGGGACGCCTTTCCCTGTGACCGCAACCAAGTATAGTAGCGCTGGGTTAATTTAGGGTCGAAATTGTTTGACCGCCCACAAAATCAAAACCTTCATCGACCCACCCCCCCAGCTGCTCTCGCCAAGGACCCTCATTACCTGTGCTATCACCATCCAAACCCAGGACGTTTCGACGATATTGCCATGCTCATGTCTGTCCTCGAAGATTTCCGAGTGTCGCGCGCTCAATAACATTCAATTTTGGCCATCAACTGCCAGAAATCTCCCGAACCGACACCCAAAATCGCCTCCCCACCTTCACCGTCCAGTTAATAATCCACTTCTCGAATGCACTATTTTCTCCAGTGACCCCTTTTCAAGTACTTAATATCCGTTATTTCGCCTCCCGATTTTCCTTCCAATTCAACAACGATACAACTGCGCAACCCAATTGCCGAGGCTGCCCAGGCGTGGTGGTTCAGGTCATTGCCTGTCCAGGCTTCACTGGAGAGTCTTCCCGTTCAGGACCCTTGCACGTGTCAAATCATCATAGCCACTTCAGCTTTCCAAGCTTGAAGATTGGAAGTTCAGGAAGCTCGGCCTACACCACTTCGAGAGCTCTGAATCTAACGCTCGCCATCTTCCCTTGCGAGGGAAACCTACACACATCATGATGAACGGACATAATACCACCACCTACCCCCAGCCGGCCCCAATCCCCACACCTTCTCCTACGATATCAACTGCATCTCTACCGTCTCAAGACGGGAAGGACGTTCATTCTACCCCGTCAATCCCGGAACAGCCAGTCACAGGACGTAATACTGGGAGCGTTCCAGCTACTCCTAAGAAACCCACCATAACGCACCGCCTCACTCGCATGTTTTCGCAAGCCAAAGTTCCTGGAGACAAAGAAGCCAGGGAAAGCCGCCACTCGGACAACGGTGCATCCGATACCGACAGCAACGGCGGCCTAAGACCTTCAAATTTGAAGACACCTGCCAGACAATCCTCATACTCGGAGAAAAACCCCCAAACCTCTTCGGAATGGGGAAGGAGACCGAGCAGCGTGGGCATCAAGAAGGATCACAAAGACGCCGACCCAATTCTCAAGAGATTTGAAGTCTTTCCGGATGGAACCCACGAGCATACGTTGAAGAGCACGAAAAGACAAGAGAAACTGTCGGATATTGTGCGAGATGTACTCGGCGGCAGGAAACGGGACGAGCACGTGGGTGCCGAACAACAACTATCCCTTGTCTCCAACTGGGTCGATCAATTGAAGAACGAACGGGAGAAGCTTGCAGCCGACAAGAAGGGAGGGCCAAATGCAACAGCAACTCTAGTTCAGAAATACGGGAAGTGCCAGGAGATCGTTGGGCGTGGTGCCTTCGGCATCGTTAGGGTTGCGCATAAAGCCGACCCGAAGGACTCAAAAGTCGAGCATCTCTACGCTGTTAAAGAGTTTCGCCGCAGACCTCAAGAGTCACCAAAGAAATACCAGAAGCGCCTTACGTCGGAATTCTGCATCTCATCGTCACTCCGTCACCCGAACATCATCCATACCCTCGACCTCTTGGAAGATGCGAAGGGCGACTACTGCGAAGTCATGGAATTTTGTGCCGGTGGGGACCTGTATACGCTTGTACTGGCAGCAGGAAAGCTTGAGGTTCTGGAGGCCGACTGCTACTTTAAGCAGCTGATGTGCGGTGTCGAGTACTTGCACGAAATGGGTGTCGCTCACCGTGATCTCAAGCCGGAGAACCTGCTGCTGACCACCCACGGGTCTCTCAAAATTACCGACTTTGGTAACGGAGAGTGTTTCCGGATGGCCTGGGAAAAAGAGGCACACATGACTGCTGGTCTCTGCGGCTCGGCCCCCTACATTGCTCCTGAAGAATATGTCGATAAGGAATTCGATCCCAGAGCTGTCGATGTATGGGCTACTGGCGTTATTTACATGGCTATGAGGACTGGTAGACATCTCTGGCGCGTGGCCAAGAAGGATGAAGATGAGTTCTTCGAAAGATACCTGGAGGGTAGACGTGATGAGGATGGCTATGGCCCCATCGAGACTTTGCACAGGGTATGTCATTCCGTTTTATCCAAATGTAGAATTCCTCTCTAACATGTTATTAGGCTCGCTGTCGGAATGTTATCTATTCGATACTTGACCCCAATCCGACGCGGCGAATTACAGCCTCACAAGTTCTGAAGTCGGAATGGGGCCGTGAGATAAAAATTTGCAAAGCGGCCCAGGAAGGCTTCTAACACACAGCGGAGGGGGATCGGGAAGTATTTAACGCCTTGGGCCTGATTCCACAAGGTAGTCCTGTCTTCGGAAAACTTGCTTTCGCGATTTCGCACTCTGTTCCCCTTCGTCTGCTACTTTGACGACTCAACGATTTTGCATGGCTTCGTTTCTATCCACTTGCATTGCATACCCCATCGGTCATTTCAGAACCGGCAGTTGGCGTTTGGGGCTAGAAGAAGTTAGAGGGGTAGGGAGGCATATTGACAGCGAGATTTAGGACGCACAGCTGTCGTATGAGCCGTTTTTACAACATGGCTTGCATGATGATATCTGTCTTTGCAGATTTACTTGTATAAAATTCTATTTGGACTACTGTGGCGGCTCTTGGTGCTTAGTAAATGAATATAAGAAGTCAATTGCTCGCATTCTGTCGATTTGCACAGTAATTGGAAGCTATGAACCCACAAAAGGATTATATTGTTACTGTGGTTTGGGAACGGACACGAGGATAATGAGATTTCGTAGTCTATGCCCGTTTTGGGAGACGCGTCTCTGCAGCATGCGGCAATATTGGTGATGCTCGCTCGGTTGGCTCATCAGCCTCAAAAAGGACGAATAGATTACTACGTAATTCACCATCCCGCCAGTCCACTCTTAAAACCCATCTTACAGACCTGTTCTTCTCTGCGCTGAAGCGGTGATCTCTACATCTCGATTCGTAGCTCTCTCTTTGCAAAGCCAACTGCATACAATGTCTTGGGCGGGTAGATCATCCTCAATCGAAATAGTGTGTCATGTTTGGGAAAGGCTGACAAGCTTTGTATAGGGTTCAAGAAGAATGTCAACCGGGCGACGACCCAGGTGATGATGAAGACTGGTAGGCATTCTTTGTCTTAGCTCTGCTATGTAATGGAGACGCAATGCGAGGGACGGGGCTCACTCAGTCGGGGCAGGGCATGTCGAGAAGACAAATGATCGAGATTATGAGGTCGAGGAGAGGTACGCCCTTATCGCTTTAGTATAAGAGCAAGGATCCAATATGGGAGAGCCGTGGCTAAATGGCGGTTTTCTCGAATAGGCGGTACCGCACGATGGAGTCTGCGGCAACCAGACTGCAAAAGGAAGCAAAGGGATATCTAGATTCGTTGCGAGGTCGACAATCCCATCACTAGGGAATCTACTCGATGCATGTTCTGACGTCAACCACAGCCATGACAGCCTCCCAAATGCGCATCGCAGAGACAATAGACGCCTTCTACGGCGACGCAGGCGCCAACGACGGCGTAAGCAGGAGCTACAAACAAGCCGTCGAAGACCTAGACGCCGAAACCATCAAAGCTCTAGATGGCCCATTCAGGTATCCGAGTTCCTCGGGGGGGGGGGGGGGGGGGGGGGGGGGGGGGGGGGGGGGGGGGGGGGGGGGGGGGGGGGGGGGGGGGGGGGGGGCGGGGGCGCCGGGCGGC